>Ga0193742_1002177_pt1 | contig 11348 bp, 7 predicted proteins | sample L2c1metaG_FD_165511 | JGI IMG/M metagenome (GOLD analysis project Ga0193742, IMG submission 165511) | Soil microbial communities from a riparian zone of the East river system, Colorado, United States - L2c1 | ecosystem: Environmental > Terrestrial > Soil > Riparian zone | place: USA: East River... | reverse complement strand
GGATCAACTAAACCTTCCTCTGCTTGGGCAATGCCGCCATTCTCGATCTGAGGGTCCTCGGGTACAGCTGTTGTTGGTTCGGAGACGGCTGTTTCTGCCACAGATGGCTCCGCTGTAGAAGAAATCTCAACTGCTTTAGACTCCACGATAGGGATGACGGTATCCTCGTGAACAGGCTCGTCGGTCGGCGCAGGAGGATCAACAAAATGTTCCTCTGCCTGGGTAATGCCACCATTCACGATCTGAAGGTCCTCAGGTACTTCCGTTGAAGGTTCAGAGACGACTGACGCTATTTCTGACGTTGATGGCTCAGCTATGGAAGAAATCTCCACTGCTTCGGATTCCACGATAGGAGCGAGAGCCTCTTCCTGAACGGAGACCTCGGCCGGCGGAGGAGGATCAACGAAATCTTCCTCTGCATGGGCAATACCGCCGTCCTCGATATGAAGGTCCTCAAGTAACACTGTTGCCGGCTCAGAGATGGCCGACGCTATTTCTGCCGCTGATGGCTCAGCTGTGGAAGAAATGTGAACTGCTTCTTGGAATTCCACGAGGGGAGCAACAGCCTCTGCCTCGTCGGTTGGCGGAAGAGGATCAACTAAATCTGCTTGGGCAATATCGCCGTTCTCGGTCTGAAGGTCCTCAGGTACCACTGTCGGTTCGGAGACGGCCGACGCTGTTTCTGCCACTGATGGCTCACCTGTGGAAGATATCTCAACTGCTTCTTTGAATTCTACGAGAGGGGCGACAACCTCTTCCTGAACAGGGTCGTCAGTTGGCAGAGGAGGATCAACTAGACCTGCTTGGGCAATATCGCCATTCTCGATCTGAAGGTCCTCAGGTACCACTGTCGCAGGTTCGGAAATGACCGACACTGTTTCTGCCACTGATGTCTGAGCTATGGGTGACATCTCAACTGCTTCATCGGATTCCACGAGAGGAGCGACGGTATCCTCCTGAACAGTGCTATCGGTCGGAGGACCAACAAAATCTTCCTCTGCTTGGGCTATTCCGCCAGTAACCTGAAGGTCCACAGGTAAAATTGTTGCTTGCTCAGAGATGACGACCGACAGTGGTTCGACCACTGACAGTTCAGCTGTGGACGAAACTTCGACTGCTCCTTTGAAATCCACGAGAGGAGCGACGGACTCTTCCTGAATAGGGTTGTCGACCGGTGGAGGAGAATCAACCAAATCTTCCTCTGCTTGGACAATTCCGTCATTCTCAATCTGAAGTTCATGTACCACTATTGTCGGCTCAGAGATGTTCTGAATGCCTTCAGAGTCAACTGCTGCTGGCTCAGCTGCGGAAGAAATTGCTTCTTTGGATTCAACGAAGGGAGTGACGGCATCCTCCTGAACGGGGTTGGCGGTCGGCGGAAGAACAGGATCAACTGATTCTTCCTCTGCTTCGGCAATGCCGCCATTCTCGACCTGAAGTTCCTCAGAGACAGCTGTTGCCGGCTCAGAGACAACTGACGCTGTTTCTGCCACTGGTGGCTCAGCCATCACTTCCTTAGATTCCACGAGAGGAGCGACGGCATTCTCCTGAACTGGGCCGTCGGTCGGCGCAGGAGAATCAACAAAATGTTCCTCTGCCTGGGCAATGCCATCATTCTCGATCTGGGGGACTTTCGTTGGAGGCTCAGAGACGACTGAGGCTATTTCTGACGCTGATGGCTCAGCTGTGGAGGAAATCTCAATTGCTTCTTTGGATTCCACGATAGGGATGACGGCCTCCTGAACGTCGGTCAGCAGAGGAGGATCAGCTGAATCTTCCTCTGCTTGGGCAGTGCCGCCATTCTCGATCTGAAGTTCCTCGGGAACAACTGTTGCTGGCTCCGACACGACTGTTGCTGTTTCTGCCACCGATGGCTCAGCTATTGTTTCCTTAGATTCCACGAGAGGAGCGACGGCCACCTCCTGAACGTCGGTTAATAGAGGAGGATCAACAAAAGCTTCCTCTGCTTGGGCAATGCCTCCATTCTCGATCTGAAGTTCCTCGGGAACAACTGTTGCTTGCTCAGATACGACTGACGTTGTTTCTGCCACTGATGGCTCAGCCATTACTTCCTTAGAATCCACGAGAGGAGCAACGGCATCCTCCTCAACGGGGTCGTCGGTCGGCGCAGTAGGATCGACTAAACGTTCCTCTGCTTGGGCAATGCCGCCATTCTCGATGTGAAGTTCCTCAGGTGCAGCTGTTGCTGGCTCAGATATGGATGTTGTTTCTGCCACCGATGGCTCCGCTATTACTTCTTTAGATTCCACGAGAGGGGCGATGTCATGCTCTTGAACGGGGTCGTGGGTCGGCGTAGGGGGATCAACAGAATGTTCCTCTGCCTGAGCAATGCCGCCATTCTCGATCTGAAGGTCCTGGGGAACAACTGTTGCCGGCTCAGAGATAATGTCCGACACTGTTTCAGCCATTGATGGCTCGGCTGTGGAAGAAACCCCAACCGCTTCTTTGGATTCCAGAAGAGGAGTAACGGCCTCTTCCTGAACGATGTTGTTGGTTGGAGGAGAATCAACAAAGAATTCCTCTGCTCGGGCAATGCCGTCATTCTCGATCTGAAGTTCCTCAGGTGCAGCTGTTGCCGGCTCAGATACGACTAATGTTGTTTCTGCCACCAATGGCTGGGCTATTACTTCTTTAGATTCCACGAGAGGAGCGACGGCACCTTCCTGAACGGCGTCGTCGGTTGGCGGGTGGAGATCAACAGAATCTTCCTCTGCATGGGTAATACCACCATTTTCGATCTGAAGGTCCTCAGGTACCTGTGTTGCTGGCTCAGAGAAAGCCGACGTTGTTTCTGCCACTGATGGCTCAGCTGTGGAAGAAATCTCAACTGCTTCGAGAGAAGCGACGACATCCTCCCGAATAGTGTTATCGGTCGGAGGAGGATCAACAGATCCTTCCTCTGCTTGGGTAATTCCGCCATTCTCGATTTGAAGGTCCTCAGGTACCGCTGTTGCTGACTCAGAAACGGCCGGCGCTGGTTCCGCCACCGATGACTCAGTTGTCGAAAATATCTCAACTGATTCTTCGACCTCCACGTGAGAATCGACGGGCTCCTCGAAGACCTGAATAAGGTTGTCCTTAGCCTCTGGTAACACTTGAACGTCCGTTAAATCAACTTGAGGCTGGGTTTCAGAGATGCCCTCGACTGTATAAACGTTACCAAAGGAGTACTCGTAAATTATATAGATCACTAACAGTCTGGGGTTTCAACAGAACGATTTGTTTCCTCCAAGGGTTCTGTGGAAACATTCGTTTGACGGGTTTCTGTTTCGGCGGCGCTGCTTGAGGATGTGAGTATGGAAGACCCGGTGCGGTCCAAACCTTCAGACTGTTCCTCTGGAACTTCAAGCAGAATTTCCGATGGTTCACCTATGGCTTCACAATCTCGAGTTGGGACGGTTTCATCTGTTGCTATAACGTCTGTCTGAGATAAATCTTCCGGCCTATCAGATGCAATGTCCTTAGCCTCAAGTTCTCCTCGTGGTCCTTCGATAGGATTATCAATAACGGGGCTTTCGCTGATTGACAATTCGTCTGTGGTTGTGGTGGGCACTGCAGCATCATCCTGAGGCTCCAGCGTGACTTCGTCAACTTTGAGCGAGCTAGGTGCCTGGATAACTTCGGCTGGTAGTTCAGCTTTGGAGATAGTGGTCTCGTCAACGGAACGCTCTTCAATGGGCTGAAACCCGGCTGACGGCTCAACGCTCAAAGTGTTGAAATCAGAATGGCCGGTAAAATCTTCGACGGTTGCCAATGATTCTTCGGCGTTGGCTTCTTCACTGACAACAGTCTTTCGGATAACAACGCATCAAAACCAATTGCAATGAGTGATCGATGTAGGACATACCTCTTGAACCGCATGATCAATGGTCTCGATCTGGGCATCTCCCTTAACATGCTCCATCGTTGGAACAGTTTCGTTGCCCTCCCGATCGAATAAATCTTCCGTTTGCGTTGATAAAGCATTGCCTTGATCTATGTTGGCAGCCTGAAAGACAGATATGAGGTGGTGGATCATCCATCACCAGGTAAAGACTGCCTGACCTCCGTATTGAGTTCCTCAATGCTATCCACCTTCGCCTCGGTTACTAACTTATCCTGTATAGAAGAGCTGTCAGCGGCAGCTGTCTCCACTTGACTCTCTTCCTTGGAAGCTGGGTTCGTAGGCTCGGGCTGCAAGACTTCAGTGGTTGTAAAAATGATTCCTGAAATAATCCTCACTGATTGAACAAAATAGTCAGCTTCGCGATGACTCTCCATTGTCGATCGTTCGTGTTCGTCAGCTACATCGGTAGGTGCCTGTTGGCAGCTGAGGGAGATAGGTTCAGCATCTAGTGGTGGATTAAGGGGATAACTGTGTTCGATAGTCTCAGAGGCCCCGCCTAAGCTCGTGGAAAGCTCAGAGGTGGGCTCGACCGCAGCGGCACTAGAGACGACAATAGATGGCTCCAATTCTGCCGAAGCCTTCTTGTCTTTGACAACCTCATGTAGCATTTCATCAACACGTGTTATACCCGTATCCATTTCCACTGGTGTTATCGAGGTGTTGTCCTGGGCAATTGGTTCATTATCGACCGGAAGACTACTCCTGTCGCTGAGTGGGAGTCCAGCTTCTGGATTGCTGATATCGTCGGAAGTCAAGGGAACATCCTCGAAGTCCGCAATGATACGTTCCCCGACCAGTGTCGGAATAGCCGTATTGATGGGGGCGTCCATATCTGTTAGGGCGCCTTCCACCTCTGTCGATTCTGCGATACTATTTCCCTCGGCTACGGGTTCATGGCTAGGAACTACGGCACTTTTGACAGTGGAATTCATGCTTTTGTTTTGTGTATCGTCGGTGACTATCACATCAGAATCTTGCAAATCGGCAGAGGCTTCGAATTGCTGAAGTTCGTCGAAAAGCGGTGCAGGTGCAACAGACTCATTCGAAATAGCGTTTGTAACCACTGGAATCTCGCCGATGGGGTCACCTTCCTTAGCCGATGGACTGAGAATGGTTGTTGGATCAGTAGCTCCTACTTGACTGTCTCTCATAATGTCCTCCGCAGCAAGGGTTGTTAGTCCGCCAGAGGATGGTGCCAAGTCGATTGGAGCTGGCATAGACAACAACATTGGTTGCTCCAGAGAGTCTGTGACTACCTCTGATTCTTGGGCTTGCCGACTAAATGAGACATCGGAAAACGGGCGATTGGAAGCGGTGGCCTCAGTCTCTTCTGTCGAAGAAGTCGAGGGGGTGACATCAGTAGTAAAGTCCAACTCGGTATCACTAGGTCTTATCTCTTCAGCCGTGACTCCAAATTCGTTCAGCGTTGTATCCTGCTTATCATTGTCAGCTGATGGCAGTACGACCATTTCACTTTCGGGCTGGGGACGTGTTACTGATTCCTCTATACTTTCGACTGTACTAGCCTGAACGGCCATCGGAGTCTCCTCTGTTGCTGGTAAAGGTTCGCCATTTTGCACCGATTTTGTTTCCTCTGCGACATTAACATGTTCGGTGTGAGATTCAGAAGAAACAATTGGAGTTGACGAGACAGTCAGGTTTTTGGTATCATCGATGACCATGGACGGAACGGTCTCCGGTAGAATGTCCACTTCTGCAACGTCTGTATCAACCGTGACGTCATTGGAGGTGTCTTTCAGCACTTGGGCTTCAGGTTGAACATCGAGAGCTCCTTCAGCGAGGGCCAATGTAGATTCGTTTGTGATGGTAGGTAGCTCGTGAGAAACTGTGAGAGGCAGTTGAACCGTTTCAGTTGCTGGGTCCGAAGTATCAGTACTGTCAGGAATTGCGGAAACTCTGGGAGTGTCTGGAGCGACGGAAGTTGCAGTTCCAAGCTCCGCAGCAGCGGGAGTGCCATGGAATTCTGGCACGACCAGGGTTCTAACGTCAGCGCCAAGGTTGGCATTGGGGATAGTTTCATGGTTGGGATTTGTATCAACGTCGACAGAGCTTGTTGAAGCCGAGGAGTCCTGGACTGCACCTTCCCCGATGGATGAGGAGCCTTCAGTCTTGAGATCATGACCAGGTCGATCAAGTTCGGGTTCGGGTAGAATGCCAGCGGTGTCTAATTCGTCTTCCAGTACTTCAGAAGGCTGCGCTGTAACGACAACATCTATGTCAGATGCTGGAGTGGGAACTGCTGGAATACTTGTAGCCAAGTGCAAAGGATCTAGTTCCGATTCCACGATCGTAGGCTCTTCTCCTATTAGCACAGCCTCGAGAGGTTCTGCGTTGACTGCTTCGGAGAGAGTAGTGTCGTCCTTTCATGGTATAACGATCAGTAGGCAAGATGATGATAAAGACTGCCTTACCTGTAGGGTTGCTAGAATTGGCCTTTCCTCATCGATCTGGGCAGGAGACTCTTCCGTGGTTGCTGGTATAATCTGGGGCTCGACGCCGGCAGTACAGTCACTCTCTTCGGCTACTGGCAGTGACAGAGCTTCGAATTGCGTTTTGACAGGTTCAACTGATATATCATCCTCAGCAGTGGGAATAAGTCCATTCTTTGGAGTTGAAAGAGGTTCATAGAGAGGTTCCGAAGAAACAGCGACAGTAGTGTGTCCTTCTACTTGTTCGGGCTTAACCTCGAACGCTGGAACGTCATCTAAAGATGATACGATTGGGATGGTCGTAACTGTTGATTCCAGCTGACCATCTATTGGAGTTTCCATTGCTAGAACAGATCGACCTTCGGTTGGGATGATAGCCTCGACCTCAATTGCACTGGGAGCTTCAACGACAGCACGGACTTCCTTTATGATTTTATTGCAATAAACAGGAGGTCTTCCTGATGGAATGAGGGTAACACTCACCTCCGTCGTTTCCTCGACAGAAAGTTGTGGTTGAGGCTCAAGAATCTCTGATACTGGTGCCACGACTGCTTCCACGACTTCCGGTCCAGGTTCAGCAGTGGCAGGGAGAATAATCTCATCTTTCGACTCTATACCAGGCGCGTCACGACTTTTTGACGATAACAATACATGCTGTGCTTTAACATCATGAGTATCTTCGGAAGCAGAATTTACCGACGGGGGTTCTGGTTCAGTTTCAACAGGGATGGAAACAGTTGCTTCCTCGTGTGTGGCAGGTTGCTCAGGTTCGGCGGCCACTGGAAGTTCCTGCGAAGGTACTGACAGATCTGCAACTCGCTCCAGACTCAATTCTATAGGGGCAGCAGGCTCTTCCTCACTAAGAACTTGGGATTTGGGTACGACAGCATCCACTTTAGGGGAGATATGGCTCTTCAGAGTGCTAATATAAGTTTCGGGGAATGCAATGAAATGGTAAGGACACTCACCCCTACCGTCTCGTCGTTCGGGCTCTCGTAGGATGGCTCTACCATTGGCGCCAAGGTCTCCGGGCTCTCCTTTACCTTAGGGGGAAGGATAACCTCCACAAGCTCGTCTGTGCGAGAAGTCTCCACAAGTGCAGCACTCTCCGATCGAACGTCGACAGGCGCCACAATCTGACCCTCATTTCCGGCTACAGAAGTCGCGTTCGCCGTTACTGCTTCAGCGAGGCTCGGATCGGTAGGCAATCCATTGGCTATCGCGGCAGCAGTACTAACCACACCGACGCCTGTTGCCACAGCAGCTACAGCAGCTACAACGGCGGTTTCTTCATCAATCTTGGCTCCTTCAGCAGCTTTGATAACAGACTTCTTCATTGGTTCGGCAGGTTTCCGCGCTATGTCTAACGATTTTCTCGACCTGAAGATAGGGGATTTGATTTTGAGCGTCGGCTCCTTGGATTCATTCTTATGTTCTTCCTCGTGTAGTTCACCCATTTCGCCAACCCTAAGTTCCTGGTCCTTCTTCTTGCCTTTATAGGAGGCACCAGAAGAGCTCGAAGCGGTTCGGGATACACTCCAGAAACTGAACCGTTTCCTGCCCGACGTTGACTGGCCGCCTGGAGACGATGGCCTTTGTCTGACTGTGTCAACTGGAATAGAAGGGACAGGTGGTTTTCTGATGGTGTAAACTTGCTCTAGAACAAGCCATTGGATAGTTTTCTGCTTCTGGCCCTCTTCAGCAACACCAAACGTGAGTTCAGGCACAAGGGAAGACTTGAACTTGCAGAGGATAAACTTAGGCCAATCAGCGCTTATAGGATCGAGCAGAGAGTCGGCCCAGAAATCGATGAAGGCTTCATCGAGCTGAACAATCTCCAGTTGGGAGGCTTTGATAACGTTCCTTTGCTCTTCGATGTCTTCGGGCCTTGCTTCAGGGGATGTCTCTCCTCCAAAACGGGCCAAATCAACACTTTTCCTCGGCGATGATGGAGAAGCCGCCTTGCTGCGCTTACTTGACTTTCTTGAGAGAGGAGTGACAGGTTCTGGAGGTATTGTTTTCTCGATGTCAGTGTCGAGAAGGGTTGACGCCAAAGGAATGATACCGGGGCTGACTTCGAGGAAGCCAGAGGCGGAAAACTGGGCCCAGTCACTACCTATGCCATTGTTAAGAGGAGAAAGAAGGGTCATGGGAGAAAATTCGGTTGCCGACTTGGGGTGCCCAGCTACAATTGCCTCCGATTTATCCGCGTCATCCACGGAAAATGAGCGTTTGTGAGGAGATACAGGCGATACCACACTGAATGTGGGGGACCTCACTTCGTGCCCGATGGGTTCGTCTGGGACGAGTGAGAGGAAACGAATGGTATCATCAGTAAAAATATTACTAAGAGATGAGCTGTCGCCGCCTTTGGATGCAGAGGTTATCTTGGTCCAAAGATCTGCATACTCGCCTTCTTCCACTTTTGTGGAAAACGCATCGGAGAGGAGTAACAAAGGATGCAGCTTGGAACTGGGTTTAGACTTGCCATATGGAAGTTCGATTTCAATGCGAACGAAAAATGCATCATGAGAGCATGTAGTAAAAGGTGGACGAGGCAGAAGTGGCAAATCCGTGGTAGGGGACGATAGACCTTTCGTATATGGGTATTTGCGAACGAGTTCAAGCAGACGGACGGGCATGCGTTGATCGGTGGATTCGTCTCTGTTAATAAAATAAACGGAGTCAGTCGACAAGATCGTGCACCATGCTGAAAAGCTACCTAATTCGTGACAAGAATAAGTGTTCGAGCATTCGACCCGTACGTTCCCATTTTGCATAAAAGGTTTGCCAATCATCTTTATCCTCAACGCGATGAGCTGTCAACAACCACAATCCGAAGATCTTGCAGAGCTTGCTGCCCGAAGTACCGTTGCATTCGGCATGAGCAGCCAGAGAAGAAAAAATCTCGAGAGTTGCCGTAAGTAACTGAAGATGTGCAGTTGGAAGCAGGGGTGCTAACTTGTCCGAGAATGCTTTCGGCGGATATCCAGCTGTGCCTTCAGCTTCAAGGAAAGTTTTATACCACCCACCATCCGTCCCCAAACTGTCCCCGTCAAGTTGAACATGACGTAAACCCCATCGTAAGATGGCTGCGATATCATGAGGAGAAAAAGTATCATTGACTTCAGCCTCAAATGCCGATAAAGGGGAAGTTGGAGACACCGGAGAGGCAATAGGGGTTGCACTCTCAAGGTTCAAAAGATATATGAAGTGGGAGATCACTCTGCGCTGGATGTCATGAGATGCAGCATACCAATGAGGGTGCATTACTCCGAGGGTATCGAGACCTACGCTGACGTCAGCATACGCTGTCAATGTTTATAGGATGAACATACCTTTTGCTATGATAGCTTGCGAGCATGCTTGGACGAGGACGAGGGCCTCTAAAGGATTTAATCGTCGTTGACCGATGACGGCATCAGAAAGAATCTGGTCCGTCCTGAAGAGAAGCCCCATATCTGGCGTGGCAGACACCGCCTTGGGTTCTTGGAAGTTCAGAGAAAGGTGGGGAAGGACGTCAAGTTTTCTGGAAGGCTTGACATCTGGTGATGCAGGTCGCCATTTTCCTTTGAAAAAGGAGAATCCGGCGTCATTTTCCACCTCCTTATCTTTAGCCTCCTGGGTCTTTGGGTCAAGCTCTGAAAACTGTGGGATAGGAGAAATACTGCGAGAGACGGCTTCAAATCTGCCACCTAGGAGTTCTCCGGGACCTAAGACTGGTTGTGATGACGATGAAGCATCCTTGTCGTCTTTTTTACGTCCGAAGACTTTCGACAAGAACGCGTACATCGCGGCCCTGAGGAAATATTAAGACCTAAAAAAGACAAAAATCATTTTTAGAGGCAGTCCCTGTCGACATGAGGTACTTACGACCGTAAAACCGATTTCCTTGAGGCCACAAACGATCCTACTTAGCACTACTCACTGACAGTCAGAGTGGTGCAAGGTAGGTTGATGTTTGCCACGTGCCCGTGACTGCCCACAATCTCCGGCCCGATAGAGCTTGGTCCTGCCAAATACGGCCATTGCGACAGTCTTAAGGACTCGGATTGAAGTTTTTTTATCTGCATACGTTAGTCCTACCCCCAGGCAACTTCTTCTGGTTCTGCTGAGCTTCTCCGTCGATGGCAACAATGCTGCTACTTTGTACTCTAACCTCAAAGTCAAAGTCAAGTCTAAACTTCACCCTTATCTCATCCGCGAACACAACATAACTCAACCCCAATGTGCAAGCTCATATTCAAACTCTGGGACCAACGACGTGAACAAATTGCTGCCCACTACCAAATTATTGTCGACGCCACCTCGACATCACCCTCCATCGAACGCCCCATCTCAGTACTATCCGCTGCTATAATTTGTGAGTTGCGGATGGTCGACTGAAGTTCGCTTGATAATGAGTGGCGAAAAGAGGCCGGAAGAAGAAAGTAGATTATGCACCCGCGGCGGGGTTGACTGGTAAGTACTACAACTCCGCCTCTGCAGCGACAGTTGGGGTAGGAGTAATGCCTCCCCAAAGAATGAGCACCGTTGAGTCTGTGACATCAAAATCATACTGGCTGGTACCTCCTGGTCTGACGGTAACCTGCTTGTTCCTTTTGCCTATCATGACTAACCAAGCTCAGCTTTACGTCGTTACCAGCAGGTGAAGGAAACGTTGTGGGCTTGATGATATTCTTTGGTTGACGACACTCGCATCCGCGGGACACAAGATCTCATAAACTAGCTGGCGAAATGAACATTATCAGTATCATGATTACCAACTACCAACTACCAAACATTGAAGCCACTGCCTCCCGGTGACTCTCATCCGCTATATTCTTGTCTACCCACTGTCTCTCTTAACAAACACTAGATGGTTTCCCCTTGTCTCTCAACTTCCATATCAGTGAGGTGGTGAAGCCTGCCTACTAGGCGCTATCTATGTGGCATCGAAGCGAGGTAACCTACAGGTAGGGTAGGAAGTAGCGAGAGGGGGCCAGTGTAAG
>Ga0193742_1002173_pt1 | contig 11353 bp, 6 predicted proteins | sample L2c1metaG_FD_165511 | JGI IMG/M metagenome (GOLD analysis project Ga0193742, IMG submission 165511) | Soil microbial communities from a riparian zone of the East river system, Colorado, United States - L2c1 | ecosystem: Environmental > Terrestrial > Soil > Riparian zone | place: USA: East River... | reverse complement strand
GCGGCGAAGACCTGTAATCTTCATCACGCAATGTGCATGGCCCATCTGGCCGAACGATGTCGTATCGCCAGCGCATCGCGCCATATGGGGACTCCTTCGCGTCGCAGCATCCGAGGATACCAATCGCTCCATATCAATGGTTGATCTAGGCATTGTTCCAGATTGGGACGTCATTCCGCGTTGCCTCAGCGCTATCCCTTCCAATCTGAACTGGGCAGCCGTCAGAAATGGCATCGTCTACGTTCAACAACTGATACCCAAAGAACTGGAAGTAGCACCACCTCCCCCCGGCATGCTCGCCAACCGAGGCTGGCACGTGATCACAGGTGGCTTGGGAGGGCTCGGACGCATCAGCATAACCTGGCTGGCTCAACAGGGAGCGCGGAAGATCGCGATTCTTGCGCCGCGCTCTCATTCCAACCAGGGAGTGTTCTTCCATCAACTCCACCAGAATTTTGGATGCAACGTCGAATGGTTCGAATGTGATGTATCGGACCTCACCACGATGAGCGAATGCCTCGAAGCACTCCACAGGGATGGGGGCGTAGCGGGTGCAATCCATGCGGCAGGCATTCTCGATGATGCTCCACACAACACATTTACCGCTGACCGACTGAGACCAGTGTTTTCGGTCAAAGCTGGGGCAGCCGCATTCCTGCAGAACTGGTTGAGGGAGCACGGGGCACGCTACCTGTTGCTATACTCGTCCGCCGCAGCAGCTCTCGGTGCGCGTGGGCAATCCGCTCACGCCTTTGCGTGTGGCTATCTGGATGGGCTCGCGTCTGCGTCATCGGACACTGGCCGAAGATCTGATCTCACAACAATCTCGATCGCATGGGGTGCATGGGGGGAGACTGGACGGGCATCCGATCCCGTACTCCGTAAAAGACTCGCTGAGGCAGGGATGTCTACACTCTCGACTGCAGAAGGCCTATGGCATCTCGAACAAGCGATTATGCTCGGTTCACCGTATCGGTTAGCGATGAGACTCGAAGAACCAGCGAGAACACATCTCGAATCGCCCAGCTCTGGCATTCCGCAATCAACAACAGCCCGCTCGATGCCTGGTTCGATCATGGTCACCCTAACCGAACCTCAGAAAGTGGGCGCCGGCACAGGAAGCAACCATGACGATGTCGTCAAATGGATGACTGCACGCGTAGCAGAACAACTTCGACTTGACGATGTTTCCACGTTAACACCGGAGGACGATTTACTCCAGGTAGGACTGGACTCCCTTCTTTTCCTTGAGCTAAGTAGCGAAATTCGTCAGCATTTTGGGGTCCGCATCGACACTGAGAGTGCGTATCGCGACCTGACGATCTCAGCAATCGCCCGGTTGATCACAGAGAGACTATCAACCGCGTCCCAACCTCCTGACATCTTGCAGCCTGTTCATGATGAGGATCACAGGTTTGACCCCTTCCCCCTTACACCAATCCAACATGCGTACTGGTTGGGGCGCACGGACCTATTAGACTACGGCGGAGTGGCTTGCCACGTCCTGTTCGAATGGGACAAGAGCTCCGACGAATTCGATCTGAGTCGCTTTGAGCAAGCATGGAACGCGCTGATCCAGCGCCACGATATGTTGCGAATGGTTGTCGACGCTGATGGGCAGCAACGCGTTCTAGAGCATGTTCCTGAATACCACTTCGTGCGGACCAACCTCCGAAGCTGTTCAGCCGACGAGAGATCTCAGGCGCTCGATAAAGCCCGTCACGATCTCTCCTATAGGGTTTTACGCTCGGATCAGTGGCCGTTGTTCGAGGTACTTATCTCCGAATTGGATGACACGCACTATCGACTGCACATGAACCTGGACCTCCTGCAATTTGATACGCAGAGCTTCAAGATCATGATGGATGATCTTCAAACCGCATACTCCGGCAATGCGCTTGAGCCTCTCAAGTTCACTTTCCGCGACTACGTTCAAATGCAGCTCGCGGAGCGAGAGTCAACCCAATGGCTCGAGTCATGGATATTCTGGCACGATCTGCTGCCGGAATTGCCACCCGCCCCATGCCTGCCCCTTACAGCGAATCAGATAGAAGGTGTCCCGCGATTCTCAACCTACCAAGGAAGGATTGCTGCTCCTTCTTGGGCAAAACTCAAAGAGGAATGTATGCTGTGGGGCGTCACGCCATCTGCCGCCCTGCTTTGCATCTTTGCTTTGCTGATAGAGCGATTCTCTCGCCATCCACAATTCACGCTGAACTTGACATTTTTCAACCGCAAGCAATACCACCCGGATGTGCGAGAGATCATAGGTGACTTCACTTCCGTATTGCTCGTTGATTTCGATGTTGTGCGAGACAGGAGCATCAAGGAGCTCATCGAGCAGACCCAGGAGAGGTTGTGGGAGCGTCTCGCCCACAGTGAGATCAATGGCGTCGAATTGGTGCGCGAAATGGGTCGCGGGGACTCACTCAACTCACAGCCCGCAATGCCCATCGTCTTCACCAGCATGTTGGGTGTCAGCCTCGACGGCAAAGACATCAGTCAGGCACTCAGCAGCTTCCTGGGCGATCCCGTCTACATGTTTACGCAAACACCACAAGTTTGGCTCGACCACCAAGTGATGGAGGTCGAGGACGAACTTGTCTATAACTGGTTTGAGATGGAGGGCGTGCTGCAGCATGGCCTCGCGGCAAGGATGTTCGCCGAGTATACCCAACTTCTCCAGACCTTCGCGTCCGACCCCACCAGTATGCGTGAAATCAGCTCGTGGCCTCTCCGTGAAGATATGGCAGAGAACCTGGATTTGGACCATTCGTCGCTTACGAAGGTCGATGGCCAGCAGATCAATCTGCTTCACCTGGAAAAAACCCTCAGGACCCATCCGATGATTCGGAGGGTACAAATTGAGCTCGTGAAGGAAGAGACACGAGAGGTCTTGACAGTCCACGCTGTGGCACGCGATGTGGAGAGTCCATCCGTTCCAACAGATCCAATCGATACAGCCTCCCTTCCCTCTCTGTCACAGGACGACCTCTTCGAAGTCGAGTCTACCTGGCGTCATCTTGAAGAAAGAGCACTCTTCGGAATTTGCCAGACCCTGATGCGGCATGACCTATTCATCATCGAAGGCCGCACCTGGGCATTGGACGAGGTTTGTTCCATGCTCCAGGCCCTTCCACGCTACGAACGCCTTGTTCAGCAGTGGCTTGCGATGCTTCAGGAAAAGGGCTGGTTGAGGCGGAACGGAACACTCTACGAATGCGTTCGCAGCTTGCATACCTTGTCCGCTCCAGAGAGTCTTGATCTACAAGGTTCCTGGAGTCAACATCTCCTTCAGTACCTCGAAGCCTCGAATGCTCGACATGATGCCATGCTGCGAGGGGATGATTCACCACTTCAAATTCTCTTTGACGAGCATAAGCATGTGGCAAGAACGCTCTACAGCGACAATCCTGCGATGCATTTCTTGAATTCCTCCGCTGCGAAGCTCGTTGAGCAGTTGACATGCAGTTCGGATCGGTTGAGGGTCCTCGAGGTGGGCGGTGGGACCGGTGCAACAACGAGGCATCTACTTCCAATTCTTGCTTCACGGCTTCTTTCTTATCACTTCACGGATGTGTCTACTCTCTTCCTCGATGATGCCAAAGAGCAATTCAAGGAGTATCCAGAGTTAAGCTATGGTCTCTTTGATATCAATCAGCCAATCGATTTCTCGATGCACCCGGCCGAGGGTTATGACCTCATCGTGGCGGCCAATGTACTCCATGACGCAACCCATGTTGTGCGCAGCCTTCGTCGGCTTCGCCGTCTCCTGGTACCAAACGGACACCTATTGATGATTGAAGCAACGGAGCGAGATAGTGTCTTCCAGTTGGCCACTGTCGGCTTCATCGAAGGCCTGAGCGGATTTCAAGACTTTAGGACATTGGACAACAAGCCAATGCTGGACCTCCCGATGTGGCGTACTGCTTTGAAAAGGGCGGGCTTCTCTCTTGATTTTGCATGGCCCTCAGACGCTCCATCGCCGATCAAACAACACATGCTTGTCGCCCGGCCCCTGTTCAACGCCCGCTTAGATTTCGACGCGATTCAGGAGTATTTGGGGCGAAACACGTCTATTCCAGCAATTGAACTTAGCTTTCAGCAATTCGAAGCACTGCCGCATCCCTCAAGAAGAATTTCACCACCTCAGAGCACATTTCAGCCGTCCTTGCCTGCCAGTCCATCATTTCCGGATGGTCTGTCGTTCATACATGACACCATTCGATCGGTATGCGAGGCCCTTCTTCCCGGCCGACAAATCAGAGGAGATACTGACTTCTTCCTCTCCGGGGGGGACAGCCTTATCGCAACACGCATGATGGCAGCATTGGCGCGGCAAGGGTTCGTGGATGCGAGCTTACAAAAGCTGTATGCGAATCCTGTATTAGAAGACTTCTGTAAGACACTGACGATGCCGAGCGGACGAGGCGGAGACAATCCCGTCCTCTTAGCAAATGGAACTGAAACGGAACCTGTCTATCTCTTCCATGCTTCAGACGGAGAGGTGACTGGGTACCTGGAGCTCGCGAAGAGGCTCGACCGACCGGTATATGGCTTGCAGGCCCCGCAAGCCTTCAACAGAAAGACCATGCGAGATCTTACGGCAGCTTACGTCGAAGCTCTTCGGCAACATCACGATCAATCCGCGCCATATATCTTGGCCGGATGGTCCTATGGCGCGTTTCTAGCGGTCGAAGCGGCGCGACAACTGATCGATTCAGGAGCAACCGTAAAGCTAATTCTCCTCGACCCAGTCTGCCGGGCAGACTTCGAATACGAAGATCGGGTCGGTCTGTTGAAGCTCTTGGGAGACGGCCCCGGGGGGCTCTCCCTTCCTGAAAAGTTCGAACTCCTCTCTCCCTCAGATCAGCTGGAGATACTGAGATCCCAAGCGATAGACTCTGGCTTGCTTCCCTCAAGTACTGATATTGATCAGATCAGTAAGTGGGTAGACCGGACGGACTATCTCTTCTCGTTGCTGAAAAATCACCATTCGCCGCTCCAGTTGCAAGCCCCGAGCCTGTGGATCACGGCCACCCGAAGACCTGCAAGATGGCGCCCAGCAGAGTTCGAATGGAGTCGGTGGGATGAGAACGCTTACCATGTGTCTATCCAAGCAGATCACTGGGAATTGGTCATGACCGACACCCATGCGATCCAAACAGCCAATGCCATAAACAACTGGCTGAAGCGCGATGGCCGGAATGAATAGGATGAACGAAACTAAACGCGTTTTGATCGTTGGAGCAAAGTTCGGCGAGCTCTACCTAAACAGCTTCCTGACACCACAGCCAGGATTGGAGCTGGCAGGACTGATGGCAAACGGAAGTTCAAGGGCCCGACAGCTTGCGAGGGCATTTGGAATCCCTCTTTACACATCTCTTGATCAGGTCCCTGCGGGATTTGATATCGCCTGCATCGTTGTTCGGTCCACGATCGTAGGTGGGTCAGGAAGCAAATTGGCCGAAGCCCTCCTTGGTAAGGGCATGCATGTCATTCAGGAGCATCCACTGCACCCGACCGAGCTCGAGCAACTGCAAATGTTGGCAAACTCACTGGGGCTCAAGTATTGGGTTAATAGTTTTTATGCAAATGCCTCTGCCGGTTATCGTTGGCTCTCCGCAGCGAAAACCATATCTTCGGAGCTAGAGGAGTCAGCCTGCTTCGCCCAACTCTCCAGCAGCAGGCAGCTTCTATATTCTTCACTCGATCTTCTACTGCAAGCCCTGCATGGGGGATCGGGAGAGGTTGAAATCGCCTGTCTCAATAGAAGAGGCCCCTTTGACCAGATCTCGTTCTCTTGGGGAGAAACCTCAGTATCCTTGGAGCTTCAAAACTATATTGATCCCTCTGACCCCGATCAACATAGTCTGGTGGCACATCAGTGCCAGATTGGCTGGCCAGCAGGCACTCTATCACTCGCCGGCAGCTATGGCCCGGTGCTGTGGACACCCACTTTTTTCGATGAACAGCACGGTACATCCGGCGAAAGCATGTTCACCCGAGTGGCCCACCAGAACGCCCCTTGTGTCGATCTTCCAACAACTACGACTTTGCACGGAGCGCCAAAAGACTGGAGGGCCGTCTTTGAGCGTGATGCCCCCAGGGCAGTCTCCCATGTATTGCGTTCATTCCTTATCCACATGAATGGCCACGAAGTACCGCCCGGGTTCCGTGCAGACCACCAACTAACGGTGGCTCGACTGTGGCAGCAGATTCTTCGCCATGTAGGTCCAGCTAAGGTATCCACTCTGCGCCCGCCCCGTTCCATCAATTCCCAGAAACTCGTCGAAGCTGAAGATTGGGGATTGCCATCGTGAGCGCGACCAACCTAGTAATGCGCACCTATCTCTCAACTCAAGGCTCCTCGGCGCCTCACCTCATACTCTGTCCTTTTGCAGGGGCCAGCAGCGGAGGATTCGCAGGGTGGCGTTCCATCGGCGAAGTTCCATTGCGTATGTCCCTTGCTGTATATCCCGGACGAGATCATCGTATGGGGCAGCCACCAGCATTGAGCATAAGCATTTTGGCGCAGGAGATAACCGATACGATAGCTGCGATGTCTGCCGATGAACGGGAGATGGTTATCCTGGCCGGCCATAGTATGGGAGCCCAGGTTGCATTCGAAGCCTGCCTCCGATTGGAAGAGCGCGGGCTACCTCCTGCAGCCCTGCTGCTTTCCGGTTGCCACCCTCCGCATCTGAAATCGCGTCGAATACTGAGTCATCTTGACGACAAACGTTTCATCAAGGAACTCATCTCAATTGGCGGCTGCGACCCAGCCGTTGAAGCCGATCCGAATCTACTCGCGCCGTTCTTACCACTTCTAAGATCAGATTTCCTGGCAACGGAGACCTACTATCGAGAGTTGGTTGAGCCGCGCTCAAAGTTGATGACCCCGGCATTGCTGGTTTGTGGGAGCGACGACATTGAGGCCACACCGGACGAAGTCTCCGCTTGGTCATTGTGGCTTGATTCAACCTCAGAGATCCGCGAAATCCCTGGAGATCATTTCTATATCACGCAGCGTCCTCGCGCGTTTGCTGGCGTGGCGATCCGGCTCTTTAACCAACTGAGAGTCGGATAACGCATACCAGATCCTCTAACCCAACGAAGGCAACTGCGGCAATCTTTGGCCTATTGAGCGTCGTTGGTCGTAGCAATAAATCCAAATATGATTCGGAGAGTATCGATTGTGAGTGATTCGAGAGACTTATTACCAACAGGCATGGAACTATCGATGTTGAATCCGAAGTTCCGGGAGTGTCCTGATGCATTCTATGAACGGCTTCGCACTGAAGCTCCGGTCTACCAGGACAGAGGATGCGACCGGGTAGTGCTGAGCCGTGCAAGAGAGATTGGATCGGTAGTCAATGACCGGTCTCTGGTGGCTGACCCACGTAAAGCGCGACCGACCTCACTGTTGCGCCATGCACTCGGGGTAAACGAAACGTACCGACCGACTCTGGCGTTCATGGATGACCCGGATCACAAACGTCTGCGTGGCTTGATAACCAAGGATTTCAATCAACGGACAATCGCGACGCTTCGTCCGAAGATCCACGAAGTGGCAACTCGCTTGCTGGATCACGTTGCAGAAAAGCAAACCTTCGACGTGATTGAGGTGTATGCAAAGCCGTTGCCTACGATCACCATTGGCATGGTGTTGGGAATAGATGAAGGGGATCAGCAACAAGTCAAAAGCTGGAGCGATACCGTTGTCTCGCGCTTTGACCCAAACCTTGGACCCGAGCAGCGGCTCACCGTTCAGAAGGCTAAACGAGAGCTCCGAGACTATCTCGAACAGACAGTCAAGGAAAAGCTCCGACAACCAAAGGACGATCTTATAAGCAAGCTCGCGGCGAGAAAGTCGGAAGGGCTAATTGAAGAACTAGAGATCGTTGAGTTATGCGAGTTTCTGATGGTTGCTGGCAATCTAACCACGACCGACCTGATCGGAAACGCTATATACGCTTTGTTGTCCAATGCTGGGCAACTCATCAAGTTGAAGGAACGGCCACAGTTAGCTGCGAGTATGGTTGAAGAAGCGCTGCGCTATGACCCACCTGTAACATCTGCCAATCGCGTGACGACCTGTCCGATGAATATGGACGGAGTAGAGATCGAGGCGGGGCAGAACATCTCTTGTTTACTGATGTCCGCAAATCATGACCCTGAACTCCACCCTGACCCGCTGAGGTTCGACATTGAACGTCTTGGGAACAAACACTACGCATTTGGAGGTGGCAGCCATTTCTGCTTGGGCGCACCGCTTGCCCGCTTAGAAGGTGAGATCGCGATCCCTCTGCTATTCCAAAGATTTCCGAGTCTTCGCCTGGTTGCAGACGCTGTACCAACTCGCAAAGCTATTCCAAGTTCAAGCGGATGGGAGTCGCTCTTGCTGCAAACCGGCATGTAGCTGACAGGAGGCGGAGATGGCCCAACCGCTAAACACAGACCTTCTCTAACAAGACTTTCCTAAGCTCGTTTTCACGATCAAGCGTACAGTCTGCGAGCCTCTCCTAGCCGAAGAAATGTCGGCTGCAGGATCGCCCTCGCTTTGTTGAGAAGGGCGCCGAAAAAGGTGGAAGTGGACTCCACAGCGGAAACACGGGTCTCTAACGGAGTTTGATAGTTTCACTCCACGTCAGTGTGCCGTTCCACCACCCTAAATGCAAAGCAGGTATCATTATCATTACGTTGAAACACTACGGCGCGTAGACTCTGAACGTCACCGTCTCGGATTCGACGTTTGTCACGCCGTACTAGAGACGTTGCCTAAGGAGATCGAATGCTATCGCGTAATTCGCTTGTCAGTGTTTCCGGGTTCCTGCTGACCGTCAGTGGCTTTGGCCAAACATCGCCTGCAGCCCATACCAGCCCCCTCAAAGGTGCAAACGGAGCCACCATTGGTCAGGTGACAGTCACCCCGGCCCCAAACGGTGTCCTGCTTCGAGTAGAGGCGAAGGGGCTGACACCCGGTTGGCACGGAATGCACTTCCATGAAAAGGCTGATTGCAGCGATGCAACCTTCAAGAATGCGGGTGCGCACGTACACGCAAAGACCCCGCTAGTTCATGGCCTATTCAATGCCGACGCGAACGATGCTGGAGATCTTCCGAATCTGTTCGTAGGAGCGGATGGCTCGGTGACCGTAGAGCTCTATTCGACGCTCGTAAGCCTCAGCGGTGAAGACGCTCGCCCAGCTCTCCTCGATGCTGATGGCTCAGCGCTCGTCATTCACGCAAGCCCTGACGACTACAAATCTCAACCTATCGGTGGCGCGGGCGCGAGAGTCGGTTGCGCAGCGTTCCAATAGATCCTTGTCTTCGCCTCGGACTCGGACAGGTTCGCGGCGAAGGCTTTCGAGAGTTCGCAAAGGGGGGGCTTCACTTTCAGATAGTATGATATTGATACTCAGTTCTCATTAGAGAGAAGTGCTCTGTTTTGCCTATTCCCAGTCTGCTGCTCATCATTCCTGTTGCCTCGACGCTCATCGGTGGACTCTTAGCCGTCCGCTTCCGGCGATTTACGACCATGCTCGTCGCCTGCGGGGCGGGCCTTCTACTGGGGGCCGCTTTCCTCGACCTCCTCCCAGAGGCTATTACCCTCGGGGCCTCCGCCGGAATCTCTGCCGCCAGCGTACTGGCCCTTACTCTTATCTCGCTTTTGCTGTTCTTCGGAATAGAGAACTTCCTCGATGCGATTGCTGCTAAAAGCGGCGATCCTGGCCCACGCAAGATGGTCGGTCGTATCGCCGGCGGAATGCTGATCTTCCATAGCTTTCGCGACGGCATGGCGATCGGCGCATCTTTTGTCGCCTCTCACCCTGCCGGGTACGCGGTCGCAATGGGAATCGCAGCACACGATCTCGGAGATGGGATGAATACCATCCTGCTCACGACAGGGGGTGAAAAGCCCACCAAGAGCGACTATGTCTTTTTGGTGCTGGATGCGATCGCCCCTCTGCTCGGAGGACTCGCCGCCCTATGGTGGTTCTCTTCCCTCAAGAACTCTGTGTTGCTGCTCGCTCTTGCAGCAGGATTCTTCATCCAGATGGCTGCAAGCGACTTCCTCCCCGAAGTCCGTCACTGCAGGGGGTCGCGCAGATTTCTGCTACCGCTGGTGGCACTGGGAGCAACTGTGATCTATGCGGCAAATATCTTGATCGGCCGCTGGCACTAAAGGCAAAAGCGGAAGCGCTAGGCGCTTCCGCTGTCATCTCGTCACTTCGGCTCACTTGTTAGCTTGCGAGTTGCACCGGGCCGTGGTTGTCGCAGTGGTCTCCATCCGGGTGATGCAGATCTCCATTCACCAGGTAGTCGACATGATCTCCGTGCGGAACAGCCTCATGACCGCAATCGGCGCCATGCTTGTGATCTGCATCGTGTCCATTGCAGTCGTGACCACTGGTGCAGTCGGCGGGATTCGTGGCGTTGACCTCGAGCTTGTGCTCATCAATGTGACCGTCGTGGAGCGAGTGAAGGTGTCCATCGTGCAGGTAATCGGTGTGGTCGTTGTGAACAATCGCGGTGTGGCCGCAATCCTTGCCGTGCTGATGCGGATGGTTCTCGTGGATCTCGTGCTGATTCGACATCGGTGCCTTTCTTGTGAAGAGCGCCAGGAGGCGCGCGTTATAGGTTGCAGAGGTTGTGGATGGTTGCTCGGACGCGTGTGCCAGACCGTTGAAGATCAAATCCAGCACATGCTGATCAGCCAGAAAGTAGAGAATGTGTTTCCCGTCGCGGCGACGTCCGACGATGTTGTCCGCGCGGAGAACCCGAAGCCGTTGCGAGATGACGGTGATCGACTCACCCTCAAGCTCCGCCAACTCGGTAACGCAGGCCTCACCCTGGGCTAGCCGGGCGACCAGGCGAATCCTCGCTACCAGCAGCGGTAGAATCGACCTTGTGCTTTTGAGACCGCAGCGCAAAGAAGATGCCCTACTGCCCGAGATAACGAAGGGAATTCAGACGAGCCCCCTTCGCTATTCCCACATGCTGTTGGAGCTGTTATCGAGAGTCGGTGGTTGTAGTGGTGCCAACATCAGCCCCATTGTTGGCTGAATAAGTCCCACTAACGTTGAAGTGAGCATCTGTCCGACACTTCTCGAAGCTGACCGGAACCAGAATGGAACGATTCGATCCGACGGCGATGTTTCCGAGTTGCAAGGGCAAAGGTAGCTGCACTTTTGGCGCACATGCATCACCAGAGGTTTGCGTAAACGAGAGACTGTTCAGGTGAGCGCTTCGTGCAATACCGTTCCCTTCGTTAGCAATCTTCAGCAACCAGAGCTGTTCGCTACCAATCGCAACCTTGCCGGCGAGTTGTCCCTGGAGCTTCGCAGAGG
>Ga0193742_1002172_pt1 | contig 11353 bp, 7 predicted proteins | sample L2c1metaG_FD_165511 | JGI IMG/M metagenome (GOLD analysis project Ga0193742, IMG submission 165511) | Soil microbial communities from a riparian zone of the East river system, Colorado, United States - L2c1 | ecosystem: Environmental > Terrestrial > Soil > Riparian zone | place: USA: East River... | reverse complement strand
ACCCCGCCGCAATCTCAGCCCCGCAGCCCCGGCGGTGACGTCGGAAGCGGAGCCGGCGACATCGGTAAGGGCACCGGCAAGGGAGCCGGAGCCGCAGCCGAGGGCGTAGGCAAAGGCGCCGGCGATCTCGTCACCCTCCACCCCGTCGACGCCGCCGGTAATGTTGGCAAGGGCGCAGCTGTCGCCGGAAAGGACGTCGGCGTTGGAGCCGGTAAGGGAACCGGCAAAATCGCCAAGGGCACAGGTCGCGGCATCGGCAAAATCTTCCACCACGGCCATCACGATGAGACGCCCACGCCCCCACCCGCCCCACAAAACTGAAGTCACAGGACGGGTGGCCCATATCTGACCTGTCAAGGCCCAAAACTGCTCAACTCGATGGAACCAAACGGGAACCGCATTGCCGATTAGTTCTTATCCCCTAGCTACAATTAAAAATTAAAGAAGCCCCAGGTACGCCAAAGCCCCAAGGAATCATCCAGGAGGCTTTGGCAGAATCTGGAGTAAAAGCGAAGTCCAAGCCTAAGTCTAAATTTTGGAATACTTTGCGCAAAAAAGTACGGGGGTACCCCTCCCCCTGACCGGCTAGATTGCCTTGCGCTCGGGAACAGCGGAGCGGAGCGCCTCGAGCCGTTCGCTGAGATGAGCCTGCAGCGCAGCCTGTTCCGGTCTGCCGTACAGATTGGTTCGCTCGTCAGGGTCGGCCTTCAGGTCGTAAAGCTCGCCTTCGCTGGGATCCATGACGTAGCGGATGAGCTTGTACTGTTCGGTGCGGATGCCGCGATGAGGAGCCACCTTCTCCGGGTTGGGCCATTCGTAGTACTCGTAGTACCACTCCTTGCGGAACTCGGGATTCTCTTTTGAAGCGAGGGGAAGAACACTCCTGCCCTGCATGTGGACAGGAGCGGGAACGCCGGCGAGATCGAGAAGCGTGGGAGCGATGTCGATATCGAGGACCATCTCGTCGCGAACGGCACCGGCCTGAACGCGTTTGGGATAACGGAGCATGAACGGGACGCGGAGTGAGGGCTCATGCATCAGGCGCTTGTCGAAGAGACGCCACTCGCCGAGGAAGTATCCGTGATCAGAGGTGTGAAGGATGGCGGTGTCGTCGAGGACGCCCTTCTTTTCGAGATGATCGAAGACGCGCCCGATGTTGTCGTCGACGGCGACGAGACCGGCGTAATAGTCCTTGGCCATACCTTCGAGCGAACCGCAGGCGACGTGGGACGGTGTGGTGCCGATCTTGTTTTCGGCGTCGATGAAGCTCTTGGGTTTGCCGGGGTAGCCCCTAAGGTCATCGTCGAAGGTTAGGGGCTTGGGGATGGGGACTCCGTTGTAGAGGTCGAGGTGGCGGCGGGGGCGGAAGAAAGGCTCGTGCGGAGCGACGAACCAGATAAGGATGCAGAAAGGCTTGTCGCCACGGTCCTGATCGATCCAGGCGAGGGCTTTATCGGTGGTGAGGTCGTCGGGGTAGATGTCGTGGTACTGCATCTGGGGGCCGACGGTGCCGTTGCGGCCTTCCTTGAAGAGAGGGTTGGCATAGTTGTTGCCGGGGTCGTTGTGACCGAAGTAGTAGTCCCAGTGGCGTTCTTCGACACCGTTGTGCATGTGGACCTTGCCGAGGATGGCGATCTCGTAGCCGGCCTGTTTGAGGAGGTCGGTGAAGAGGGGAATGTCGGAAGGCAGAGGAGTGCGGAGGTGTTCGTTGGAGAGAGCACCCGTCGAGCGGGAGTACATGCCGGTGAGTGCCGCCGCACGTGCAGGGGCGCAGAGGGCGTTGGTGCAGAAGGCGTTGTTGAACCGCATTCCCTCCTGGCCAATGCGGTCGTGGTTAGGCGTGTGGAGGATGGGGTGACCGGCGAGAGAGAGGGCATCTGCGCGCTGACCTTCGCCGAGGAAGTAAACGAGGTTGGGGCGCTTCGACTTTGCCTGAGCTCCTGCTATTGAGGGTGTTGCGATTCCTGTGGTCGCAAGTGTGCCGGCGACAGCCAGTGCTCCTTGCAGGAAGTCGCGCCGCGAAGTCTTGTCGGCGTTGGAAGCAGAAGAAGTTTCAGGATCGTTGTGATCGGTCGTCGGCATCAAAAGCCTTTCCTTAAGGAGTAAGGAAAGGGTAAGAGAGTCGTGGCATTCGGTAAAGGATGGCGAATACGAGAAAAGAGATGGGCCGAGATCTTTCGATCTCGGCCCAGGGTTTTCATGAAGCTGTTATTGGCTTAGCGATGTCCGCCGCCGCCATGGCCGCCGCCTCCACCGCCATGGAAGCCGCCACCACCACCACCGCCGCCGCGGAATCCACCACCGCCACCGCCGCCGAAGCCGCCGCGGGATCCTCCACCGAAGCTGCCACCGTTCGAGCCACGGAAGCCACCGGAGTTGCCACCGAAGCTGGGACGCGACTGGGAGCTGGCGAATCCACCACGGTTCCCAAAGCTCTGGTTGCCGCGGTTGCCGAAACTCTGGCCGGGGTTGGAGAAGCTGCGGTTGCCGAAGTTCTGGCCTGAGCCGGCGAAGTTACGCTGTGTTCCGGTCGTTCCGCGGAAGCTCTGGCGGTTGGTCGAGTTGAACCCGTTCCCGTTATAGTTGCGGTTGGTCGAGACGTTAGTCACCCCTCCGCGATTCCCGAAGCCGTTACGGGTGCTCTGGCCGAAGTTGTTGCCGCGGTTGTTGAAGTACGATCCGCGGTTTCCGGCAAAGTTGTTGCCACGATTCACCCAGCTCGATCCGCCAGGGCGCCCGTTAATGTGGCCGCCGAAGGGGCGATTGTAGGCGTAGCCACCACGCCATCCGGGACGGAAGTTGTTATAGCAGCGGTTGTACCAGAAGTGTCCGCCACCCCAGTATCCGCCGTAGAAGCCGGCGCCGAAGTAGCCGAAGCCGTAGTTAATGCCGCCATAGTAGCCGACGTTTGGTCCCCAGTATCCGGCGTTCCAGAGGTAGCCGCCGGTGCCGTAGCCCCAGTAGCCGGGGGTCCAGAGGGCTCCGACGTATGGTGGGAGAACCCAGGCTCCATCGACCCACTCATACCCTTCGCCAGTCCAGGCCCAGTAACCCGGGGTCCAGATGTAGCCATCGCCCGGCATTGCAGACTGAGCGTAGACGGGGATTGCAGGAGGAGCGATTGCAACGGATACGAAGACTCGGGCGTGCGCGGGTGCAGGAGAGAAGAGCGCTGCGCCTGCGAAGGCCACTGTTCCTAGAACGGCTGCACCGAAGACATTCCGAACTTTACGGTAGAGGTTCATTGCCTACCTTCGCCGAAGCATCCTTCGTTTTTGCCCAAACGTGCAAAGGCTTCGAGGACGGTCGACCGAGGTTCCTGCCCGCTTTGCCGTGGCGGGTCAGGCACTCAGTTTATTAGACCCGGATTATAAAGTTTCGTTGCGATTTAGTGAATGATGGTTCAGGGGAGATGTTTGTGCTTTATTTTGTTTGGTTTGTGCCATGAAGTCTTTCGCCGGAGACGGGAGAAGTTCGATATTCGGCAGGCTTTTCTTCCCTAATGGGCGTCGAGCTCGATGTGCTTCTGGGCGGGTGGGCGCTTCAGAAGAAGGATGAACGGCAGGAGCAGGAGCATCACCACGCCGAGAGCCCGAAACTGGTCCATGTAGGAGAGGAGATTTGCCTGTCGCTGCATCTCTGCGTAGAGGCGGGCGAGGGCGGTGTAATGGTTGTCGGCGGAGTTTCCTGGCCGTGACATAAAGCCGGCGATAAATTGCTGGACCCAGGGAGAGGAGCTGGTCATGTTCTGTCCAAGAACCTGCTGGTAGACCTGTGCCTTGCGCTGCAGAAGTGTACTGCTGAGGGCGATGCCGATGCTTCCGCCCTCGTTGCGGACCAGAGCATAGATGCCCGCCGCCTGCGAGCTCTGATCTTTCGGGAGGAAGCGGAACATGATGGTGCTGATCGGAACCGTGGTGAGGCCGACGCCGAGGACCTGAAGGATGCGCGGAAGGATCATGTCTCGCTCGGCGACCTGAAGATTCATCGAACCCATCCACCAGAGCGAGATGGCGATGAGGGAGATTCCGGCGAAGACCAGTTTGCGGGGATCGAAGCCTTTGGTCAGAACGTAGCCGACGATGGGGACCTCGATCATGGTGAAGAGTCCGGCGGGAGAGAGCGCGAATCCGGCGGTGGTCGCGTCGTAGCCCATCATCTGCTGCATGAAGAGAGGCAGAAGGTAGGTGGTGGCATAGAGCGCGGCGTAGAGGCCGAGGATGAGGATGCAGCAGGAGCGGAAGTTCCTCTCCTTGAGCAGATGCAGGTTGACGACTGGCCTGGAATGGTTCCACTCCCAGGTGACGGCGCCGGTGAGAGCGAGGGCCGAGACGGTGGCGAAGCCGACGATGAAGTGAGAGCCGAACCAGTCGAGCTCCTGCCCTTTGTCGAGGACGATCTCGAGGGTTGCGAGGCCTAAACTCAGAAGGCTCAGGCCAGTCCAGTCGATGCGCAGGTTGCCTTTGTTGGCGGCCCGCTGGGCCTTGATGTGCGGAGGATCTTCGAGCACGATGCGCGTGAGGATGAAGCACAGGACTCCGACGGGGATGTTGATGTAGAAGATCCAGCGCCAGGAGTAGTTGTCGGTGATCCAGCCGCCGAGCGTTGGACCGAGGACTGGGGCGACGAGGATGGCTACGGTGTAGAGTGCCATTGCCATGCCGCGCTTCTGCGGCGGAAAGGCGTCGGCGAGGATGGCCTGGACGGAGGGCTGCAGGCCGCCTCCGGCTAGCCCCTGCAGGACGCGAAAGAGGATCAGCATTCCAAGCGAAGGGGCGAGGCCGCAGAACGCGGAGAAGACAGTGAAGAAGAGAACCGAGAAGAGATAGAAGCGCTTGCGGCCCATTACGCTCGAGATCCAGCCGCTGATGGGGAGGATGATGGCGTTGGCGACCAGATAGCTGGTCAGGACCCAGGAGCCTTCGTCCTGCGAGGCGGAGAGGCTGCCTGCAATGTGGGGCAGAGCGACGTTGGCGATGCTGGTGTCGAGCACCTCCATGAAGGTGCCGATGGTGACAACCATCGCGATAACCCATGGATTGAATATTTTGGCGGGCGGAAGGTGCTGCTCGTCGAAGGACGGAATATCGCTGGCTAATGCTGCTTCGGCGCCGGTAGCTTCCAGAGTTTCGCTCATGACTCTTTATTGAACTATACAGTCTGATTTATTGAACTGTATGGTCAGTGAATCAGACGCTTTACACTCTGGAAGAGATTCAGAAATGTCTATGTCTGTAACGAAAACCCCACGATCAGGAACGACAACCTCACGGGCAAAGACGGCGGACGCGCGGAAGAAGCAGGTTGTAACGGAGTTCCGTCGCTCAGAGATTCTGCTGGCCGCGACCAAGGTGTTTGGCGCGAAGGGCTACGACGGCACACGCATGGACGACATTGCGGAAGAGGCGGGGATGGCGAAGGCCACGGTGTATGTCTACTTCCGGTCGAAGGACGAGATCTATGTGCAGGTCGTCGAACAGGCGCTTGCGGAGCTGGCAGCATTGACCGAGCAGCATATTGCGGCCGCCAAGGATTTCGCAGGCAGGTTGGGCGCTTTTATCTCGGTGAGGCTGAGCTACTGGCGCGAGAAGCAGACGTTGTACCGGGTGATCTCCAGTTTGAGTCGCGAGATATCGAGCCGGAAGAGAAGCCTGAAGTGGCAGAAGCAGACGGTCGATTACCTGGTGTCGCTGTTTTCAGCGGCTGCGGAGAGCGGCGAGATCGAGCGGCAGGATTTTGAGGCTTCGGCGTGGGCGCTGATGGATATGATTCGCGGGATCAGCGATCGGAGGATCGTGCAGTATGAGCGTTCGTCTGAGGAAGAGGTTCGCTTTCTGACGGAGTTTATTCTCAAAGCACTTGGATGCAGGCGGGCAGCGGGGAGCTAGTTTCGGCTGCTAGAGTGGGGATATGCCTGTGTCCCTTGCGCCTTCTGCAAGTCTTTTTTTTGCTCCTACGCTTCGAATTCACTTCATCGGGATTGGTGGAATCGGGATGAGCGGGATCGCGGAGATCCTGCTGACGATGGGGTATACGGTTTCGGGGAGCGACCTGAAGCGGTCGGCGACGACTGAGCGCCTGGTGGGGCTGGGCGCGCGGGTGTTTGAGGGGCATGCGGCGGCGAACATCGCGGGAAGCGACGTAGTGGTGACGAGTTCAGCAGTGAGCCCTACGAACCCGGAGGTCGTGGAGGCGCGTTCGCGGAAGATTCCGGTGATCCAGCGGGCGGAGATGCTGGCGGAGCTGATGCGACTGAAGTATGGGATTGCCGTGGCCGGGATGCACGGAAAGACGACAACGACGAGCATGGTGGCCTCGGTACTGGCTGCCGGAGGGCTGGACCCGACGGTGGTGGTGGGCGGAAGGGTGAATGCTCTGGGGTCGAACGCGCGGCTGGGGAACTCGCAGTACCTGGTGGCCGAGGCCGATGAGAGCGACCGCTCATTCCTGAAGCTGTCTCCAGTGCTGGGGGTGGTGACGAATCTAGACCGGGAGCATATGGATTGCTATCGCGACATGGCCGATGTGGAGGCGGCGTTTGTGGAGTTCATGGACCGGGTTCCGTTTTATGGGGCCTCGGTGGCCTGCGTCGATAATGCTTTGTTGCGAGCGGTGCTGCCGCGTGTGAGACGGCGGCTGTACACGTATGGCGAGAGCGAGGACGCCGATTTTCGGGTGACCGTGCTCGAGAGGAATGGCCAGGGGCTTTCACAATTCGAGGTGAGCTACAAGGGAGTGACGATGGGGCCGTTCTGCCTGCGTGTTCCGGGAAGGCACAACGTGATGAATGCAACGGCTGCGGTGGCCATCGGGGTGCAGCTTGGAGTGGCTCCAGAGCAGATTGCAGCGGGGCTCGACGGATTTCACGGGGTGGACCGGAGGTTTCAGGTAAAAGGAACCGTACGCGGGGTGACCGTGGTGGACGATTATGGGCATCACCCGACGGAGATTGTGGCCACGCTGAAGGCGGCGCGGGAGTGCAGATATGGCAGGGTGCTGGTGTTGTTCCAGCCACATCGCTACTCGAGGACGAGGGACCTGATGAAGGAGTTCGCCGGGGCGTTCGATGAGGCGGACCGGGTAGAGGTGCTGGATATCTACGCCGCGAGCGAGGAGCCGATCGCCGGAGTGACCGGCGAGTCGCTGGTGGGCGCGATTGGGCGTGACGGGGTGGAGTATGCGAGCTCGGTGGCGGAGGGTGTGGAGGCTCTGGCGCGCGAGGCTCGCGAGGGGGACGTGATCCTGACGCTGGGTGCGGGGAGCGTATCGCAGGCCGCGCTGCTGCTGCTGGAGAGGCTGGAGGGGTGAAAGCATAGCAGAAAGGCGGCGGCGTCAGGGAGGGTGAGTTCCTGAAAGGGTACAAGGGCCAAAGTTGACGGGCTGATCGCGAGGGTTTGCGGGATATAGTCAGAATGGCGATTCTCGCGGCCCTGCTCGGGCTTGCGAAGGAGCGATGGATCTTCGAAGCGCGGAGGAGCGGTGCTGGAGGCGCCTGAACAAGAATACGTTTCGGAGGCTGCACGGCCACGGAGAGGATCGTCTGCGCCAAAAAAGATGATGGCCCGCGAGTTTACAGACTACGAAGACGATTTCGAAGCCGACGCTCTGCCGGTGCGGAGACGGCAGCAGGGCGTGCGGGTAAAACTGCGTGGAGGCCTACCCCGGTCCAGAGGGGGAAAGATTGCCGTTGCAGCGGCGATGCTTGCGCTTTTGGCGATGTGTGGTGCAGCGGCGATGGTGGCGCGCAGCGCGATCCTGCACGATGCGAGGTTCATGATTCCTTCGGCGACGGCGATTGAGACGGAAGGGAACCTGCATGTCTCCCGCGCTGAGATGATGAGCGTGTTTGGCGAGGACATTGAGCGAAATATCTTCAGGATCCCTCTGACGGAGCGCAAGGCCAAGCTGGAGGAGCTGCCTTGGGTGGAGCATGCGACGGTGATGCGGCTGCTGCCGAACAAGCTGCGGGTGGCGGTCTCGGAGCGGACGCCGGTGGCCTTCGTCCGGCAGGGAAATCACATCGGGCTGGTGGATGCGAATGGGATTCTGCTGGATATGCCGACCGAGATGCGGACGAAGATGCATTACTCGTTTCCGGTGGTGACGGGGCTGGAGGCGAAGGACCCGCTGTCGCTGCGTGCGGCGCGGATGAAGTTGTATGAAAGGTTTACGGCGGATCTGGATGGAGGCGGCGAAAAGATCTCCACGAAGCTGAGCGAGGTGGACCTGTCGAGCCCGGAGGATGTTCGGGTGGTGGTTCCCGACAAGGACGGCGAGGTGATGGTTCACTTCGGCGAGGATAACTTCCTGGATCGGTATAAGAAGTTCGAGGAGCACCTGCCGGAGTGGAGACAGCAGTATCCTCACCTGGCCTCGGTAGATATGCGGTATGAGCGGCAGGTGGTGCTGGAGATGCAACCGGGAACCGCGGCTCCGATTGTGGGAGAGCAGCAGGTTCAGGAGAGCGGAGAGCAGAAGGCACCGGCGGCGGGAAAGGCAGCGCCAGCTCCGCATGACAGCGTGCAGGCGATCCATCGCGAACCCGCGAAGAAGGCAGTTGTGAAGGCGAAGCAGGCGGCTCCGAAGAAGGTTGTGCCTGCGAAGCGTGGCGCGGCTACGCATAAGGCTTCCGGACCCTCGGCTTCGATTGGGAAGACGGAGGAGAGCTCTTCGGGCATCGCCGCAATTGCATTGACAGAGGCAGGACCGGGGCCGGGTACGGAAAGAAGGTCTTATACGCCGCAGGTGGTTCATCCATGAAGACGCAGAAGCCGGAGAATCTGATTACGGTGCTGGACGCGGGAAGCACGAAGAGCTGCGTACTGGTGGCCGAGCTGCACGATGGTGTACTGCGCTATCGCGGGCACGGTATTGAGCCGTCGAAGGGCATGCGCAAAGGGTTGATCGCGGAGCTGGGACCGGCGGCCGATGCGATCAATCGCGCGGCGCTGACGGCGGAGCGGACGGCGAAGGCGACGATCGAGACATCGGTTGTGGGAATTGGTGGAACGCATGTGAAGGGAATGAACTCGCGCGGCGGCATCAGTCTGGGAAGCCGGATGCGCGAGATTACTCGTGAAGAGGTGAGGGCGGCGGTGGACCGAGCGCGCAGCGTGGCGCTTCCGCCGGACCGCGAGGTGCTGCATCTGCTGCCGCAGGAGTTCATCCTGGACGACCAGCCGGGGATCCATGACCCGATTGGAATGGTGGGGAACAAGCTGGAGGTGAACCTGCACCTTTCGACGTGCTCGGGAGGTGTGGCGCAGAGCGTGATTACGTGCGCAAACAGGGCAGGGCTCGAGGTGATCGACACGGTGTATGAAGGGATTGCCGCAGCGGAGGCTGTGCTGAGTGCCGATGAGCGGGAGCTGGGTGTCTGCATCGCCGATATCGGATCGAGTACGACGGAGCTGGCGGTGTTTTTCGAAGGTTCGGTGGCCCACACAGCGGTGCTGCCGATCGGAGGAGATCACTTCACCAATGACCTCGCAGTGGGACTGCATGTGACCGTGGAAGAGGCCGAGTACCTGAAGAAGACGTACGGTCACTGCGTGGTAACGGCTATTCCGCAATTGAATGAGATTGAAGTGGGTGGCGATCTTACAATCTCGGGGGGCCAGCCTGCGCGGCTGGTGCGGCAGAGGTTTCTGGCGGAGATTCTGGAGCCGCGGGCGCGGGAATTTTTTACGATGATGCGCGACAACCTGCGCCATGGCGGAGTTCTGGAGGCACTTGGAGCCGGATGCGTCTTCACCGGAGGGGGCGCGTTGATTGCGGGCTTGCTGGATAATGCGGAGAGTCTGCTGCGGGTGCCGGCGAGGATCGGGTATCCGGTGCCGCTCTCGAAGATGCCGGAGGAGCTGGCGAAGCCGGAGTTTTCGGCGCTGATCGGGATGTTGCTTTATACGCACCGCACGCAGGTGAGGAAGGCGAGCGAGGAGCAGGGGCTGCGGGCGAAGCTGAAGTCGATCTTCGCGGGAAGCTTCTAGACCTTCGCGACCGCGAAACGCGCTTTGCCCCAAAGTTGAACCAGCGATGGTACGGGGCGTGGAAAACGTGGGTGTTTTGCGAGTAGGGATAATGTGAGAATTGGGGTAGCGAAGGAGTCCTGCATCGATGCCGAATCTGCCTGAAGACGATATCCGTATCCACTATCACGACGAGGTCCCGCGCGGCGCCAGGATCAAGGTGATTGGCGTGGGTGGAGGCGGGAACAACGCCGTCAACCGTATGATTGCGGCCAAGGTAGAAGGTGTCGAGTTTATCGCGGCGAATACGGACGTGCAGGCGCTGACGATCTCGAATGCTCCGGTAAAGCTTCAGCTTGGGGTGAAGCTGACGAGCGGCTTGGGCGCGGGTGCGAATCCGGATGTGGGCCGCCGCGCGGCGCTTGAGGATTCGGACAAGATCATCGAGGCGCTCGAGGGCGCGGACATGGTCTTTGTGACGGCTGGGCTGGGCGGAGGAACGGGGACGGGAGCAGCCCCTGTGATTGCCTCGCTGGCGAGCGAGATGGGAGCCCTGACGGTGGCTGTGGTGACGCGGCCGTTCGGTTTCGAGGGCAAGCGGCGCATGATGCAGGCAGAGCGCGGCATGCAGGAGCTGCTCGATTCAGTGGATACGGTGATCGTGATCCCGAATGAGAAGCTGCTGGCCGTAGCCAAGGATGCAGGATTCTTCGAGAGCTTCCGCATCGCCGACGATGTGCTGCGGCAGGGCGTGCAGGGAATTTCGGACATCATCACAATTCCCGGCGTGATCAACCGTGACTTTGCCGACGTGAAGACGACGATGGCAGGGATGGGGTATGCCGTCATGGGGACGGCGATGCGCTCGGGACAGAACCGTGCGGTGGAGGCGGCGATGGCGGCGATGGCCTCGCCGCTGCTGGAGGCGGGCGCCATCGATGGGGCACGCGGCATCCTGATCAATATTACGGGTTCGAGCAACCTGAAGCTGAGCGAGGTGAACGAGGCCTCGACCATCATCCAGAATGCGGCGCACGAGGACGCGAACATCATCTTCGGCGCAGTGCAGGATGAGACGATGGGCGAAGAGGTGAAGATTACCGTGATCGCCACGGGCTTCAAGCAGCAGGAGATGCCGGCCCGGCGTGAGCGGATGCTGGCGGAGGCGACGCTGCCGACGGTGCGGTATGACGTTCCGATTGAGCCTCGAATTTCGCCGCGGCCTGCGCCTGCGCCGAAGTTTCTGAGTGAGGAGATGGAGCGGCCTTCTGCTCCCATGCCTGTTGCTGTGGAGCCGACGGACTCTGCATCGAAGTCCCGCACCGGGAGGATCGAGGCAGCAAAATCGGCGGAGCAGGCCACTGAGCTGATTCCGTCGGTCTTCG
>Ga0193742_1002170_pt1 | contig 11358 bp, 7 predicted proteins | sample L2c1metaG_FD_165511 | JGI IMG/M metagenome (GOLD analysis project Ga0193742, IMG submission 165511) | Soil microbial communities from a riparian zone of the East river system, Colorado, United States - L2c1 | ecosystem: Environmental > Terrestrial > Soil > Riparian zone | place: USA: East River... | reverse complement strand
AGCGAGCAAGCACCATCCGCCTGCCTTTCTTACCCAGCTGTTCCGGTCTGGATCCGCCGCGCTCATGTTTATTAGACGCAGAGGGCCGGGTGGCAAGCCACAATTATTCGCTGCATGGAATGACGGGCGCACCACAGGCGGCTCAGCGCGCCTGCTCCGCATCCTCCATTAACCGAAGAGTATACGGAACCTGCATGGTCACTTACCTGGACCGTCGGGTCTCAATAAAGTGGAAGATGCTCTGGCGTTCCGCGCCCTCTGATATTTCAGGATGCGTTCGAACGTCTCCATCACGATCCTGTTGGCTGTGGCCACGCTGTTTCCAGCGCCGGCGGCGTTTGCCGCCACTGCGCGGAAGGCGCACCACACTGCTGCCCACAAGAAGACGACCTCGGCTGCGAGCGCCAAAGAAGAGCGCGCCGGCAAGAAGAGTGTCAAAACCCACGGCCATAGCGCCTCGGCGACGAAGAGCGGGAAGGTGGATGCGAAGAGCGTTCGCGCAGCTTCCTCTCCGGCAGAGCGACGCAAGGCGACGAGCGCCGATTTCGTGGAAGCCGCCAAGGCCTCTCCAAAGCGCGTGACCTACACGAAAGGCAGACGCCGCAGGGGTCGTGCGACCGTCGAGACCGATTCGGTGGTGAGCGTGACCCGGAGACGGACGCCACGCAGATCCGAGGCGGAAAGCGTGGCTGAAGAGGCGGCAGCACCTATCATCCTGCCGACGATCTATAACAAGCGTGGACGGCTCGTGATTCCGCCGCCGCTCAAGGGCTCGCATGAGATCCTGGTGCGCCAGAACGTGGTGGCCGATCAGGATGGTTTGGACCGTATCCAGGACGACGCCGACCTGATGCGCATGCGCGAGCAGCATCTGCTGGTGGCCCTGCCGGTAAACCGCGAGCTCGATGTGGACGAACGCCTGCCGGTGAACCGCCGTTACGCTCGTCCGTGGACGGCGCAGTTTCTGGCTACGCTGGCGCGGGCGCACTATGCGCGCTTCCACAGCTCGCTCCAGGTGAATTCGGCCGTACGCACGGTGGAGTTTCAGCAGAAACTGATCCGCACGAACGGAAATGCGGCTCCCGCAGAGGGCGAGACAGCATCTCCTCACCTGACCGGGCAGGCAGTGGACATTGCCAAGCATGGTCTTTCGCGGACGGAGATTGCATGGATGCGCGGCTACTTGCTTCCCCTGATCCAGGAGAGACGGATCGACGTGGAGGAGGAGTTCCAGCAGGCCTGCTTCCACATCAGTGTGTACAAGAAGTATGTCCCGTCACGCACGGCTCCCCGGCGCGAGATCGCTGGACGGCACAGCGGAACGTCAGCGCTCGCGGTTGCGGTGCAATAAAGGCTCGCTCGGATCGAGTGAATCGTACATATAGCTTTAGGCGACTGCTTCGCGCTGGCCGGTCTTCCAGCTGCGGAATGCGGCGTCGAGGGCAGCCATGTTGTGAATGGCGTCTTCTCCGGTCGCGGCGAACGGGGTTCCGTTCCGCAGGGCGTCGGCGAAGCTGTCGAGCATCCTGATGTAACCGTCGGCGTTGTTGACCGTTGCAGTCTCGACGACGTCACCGCCCCGGCGCAGAACCATATCGATAGGCCGGTCGACGGTGAGGCCGTTTTCGGCGATGAGGACGCCATCGCTTCCGGTGATCTCGATCAGCGTGCGATAAGGCGTGCAGGCGCTGACGGTGACGTTGGCCAGGACACCGTCGGTCATCCGCATCTGCAGCATTGCAGTGGCCTCGACCTGATCTTCGGGTTGGGACTTGTTGGCGAGGGTGCTGACGCTTTCGACCTCCTGCCCCAGAACGTAACGCAGAGCGTCGATGCAGTGGACGCCGACGTCGCCGATGGGTCCTCCGCAGGCCAGAGACGGGTCCTTGATCCATTTGCGGGGCGCGCGATCGGCAGGGTAGTCGAACTCGGCGTGGGCCAACTGTGGCCGGCCGATCTTTCCGGCCTGGATGCGCTCGCGGATCCAGTCGAGGCTGTGGTTGTAGCGGAAGTTCTGGGCGACACCGTAGAGCAGTCCGGCGGCCTTTGCAGCAGCGGCCATCTCCCGCGCCTCGGCAGCGTTCATCGCCACCGGCTTTTCGCAGAGAACGGCCTTGCCGTGCCGGAGAGCCAGGAGGGTGTCGGGACGGTGCATGGCATCGGGTGAGGTGATGAAGACGGCATCGACCTCAGGCGAGGCGCAGAGCTCCTCGGGCGAGGCAAAGCAGTGGGCGATGTTGTGCTCGGCGCAGTTCTTCCTGGCGGCGTCCTGATCGCGGCGCCACAGGCCTACCAGCTGGGTCTTCTCGGAGTCGGCGAAGGCGGGAAGCATCCGCCGTACGGCGTGGAGGCCAAAGCCGAGGATCGCGAAGCGGACGGGGGAGGTCATGCGCTATCTCCTGTGTGGTTGTATTTACCGTGTTATTCCAAAGAAAGCGTAGCGGAGTCGAGGGAAGAGACTTCTCACTCCCCTTCTTTCGCGCCGAAGGCGCTCATCGCCGTCCGCGAAGGACCTAGTGTGTCTCGTTTTTGAAGATCTGCTCGGCGTAGAAGTTTTCTACCTTGGACTGATCGCGGAGCATCTCGAAGTAGGCGCTCTTAAGCAGTTGGGAGCGTCCGTCGCGAAGCTGCTGGCGGATGGCCTGCTGGACGCGGGGATCGCTCAGCTCACGCTGGCCGGCGGGCTCGCGCGAGATGAGCTTGTAGATGGCGTATCCGACGGGCTTGCGGGTCTGCCCGTCCAACACCGGAAGAACATCGGTGATCTGTCCGGGCTTCAGCTTCATGATGGTGGTATAAACCGACGGGTCGGCCTTCATCTGCGACTCGGAGAAGAAGCCTATGTCGCCGCCGCTCGAAGAGGTATCGGGGCGCTCGGAGAAGTTCATGGCCAGCGCGCCGAAGTCCTCGCCGCTGTCCAGGCGGTTTTTGAGAGCCTGGATCTTCTTCCTGGCCTCGGCGTCGTTCATGGCTTTGCTGTTCTGCAGGTTGCCCGCCTGATCGGAGGGCATGCCCGTTACCTGGATCTGTGCCAAGTGAAACTGGGTCTCCAGCAGGTTGAACTCGGACTTGTGCTCGTTGAAGTAGGTGGTGACATCCGTGTCGGTCACGGTGATCTTGGAGTCGATCTCCTTGGAGAGCAGCTTGTTGATCGTCAGGGTGCGGCGGATGTCGTGCTTCACATCGTCCAGCGTGTGGTTGCTGGCCTTGAGCTTCTCGTTGAACTGATCTTCGGTGTAGTGAGACTTCATCTCCTCCAGCTTGGCGTCGACCTCTTCATTGCTGGCGGTGAGATTCATCTTGGTGGCGCGCTGCTCGACGATCTCCTCGTCGATGAGCTGGCGGAGGACGTTGAGCCGGAGCGAATTGGCCTGCTCCCGGGTCGGCTTCTGCTGCTGCGCATCGCCGAGCTGGGCCTGATAAGCCTTCTCCATCTCGGTCTTCATGATGGCCTTGCCGTTGACCGTGGCCATGACATCGGCATTGTGTGTGTGATTGCATCCCGCGAGCGCGGCCACCAGGACCAGCGTGCCCAGCGCGGCGGGGCTGGACACGCGCGGCCAGCTCTGCATCGGGTTCCTGCTTGCTATTGCAGTCAACACATTCCTCACTCGCAAAATCTCCCTCAAAAAAATCCTTCTCGGTTACTGGCCAGGCGTATGGGCAGGGGGTTGTCCCGCTGCCGGGGCCTGCGGCGCATTCAGGGGTGGCAGGGGAACCGGCGGCGGCGGAGTCTGTCCCGCAGCGACAAGCGCATTGTCGATCATCCGGTAGACATATTCAATCGGAAGGGCACCTTCCAGCCGTTCGCCATTGATGTAAAGAGCGGGGGTCGCTTCGACGCCCAGTTTGCTCCCCATATCCATCGAGGCTTTAACCGCGCTGTCGTCCTGTTTTTCGATGCAGGCGTTCAGGGTAGCTTCTGTCACCTTTTGACGCTTGCCCTCTTCGCGGGTGAGGGTATCGAGGTTCTCATTCGCCTTGGCCAGGGTCTTCTCGGTCCCACCCATCTCCGTGGCGTGAGCGTGGATATAGTCGACAACGTTCCAGTAGCCCTCGGGGCTCAGGGTCCCCAGGCAATTCGCGTCCACCGCAGCGCGCATGGCCCATGGATGCTGATCGAGCGGGAAGTCGCGGTAGACGATGCGCACCTGGTCCTTGTACCGCTGCAGCAGCGCGGGGAAGATTTGGGAGTGCATCTTCGAGCAGTAGGGGCACTCCAGATCGTCGAAGCCCACGATGACGACAGGAGCATTCGGCGGCCCTCCGCGCGAGGGTCTGCCCTCGGCACTGACCAGGGTCTTGGGATCCTTGCTGATGTCGAACTTGCTGAACTGCGCCAGCGTCTTGCCGTCGGAGGAGAGCAGGAAGGTCATGGGCTTGGAGTTCTTGCCCTCAGCCGAAAAGAGGACCGTGATCTCGTCGAAGCCGGGAACGTCACTCCTGGTGCGTGGCCCGATGATCATGTCGTAGCTGGGCGGGATGCTTGCCCTGGACCGGATAAGAATTTCGACCCGGCGCGCGAGCTCCGGCGGAAGTTTGCCCCCTTCGGCAGAGGGACTCTGCGCGTGACAGCCAGCCGCGGCCAGCATCAGGACAAAGAGAAAGGGGCGAAACAGACGGGCTGCAGTCAACACAATGTCTTTGATTATCTCACGCAGAGCCGGCACGGCCGCTCCGACCGGAGGCTAGAAAAGCCGCTCGGCGCGGCGCAAGTTTCCCGCGGTCCCTATGTTGGCGAGGGTGAAGTTGAATCGGTAAGCATTCTCGTTACGCACCGTGCCGAGCTCGTACTTCCGGTACTCGATGCTGAGGCCGCAGCAGTCCCAGTTGTACTGCACCTGCAGGGCGCCGTACTGAACCTGAGTGTGGTTGAGGTCCAACCCCGTGTTGATCGCGGCTCCTAATCCCTTCTTGGTGGGGCCACCATAGCCGAGGAGGACCCGGAGCTGGTTGAAGTCCGAGACCGCGGAGGAGAACCCGGCGATGTTGAACCTTCCGGGGGCGTTCAGCCTTGCATAGCTTAACCCCGAGAAGATCTGCCCCTCATGGAAGTTGACGAGCACGTTGTTGGAGGTGAACTTCTTGGCCCCCGTATCGAGGTCGAAGTCCCACTCGACGTCGAAGTGGTCGCTGGTCCTCCAGCGCAGGCGCGAGACGAGAGGGGAGATATCGCGCGGCTCGGTGAGGAAGGCGATGCCGGAGAGATCGAGGGTGGTCTGGAAGATGTTGCGGGTCCGGGTGATGACGGCTCCGCCGAAGTTGGAGTCGAGGAAGTACTTCTGGGTGAGTCTCCAGGAGAGCAGCTCGCGGCCTCCGCATCCCGAGGAGACGCCGACGTATCCAGCGTCGGAGGCGGCTCCGGAGTTGACGCCCCCCATGACTCCGGCAGCGGCCGCGCCGGTCCATGCCGCGCTTCCCGCCGCTCCGCTGTCCTGTGGGGGGCAGGTCTCGGTTGTCTTGCGCCGCATGAAGAGCCTCTGGGTGACGCCGTACTCCACCTCGTTGGTGTTGCTGACCACGTCGATGTCGTCGAAGCGCAGCAGCTGGCGGAAGTTGTCGACACCGCGCACAAGGTGGTAGGCGGCCATGGGCTCGATGGTGTGCTTGACGTCAGAGCCGAAGAGGCTGTGCACGAGCGGCGAGGTGAAGGTCTTCTCGAGCACGGGGGCTCGTGCCTCGACGCCGACTTCGACGTCGGAACGGTTGACGGCCTCGCCGCTCTGGAGCGGGACCATTGAGCTGGCCGAGTGCTCATTGCTCCTGGTGTAGACGGTGTCCCGGACTGCGATGGAGGGACGCAGATTCCATCCTCCCAACTTGATCGGAAGCGCGACCTCGGGGTGGATGTCGAACCGCTCGGTAAGGCCGTTGGTGGCGAAGTTGGGCTGCACACGCTTGAGAGCGGAGATGGAGCTTTCCATATTCCACAAGGCTCCGAAGCCGCCGAAGCGATGCTCTGTGGTGGAGAGATCGAGCGAGGGCGAGTGGAAGATGCGGATCTGCTCCTCGGGCTGCGTGGCGGTTCCGGCCTGCTTCAGGCCCTGGTAGCGATCCAAGCGCAGAGCCCAGGAGTATCCGCCGGACTGATGCACGGCATAGCCGATGGAGAGGATGTCGCTCGAGACGGCCTGGTTGAAGTTTTCGGCGAAGGCCTCGCGGTAAGGATAGGAGCTTAGGTACTCGAGGTCGGTGACGAGGCGGGTCTGCGGGCTAAGATCGTAACGGCCGGAGACGACGGCGTCCTGTCCACCCTGGTTGACGTACTGTCCTCCGGTGACGTAACCGCGGTCGAGCAGGCCGCTGTAGTGCGCGAGCGCGAAGTTGTTGCCGAGGCCGCGGTAGCGGAAGGTGGCCGACTGCTCCCACCCGCGCTTGGAGAAGTATTGGGCGCCGACGGTCATGTCGGCACTGCGGCTGAGGACGACATAGATCTGCTCGCCCAGGATCAGGCCACGGGTAGAGGACTCGCCGATGATGGGGATGAGGAAGCCGCTCTGTCGCTCCTCGCCGTCGACCGGGTGCGTGGCGTATGGAAGGTAGAACAGGGGAACATTGATGATGCGGAAGACGGTGTTCTTCGCCGTCGCCTTCTTCGAGTCGACGCTGAACTTGCCCGCGTACAGCTGCCAGTCGGGATGAGGAAGCTGGCAGGAGGTGACCGAACCACCATAGACGTCGTAGGACTGCGGCCCGGTCTTGACAACCATTCTTCCCTCAAAGAGGAAGGGCTGGCCGTTGTCGTAGACCGGCTTCTGTCCCGGAGGACGGAGGCCGACGGTGCCCTTGACGTCGTAAAACCGCCCGGTCTGGGTCTTCAGGTTCATGGTGCCATGACTGGCGGAGATGCTCTCGTTGTTCTGGCCGCCAGTGACCTTGAGATGCCCACTCGCGTTCAGCTCGCTGGTATCGCTGTCGTAGTCGATGTGGTCGGCCTCGACGCGGCGGTCCTTGTAGGTGATGACCACGTCGCGATCGAGAGTGTAGCGGCTGCCGGTCTTGGTCTGCGGGCCTGAGCTTTCGATCACCACCATCGATCCGTCGTCGGGGGCCGGAAGCACGATGGCGTCGGGATACCGCTCGGAATCCGCCCCCGGGCTCTCGGGCAAAGTCGTCTGCTGCTGCGAGGAAGGTGCGGGTTCCTGATTCGACAACTCCTGCGCGCGCAACTGTGGATGACTGAAAGCCATCCACATGATAGTTATCAGAATGTAAACCCTGTGCAGGCCACCGAGGTCCCGGTGCCTGCGGGCGACGGCATGGGCCGGGCGGTATGGACTTTGGGCCCTTACAACCGGTTCAGTTGGATCGAAACGTATCAGACTTACCACCACTCTATTGAGGCTAACCGAATTTCACCCTGTGTGGGTTTGAGGTTTTTGAAGGATCGATGAGCGCCGAGCGAAAGATCGAGACAGCGGACGAAGCCGCCATGAACATAGAGACTCCGCTTGAGCCATTTGCGCTGCGCCAGCAGGTGGCCGAGCGGCTGGCTGCGCATCGCTCGCGCCGCCGTCCCCACGCCGTTGAAGCCGAGCTTCCCGCAGAGAACGCGAATCCGCGCGCGAAGGCCGCGCGCATCGCCGCCACCGTTGCGGAGCATTATGCACAGTCAAAGAGCTACCGCGCCTTCCTGGCCGAAGAGGCTGAGCGAGCGGTCCGCGAGGCGGAGGAGACGGCGAGGCAGGCCGAGGCCGCCGCCGAGATCGCCGCGCGAAACGCCGAGGCTCTTGCCCAGGTGCAGTACGACCTCCTGACCGAGCTGGACCAGTACTCCGAAGCTCAGTACTCCGATGCCGAGCCCGCCTCCACCGCGGCCAGAACGGCCCGCCGGAGCACGCCGGCCGAAGACATGGCGACCGGGCAACTGGAGTTCGACCCGGCTTCCTCACAGCCACCGGCGCCCGCGCCCTCCTATACCGTGCGTCACTCCGAGGAGCTGCGGCTACCCAGCTCCGGCGCGTCCGACTCCGCGCATCGCGCGCGACGCTCTCGAACCGAGGAGGACGAGGCCAACGCATTCGCGATGGTCGATCCCTCCGAGGCGCTTTTTCTAGACGAGGAGATCGCCTTCCGGCAGGCTCCGGTCTTCGACCCGGTCGAACCGCCGATCGAGATCCCGGGCAACCTGATCGAGTTTCCGCGCCAGCTCATCGCCGCCCGCCGCGCTCGTCCACGGCTGGCCGAGGGACCCTTGCGCGAGGAAGGTCCTCTTCCCTCCGACTCCTCGCAGCTCCGCATCTTCGAGGTGGAGGCTGAACAGATCTCTCCGGAGCCTGCGATGGAGACCTCCGCGCCGGAGTGGACTTCCATCCTGCTGGATGCTCAACCGCGAGGTCATGCGGAGGCATATGCCGCGCAGCCGGTAGGGTACGCCGCGGCGCACGCTGCCGAGCCCTTCGCGCCATCCGCGGAGACTCACGCTGCGCAGCACCTGCAGCTCTCGCCGGAGACGCAGCACCTCTACGCATCGCCGCTTCAGATCGCTCCCATCCAGCTTCGGCTGATGTCGGCGGCCGTCGATGGATGCGTGGTTCTTGCGGGCTTCCTTGTGTTTGCCGCCATTGCGGTGCGGACGATGACGCTCTTCAACCCCGGCGGCGTGCATATGACACTGGCCACCGCCGCAATCTCCTCGGCCGGAGCGATCGTCCTGCTGGGAGTGCTCTATCAGCTGCTCTGCTTCACGTACTCCAATGCCACGCCGGGGATGCGGTACGCTCGCATCGGCCTGTGCACCTTCTCGGACGAGAACCCCAGCCGGGCGGCGATGCAACGCCGCATCCTTGCCCTGGCACTGTCATCGGCGTCGCTTGGGTTAGGTGTGCTGTGGGCCCTGCTAGATGACGAACGGCTGGGATGGCACGACCGCATCTCGCGGATCTACCAGCGCAGCTATTGAGGCCCCCCCCCCCGCAAAAGCGCGCAAAGTCTTCATTTTATGAATCTTAGCCTTGGACTTGTCTTGCAGGTGTCGAGGGCAGATGCTGCGCTCTTTCCGTCCCACGGCTAGTTTCTTTCTGATTTAAGTTTAGCTGCTGGAGCGAAACTGATCGGCAAATGGATGTGGTTTGGTTTGTTTGGGTTAGATGGGTTTGAGGCTTGACAGGCTGTTGGCGCTGCATGAGCTTATTTCCGGTGGCCTAAGAGTGCTCAAAACGGTGCCGAATTTTTGGCGACCAAGTTCACAGAACGCGGTTCTCGTTCCTGATCCTGCTCCGATCACTCCGAGTAGGCTGTCGTCACGCAATTCGCTTCGGGAAGGGTAAACTTAGCCGACTCTATTGGAGGCTCAGGTGAAGATTCAGGTCAATAGCGACAAGACGATCAACGTGGACGCCAGCCTGACGCGCTTTGTCGAAGGCGAAGTAAGCCGCGTTCTCGGCAGGTTTGAAAAAAAACTTACTCGGGTTGAGGTCCATCTCAGCGACGGGGACAATCAAAAAACCGGCCACGCAGACAAGCGCTGTTTGATTGAGGTGCGCCCCGCGGGAGACAGGCCTCTGAGCGCAAGCGCAAAGACTGCGACAACGGAGTCCGCCGTTGGGGAAGCGACGGGAAAGATGCAACGGTCGCTCACCACCTTCTTCGCCCGGAAGGGAAGGCCAGCGGCGGAGGTCTCAGCACCTGTTTCGACGGCCAGGAAATCAGCCGCCAAGAAGACCATCTCTGGCGCGAAGAAGAACGCCTCCGTGAAGAAGACTGTAGTCAAGAAGGCCGCGGCTAAGAAGCCAACAAAACTCAGCCCACGGGGCCCAAAGAAAAAAGGTATCTTCCAGGCCCGGCGAAAGGCTCAACCTTCCAGATAGCGGCGCAGCCGTTAGGAGGCCGCTATCATCATGCTCACTTTCCACAAGCCGACCTATAAGGACTGACCCCTCGCTCAACAAGCTTCGGGTCTCGTCCGGGATGACACATTTTCAGCGATTCAGCACCGAATCCCTTCCATTAGAAGGTGGTGCTGACCGTCAGGCGGAACGTCTTCCTGGGCTCGCGCAGAGTGTAGGGCGATCCGTAGAGTTGCAGGGCCTGCAGGTAGGTGAACTGCCCAGCTCCCGAGTTGGGGAAGAAGCCGCGGAAGGTCGTGTCGTCGGTCGCCAGCGCCTGCGGGACGTCCTTGTACAGCCGGAGTGGGTTGTACGCGTAGTATATCCGGAACGGCGCATTGACGATCGGCAGAATGACTTGCAGCTCGGCACCGTTCGACATGCGCGGAACGTAGTTCGTTCCGGGGACGATGCGGAGCGGGTTGGGGAAGGAGAGCTGCTTGCCGCCAAAGCAGGCTCCATTGATGAACGTGGGGCAGCCATACATGGGGCTCGAGATCTCCTGCAGGCCGGCTACGCTCTGGCGCAGCTGGTTGGGCCACACATCAAAGGTCATGTTGAAGTCGGTAAAGAAAGCGAAGGTCACCTGGTTGACGATCGGGATCCTGTACTCGACGTTTGCGGTCACGCTGGTATCACCGCCGATGGAGACCAGCCGATAGATCGGAAGAGGAATCTGCACGCTTCCCAGAGCCGGGTTGCTCGGGTCGCGGGGAACCGTATTCCCATCGGGATTGGTCAGGTTGAACCGGACCTGGGTCGGAATGAAGGTGTAGGGCGAACTGGAGCGGACGTCGAAGCCGCGCACGTCGCTTTCGCCGCCGGAGTAGACGCGGTTCTGCGGAGGGGCAACCTCGCCACCGAAGCCGACGATGTGCGAGAACTGCAGACGATAACCGAGGACGTTGTGTCCTTCCTTATTCATCTTCAGGTTCTTCATGGGGAAGAACTGACGCCAGCTTACGACCGGCTGGATGTACTTCACGTTTCCGCCGGCTCCGGCGATGGCCAGCGCGGCGTTGAGGTCCTTGCCGGAGTGCGGGCCGACCGCGCGGTCGAGACTGGAGAAGGTAAAGCTGGGCGTGACAACAGACGAGATGATGCCGTTCAGCTGGTTCTGTCCCTGCACGCCGGAGCGGAAGGCCAGGGTCTGAAAGACGTTTCGCGTGTTGTCGTTGAAGGTGGTAACCGAGGAGCGGGAGAGCGCGTAGGAGACACCCACGCGGGTAACGCCGGAGCGGGCGAACAGGTGCCGCAGCGGCGAGCTCACCGAGAGCGTCAGGCCGGTCTGCGACTGGTTATAGTTCGTCAGCAGCGATTGCTGCGCCGACGACAGATTCTGGCTGAGGTTGCTCGCGATCGAGTATCCCCTCGCCGGGTTGAAGTCGTACTTGCTGGTGAAGACCTGAAGGCCGAGTGAGATGGGCTTGTTGCGGAAGTAAGGCTCGGTGAACCCGAAGCTGAGATTGCGCTGCAGGTCGCCGATGTTCGCCTGCACCGAGAGCGTTTCGCCGAGGCCGAGGAAGTTGTT
>Ga0193742_1002169_pt1 | contig 11359 bp, 8 predicted proteins | sample L2c1metaG_FD_165511 | JGI IMG/M metagenome (GOLD analysis project Ga0193742, IMG submission 165511) | Soil microbial communities from a riparian zone of the East river system, Colorado, United States - L2c1 | ecosystem: Environmental > Terrestrial > Soil > Riparian zone | place: USA: East River... | reverse complement strand
CCCGCGCAGAAGGTTCTCTCGAACGCCGACTATGCCGACTCCGCCGCAGACCTGGTCAAGGTGATCCGCGAACAAAGAAAGGGAGGAGCGGACTTCACCAAGATCTACGAGACCGGGAAGGATTCTCTTGTTGACGGCCGGTTTCCGACTCCCTACCAGTACACGACCGAACAGCTCGCCGTCGCCGTCCGGGAGGCGGAGCGAATCGGCGGCGACAGAAGCTCAGGACGCGGCATTGCGGTCCACGCCACGGGTGAGCCCGGAACAGGATTCGCCGTAGCTGCAGGTGTCAGCTCGGTCGATCACGCCTACGTGTTGAGCGATGCCACGATGAAGGCGATGCGCGAGAAGGGAATCTACGCAGTCCCAACCTTCGCCATCGGGGAGTACTTCGCGGCTCATGCGGCGACGCCGGAGCGCGCCGAAAGGCTGAAGGCGGAGCAGGCGCTTCATGCAGCCGAGTTCAAAAAACAGATGGCTGCGGGAGTACCTTTCGCCGTAGGCAGCGATGTCGGGCCGTTCCCGCACGGAACACAGGCGCGGGAGATGGAGCTGATGGTTGAGTTCGGCATGAAGCCCGCCGACGTGCTGCGCGCCGACCTGCTGAACGGAACGAAGCTCCTCGGATGGTCCGGTCAGATCGGCGAGTTGAAGCAGGGATACCTGGCCGACATCATCGCCGTCCCAGGAGATCCGATCAAGGACATCACGACCCTCAGCAAAGTGCAGTTCGTCATGAAGGACGGCGTTGTGTATCGCCGCCCCTGAGTTTTATTTATTTCGGAGCCCACTGCTCGTCAGCCGATGGACCGTAGAGTGCGGGCACGGGAATGTCGTTGAGGCGGAGATAAACCCCAAGCTGCGCGGTATGGTGAACCAGGTGGTTGAAGCACATCATGCGGAAGGTCTGTGACCGGGGCATATCGGAGATGAGATGTTCGCCGTAGCTGAACCTCCAGGACGCAGAGAAATCTTCGTCCGATGCCGCCGCAATGGCGTCGCGGCAGGCCTTTGCTGACTCCTCGAGCTGCTTCAATGCGGCCTCGCGCGTGGTGAACACCATCGAAGCGTGCGGCCGCTTGGAGTTGGCCATGTCCATGCCGTCGTCGAGGAGTATGTACGAGCCAAAGAGCGGCAGCGTGGCGCAGTGCATGGCAAGCGTGCCCAGCTTCATTGATTTGTCATGACACTTCCAGTCGTTTTGGTTTTCAGGAACGCGCTCGAGAGTGCGACGGGTATTGGAGATCTCGGCGTCGAAGTCCTGAAGGAGAAGATCGGAGATTTTCATAGCTGTCCTTTCTGTTGCGTATCTGCGTTCTGAATCGGAGGTTTTGCAGCCGCAAAAAGAATAGCCTTCCCCTGCTGACATCATCCTGTCAGCAGGGGGTACTCGTGAAAGATTTACAGTCCAGTTACGTTGTAACCGCAGTCCACGAAGGTAATTTCGCCCGTGATGCCGCTGGCCAGATCGCTCGTGAGGAACAGGGCGGCGTTGCCGACCTCGACGGTTTCGACGTTGCGATGCAGCGGAGCACGCTGTTCGACAGCCGTGAGGATGGTGGTGAAGTCGCTGATACCGCGCGCAGCGAGTGTCTTGATCGGTCCGGCGGAGATGGCATTGACGCGGATCTTCTTCGCGCCCAGATCCGCAGCCAGATAGCGGACGACCGACTCGAGCGCGGCCTTCGCCGGGCCCATAATGTTGTAGTTGGGGAAGACCTTGTCGGAGCCGTAATAGGTAAGGGTGAGGATGGAGCCTCCCTCGGCCATCAGAGGCTCGGCGGCGCGGGCGAGCGCGATCAGCGAATAGGCGCTGATGTCGAAGGCGACGCGGAAGTCTTCGCGCGCCGTCTGGAGGACCGTGTTCTTGATGTTGGGTGCAAAGCCGATGGAGTGAACGAGGATATCGAGCTTGCCATAAGCGGTCTTCAACTGCTCGAAGACGGCGTCGATGTCGGCGTCGATGGCAACATCGCAACGGAAGGTCTTCGCGTTTGGAAGCTCTGCGGCGAGCTCATCGGCGTCGCGCTGCAGCCGTTCGTTCTGGTAGCAGATGGCAAGTGTGGCGCCCGCCTCGGAGAGCTTCTGGGCGATGCCCCAGGCGATGCTGCGCTTGTTGGCCAGGCCGAAGACGACGGCAACTTTGCCCTTGAGATCAATCATGTTCTGAGTCTGTCTCCTGTATATTTCCGTTGCTAAGAATAGCAGCGTCGCAGCCGGAGGGGAGCAGGTGGGCGGGGAAATCCCTGAAAACAAATGCCTGAGGACGGAAGGCTCTCTCCCCGTCCGGCGAAGTGTCTTCGACACTCTGTTGATAACTATTTTTATTGAATGATAACTTCTATCATTCTTCTGGAGTAGACTGATTCTCGTGCAGCGTACCTCCCCCGACTTTCGTCAGCTTTGCGCCGAACACGGTATCGCCGTGACCCACCAGCGCCAGGTTCTGTACGAAGTGATGCAGGGAATGGAAGGCCATCCCAGCCCGGAGGAGGTCTACGCCCGGGTGAAGAAAAAAGTGCCCGCCATCTCACTGGCGACCGTCTACAAGAACATTCACCTCTTCGTCGAAAGTGGGATCTTCCGCAAGATGAGCATGCACCATGGCTCCGTGCGGGTTGAGATGAACGAGGAGGAGCACCATCATATGGTCTGCTCCAGGTGCAATGCCATTACCGACATCGGAGACAAGGAGCTGGGCCTGGCGCCAAGGCGTCGCCAGCTTCCGGACGGCTTTCTGGTGGAACGGTATGCCGTCGATGTCATTGGCCTGTGCGCGAAATGCCAGCAGGCTTAGTTTCATGCTGTTTCAACCAAGCTTCGTCTTTGAGGTGGTGTATGTCTGAAGATCTCAAGAGCAAGGTAATGACGACCGATGCCGGCCGTCCTGTTGGGGATAATCAAAACTCGCTCACGGTAGGCCCGCGCGGCCCCGTCGTCTTCGAGGACTATCTTCTGTTCGAAAAGATGGCCCATTTCAACCGCGAACGCATCCCCGAGCGCGTCGTCCACGCCAAGGGCTCGGGAGCCTATGGCACCTTCACGGCCACCAACCCCGACATGGCGAAGTACACGACCGCGAAGCTCTTCGACAAGGTTGGCAAGCAGACCCCCACCTTCATCCGCTTTTCGACCGTTGGCGGTGAGAAGGGCTCGGCAGACACCGAGCGCGATCCGCGCGGCTTTGCGCTGAAGTTCTACACCGAAGAGGGCAACTGGGACATGGTGGGCAACAACACGCCGGTCTTCTTCATCCGCGACCCGCTCAAGTTCTCCGACTTCATCCACACGCAGAAGCGCGACCCTGAGACGAATCTGAAGTCGCCGACGATGATGTGGGACTTCTGGAGCCTCTCGCCGGAGAGCCTGCATCAGGTAACCATCCTGTTCTCAGATCGCGGAACTCCGGATGGCTACCGCCACATGGACGGCTTCTCCAGCCACACCTTCTCTCTGATCAATGCAAAGGGCGAGCTCTTCTACTGCAAGTGGCACTTCAAGACCAGGCAGGGCATCAAGAACTTCACGCGCGAGGAGGCCGACCACATGAAATCGGTCGACATGGACCACTCGCAAAACGATCTGTTCCACGCGATCAAAAATGGCGATTTCCCCAAGTGGGCGGTGAAGGTACAGATCATGCCTGAAGCAGACGCGGCTACGTATCACATCAATCCCTTTGACCTGACGAAGGTGTGGCCTCATGGCGACTATCCACTGATCGACGTCGGTGAACTGGAGCTGAACCGGAACCCGGTAAACTATTTTGCCGAAGTGGAGCAGGCTGCCTTCGAGCCACGCAACGTCGTTCCCGGCATGGGCTACTCGCCGGACAAGATGCTGCAGGGCCGCCTGATCAGCTATCCGGATGCGCATCGCTACCGGCTGGGTGTGAACTACGATACGCTGCCGGTGAATCAGCCCAAGTGTCCGTATCACACCTATCACGTCGATGGCACGATGCGTTTCCAGAGCACCACGGGTCCAAACTACGAGCCCAACAGCTTCGGCGGTCCGACTCAGGACAAGAGGTACGATGAGCGTCCGACGACACTGCCGAACGCGACGGTCGCGCGCTGGAGTCATCGCGAGCACGATGGTGACTACTACACGCAGCCGGGCAATCTCTTCCGTCTGCTGACTCCGGACGCGCAGCAGAGGCTGGTCGAAAACATCGCCGGGAGCCTCGGAAAAGTTGAGAAGCGGATTCAGGATCTGCAGATCAACCACTTCTACAAATGCGACCCGAAGTATGGCGAAGGCATCGCCAAGGCCATCGGCCGCAACATCGAGGAGATCATCAAGACCGAGGAGCTGGTCGCCGCCAAGTAGCCTCTGCCTCGAACAAGAAACTCTTCACCCGAAAAGGACTACCCTCAGGCTCACCAGTTGATCCTGAGGGTAGCGTCCATCTGGCGGTATCCATCCTGCTCGGGCTGGTTGTAGTTATAGACCGAGGTAAACGCTCCGAAATTTGCCTGCGAGATGTTCGTGTTGGCGGTGGCAAAGGTCGGCGTATTGGTTACATCGGCTACTTGCAGGGCAAAAATTGTATTGACCCGGTCGGTAATATTCCACCGCTTGCTGATGCTCATATTTGCATTGCGGATGGGATACAGTTCGAGCGTGTTGAGGTGGCAATTGCCATAGCGGCCCGCAGTGGATGGCGGAGCGGCAAAACACGCAAGGTTCCACCATTGTTGGTTGGTGCGATTGACCGCCTTCGGATCGCCCGCGCAATCGGGAACCTGGGTCACATTCCCCGCGCTGGCATTTGCCGGGTCAGGTCCGGTAAACGAGGGCGAGGTGTACTGTCCGGATGCGAGCGTGACGATTGCGCGCACCGTCCATCCGCCAATCACCGCGTCCGTAAAGCGATTGGCTCCTCCTAGAAAATGCCGGCCCCGTCCGAAAGGAAGTTCAAGCGCCGCCATATTGGAGAAGTACAAGCGCCGCTCACTGCCATCGCGCGCCCATTTGCTGGTCACGTTATAGGGATCTTCGGTGTTGTAGTAATTCTCCATATTGTTTGCCCAGGTGAAATTCGAATCCAGCGTAAGGATTCCTTCTCGCTTCTGGGCCTCCAGCTGCAACGCCTGACGACGCCACGATCCGTCATTGCGATAGGCCGTCACCGAATTGAACTGTGGCCAAGGTCTGCGGGAATTCGTAAAGGGAATTGTGCTTGCCCGTGGCTTGTTGATATTCAGGCCATAGTTCATACCAGAGCCGTTCATTCCCAGGAACGAGACGCGCAAACCAAACGTGCCCGCCTGCCGTTCCACCGTGACGTTATATTGGCGAAGCACGCCTTCGTCGGTGTGCATGGGCAGATAGGTTGCGCTCTGGCTGGGAACGGATGCCAGCGCCAGACTTGACGGGAAAGCATTCGGAAAGCTGAACAGCGGCTTACCGCTGGTGAGCACATTGTTGTACGACTCATTCAACTGGAACGGCCCTGCGCCGTTCACGCGGCCGCTGGCTCCATAACCCCAGGACTCCGTGAACTCTCCATAACCGCCGCGAAGCACCAGCCTGTCAGTAAAACGATAGGCGGCGGAGACACGCGGGCGAAGATTGGACAACTTGGGCGATGGCGATGGATTGCCCTCCGCGACCGTAATCGTTGAAGTAGGAAAGAGCGGGCTGATCTTCCCGAGAGTGCCGCGGGGAACGATGATGTTGCCTGTTGCGGGATCCCAGTTGTAGATGAAGCCATCGTCATAGGCCGGGGTGCCGTTGAAGTCCCAGCGAAGACCGTAATCGAGTGTCAACCGCGGAGTGATCTTGAAAGTATCGTTCGCATACAGGCCAGCCATGTGCTGGTGAAGGTAGCGATCGACGAGAGGGTTGTTGAGACGCGAAGTGCTGTTGGGGATACCCAGCAGGAAGTCGGCAAATCCACTGCCCGTGTAGGTCCCATTGAAGCTGAAGCTGCCGTAAACAGTGGACGAGATGCTGCCCTGGTATTCGCCATAGCGGTCAAACTCGCCACCAAAGTTCCACACATGCTTTCCTTTGGACCAGGTAATGGTGTCCTTATACGTGTTGAGGGCATTGCTGGAACACAGTCCGCCCAATCCTCCCAGACAGCCGCTGGTATTGCTCAGTGTAGTGACCCCACCAACGCCCCCAACTGAGATATTCGGGAAGCCGATGGAATGGAAGCCCTGCGGATTCACTCCCTGCAGACCAACCTGGTTGACTACATCGTCTCCAAACAGAGGCGTAGGCACACCGGAATACGAGTTGCCGTACTGCAGACGTTCGTACGTGTGTCCATAGGTGAAGTTGTTCACCAGGCTCGGCGTAAGAACCCACGTATCCGAAGCAACCCACTGTCCATCGATCTTCTGCTGCGCATAGTCGAACTGGGAGCTTGGCCCGGAGACAAGTGCGCCCGGGTTATATTTTCCCAGCCAGCGAACAAAGAGATTGTTGTTCTTTGTCAGCTGATGGTCGATGCGGGCAAAGATGTAATCGACCTTGTAGGCAGGATACGCATCGTTTCGTCCATTGTTCTGCGTGTATTGATTGGGTCCGCCGACATTCGGCTGTGGCCAGTAGCCAAGCAGATTCTTCGAGACATCGTTGATCCTGTCCGCGGGAATCTGATTATTCGGAAAAGGCTTGCCTGTCGCGGGATCTTTGATCACCGTGATCTTGCCATTCGGCGCCGTGGCTGCGTTCAGGAACTGGCTGAAATCGCCACCTCGCATCTGAGCCGTAGGAACACTCGCCAGATACCACGACCCAAGGGGCACTACCTGATGCCACCAGCCTCCGTAGAAAAAGGTGCGCTGCTTGATGATAGGACCACCAGCTTCCGCCGCTCCCGCATGGAGAATGAACGGCGTATTCTTCGGATCGAAGTATTTACGCGCGCCCAGAGCAGAGTTCGCTTCCTTCCACAACACCGATCCGTGAAAGTCGTTGGCGCCATGCTTGGATGCCATATTGAAGCCTACGGCCTTCGATACATCGGCCGCGGCGTTTACGGTAGTGGCTTCAATCGTCTCGAAGAATTCGGGATTGTCCATCTGCGCGGTGTCGCTGCCGCCGCCACCCGAGCCCGTGGTGCCGTCCACGCCGTCCATCGACCACGCCTGCGCATTGCCCGAAGGAATGCCCGACATGACCATGTTCCAGCCATTTCCCTGCATGCCCGGAGTCGTCACCAGCATGGAAAGAGGGGTGGCGGATCGATCGACGACGGCGCTGGTCGTGTATTCCGTGGCATCGATCTGTCTGCTGATCGTTCCGTTTTCTGTCTGTATAAGTTGCGCACCGGCATCGACGGTCACGGTCTCAGAAGCCGTACCGATGGCGAGCTTGATATCCACTCGCCGAATCTGCTGCGGATCAAGCAGAACGGAGCTGGCGACAAACCGCTGGAAGCCCTGCTTGTCGGCGGAGATGCGATAGGTGCCCGGCTTCAGGTCGGCAATCTCATAGTTCCCATCGACTGTGACAACACGACGGGCTTCAATGTTCGTAGCAACATCGATGACGACGATGGTTGCGCCGATAACGGCTCCCCCCGACGCATCCGTAACGGTGCCGCGAAGCGTTGCCATGTTGACCTGGCAATATCCCGGCATGCAGGCGAATAGCAGAAGCGCAAAGATCAAGCGTCTCAGTTGCATAGACAGGGATTTGGCCATAACACCTCTCGAAGATGCTTTTATTGCTCTGAATTACTAATATGCGATTATCGATAATCTAATATCTCGAATAAGAAAGTATTCGAAACAATTCGTGAATGTTTGATAAAAACGTCCCGGCATCCATCGGTCCTCGGGGTGCTGTCGAGTCATCGAAACGGCCGTCCTCAAAACGACCGCAGAAAGACTGCCGTCATTCTGAGCCGCAGGCGAAGAATCTCAGTAGTCGCCGTTGCCCTGAATTCTTGCTCTCAGATCCCTTCCATCGACTCCAAAACCGCACCTGGCAGCTTTGTGGAAAGAAATGCTGAAAACCGCACTCATGGACACCCCAAAAACCGCTGTCAAGCCTCAAATCCACCTAATCAAAACAAACCAAAGCACATTCATCTGCCGATCAGTTTCCCTTCCCCTGCTAAGCTTTAAATAGAAACAAGAAAGCCCCAGGGAACTTCATCCTGGGGCTTTCTTGTTTCCGTAAACATATTTCTACCAATAACTTACATGCAGGTAATTGATTCTAAGTACTTTGCCGATGAAGTACAAGGGTAAATTGTCTATTATGAAGACTTTACACGAAATACAGGGGGGGTACGTCTAGAAGACGAACCGGACGCTGGTCGAGAACGCGTGGTTATAGGTGTGGAAGCTGGTCGCCGCAATCTGGAATCCGGCTCCTACCGTCACTCCCAACCGGCTCTTCTCTACGGACCGGATCGGAAGCTTCCCCACGATGATGCCCGGCGACAGGAAGGTCTGGGTTTTGCCGTCGCGGGTCCCACCGAAGTAGCTGGTCGTATTTATCTCCAGCTCAGGAGAGAAATAGCGCCCAACCTTATACTGAGCCACCGAGTTCCACTGGATCGTACGTCCGCTGGTCGATACCTGCGAGACCGGCAGGCCGCCGCCCAGCGAGCTGAAGAGCGCAAGCTTCCCGAAACCCTTGCCACCCAGCAGCGTCGGCGTGAACGATGCGCTCGGAGCGCCGTTCTTGTAACTTCCCGTCGGAATGTGCCACGAGAGCGCCCCGCTGAGGATGTAGTTGCCCTGCTTCTCTGGACGCGCAAGGAAACGGTACTTCCCCAGCAGCGTCATATCGCCGAACCCATCCTGCTGGCTGCCGCCATGCACGACGTAACCGGGAACAAGGATGTCGATCTGGGTGTTCGCGAATGGGATCAGGTTGAAGCCCTTGCCTCCCCCATACTGCCAGTCGCTCTCGCCCGCCGGTGTTCGCTGGCGGGTGAAGTCGCTTCGGTACACCTGGGCCAATATCGGAAAAGGCGAGAACATCGGCACGGCCCACTTTGGCTGGGCGGCCTGCGTCTTCGTCGCACGAGCCTCCCACTTCGAGGCAAAATCACGGATAAAGCCGTCCTGCCCCTTCGCTGCCGAGGTTGCAGCCAGCAGGATCAACGGCAATAGAATTCTGCGCAAAAAAAGCTCCTTCTATCCCGTAACTTGTCTGAACGATGGCCGCCGAAATCGCTGTCTTCCGGGCCTGATGATCTCTCCATCTTATCGCACACGGTGAATTGACCGCCGCAGCCTGAAGCGACCAGCTACACTGGTTCCATGCTCGACGAAGCAACCTTCCGCCGTGAGTCCGACCGCGCCCTTGAGGCTCTGAAGCAGTCCCTTATCCTCGCCGAAGAGCAGAGCGAGGCTGACGAGATTCCCTTCGAAACCGAGGAGAAGAACGGCGTCCTCAACGTCGTCTTCGAGCACGACGCCAGCAAGTTCGTCTTCACGCCCAACACGCCGGTCCGGCAGATCTGGATCTCGGCCCTGACCACCAGTTTCAAGCTCGACTGGTCCGAAGAAAAGCAGGCCTTCACGCTGCCCAAGACCGGCGAAGACCTCCGCTTGCTCACCCAGCGGCTGCTGCAGGAGCAGCTCGGAGACGCCTCCATCACGCTCTCCTGAGCGAAGCGCTCCCCAAAAAGAGGTATCACGATGTGCTCTTCCGGGGTAGACAACAGAGCTGGATGTGTCACAATCCCTGTAGATTGCACGTTGAGCACGAACTACCGTTGCCATCACCATCCCACGACCCCGTGAATGAGGCCGTAGACCAGATGACCGCTCAGATGTCTGCTCAACAAGAGGAAGCGACACGGCAAACCTTGTCCGTCACCATCATCACCCTGAACGAAGAAAACAACCTGGCGCGCACTCTCTCGAGCGTACAGTTCGCCGACGAGATCATCGTCCTCGACTCCGGTTCGACCGACCGCACCGTCGAGATAGCGCGCGGATTTGATGCCAAGGTCTTCTTCGAGCCCTGGAAGGGCTTCGCCCGCCAGAAGAACTCGGCCATCGAGAAGTGTTCCGGAACCTGGGTCCTCTCGCTCGACGCCGATGAAGAGCTGACGCTCGAACTCCAGCAGGAGATTCGCGTCCTGCTGCGCAACAGGCCGCCCGCCGACGCGTACATGATTCGCCGGCGCAATCTGTTTCTCGGCTCCTGGATGCGCTACGGAGGCTACTATCCCGATCCTAAGCTTCGCCTCTTCCGGCGACACTCGGCCAACTTCGCCCCGCCGGCCCGGTTCACCGAGCGCCCCGTGCACGAGACGATCGCCTTCGACGGCGTGCTGGATATCCTGAAGAACGACCTGATCCACAATGCCTACCCCACCATCGAAAGCTACATCGATCACATGGACCGATACAGTACCCTCGGCGCCCAGATCATCGTCGATAAAGGAAAGACCAGCCGCTCCTGGTGGAGCTTCTACTACAACGTCTTCGTCATCCCCACCTGCACCTTTATTTGGAACTACATCTTCCGCTTCGGCTTCCTCGACGGGCGCGAAGGTTTTCTGCTGCACCTGTATCACTCCACCTACACGAGCTGGAAGTATTCGAAGGCGTGGCAGACGACGCGCAACAGCTAAAGGGAGTCGTGCTACAAAGGACGCATGTTCCAGCGTCCTGCTCTCTGTGTACTTCTCCTCGCCATCCCACTCGCAGCCCAAACCGGCACACAGACCTCCGGCCCGTCAATCAGCAAGGGCGCTGCTCTCATAAAGACCGACGACCTGAAGGCGGACATCTTCTTCCTGGCCTCGGACGAGCTTGCCGGCCGCAACACCGGCAGCCGCGAAGACCACATCGCCACCGACTACATCGCCGCCGAGTTCCTTCGCCTGGGCCTCAAGCCGATGGGAGACCACGACACCTTTTTCCAGGGCATGGACATCCTCTCCGGCCATGTGGACCCGGAGCGCACTATCTTGAAGGCCACCCTCGGCGGGGCCGAGCATCGCTACACGCTCAACCAGGACTTCCAACTCGCCCGCCAGAGCCTGAGAGACACCACCGCTTGCGGCGGAATCGTCTTTGCCGGATACGGGATAAGCGCACCCGAGTTTCAATATGACGATCTCGCCGGAGTCGATCTGAAGGGAAAGATCGCTCTCATCTTTACCCGCGAGCCGCAGGCCAACGATTCTGGATCGAAGTTCATGGGCGCCTGGGACAGCTATCATGCCTTCAACTGGCACAAGGTCGAAGAGCTGCGGAGGCGCGGTGCTGCAGGCATCCTCGTCATCCAGGACCGCGTGCCGCGTGACGTGAAGCCGATTCCTCCGACCTCTCCGCGGCCTTCGGGAGAGCCTTCCTATGCGCTCGCTGGCGAGATGTGGGACCTGCCTGTCTTTATCGTGAAGCGCGATGTGGTCGATCAGCTT
>Ga0193742_1002168_pt1 | contig 11364 bp, 9 predicted proteins | sample L2c1metaG_FD_165511 | JGI IMG/M metagenome (GOLD analysis project Ga0193742, IMG submission 165511) | Soil microbial communities from a riparian zone of the East river system, Colorado, United States - L2c1 | ecosystem: Environmental > Terrestrial > Soil > Riparian zone | place: USA: East River... | reverse complement strand
GGCCTGGTCTACGGCATCGTCCGCGGCAACGACGCGGGCTGGGACAGCCTCGAGGTTCTCGGATCGCTCATCGGCGGGGCCGTGCTGCTCACCCTGTTCCTGCTCTGGGAGCGCCGCTCCCCCGCGCCGCTGCTGCCGTTGCGGCTGTTCCGCGACCGCAGCTTCACGATCGCGAACGTCGTCGGCTTCGGGTTCAGCTTCGGGATGTTCGGGGCGGTGTTCATCCTCATCCAGTTCCTGCAGATCGTCGGCGGGCACTCGCCGCTCGAGGCTGCGCTCATGACCACGCCCTGGACGATGGCGCCGATGATCGTCGCTCCGCTCGCGGGGGTGTTCGCGCCGCGCATCGGCACGCGCACCCTGATCGTCGCGGGCCTGGTGTTCCAGGCGGCCGGGCTGTTCTGGCTCGCCGCCACGATGTCGGCGGGCGTCGAGTACACGACGCTGCTGCCGGCGTTCATCGCCGCAGGCATCGGAATGGGGCTCGTGTTCGCCCCGTCGTCGACCGCCGTGCTCGCTCACATCACCCCGGCCGACACGGCGAAGGCGAGCGGCTCGAACTCGACGCTGCGCGAGATCGGCATCGCGCTCGGGATTGCCGTGCTCACGGCGGTCTTCACGGGGGCGGGCGGCGAGCTCACCCCGACCGGGTACGTGGATGCGGCGATCCCCGCCGTCACGGTCGGTGCAGCCGTCGTGCTCGCGACCGCAATCGTCGCGTTGTTCCTGCCGGCCGGACGGTCGTCGCACGGGCCGGCCACCGGATCCGTCGCCACGGAGCCGGAGCGCGAACTCGTGGGTGCGTAGCACGGCGCCGGGACGGCGCGCATAGGCTGAACGCCGTGCGCATCGCGGTGCTCGGAGCGGGGGCGGTCGGCGGAACGCTGGCCGCCCTCCTCGTGCGCGCGGGACACGACGTCGAGGTCACGGCGCGCGGTGAGCAACTGGACGCGATCCGGTCCGGCGGGATACGTCTCGACGGCGGGTGGGGCGAGTACGTTGCCAACGTCGCAGCGGGCGAATCGCTCGGCGCCACACCCGAGCTGGCGATCCTCGCGACGAAGGCCCAGGATGCCGAGGGCGCGCTGGCAGGAAACGCCGCCGTTCTCGACGGGGTCCCTCTGCTCGTCGTGCAGAACGGCATCGGCGGGCTGCGGGTCGCCGCGGAGGCGCTGCCCGGCTCCCCGATCCTCGGCGGCCTCGCGCTGTTCGCCGCCTCGTACCTCTCCCCCGGCCGCGTCACGGTGACGGCCGCGCTCCCGCTCATCGTGGGGGCCGGGCCGCGCGCCGACGCGGCCGTGCTCGAGCGCGTGGCCGGCGTGCTGCGCGGCGCGCTCCCGGTCGAGGTGACGCCCGACATCGAGGGCGCCCAGTGGACGAAGCTGCTCATCAACCACGTCAACGCCCTTCCGGCGATCACCGGGCTCAGCGTGCAGCAGGTGGTCGCGCATCCGGGTCTGCTCCGCATCATGACGGCGAGCATGCGCGAAACCGTGCGGATCGCGCGACGCCTCGGCGTGCGCTTCGGCACCGTGCAGGGGGTCTCTGGCCGCATCCTGAACCTGATCGGCGTCGCGCCGCTGTGGATCGGCGCCGCGTTCCCGCGACTGCTTGCGCGCCGGATGGGGAGCGTGCCGAATCCGGGGTCGACGCTGCAGAGCATCCGTCGCGGCCGGCTGACCGAGATCGACTTCCTCAACGGAGCCGTCGTCGCCGCGGCACGGGCGGCAGGACTCGACGCGCCCGTCAACGCCCGGATCGTCGAGCTCGTGCACGACGTCGAGGAGGCCGGTGAGTTCCTCGACCCCGGCACCGTCGTTGCGCGATGTCGGAGCCTGTGACGATGATGGCCGCATGACAGAGATCCTCCTGTTCCACCACGCCCTGGGGCTCACGCCCGGCGTGATCGCCTTCGCCGACCGCCTCCGCGCCGAGGGGCACACCGTGCACACCCCCGACCTGTTCGACGGGCAGACGTTCGAGACCGTCGCTTCCGGGGTCGACCACGCGCGCGGCATCGGATTCGGCACGCTCATCGAGCGCGGCACGCGGCTCGCCGACGCGCTGCCCGCCGACCTCGTCTACGCCGGCATCTCGATGGGCGTGATGCCCGCCCAGAACCTGGCCCAGAACCGCGCCGGTGCCCGTGGGGCGCTGTTCTTCGAGTCGAGCGTTCCGGCCGAGGAGTTCGGCGGCGCCTGGCCGGCGAGCCTGCCGCTGCAGATCCACGGGATGGATGCCGACCCCGAGTTCATCGACAGCGGCGACGTCGATGCGGGGCGCGAGCTGGTCGCGGCCGCGGACGACGGCGAGCTGTTCCTGTATCCGGGCGACCAGCACCTCTTCCTCGACGAGGGCCTGTCCTCCTACGACGAGGGTGCCGCGGCTCTCGTGACGGAGCGCGTGCTGACGTTCCTGGCCCGCGTCTAGCAGCTATCGGCAAAGACCCGCCGCGGGTTGTCTGGATCGCTGTTGTCGATGATGGCGGTCGCGGTCTCGCGCGCCGTCACATCCTTCGCGTAGAGCTTCCGCGCCCCGGCGGTGAGAGCGTCCACCGGTTCGGACGCCGTGGACTCCAGCCACGCCGCGAAGTTCCACAGCCCGCGCAGCTCGGGCCGCTGGAGGTACTCGCCGCTCACCACGAGGATCGCGTCCTCGGGCGCCGTGAGCCATTTCGCCTGGACCTGCTGCTCGCGCGAACGGTCGTAATGCGCCGCGACGAAGCCCGTACTCCCACCCATCTTGAACGGCTCGATCAGCACGCGCCGCAGGGCCGAGTAGTCGTAGGTGTTGCGATAGAAGCCGTCCGCGGTGTCGGTGCCGAGCGCGTTGCGGCGGTCGCGTGTGGCCACGAAGTCGTTCATCCGGGCGGCGAACGCCGAGTGCCCGCGCTTCTTCAGCACCTCGACCAGGTCGGCGCCGAACGCGTCCGCGGCCGCGACGTCTTCGCCGTCGATCGCGACGACGATGCGACCATGACCGTAATTGTGCAGGATCTCGTCGGCGAGGGCTTCGATCAGGTCGTGCCGCGGTGGTGCCAAGCGGGCCATGCGGCCAGTTTATGGTGAGAGCGTGTCCACCGCCCGGTCTGAGATCCCCGAGCGCATCGCGGCCTGGTACGCGACCGGACACCGGGACCTGCCCTGGCGACGCGCCGGATTCCCGGCCTGGGGCATCCTGATCTCGGAGTTCATGCTGCAGCAGACCCCGGTCGCCCGCGCGATCCCGCGCCTCGAGGAATGGCTCGCCCGTTGGCCGACGCCGGCCGATCTGGCGTCCGTGCCGCCGGGCGAGGCGGTGCGCGCGTGGGGCCGCCTCGGTTACCCGCGCCGGGCTCTCGCGCTGCACGCCGCCGCGACGGCGATCACCGAGCGGCACGGCAACCTGGTTCCATCCGATGTCGACGCGCTGCTCGCCCTGCCCGGCGTCGGGCCGTACACGGCGCGCGCCGTCGCGGCCTTCGCGCACGGCGTCCGCACCCCGGTCGTCGACGTCAACACGCGCCGCGTGCTCGCCCGCGCCGTCGAGGGCCGCGGCGAGCCGGGGCCGGCGCAGACCCGTCGCGAGCTCGCGCTGATGGAGTCGCTGCTCCCCGAAGACCCCGAGCGGGCCCGCCTCGTGAACGCCGGCACGATGGAGCTCGGCCAGACCGTCTGCACCGCGCGCGCCCCGCGCTGCGATGCCTGCCCCATCGCCGGCCTCTGCGCCTGGCGCGCCGCCGGCTACCCGGAGTACGTCGGCCCGTCCACCCCGAAGCAGAAGCGGTACGAGGGCAGCGATCGCCAGGTGCGCGGTCTCATCCTGCGCGAACTGCGTGCGAGCGACACGGCGGTGCCCGCATCGGCCGTCGACGCGGTGTGGCCGGATGCTGTGCAGCGCGAGCGGGCGCTGGCCGGCCTGCTGCGCGACGGCTTGGTCACCGGCGACGCGGAGCGTGGCTACGAGCTTCCCGTCGCGTGAGAGCTAGCCTGATCCGGTGCCCACGACCCCGCTGCGTCTGAGCGCACAGGCTGCGCACGACGAGCTCGCCGCGAAGCTGGCCGCCCTCCCGGCCGAGCTCGAGCTGACGCGGGAATTCCCGCCCGAGGTGCTCGCCGAGGCCGACGCGGCAGTAGCAGATCGCCCGCTTCCCGACCCCGACCGCACCGACCTCGAGTTCGTCACGATGGATCCGCCGGGCGCGACCGACCTCGACCAGGCCTTCTTCATCGAGCGCGACGGCGGAGGCTGGCGCGTGTTCTACGCGATCGCCGATCTGCCCGCGTTCGTGGCTCCGGGCGGCGCGATCGACGCCGAGGCGCACCGCCGAGGCCAGACGGTCTACGCGCCCGACGGTCGCATCCCGTTGCACCCGACCGTGATCAGCGAGGGGGCGGCGTCACTGCTGTCCAGCCAGCTTCGCGGCGCTTTCGTCTGGGAGCACGCCCTCGACGCATCCGGCAATGTGACGTCGACCACCGTCGGGCGTGCCCGCATCCGCAGCCGGCGGCAGCTCGACTACGCAACGTCGCAGGCCGATCTCGAGGGTGACCGTGGCCGAGATGCAGCCCTGCTCGGGATGCTGCGGGACGTCGGCGAGACGCGCGTGGCCCTCGAGGCGGAGCGCGGGGGCGCGAGCCTGTCGACCCCCGAGATCCTCGTTTCGCTGACGGACGGGAGGACTGCGCCGTCCCGCACTGCGCCGCCCAGATACATGCTCGAGCGCCGCGCACTGCTCCCGGTTGAGGCGTGGAACGCGCAGCTGTCGCTCATGACCGGAATGGCCGCGGCGAGCATGATGCTGGATGGCGGGGTCGGCATCCTGCGCACCATGCCGCCGGCGCAACCCGATGCGATCGACCGGCTCCGTCGCCAGGCGCGCGCCCTCGGGACGCCCTGGCCGGCCGGACAACCGTATGGCGACTACCTCCGGATGCTGGACGGCACCAACCCGAAGCATCTCGCGATCCTGCACGCGGCGGCCTCGCTGTTCCGTGGAGCCGGGTACACACCGTTCGACGGCGCCGCACCGGTCGAGACCATGCAGTCGGCCGTCGGTGCACCCTACGCGCACGTCACCGCGCCCCTGCGCCGCCTCGTCGACCGCTTCGGCCTGGTCATCTGCGAGGCGCTCTCGGCGGGAGCGGCCGTGCCCGAGTGGGCCCGCGCGGCCCTGCCGGAGCTCCCGAAGCAGATGGCGCGCTCGAGCAACCTCGCGGGCCGCCTCGACCGGATGACGCTGGACGCCGTCGAGGCGGCGCTGCTCGCCCCGCGGATCGGTGAGGAGTTCGCCGCGGTCGTGCTCTCGGCCGGCGGCATGAGCGGCAGTGCCGCAGAGGACGGGAAGCGCCGCGACGGCGGAACGGTGCAGCTCGTGGATCCCGCCGTCGAGGCGCTGTGCGACGGCCACCTCGAGCCGGGGACGGATGTGCGCGTGCGTCTCGTCGAGGCCGATGTCGCGACGGCGACGGTGCGTTTCACCCTCGCCTGAGCCAGAATTGCTGCCATGCCCGAACTTCCCGAGGTGCAGGCGCTGGCCGCCGACCTCGGCGCGCGCCTGCGCGGCCGGCGGATCGCCCGATTCGACGTGACGGCGTTCTCGGCGCTGAAGACCTACGACCCGCCGGTGTCGGCGCTGGAGGGCGCGACGATCGTCGATGTCACCCGGCACGGCAAGTTCCTCGACATCGTCACCGAGAACGGACTGCATCTGACCATCCACCTGGCACGGGCCGGCTGGATCCGCTGGCGCAACGTCGCCCCGACGCCCGGCGCGGGCCGCGGCAAGGGCCCGCTCGCGGCGCGGCTGGTGCTGGCGGAGTCGCCCGGTTCGGCCGCGGGCGCCGGGTTCGACATCACCGAAGCGGGCACGAAGAAGAGTCTCGCGATCCATGTGGTGCGGGATCCGCAGGAGGTGCCGGGGATCGCGCGATTGGGACCCGACCCGATGGATCCGGACTTCACGATCGCGACGCTCGCCGGCATCCTGAAGCAGTCGGGCCGATCGCAGATCAAGGGCGTGCTGCGCCATCAGGGCACCATCGCCGGGATCGGCAACGCGTACTCGGACGAGATCCTGCATGTGGCCAGGATGTCGCCGTTCAAGCCGGCCGACATGCCGCCCGAGGACGTCGCGACGCTCTACGCGGCGATGCGCGAGACGCTGGCGGACGCGCTCGCCCGCGCGGACGGGGTCTCCGCGGCGGAGCTGAAGTCGGAGAAGAAGTCGGGCCTGCGGGTGCACGGCCGCAACGGCGAGCCGTGCCCGGTGTGCGGGGATACCGTGCGGCAGGTCATCTACAGCGACTCGACGTTCCAGTACTGCCCGACGTGCCAGACCGGCGGCAAGCCGCTCGCCGACCGGGTGCTGTCGCGGCTGCTGAAATAACTACTCGTCGTCGAGGTCGCGCGGCTTCACGTACGGGTCCTCGTCACCGGCGTACTGCGCGGTGGCGGCGAGCTTCTCGGCCTCGGCGTCGCGCTCACGTGCCTCGCGCAGCAGCGAGTCGATCTGGGCCGCGTTCTCGGGAATGGCGTCGGCGATGAACTCCAGCGACGGCGTGAGCCGCGTGGAGATGTTCTTGCCGACCTCGGTGCGGAACATGCCGGTCGCGGCGTTGAGGGCCAGCGCCGAGTCGGCCCGTTCCTCGTCCGTGCCGTACACGGTGTAGAACACGCTCGCGTGCTGCAGATCACCCGTCACGCGCACGTCGGTGATGGTCACGAACCCGAGCCGCGGGTCGCGCAGCCCGCGTTCGATGCGCTTAGCGATGATCTCCCGAATCCGGTCGGCAAGTTTCGCGGCGCGGTCGCCCTGTCCCGGCATCTCTATCCCCTTACTAGATCAGCTGAAGAAATCGGCCGTGCAGGCCAGCGACGGGGGTGCCGGTGTCCCTCGAAAGTCAATCGGGGTAGGGGCCCCGCTCCTTTGACTTTCGAGGGACACCGGTTCCCCCGGCGCCCACGTACTACGCCCGGACTTTTTCCTTCAACTCGATCGTCTCGATCTCGTCCCCGATCTGAATGTCGTTGAACTTGCCGAGACCGATACCGGCCTCGAAGTCCGTCTTGACCTCGGTGACGTCGTCCTTGAAGCGACGCAGGGAGTCGATCGCGAGGTTGTCCCCCACGACGACGCCCTCGCGGATGACCCGCGCCTTCGCGTTGCGGGTGATCGTTCCGCTGCGCACGATGACACCGGCGATGTTGCCGGCCTTCGAGGAGCGGAAGATCTCGCGGATCTCGGCCACACCCGACTGCACCTCTTCGTACTCGGGCTTGAGCATGCCCTTGAGCGACGATTCGATGTCTTCGAGCGCGGCGTAGATCACGGAGTAGAAACGCACGTCGATGCCCTCGCGAGCAGCACGCTCACGCGCCTTGACATCCGGTCGCACATTGAACCCGATGACGATCGCGTTGTCGATCGTCGCCAGGTCGATATCCGACTCGGTGACGGCACCGACACCGCGGTGCAGGATGCGGAGCTGGACGCTGTCGTCGACCTCGATCTTGAGCAGTGCCTCTTCGAGTGCCTCGACGGCACCGGAGACATCACCCTTGATGATGAGGTTGAGCGCATCGACCTTGCCCTCGGCGAGCACGCGGGTGAAGTCCTCGAGCGAGATGCGCTTGCGGGCCTTCGCCAGCTGGGCATTGCGTTCGACGGCTTCGCGCTTCTCGGCGATCTGCCTGGCCATGCGGTCGTCTTCGGTCACGAGGAACGTGTCGCCTGCACGGGGCACGGTCGACAGACCCTGCACCTGCACCGGTCGGGCCGGGTAGGCCTCCTCGATCGGGTCGCCGTTCTCGTCGTGCATCGCCCGGACCCGGCCGTAGGCCGTTCCCGCGACGATGGGGTCGCCGACACGCAGCGTTCCCGACTGGATGAGGACCGTCGCGACGGCACCGCGTCCCTTGTCGAGTTTGGCTTCGATCGCGACACCGCGCGCGTCCTTGTTGGGGTTCGCGCGCAGATCGAGGCCGGCGTCCGCCGTGAGCAGCACCGCATCCAGAAGCTCGGCGATGCCGATCTTCTGCAGGGCGCTGACGTCGACGAACAGCGTGTCGCCACCGAACTCTTCGGCCACCAGGCCGAACTCGGTGAGCTGCTGACGCACCTTGGCGGGGTTGGCCCCCTCCTTGTCGACCTTGTTGACGGCCACCACGATCGGCACGTTCGCCGCCTGCGCGTGGTTCAGAGCCTCCACCGTCTGCGGCATGATGCCGTCGTCGGCCGCGACCACGAGGATCGCGATGTCGGTGACCTGGGCACCACGGGCACGCATGGCGGTGAACGCCTCGTGACCGGGAGTGTCGATGAAGGTGATGGCGCGCTCGTTGCCGTCGTGCTCGGTCCAGACCTGGTACGCACCGATGTGCTGGGTGATGCCACCCGCCTCATCGGCGACCACGTTGGCCTCGCGGATCGCGTCGAGGAGCTTCGTCTTACCGTGGTCGACGTGACCCATGACGGTCACGACGGGCGGACGAATCTCGAGATCTTCGTCGTCTTCGTCCTCGAGCTCCTGCTCCAGGTCGATGTCGAAGCCCTCGAGGAGCTCCTTGTCTTCGTCCTCGGGGCTGACGATCTGGATCTTGTAGCCCAGCTCGTCGCCGAGGATGCCGAACGTCGCGTCGTCGAGCGATTCGGTCGCCGTCGCCATCTCACCGAGGTGGAACAGCGCCGTGACGAGCGCACCCGGCTGCACCGAGTACTTGGTCAGGACCTCGAGCTTGTCGGCCAGGTCGCTGATCGATGCGCCGCGGCGCATGCGGATGACCTGGGTGCCGTCGCCGCGAGGGATCGCGACGCCGCCCAACGACGGGGCATCGCGCATCTCGAATTCTGCGCGCTTCGTGCGCTTCGACTTGCGGGCACGGCTCTTACCGCCGCCACGACCGAACGCGCCGGCGGTACCACCGCCGGGACCACGACCACGGCCGCCGCCACCACCGGGACGACCGGCGAAACCGCCGCCACCACCGGGGGCACCGCCGGGTCCGCCACCGGGACGCTGGAATCCGCCACCGGCACCGCCGGGACGACCGGGGCCGCCCGGACGCTGCTGGAACGGCGCGCCACCGGGACGACCGGCACCGCCGGGTCCACCGGGACGCGGTGCGCCCGGACGCGGGGCGCCGGGACGCGGGGCCGCGGGGCGCGGGATGGCGCCGCCGGCACCACCGGGACGCGGCATGCCCTGGCTGCCCGCGAACGGGTTGTTGCCGGGACGCGGTGCGCCGGGACGCTGCATCCCCTGTGCACTCGCGAACGGGTTGTTGCCGGGGCGGGGGACGCCTCCGGGACGCGGACCTGCCACGTCACCCGGCCCAGCGGGTGCCTCGGCGTCGGCCGGTGCGGCCGGAGCGGCCGGGGCAGCCACTGCCGCTGCGGGCAGGGGTGCGGATGCGGATGCTGCCGCCGGTGCACTCGGGGCCGAAGCCTCGGCGGGTGCGCTCGGGGCGGCCGCCGCGGGCGCCGGAGTCGCTGCGACCTCGGCCGCCGGGGCGGGCGCGGAGGCGGGCTTCGACGCTGCGGGCTTGGTCGCCGTAGCCGTCGCCGTAGCCGTCGCCGTCGCCGCTGCCGTCGTTGCGGGCGGCTTGATGCCGTCCGCTTCGAGCGCCGCCTTCAGCCGCCGGGCGACCGGCGGGGCGATGCTCGAGGATGCGCTCTTCACGAACTCGCCCATGTCTTTGAGCTTGTCGAGCGCGATCTTGCTGTCGATGCCGAGATCGGCCGCGACTTCGTGTACGCGTGGGTTGGCCACATTTCTCCTGTTCGGGGGTCCTCTCCCGAGCAGGAGAGGACATCAAAGGGTGAGGGAACTCATTCCGAGCCGCTCATTAGTTGTCCATGGTTCTTTCAGCCCATTCGTCGAGGTCTGATATCTGAAGTGCTGATGTGTCGGTGATGGTCGTTCGCAGGGCCCGCCCGAAAGCGTGCCGCCGGATCGCGTTCTCGACGCATCCGGAGACCGGATGCACCCACGCTCCCCTGCCCGGGAGTCGTGCCGCGGTATCCACTACGGCCCGTCCGTCGCGCGCGACGATCCTCACAAGGGAGGAGCGGGGAGCACGCTGCCGGCAACCCAGGCAGGTTCTGACGGGTTCCATTGTATCCCTTTTAGCCGGCGGGGCGCCTCGGGGGGCGAGAGCCCGCCTACTGCTCCATCACGGAGTCGGGTTGGATGTCGATTCTGGCGCCGGTGAGCTTCGCGGCGAGGCGGGCGTTCTGGCCCTCTTTTCCGATCGCGAGCGACAGCTGATAATCGGGCACGAGCGCCCGCACCGCCTTCAGCGATTCGTCGACGACGAACGCGCTCGTCACCTTCGCGGGCGACAGGGCATTGGCCACGAACGTGGCCAGGTCTTCCGCGAAGTCGACGATGTCGATCTTCTCGTTGTTGAGCTCGGCCGTGACGGCGCGGACCCGCTGGCCCAGCTCGCCGATGCAGGCGCCCTTGGCGTTCACGCCGGGCTGTGTGGCGCGCACGGCGATCTTGGTGCGGTGGCCGGCCTCGCGGGCGAGGCTCGCGATCTCGACGATTCCCGACGCGATCTCGGGCACCTCGAGCGCGAACAGCTTGCGCACGAGACCCGGATGCGTGCGGCTGACCGTGATGGACGGCCCCTTGAGTCCCTTGCTGACACCGGTCACGTAGACGCGGATGCGGCTGCCGTGCGTGTACTCCTCGCCGGGGACCTGTTCCTCTGGCGGGAGGATCGCCTCGACGCTGCCGAGGTCGATGTGGATCATCCGCGGGTTCGGCCCCTGCTGGATGACGCCCGCGACGATGTCGCCCTCGCGCCCGCGGAATTCGCCGAGCACCTTGTCGTCGCCGATGTCGCGCAGCCGCTGGTTGATGACCTGTTTCGCCGCGAACGCTGAGATCCGGCCGAAGTCGTCTGGGCTGTCGACTCCCTCGCCGATCACCTCGCCGTCCTCGTCCAGTTCGGGGATGAAGACCGTCACATGCCCGGTCTTGCGGTCGAGTTCGACCCGGGCGCCGACATCCGGAGCCTGATCGGTGTGCTTGAGGTAGGCGGTCAGGATGGCCTGCTCGATGATGCCGACGAGTTCCTCGAACGGGATCTCACGCTCGCGCTCCATGAGCCGCAGCATGGTGAGGTCGATGTCCATCACAGGCCTCCCGGTATTCAGATATCGGTGGCCCAGTCTACGTCAGTAGGCGCCCTCGAGTGCTGCGGCCAGCTCCGCGGCCGGGAGCTCGGTGCGCTCGCCGGTGCGGCGGTCCCAGAGCTCGACCATGCCATCGGCGGCACCGCGACCCACGATCACGATCGTCGGCACGCCGATGATCTCGGCATCGCCGAACTTGACGCCGGGTGAGACCTTCGGTCGATCGTCGTACAGGATGTCGA
>Ga0193742_1002167_pt1 | contig 11366 bp, 10 predicted proteins | sample L2c1metaG_FD_165511 | JGI IMG/M metagenome (GOLD analysis project Ga0193742, IMG submission 165511) | Soil microbial communities from a riparian zone of the East river system, Colorado, United States - L2c1 | ecosystem: Environmental > Terrestrial > Soil > Riparian zone | place: USA: East River... | reverse complement strand
ATGTCGTTGTCAGAAATGTCCGACTTATTTTTTTGTTCCAGAACTTTGTTTGACGTCCTGAAAGTTGATCTTATTCCAAGGACCTATGATCATAGTCATGTTTACTATGTACATTTTGACTTTTTTACTTTGACTGGAGACTGTACAGCAAATGAGATCTATCATCCTAGGCAGTCTTTTTGGCTGGGCTTTCTGTAATCATGCACTGTACTTATTAAGAACTTGTTTAGTAGTTTATTATTGTGTTTTATAATAAGTTATTAGAGACTGCGTGACCGAAACTAGGATTTGAAGTGAGCCCCCTGCTGCTGGTGGTCCTTACAGCTGTATGCAAAACCCTAGACAGGGTCCCACTTTTCGCAAATCGCCTCCCGCTGCTTCAAACAACCTATTTAGGTAATGGCTCCTCCCTGTTTGGTACGAGACCGACTGCTGTGGAGTTTTGCTCCACAGCAAGTCAGGTAATAGCATACATATTTGAGCTCAGTACAATCCATTCCTCTCTAATTCCCTTTGTACAATGACCGGAAACTATCGCTATACTAGCCCAGAGATCACTAGGGTCGATGCTTGCATATATTGGAATGACATAGTTGATAATACAAAGGCGGGGCCGTAAATACAAGCGATAGCGGGGCGCGCGTCATTGTTTACTAAAACCAAAAATGGAAGGTGCAAACAAACAAAGGCGCATTTGCGAAAAGTGAGGCCCTGTCTAGGGTTTTGCATACAGCTGTAATACAAACGAGTTTTGTAGCACAACTCTAGGTTTCTTTTGTATAAGTATTGTTCTAGCAAATGTACTCTCATATATGTAATTTTGAACCAATCCACTCACTGTATGGATCATCGATCATGCAAGATGTTATGGTACAATACTATCTGCTCAATTTCTCGATCTCGACCATTTCCACATGAATTCCCAAAGTAATTGAGCTGATATTCTACATTCATGAACTATATCATAAAATTAAAAATTTCCGGTATACGCATTTACAGGCAATCAAATTTCTGCACCTCTGATGACTATACCCTCCCATTGGTCACCAGGACCGTTGCTTTTGTATTTTGTTTGTCAGGACTCTACCTGATCTTTTCTCCAGGCCAATGGCCACAAAGCTCATTATTACTAGCATCGCTCCCACTATAACCGTTCCATGAATTGGAGTTTTTCGCAAAAAGTCTGCTACAACAGCCATAGGGATTGTTAGGCCCAGGCCAACTGTGACGACCAGTGGGGAAGTTTTGAGCATCGCGAGTGCGGCAAGGTAATCACCTGCAATAGTAATCGTCATCTAATTAAGACAGTCAATGCCTTTTCAACCAGAAGTAAAGGGACATGTCGCGCATTTGTTATTATTGCCAATAAAGCCTGCTTGGTGTGAGGTAGCTCAAAAATTTCTGCACCTGTCAAGTGTAATATCAAGCCAATGGGCCAGAGAAGTAGGATGTTAAAAAGTCCAAGGAGTCCGAAGAACAGCTGCATGTCCACCCGAGATTCATCCTTCATACGAACTTTCAAAAGAACTACAGAGATCGCCCCGAATAGTGCTGAAACTAGTGACAGAGCGTCACCAAGAATAGGAAGAGAGTTTATGCCTGCCAAATATGGATCAGGTTGCATGTTCGTTGTGGGTGGTTGGGATGTAGAATCTGATAGTGAAACTAGGACAACGCCCGCAAAGCTGTTCATGGTGAGATGACCAAACCCGCTACCACCCTTCTTTCACTTACCTCATAACGACTGCACCAATTTTAACAAGTCCCAGTGTCTCCACTCGAAATATTCGACCAATAACTAGCGTGAAGAATCCTATAGTGCGTACAAATGAGATATTAATTGCCATGATGGGTACTTCGGTATGCACTTACCATTGATACTCGACAAAATTGTTGCGCTCGCAACACTTGTAAGTCCTAGAGAGACGTTTATTGACCAACTTCCAATAAAGCCAATCCATAAAAATACAAACGCGAGGTGCGCAGTTTGTCTTCTGGTCAATGGCGGTAGAGATTCTTCTGATAGAGAGGTTTTGTAGCCGAGAGTTGGGTTGGACATTTCATACTGACGAGAAGAGATGAATCCCGTCACCCTCCATAGCATATAATATGGAAAGCACCTCTGGAATATTGTCAGCATTAGAGGTTAGATGATACTCGCCAAAACTTTTCTGAATTAAATTTGTGGTGGGCGTCATATAACACAATTCAATTACATACCGTTCTGTGTTTTTTTTGCTACGGTTCCACCAATGTCGAAGGAGAAATGCGATTAGGTATAGCGAGTGTGTGCTGGTATTCGTATAGGTGACCCTGATATCTTGAATTAAGAAACCCGTGAAAAACTAAAGCACGAATGACTCTGGCATACAGGAATGGTTTATTGTAGCCGCTTCTATAAAGGTCCTATGATAACAATGTAGGTGCTGCCAGACAGTAAGAGAAGAAGAAGAAGTACTTACCTGGGTCACAAAACCGGATATCGTCCAAAGGGAAGCAACAACAACTATAAGTCCAATTCCGATGGCGAAGTCGCGTTTATGTGCGGGCGGATATGGTGTGCGAGCTTCCAAGTCGTGGTTTGAACTCGATCCATGAAAGTCCCTAATATCTTCCTCGAGAAACGGATCCAACTCGACTGAATGGTCAGTTGGCAACATGTTCAAGTTTACAACGGGTCTGTACTTATTTAGTTAGCTTTCAAGTCACAAATGGAATTTTGATTGTGATGATCTGTCACACGTCACAAGCCGCTTAACACTCTGGCTGAGTTACAGTCGCTGACAGACAGACAGAGTCAACAATGTTGATATCTCAGCAATCAATCAATTTTTTGGCAATCTGATTTCAGAATGATCAAAATACGTCGAAAAACACACCTCCGAAGTTTTTCCCATGAGCTGTTTAGATCGGCCAAATTTTTTGACCAAGATCAATGACATTTTAGGTACCCAAGATGGCATCTAAGCATCATTGCGCTCTGGGAAATTGTGTGATGGGCCTTCTGTTTGCGAACTGCCCACGCGGCGGCTTTGCCGGACGGCGGAACTCGGTAAGCCGAGGACAAGAGGCGGCATTCTCAATTCCGACTTTCTTAACCCTCCGAATGACATTACATAAGTATCCGGACATTGAGTCGAGCGCCGCTTGCTTTGCGTCCTCAAATGTCTTCTTCTGAACTTGACAAATATTGGTACTTGACCCACCTCCAGTACGAAATATTAGTTAAAATAGATCTATTCAAGAGTGACTAGGTTTACCATTTCAATTGGATTAAGCTCGCAATGGAACTTGGGGAGGAAGATAGAGTAATACATTCATGACCAGCTTCTTTGATGAGAGTCTCGAGCTTCGAGGCTTGGTTCGCAAAATGGAAGCCATTTGTGGCTGATTCCGAAGACCAGAAATATTTTTCTTCAGCTTCTCCTTGCCATATGATGAGTTCACAAAGGTTTCACAGCTGGATCAGTGGACTTTGGGTAATTCTTTTGGGAACAACGGCTCGATAAAAATTCGCCGGGTTATTTCTGCTCGAAGCGATTGCGCTATTTTTCACCCCTTTTTTTTTAGAGTTCGGCCAATATTTTAAGGTACATATTCCTAAAATGGTAATTTGAAAAAGAATGGCCCAATAGAACGAGCTGAAGGAAGGTCCTTACATGGGTTTCTATCGATTCCGATGGTTTTCGTAGGCATTAATTTAAGTTCATTCTTTTTCTCGACTTTGTTTTTCCGCGACTATAAGCTAACCTAGGACCCCTGACAATGGCAGGCGAGGCCAGATCCTAGAAAAGCACTTTTCGTCCCGACATGGTTTCGTCAATTTGTCCGGATTGCGCCTGGCCTCGCCGAAATTTCCCAAAATTTTTCCGGACGTCGGTATCCAGCCCTATTTTTCGCCAAAATTCGTCCGGATTGGTAGGATCTGGCTTTTTTTAGGGTTAAAACCGCCGCAGATGACTGCAAGGGGAGCAGGAAACGAGGGATTAGGCATTTAAGTAACACTGAAAAGCACTAGTTACAATAGATAGGCTACTTGTATTCAACTAATCTTTGCCATCAGAGTTTCTTCCGTGAAAGCTTAAAATTTCAGACAAATAAAACAACACAAGCCCAAACATAGGAGGAGCTGTACCGTGCTCGAACTCGAGAGGCTTGTCCACCTCAATACCTGACGCAGGATTATGTCCGGATTGGGAACCTGACTAAATTCTGAGACAGGATTTCTGTCCGAACAGAGGCGGATCCCGGCCTTTTCGAAATTTGGGTCGATTTTGTCCAGATTGGATGCCGGCCTTTTTCAAAAGTTTCTGAAAAATCCGTCCGGATGGGTGTCAGGAGGTGTCAGGCCTCGTCTAATATCATTGCCAGGGGTCCTGCCAACCTGGGTGCCGGGAAATTTAAGAGATGGAGATGGGTTTGGGTTTCTCCACCTGGGCAACCCCGGAAATCAGGCGAAAACCCGGAAACGTGGAGCTAATGTATACCTTAATTCAGGCACATGCTGACCTTCATAAGATTAATCGTTCAACAGCGAAAACCACAGGAAACCCAGAGATTATTTAACTGATGCTTAGACTTCTATGAGTTCAATTCTGAGGGTTTTCGTCAAAGTGTGTTCCGGTCAAGGTCGGGAAGTTGACAGGGCTAAGCGAGGAGTACCCGGCGCTGTTCCTGGATTATCATGTGACACACACACAGCCACTGGTTACCATGAGCCTCGAAATTGGGGTTTTTATTGATCTTAACGAGCTGGACTCTGTTCACTGTTCATATTGCCCTGGTTGGCCCCTGCCCTGGTTGGCGACACTCTCAAATTCATGTTTAACACGTTCCCTACCAAACCTATCTCACATTCAGTTAAACCATTACATCGCTCTCGACATCTACATCGGTCAGCAATTATTTATGAACCCAGCCGTGACGTCAACAGATTGCCTGCTCGACCTCAACCTGTTCGGACCCAACCAGAGCGGCCTGTTCCCGTCCTTCAGCTTCCTGGGTTACCTCCGCGCTCGGTACCTAAGAGTGTGAAGTCGCGTCCTAAGGGTTGGTCAGAGGCTCCAAAGGGGTGAGTTTCGAATGACTCACATTCATGGCTAGACTGATCCATTCAAAAAGCTGGCTGGCCCGGTTCCTGCCTCTTAAGAAACATGCACCGCCGAGCTATACACCAAAGACCGCCACATTTGTCAATGGAAACAAAAAGCACAAAGGCCTAGCAGATTTCGATCACACTCTCGAAGACGATTACGATTTCAAGTCGACTCCTCCACCTCTGTACACAAAGGACCCACCAGAAGGAGGGATTGTTGGCTGGCTGACAGTTGCTGGAGCGTAGGAGCATTTTCATGTTCGCCTTGTGATTCCAGCCTCATGTCACCTTTTTGCACGCAGTTTCCTCATGCAGTTCTGCACCATCGGGCAAGCATTGATCTCACCATTTCTACCTTTGAATATACATTTACCCTGCCCATTTAGATACTTGTTCACTTGGGATATTTTCGAAGGTATTGTGCCGCCACGGTCCATATGATGTTTCCTAATTCTGTCGATTAGAACAGTACAACCACGTTACCTTGACCGATCAGAACCCGGCAGCCGTGAGGTATGTCTTTCTCTCCTACTCACATGTGCCTGCTCTAACTCATTCTTGCATATAGATGGATTGGAAGCTTCCAATTATTTCTTGCCTTTGCTCTGTCTCTTCTAGCTGGAAAGCTTACAGATACTGGCCACTTCCACCTTGTCGTTCTCTCTGGCTCGGGGCTCTTTTCAATTTGGTATTGTATTCTCGTTATTGGTAAAACCGTGTTTAGTTGATAAAGATATAGTCTCTATTTGCTATCTGTCATCGGTGAAGAACAATACGGTCTTGTATTCCTCCTCCAAGCTCTCGGTATGGGTACTGGAATAGGTCTCGTTTTTGTGCCAACTTCCACGGTTTCTTTGCATTACTTTAGACGTTGGAGAGGACTTGCCCTTGGAATAGTTATGAGCGGAGGTGCTTTCGGAGGCATGATTTTCCCACCCAGTTGAGTATCTTCCTCAAATGTACAGCAAAGCTTGATTGACGCTATCTTTTAGTTCTACGGTAATGCTCGATCTAGTGCCACTCTCCATTACTTATCTCTTTCAAAGGGGTCTCATTCCACAACGTGGTCTGGGCGGCGCAATTCGTGTCACCGCTTACATTATTCTAGGCAGCCTTCTCATCGCAAACTGTCTTCTGACCATTCCAAAGAAGGACTACCGAGACAAATTTCCTTTGCCTCGTCTAGATCTAGTGAAGTATTCGTCGGAGAAAGGCTACATCTTCGCGGCCGTCGGGTATGTTCATGATCTGTCAAGTGCTGTTTCAAACCTCACCTCTGTCATTTAGTACCTGCCTCACTATGTTGGTCATTTTTTTCCCAGGTAAGTCTGGACATGAGGTTTGCCCGACTATATAGTCTTATCGATCGTTTTGTCAGCGATGTACCTGGAGCTTTTGGGACTTCAGCGAGGCGCTGACGCGGCCACCTCTTTTAATTCTGTGCGTTCAATAAGCACGTTCGTTCAGTAGCAGAAAAAGTGTACTTTATGATACAGGGCATCGTTCTTAGCCTTACTGGAGCCATCGGAGGCATCCTTCTGGGCTTCCTCTCAGACAGGTTTGGTATTTGGAACATGATGATACCCGTCAGTGGAGGCCTGGCCATTACCTTGTTTTCCATGGGTGCAGTGTCGGTATACTTCCGATTTACAATAATTACCCTTTGCTGACTACCTTGATTTAAAATGCAGACAAGGCCCGAAATCGTTGGTCGCACAATCGATCTTCTGCGGCTTCTTTTCTGGGGCATGTAAGTATATTTCCACACGCCTGCTCCTTTCGCTAAGCACATCGCATTCAGGGCTTTCTCTCATGGTGACAGCTCTTTCCTCTCTCGCTGATAGTACGGAGGAGATCGGGTGAGTGTTTTCTTTCCCAGCTGGTTTTGTGAGTGAAATTGTGCTGAGAGCTTGTTCCTGTCTATGCCAGCACTCGAGTAGGTCTAGTTTTGACTGGCAGCAGCATTTCTTGCCTTCTGTCGTTCTCTATACAGAATGGTCTACTTGGCACCAAGTTTAATTGGGCCGTACCCAGTGCTTTCTCAGGGGTAGGTCCTTGGCATGCTTTACAGTTGTGGGCCTCGTCTCATCATATTCACTATTATAGCTTTTACTTATCGGAGTCACGGTGCTTGCTTATCTATCGAGGACTAAATTTGCTGCTGCTGCTATGAAGTGTAATACGAGGAAGCAATATATCAAAGGTGTTCAAATCGTGTAATTTGTGTATCAATTTAATTCTTCTAATGGACACTGCTTGTGCTTCATCTTTTCCACTGGGCCTTGTTGGGAAATTTATTTGATGTGAGTTGGATAGTGATTATATGCTTATCGATTTTCTTTCACAGAGATGTACAATCGCTGACTGGATGCGGAGATTTCAAGCTGCGATGCAACTTCGACGCCGCCATCTAACACACCTATTCGCATCATAGACAGAAGCTACAACCCCACGATCAGTTGTTGTTGGATCTGCAAGTAATCGGTACTTACATTATGAGCAGCATTTGAGTGGGCATAAACGCCACCGAAGAAAGATGCAGTCACTTCTTTCCCAGAATTTCGAATGAGATAGCCTCTCCCTCCAGGATGGTGATCGAGAAATGAGGATACGTCATGTATAAACCCCGATATGAGGATGAGACTCCGTGATTTAGACTCTTCTTGGACTATTCATCAAAACAAGAGCACGTCGTTTCAAACTCAGGTTCTTAAACAAATGAGAAAGAACACTGACAAGTTTCCCATGTAACTACTGGCAACTTATCAACCGATGTCGGCCACTCTATCGAATCTTGGAGTTGTTTCAAATCCTTTAATTTCATAGCTAATTGGCACTTTGCGATTTCGTTGCTTGGGAACACACGCAAGTGGCTTGCGAGGCCGATTTTTCCACAAAGCGCGATGAACCACTTGGTTGGATCGTATTGATACCAGAGGTAAGCATTCCGATAGTCCATTGGGAATTGGTGGTGGAAATTGTGATAACCTTCGCCCATGGTCAATAAGGCAGAGAGGAAATGGTCGCGAGGCGTTTGGACATCATCGTAAGGTGTTGTCCCTATCCAGTGCGCAACGGAGTTGATACAAAATGTACTCTGTGCGAGATAACCTCAGTCTAGGGAAAGAGATCAGAAAGTGTGCAGATACTGACATGATGGGCGATTGTTAAACGTAAGGCTGCAGAGAAACATAAGCCACCTAGCCAATCATTGAACCATATCCCCGGTATGACCGTTGGCAAGATGTAACCAAACAATGCGAGAAGCCAAAAGTAATATCGATGCTGCAACTGGATGAGGGGGTCTTGTTTGAGATCTGATATGTCCGAACGGCCAGGATGTAGCTCGGATTTGAAGAGCATCCAACCAATGTGAGTCCATAGTAAGCCACGCTTCGCGTTATAAGGATCAAGGTTGGTGTCGGTGTATCGATGATGTGAACGATGGGCTCGAGCCCACCAATAGCATGAACCTTGGACTGCACTGGTGCCCCCACATAGCAAGAACACCTGCAGTGGTATGGAGGCATTGTATGAGCGATGAGACCATAATCGATGATAACCTACGTAAATATTTAAATTCGTCTCTTAGACCCAGTTATCATGATGAGACCCACCTGCTGTAATGCCTGTCAGCGTGAAGGGAAACGCGTCATAGTGTCAGCTCTAGTCCGCGCGATAATCAAGGGAATGTGTGCTTCTCTCACCTAACATTGAAAATATGTAATATGCCACAGAAAAAAAGGTTGTGTCGCGCTTAAGTCTGACTGTCAAAAGTCCATATGCTGCAACAAGATGTGTGATAGTAAACACTGCAAGATTGAACCACCTGATCCCATTTGTAGCCGGGAATTTCTGTTTCAGAGAGGGCATATGAACAACGAAAGTCTACAGGTAGGGCGAAAAGCGGGTCGAAAAAAATGAGGGCGAGGCCCAGAATAAGGTTAAGTAAAAAGAGAGCATCGGGATCTCACATTACTCCAAGCTGGTCCCACGCATAACAGGTTTTTTGCTCGATGCGTCGTTCTTCGAGTTCGAATTAGAATTTGCATAGACGGCAGCATTCTCTGCAGGATCGCTGAGTTCCCCGTCGCACTTGGACCCTAATGGAAAAAGGAAGAACGATACCCCGGCTAGTCTATGCGAGAGAAGGTACTGAGAGTTTAGAAGGTACAATCCCAGAAACCGGGTAATCGGAAGTGATTATGACTTTCAGGATGTCGTTATAAGGTGTCAGAGAGGACCAAGTCATTAGGTAGTCGCAGCCTGCCGGCAGATGTATTCTCGGTGGGAAGGTGGGGCTATGTGGTTCAAGGCAGCTGCAGACCATGATCGTAGATTATGAACACAAGCCTTGACCTGGTTAAAACTGGATTTGGGGTTTGGGTTGCCATGCATCAAACTCTCACCACTGTCAATTAAAGGTACTTGAATCAAGCAAAGACTCATTCCAGTTCTTCCAATATTCAGGTCAGTTGTACCCATCAAGAACTCGAACCTAGAACCGTGACCAGAAGCCTCGAGGACGACTTCGAGCTGCAGTGTTGTCGTTGGTGGTGGCAGCGGCAGGACGGCAATTGCCGGCAGATGCTTTTAGTGATTCGATATAGTAATGGACATTGATCAAGCATGGGAAGCTCAGACGAAACTGAGCTGACCCTGAACCTTACATAGTAGCATTTGCAACACGATTTTAAAGACATGGTTTGCGCCATTCTGTAAGTTACAGAAATTATTCTGGCGCAAAGTAAGTTTTTTTAATCTCCCAAGTTTTTTACCAGTTATCTCACGTGACATTCGCCTCACGATTTCCTCATGTGAAATGCCAAAAAGGCAAAATATTTCCGATTGAGAGTCTGTTCATTTGAGCTTAATGTTGAAATATACGAGTAATTATCTCCTTTATGCCTCATATTTTATATCTTTTATCTTATCAATCACCGGACATCCTTATATTACATAATCACATCAACGTTACAGTGACGGATTTTCGTACATGTCTCAACTTTCTATTCAAGTTGAGACGTGAGTGGATTCTTATCTATATTATATACCTTACTCATAGACACCTAGTTATTATATCCTAGGTGCATATCAATATAACAAAACTTTCTATTCAAGTTGAGACTTATTATATCCTAGCTGTAAATATTATTCCAACACTTAACACGTACGAATAACTGTAATTTTGGTATTCGATAGAAGCAGATCACGGACCGGGGACCTCCAGATGAACATGAATCACAAGTTCTGAGTCTCAAAGAGTAGTATTTGAAATATTTATCTCATCAAAGACGGATCAGCTCAACAAAAGCATTCAGAATATGACCTTACTTCGTTTCAACTATTTGTAGGGACCGGCGAGGTAACCAACGCAATTATATCCCCTATGTATATCCCTCTTCCAACGTCAGACGTCTTCATGCCACTAAACGAATAGAACATTGTGCGAGGCGTCGCAGCTTCACGCGTGGAGACCCGAAAGTGAAATCCTACATTTGGATTTACGGTGGACTAACAGTGGATATCACTTCGTTCTCTGAGCTGCCAGTCAATCTTTGGGTGCGGTTTATGTCAATGACTTGCTCTCTGTTTTCTTTCCTTACTCAAATGTTTTTATTTTATTTTCATTTTTATTTATGCAAAGAATCGTTCAACGAGACGGTGCGGCGGCTGCGGCCACATACATAACACGGAGTCGTAGTCGTTAGCGTCTACGGCATGGGAATACCACCTAGCGACCGCATGACCCGCGTTACTGACTGAACTGTATGTTGCATGCTACATTCTTCAGAATTTGAAAAGACATTTCTCGACGCCTCTTTCTTTTGCTACAAAGTGTCATTCTGGTCAGAAAGTTCAATACAATGTATACGTAGGACTCTCCAATAACAACATTCCGCGAAAAAAAATTCTGCCATCCGAGCATTTTTTGGTTCATATTGGCCGATATCAATAGGTGTCTCCGACTCACGCCCTAGGATTCGAAGCGAGCCCACCGCTCCGTCGGTCCTTAATACGACATGCTCCCAACGTCGGGAGCCGTTATAATATAAACCCGAATGAGATGGAAATGAATAAATCCACCTTTTGCCATGGGATATTTCAAGAATAGGAAATTCGCGTCGACTATCTTGATTGCATTGCCTAGCTTTACCTCTGTATTTGCCTTGGTTGCCCAAGATAATAATGCTACCTCGCAACTGCCGCCGCAGTCAGTGGTGCGCTGCTATAACAAATTTGGCTCAAAATCACTCTAACTGACCTACCG
>Ga0193742_1002166_pt1 | contig 11370 bp, 8 predicted proteins | sample L2c1metaG_FD_165511 | JGI IMG/M metagenome (GOLD analysis project Ga0193742, IMG submission 165511) | Soil microbial communities from a riparian zone of the East river system, Colorado, United States - L2c1 | ecosystem: Environmental > Terrestrial > Soil > Riparian zone | place: USA: East River... | reverse complement strand
GACGCCCCGACCAAGCCGGGACTGGGCTATGACGTCGACTGGGACGAGATCGCGCGCCTCACCGTGAACGAGGTCTCGGCCGCGGAGCAGCTCGCGGCCGCCTGACCGCGATGGCCTTCGACATGCGCAGCCGCGTCGCGCTGGTCACGGGAGCCGGGCGCGGCCTCGGACGGTCCCATGCCCTCGCGCTCGCCGGCCGCGGCGCGTGCGTGGTCGTCAACGACACCGGCGGGAGCCTGGACGGGACGGGCGCGTCGGACGACGTCGCCGACGCGGTCGTGGACGAGATCGCGCGCGCCGGCGGGCGGGCGGTGGCCAGCCACGACGACGTCGCCACGCACGCGGGCGCGCGGGCGGCCGTGCAGCTCGCGCTCGCCACGTGGGGCAGGCTCGACGCCCTGGTCAACAACGCGGGCATCCTGCGCGACCGGTCGTTCGGGAAGCTGCCGGAGGAGGACTTCGACGCGGTCGTCCGCGGGCACCTCGGAGCGTCGGCGTACTGCACGCGCGCCGCGTGGAACGCCCTCAAGGCGTCCGGCAGCGGCCGCGTCGTCTTCACCACCTCCGCCTCGGGGCTGTACGGGCAGTTCGGCCAGGCCAACTACGCGTCCGCGAAGGCGGGGCTGGTGGGATTGCTGAACGTCCTCAAGCTCGAGGGCGCCCGGTCCGGCATCGGCGTCAACGCGGTCGCCCCGATCGCCGCCACGCGGATGACGGACGGGCTCCTGTCCGCCGAGCTGCTCGCCGGCCTCCGCCCCGAGCTCGTCACGCCGGCGGTCGTCTTCCTCGCCTCGGCCGAGTGCGCCGAGACGGGGCTGATCCTGCAGGCCGGCGGCGGGCTGATCTCGCGCGTCCAGGTCGTCGAGACCGCGCCGCTCGAGCTGGGCGGCGGCGACGTGCGCGACGAGGACGTCGCCGCGCTCGTCGGCGAGCTGGTCGCGATGGAGCCGGGGACGCCGTTCCCGTCGACGCTGGAGGCCCTCGCCCGCGTGCTCGACACGGCGGCCTCCCCGCCGCGCTGATCGTGGGCGACGCCGCCAGGATCGTGCTGCAGCAATCGATCGTCGACCAGTTGCGCCTCAACGCCGAGACGTTCCCGGACCGGTCCGCGATCGAGGTGATCGGCGGGCCGTCCGTCACCTACTCCGAGGCGTGGCGGCGGGTCGTGGCGATCGCGGACGCACTCGCCGCGGTGCCGCACCGGGGCGGCCTGCGGATGGTCGCGACGCTGTTCCCCAACGGCGTCGACGCCGCGCTCTCGTTCATGGCATGCCAGCTCGCGGGCTGCACGGCGGTCCCGGTCAACAACCGGCTCGCCCCGACCGAGATGGAGTACGTCCTCGACGACTCCGGCGCGGTGACCGTGCTCAGCGCGGCGCCGTATCTCGACGTCGTCGAAGGACTGCGACCTCGGGCGCCGGTCTCCGTGATCGATTGCGATGCGATCGAGACGCCGGGAGGCGTGGACGCCGGTCCCGTCCGGGTCGACGGCGACGCGCCGCTCCTCGTGGGCTACACGTCCGGGACGACCGGGTTCCCGAAGGGAGCGCTCTACGGCAACGACAGCATGTACCTGCAGTTCATCCGCTGGGGCTGGCAGTTCGGGCTGACCGAGCGGCACACGCTCCTCACCGCGGGGCCGATGTTCCACAACTCCTTCGGCGGCCTGTCGCTGCTGAGCCTCATGGCCGGCGCGACCAACCGCGTGATGGTCGCCTGGGATCCCGAGGTCGCCCATCGCGAGCTCGAGGCGCGCATCACCTGGTCGCTGCTCGTGCCGTCCATGGTCTCGGCCGTACTCGAGCGCTGGAAGAGCAAGGGCCGGGCGGAGCTCCCGTCGCTGCGCTTCCTGCTCTCGTCCGCGGCCCCGATCTCGGCGGGCCTGCTCGCGGACGCCATCTCCGCGTTCCCGAACGCGACGATCGCCGAGGCGTACGGATGGAGCGAGGGCGGTTGGGTGACGTTCGAGGTCAAGACCCCGGAGACGCTGACCGCCCAGTGCGTCGGATGGCCCGTGCCCGGGGCGGAGATCCAGATCCTGCGCGACGATCGCACGCGCTGCGCCGCCGGCGAGCGGGGCGAGATCGCGGTCAAGAACCTGACGCCGTTCCTCGGCTACCTCAACAAGCCGGCGGAGACGGCGGCCGCTCACCATCGTGACTTCGTGCTGTCGGGCGACCTCGGGATCCAGGGGGAGGACGGGCGCATCTACCTCGTCGACCGCAAGAAGGACATGATCATCACCGGCGGCGAGAACGTCTACTCGGTCGAGGTCGAGCGGGTGCTCGCCGGCCATCCCGGGATCCTGGAAGCGGCGGTGATCGGACGGCCCGACCCGCGCTGGGGCGAGGCCGTGACCGCCGTCGTGGCGGCGGCGTCGCCCGAGCTGAGCGAGCCGGAGGTGCGGGACTTCTGCCGGCGCCGCCTCGCCGGCTACAAGGTGCCCAAGCGCGTCGAGTTCGTGTCCGAGCTGCCGCGCAACTCGATGGGCAAGGTCCAGAAGTTCGTCCTGCGCGAGCGGGGCGCGCCGGCCCCGACGGGACCGTGAGGAGATGAGCATGAACCGTGTGGTGATCACCGGCATGGGGATCGTGTCCTCGCTGGGCGAGACCGTCGACGCGTTCCTCGAAGGGATGCACGGCAACACCGTGGCGATCCGGCCCGCGCCGTGGGTCGGCGACGACGGGACGTTCGCGTGGTGGTCCGTCGTCCAGGACTTCGATCCGCTGGCGTGGATGGACCCGAAGGTGGCGGGCGGGACGGACCTGTTCGCCCAGTTCGCCCTGGCCGCCGCCGACCAGGCCGTCCGCGACGCGGGGCTGGACGCGCTCGATCCGCTGCGCACCGCCGTCGTGCACGGGACGAGCATGGGCGGCATGCGTGCGCTGCTCAAGGCGCAGCACCAGCTCGACACCGAGGGCGCGGCGACGATCGAGCGCAAGACCCTGATCCAGATGTGGCCCAACATGGCGGCCTCCCAGATCGCGATGCGCTTCGGGCTCCACGGTCCGCAGATGACGGTCTGCACCGCCTGCGCCTCGTCGATCGATGCGCTCGGCACGGCTGCGCAGATGCTCTCCGCCGGGCGGGTCGACGTCGCCATCGTCGGCGGCACGGAGGGCGGCATGCCGCTCGCGAGCGGCGAGGCCGACGGCGACTTCGTGCCGGCGACGTTCCACGGGCAGGCCCTCTACGGCATGACCACCAACCAGCGCGACCCGCTGCGCGCGAGCCTTCCGTTCGACCGCGACCGGTCGGGGATCGTCAACGGCGAGGGCTCGGCGATGTTGGTCCTAGAGCGCGAGGACCACGCCCGCGCCCGCGGCGCGCGGGTCCTCGCCGAGCTGGCCGGGTACGGGTCGCTCGCAGACGGCCACCATCCGTCGTCGCCCGAGCCGGGCGGGAAGTGGGAGGCCGCCGCGATGCACCAGGCGCTGCGCGACGCGGACCTGCGGCCGCGCGACGTCGACGCCCTCGTGGCGCACGCGACGGCGACGCCCAAGGGCGACACCGCCGAGATCCAGGCGATCAACGCCGTCCACGCGGATCGGGACGACCCGCTGCCCGTGCTGTCGCTCAAGGGGCATATCGGGCACACGGGGGCGGCGTCCGGCGCGATGGGCGCGATCGTGGCGATCGACGCGATCCAGCGCGGCAGGCTGCCGAACGTGGCGGGGACGACCGACGTCGACCCGGAGGTCGAGTTCCGCGTCGTCACCGGCGCCCCGATCGAGGTCGACGCGTCGATCGTGCAGGTCAACGCGTTCGGCTTCGGCGGCCAGGACTCCTCGATGGTCCTCAGGCGGCTGGACGAATTTACACGGCTGGCCTAATATAGGTATGCCGCACAAATGGGGCGAACGAGGAGGAGCGGGCTGTGCTGACTGGCGAGCAGTACCTGGAGTCGCTACGTGACGGCCGCGTCAGCTACGTCGAGGGGCGCCGCATCGACGATGTCGGCGACGATCCGTTGACGCGCAGGGCGGCGGAGTGGGTCGCGCGCGTCTACGACGAGCACCACAGCGACGAGCCGGGCGCGGTCAACCGCCTGCTGACCGCCCCGCGCACCGTCGAGGAGCTGCGCGAGCGCCTGCCGCTGATGCGCCGGGCGGACATGATCACGAGCACGAGCTGGCAGTCGCTGATGACGCTGCTGACCGCCGCGCCGAAGGTCAACGCCGCATTCCCGCAGCTCGGCGCGCGGATCTACCGCTTCGTCGAGCAGGCCCGGGCGCGCGACGTCCGCATCACGGAGTGCATCACCGACGCCAAGGGCGACCGCGCGGCCCCGCCGGCCAAGCAGGAGGACCCGGACGCGTACACGCGGATCGTCGAGCGGCGGCCCGACGGCATCGTGATCCGCGGGGCCAAGCTGCACATCACCGGCGCGTCGCTCGGCCACGAGCTGCTCGTGATGCCGACCAAGCGCATGAAGGCCGGCGAGGAGGAGTACGCCGTCGCGTGCGCGGTCCCGGTCAACGCGCCGGGCGTGTCCACGATCAACACGACGTACGCGCCGCGGGCCGAGGACGACCGCCACTTCCCGTTCACGCGCCACGAGCAGATGCCGGACTGCTTCGTCGTCTTCGACGACGTGTTCGTCCCGCACGAGCGGGTGTTCCTGGACGGGCAGGTCGAGTTCTCGGCGCTGTTCGCCCATTCGCTCGGCCTCTGGGAGCGCCTCGGCGGCGTCTCGCTGATGGCGACCGAGGCGGACACGCTGGTCGGGCTCGCCCAGCTGATCGCGGAGGCCAACGGCCTGCAGCGGGTCGAGCACATCAAGGAGAAGATCTCCGAGCTCCTCATCTACGCCACGCTCATCCGGGCGGGGCTCGAGGCCGCGATCGCCCACGCGCGCGAGACCGAGGACGGCTACGTCTACCCGGACGAGCTCTACACGAACGCGGCGAAGTACCACGGCGCCGCCGAGTACAACGTGATGGTCCGCCACCTGCACGACATCGCCGGCGGCGGGGTGCTGACCGCCCCGACGATCGCCGATCTCGAGAACCCGGACACCGCCGCGATGGTCGAGAAGTACATGGCGGGCCACCCGGACGTCGGCAGCGAGGAGCGCATGCGCCTGTTCCACGCGATCCGCGACCTCACGGCCGACGCGTTCGGCGGCTGGCACCTCGTCACGAACGTCCAGTCCGGCGGCGGCCTCTACGCACAGCGCATCGTCACGCGCAAGCACTACGACATGGAGGCGGCCAAGGGGCTGGCCCGGCAGGCTGCCGGCGTCGACGTCCCCGTGGCCGCAGCATGAGCGCCATGACGGACGTGATGGTCGTCGACGCGGTTCGCACGCCCGTCGGACGTCGAGGCGGTGCGCTCTCGGGCCGCCATCCAGGGGATCTGCTCGCGCACGTCCAGCGCGCCGTCGTGGAGCGCTCGGGAATCGACCCCGGCGCCGTCGAGCAGGTCGTCGCCGGCTGCGTCAGCCAGGTCGGCGAGCAGACGCTCAACATCGGCCGCACCGCCTGGCTGGCCGCCGGGTACCCCGACGGCGCCGCCGCGACGACGATCGACACCCAATGCGGCTCCTCGCAGCAGGCGACGGCGCTGGCCGGCAGCCTGGTGGGCAGCGGGCTGGTGGACGTCGCGATCGGCTGCGGCGTCGAGGCGATGAGCCGGATCCCGATCGGCGCCGCGATGAACGACGAGCTGGGGCTCGGCCACCCGATCCCCGCCAGCTACCACGAGCGACTGGAGTTCACGAACCAGTTCGAGGGCGCCGAGCGGATCGCCGACCGGTGGGGCATCACGCGCGCAGACGCCGACGGGCTCGGCCTGCTCTCCCAGCACCGCGCCCGCCGGGCGTGGGACGAGGGGCGGTTCGACGCCCAGCTCGCGCCGCTGCCCGAGCTGGCACGCGACGAGGGACTGCGCGAGACGACCCTGGAGGCCCTGGCGGGGCTCAAGCCGGTGGCGCGCCCCGGCGGCGTGCACACCGCCGGGAGCGCTTCGCAGATCTCCGACGGCGCTGCCGCCGTGCTGCTGGCGAGCGCCGGGAAGGCAGCCGAGCTGGGGCTGCGGCCGTGGGCGCGGATCGTCGACAGCGTCCTCGTCGGCAGCGACCCTGTCCTGATGCTCACCGGTCCGATCGGCGCGACGCGCCGCCTGCTCGAGCGCAACGGCCTGTCCGTCGACGACATCGACCTCTTCGAGATCAACGAGGCGTTCGCATCCGTGGTCCTCGCGTGGCAGAAGGAGCTCGACGTCGACGCCGAGCGCGTGAACCCCAACGGCGGCGCGATCGCGCTCGGACACCCGCTCGGCGGCACCGGCGCGGTGCTGATCACCAAGGCGCTGCACGAGCTCGAGCGTGGCGGCGGGACGCGCGCGATCGTCACGATGTGCTGCGGCGGCGGGCTCGGGACCGGAATGCTGCTCGAGCGCGTGGAGCGTGGCTAGCGGCCGGTGAAGGCGGGCTGGCGCTTCTCCGCGAACGCGGCGATGCCCTCCGCGTAGTCCGAGCCCCCGAGCAGCGCCTCCTGCTCGGCAGCCTCCAGCTCGAGCTGCTCCGCGAGCCGCGGGTACAGCGCGGCGTTCAGGTTGCGCTTCGTCGCCGCGTAGGCCTGCGTGGGGCCTTCGGCCAGGCGGCGGGTGAGGCCCTCGGCGGCCGCGCGGTGCTCGGCGTCCGGGACGAGCCGGTCGATCAGCCCCCACTCGTATGCGTCGCCGGCGCTCAAGCGCTCCGCCAGCAGCGCGAGCCGCGACGCGCGCGCGTGGCCGACGCGCGCCGAGACGAAGAGCGACGACCCACCGTCGAGCGTCAGCCCGATGCGCGTGAACGCGAGCAGGAAGTAGGCCGACTCCGCGGCGACCACGAGGTCGCAGGCGAGCGCGAGCGCGCAGCCGACGCCCGCCGCGGGGCCGTTGACCGCGGCGACGACCGGCTTCGGCAGCTCGCGGATGGCGAGCATGATCGGGTTGGTGCCTTCGCGCAGCGACCGGATCACCCCCGCGGAGCCGTTCGACATCATGCCGCTCTTGACGTCGGCGCCGGCGGAGAACGCCCGCCCGGCTCCCGTGATGACGAGCGCGCGCGAGGCCGGGTCGTCGCTGACGGCGCGTACCGCGTCCAGCAGCTCGCGCGGCAGCCGATCGTCCCAGGCGTTCAGCGCCTCGGGGCGGCGCAGCTCGATGCGCGCGGCGGCGCCGGATCGCTCGAGCCCGATCGTCTCGTAGGCGCGCAGGGGCGCCCAGTCCGCGGGCGCCTGACCGTTCTCGTTCGGCATACGACGATGTTGCGCGCCCTCCGGCGGCCACGCCATGGCGCCCCGGCGCCGGCGCTGGCGATACCTCCAACGCGGCGCCGGACCGCGTAGGGTGGCCGCGTGCCACCGCCCCGTCAGCGACCGATCGACCCCGTCGCGGAGGCGGTCGACCAGTGGCGGGCCCACGGATGGGACGGGGGGCCGCGGCTGATGGCGGCGCTCTCGATCATCCGCGTCGAGGAGCTGATCCGCGAGGCGTCGGCAGAGGTGCTGCGGCCGCTCGGGCTGAGCTATGCACGGCACGAGCTGCTCGCGCTGCTGTACTTCACCAAGCACGGTGAGCTCCCCATGGGGAAGATCAGCCAGCGCCTGATGATCCATCCCAAGAGCGTGACGACCACCGTCGACGGGCTCGAGCGGCTGCAGCTCGTCGAGCGGGTTCCGCATCCAACCGACCGGCGCGCGACGCTCGCGCGCATCACGGCGGCTGGCCGGGACATCGTCGAGCGGTCGACGCCGGAGCTGCTGCGCAGCCGCTTCGCGCTCGACGGGCTGTCCGAGGAGGAGGCACGGACGCTCGCGGAGCTGCTGCGCAAGGTCCGGCGCGACCGGGGCGACTTCTAGACGACCGGGCTCAGCCCGCCGTCGACGTTGACGGCGGTGCCGGTGACGTACGACGCGCGCGGCGAGAGGAGGAACGCCGCGAGGTCGGCGAGCTCCTCGGACCGCCCGACGCGGCCGAGCGGGATCTCGAGCTCCCGGACGATCTCGGCGTGCTGCTCCTCGACCGTCCGGCCGGCCCGCTTCGCGGCCTGCTCCCACTGGCCGCTCTGGACGTAGCCGACGAGGACCGCGTTCACGCGGATCGCGTCCGGGCCGAGCTCGCGGGAGAGCACCTTGGTGAGCGTCATGCCGCCCGCGCGCGACACGGAGCTGGGCATGCTCGACGCGCCGGGTGCCTTCGCGGCGATGCTCAGCACGTTGAGGATGGCGCCGCCGCCGGCGGCCCGCAACAGCGGGAGCGCCAGGCGGCAGGTGCGCACGGCGGCCGTGAGCTTGAGCTCGACGTCGGCGTCCCATTCCTCCTCGGCGATCGCCTCGAAGGGCTTCCCGGCCGCCGCGCCCGCGTTGTTGACGAGCCCGTCGAGCCGGCCCCAGCGCTCCTCGATCGCGGCGAACAGCCCGGCCAGATCCTCGGGCGACGTGACGTCGGCGTGCGCGGCGAGCACCTCGGCGCCGTGTTCCTCCAGCCGCTCGGCGGCCGCCTCGAGCCTGCCCCGGTCGCGGCCGCAGACGGCGACGCGTGCGCCCTCGCGCGCAAGTCGCTCCGCGGTCGCCCTTCCCAGGCCGTCCGTCCCGCCCGTCACGAGGAAGACGCGCCCTTCGAGCCCTAGGTCCACCCGATCTCCCCGGCTCGTGCGCGGAACGTCTCGACGTTGCGCAGCTTCACGTGCTCGTAGCCCCGGACGATCGAGGGCAGCTCGCACACCCGCACGACTCGATCCGGGGCCTCGGCGAGGTGAGGGAGGGCACGTCTGACGAGCTCCCGATACTCGTCGACCAGCGAGCGCTCGACGCGCCGGACCCGCGCGTAGCCGAACGGGTCGAGCGCCGTTCCGCGCAGGAACCGCGTGCGGCGCAGCAGCCGGAACGCCGGGTCGAACCAGCGGCCGAGGGTCAGCTTGCGCTCCATGCCGAGCGCGCGCAGCACCGGCGGATGGAGCTGGTAGCGGATCCGCGCGCCCGCGCCGAACGCATCGGCCAGGCGCCGCCGCTCCTCGGGATCGAGATGCAGGCGCGCGACCTCGTACTCGTCCTTGTAGGCCATGAGCCGGTACAGCTCGCGCGCGACGGCCTCGGCCGCACCGTGCGAGCGGCCCGTCGCGCGCTCGGCCTCGACGACGGCGCGGACGAGCTCCGCGTAGCGGCGCGCGTAGCGGATGCTCTGGTAGGCGGCGAGCTCGCCGATGCGGACCTCGAGCAGGCGCTCCAGCTCGGATCCGGTCTCGGCGCCCACGGTCTCGACGAGCGCGCGCTCGGCGCGGCTGAGCCTGCGCTCGGTGACGGCCGCCGGCTGGGAGACCTCGGCGACCGCGTCGGGGCGCGCGACGACCGCGCGCCCCCACTGGAACGCGGCGACGTTGCGCTCCACGCCCGCGCCGTTGAGCCGGAAGGCCTCGAGGATCGCGTCGAGTGAGATCGGGATCAGCCCGCGCTGCCACGCCGCGCCGAGCAGCAGCACGTTGGCGGGCAGCTTGTCGCGGAACAGGGCGTCGGCCAGCTCCTGGGCATCGAGGTACACGTTGGCGTCCGGCCGGCTCACCAGCTCGATCGCGTCGAGCGACGCGTTGACGTCCACGAACCGCGCCGTCGGGTCGCCGACGGCGTCGCCGGTCGGGACCGCGCTCGTCGACACGACGGCGACCGTCCGGCCGGCCTCCGCGGTGACGAGGTTCGACGGCAGCGAGGCGCCGATCAGGTCGAAGCCGAGGTAGCAGTCGACCGAGTCCCGGGAGGCCCGGTTGCCGCGATCCTCACCCTCCGGGAGGACGCGCACGTCCGAGATCACCTGGCCGCCCTTCTGCGCCAGGCCGGTCTGGTCGAGCCCGAGCGCGCGCTTTCCGTCCAGCATCGCCGCCATCGCCAGCACCTGCGCGACGGTGACGACGCCCGTCCCGCCGATCCCCACCATCCGGATCGTCGCCTCCTCACCCGCCCGCAGCGCGGGGAGCGGGAGGTCCGTGGGAGGAGCAGGGGGTTCGTGGGATGCACGCTTGCCCGGGATCACGGTCAGGAACGAGGGGCAGTCGCCCTCGGCGCAGGAGTAGTCCTTGTTGCACGACGCCTGGTCGATCCGCGTCTTGCGGCCGAACTCCGTGTCGACCGGGAGCAGCGACAGGCAGTGCGACTTCTCGCCGCAGTCCCCGCAGCCCTCGCAGACGCGCTCGTTGATGAAGATCCGCTCGGGCGGGTCGGGCAGCTTGCCGCGCTTGCGCAGCCGGCGCTGCTCGGCCGCGCAGCCCTGGTCGTGGATCAGCACGGTGACGCCGGGCTCGCCCGCGAGCTCGCGCTGGGCCTCCATCAGCTTCGCGCGTGGGCGCACCTCGGCGATGGGGGAGAGCTCCACCCCGCGGTAGCGCGCGGGCTCGTCGGTCGTCACGACGATCCGCCGCACTCCCTCGGCCGCGAGCCAGCGCGTGAGGTCGGGCACGGGCATCGCGCCCTCGACGTCCTGGCCGCCCGTCATCGCGACCGCGCTGTTGTAGAGCAGCTTGTACGTGACGTTGACGCCGGCCGCGATCGACGCGCGGACCGCGAGCGAGCCCGAGTGGTGGAACGTGCCGTCGCCGAGGTTCTGGAAGACGTGCGGCGTATCGGTGAACGGCTGCTGGCCGATCCACTGGGCTCCTTCGCCGCCCATCTGCGTCGCGCCGGTGACCTGGCCCTTGCCGGCCGGGCTGATGACGACCATCCCGTGACAGCCGATGCCGGCGCCCACCACGGCGTCGTCCGGCGCGTCCGTGGAGCGGTTGTGCGGGCATCCCGAGCAGAAGAACGGCAGGCGGGCGCCGTTGCCGGGCACCGGTTCCGGCGCCGGCCGATCGAGCGCCTCCAAGCGCGCGGCGACGGACGCGATCGCGCCCTTGCGGAGCAGGCGCGTCCCGACCGCGCGCGCGATCGTGTCGATGTCGAGCATCCCGCTGGCCGGGAGCAGCGGAGCGCCGCGCTCGTCCTCCTTGCCGAGGACGCGAGGACGCTCCGCGGCGTCGAACAGGATCTCGCGGATCGCCGTCTCGAGGAACGGGCCCTTGTCCTCCACGACCAGCAGTTCCTCGAGGCCGCGGGCGTGGGCGCGGACGATGCCGGGTTCCAGCGGCCAGAGCATGCCGATCTTGAGCAGTCGGACGCCGAGCCGGCGCAGCTGGTCGTCCCCGAGGCCGAGCGTATGGAGCGCCTCTCGCAGGTCGTAGTACGTGGCACCCGCCGCGGCGATCCCGAGCCACGGGCGGGGCGGGTCGAGCACGATGCGGTCGAGCCTGTTCTCGCGCGCGTACGCGCGCGCGAGCGCCATGCGCGGGCCGACCATCGTGCGCTCCATCTCGAGCGTGGCCGTCGCGATCAGGTCCGCGTTCGAGATGGAGCGCAC
>Ga0193742_1002165_pt1 | contig 11371 bp, 9 predicted proteins | sample L2c1metaG_FD_165511 | JGI IMG/M metagenome (GOLD analysis project Ga0193742, IMG submission 165511) | Soil microbial communities from a riparian zone of the East river system, Colorado, United States - L2c1 | ecosystem: Environmental > Terrestrial > Soil > Riparian zone | place: USA: East River... | reverse complement strand
GTTTTTTAATAGCCTTCTTCAAGTTGCTTCACAAAATTTAGGGTCTGCTGATTTATTCGCTGGGACCGCTTGCCTGCTATTCTTTATTCTTAAGCTGTAACGCAGCACGCTGATGTTCCGTTGGATTATGCAAAGCACTGTAACTTGATGGACATTATTGATGGAAGAGATCTTTGCGCGCTAACTAGTACACTAATGAATTAGGAGTAACATCCGGTCAAGTTGGGGTGTTGGGATAGTGACCAGCATATTACGAGCAACAATTATCGTTTCCATTCTTGTGAGATGTTTAGTTTATTATTTCTTTTGTGTGGTTATTCATTTTCTTTTTGACAATAGGTCCACATAGTATTTCAGTAGCTAAAATATGTACTAAATGGTCACCTACGCTGTGCCCAATACTAGATCGCTCAATGTCCTCTAATAACTCCACCAATACTGTCCCTGCTCAGATGGTCTGTCCTCTGGGTCACCCAACTCGTTCCACAACCCTTGCCGCTGCTGTTCTTGCTCGCTTTAGCCAGTCGGGCAAGTTCCAGGATCTTGATGAATCCATCACGCTGTATGAACAGGCAGCAAGTGAATTAACTACGCCCTCCATGGATCGGCTCGATGCTGCTATACGGTGGGCAGGTGTGGCACAACGTCATCACCACAGCTCTGCCATACGCGCCTACTCCACGTCACTTCATCTTCTCGATCGTTGCTTGATTGCATGCCCTAATGTCGATTCGCTCTTTGCCACTGTCAAAATACCAAAAATCATTCACCTCCGATGCTGCTTCCGCTGCGATCGAAGCAAACGACCTCGAGGCAGCAGTTGAATTACTTGACCGGGGCAGAGAGATAATGTGGTCAAATATGGAGGGGTATAGACGTCCACTCGACCAACTTCGCGACGTTAATATGCAGCTCGCTGATCAATTTGAGAGCGTAAGTCTCCAACTCGAAAAAGATCTAGCATTGTCGTCGGAATCTGGACCAATGAATTGCGAAAGCCCCACGCCACTACCTCGATCGCAGAGATGTCGCATCCTTTCAGAAGAGTGGGAGAAGTTGCTAGGACAAATTCGGGAAATTGATGGTTTCAACAATTTTTTACAAGCTGTCCCATTCACTACCCTTCGAACAGCTGCCGCAGAGGGCCCCGTCATTATCGTTAACGTCAGCAAACACCGTTCCGACGCTATAATCCTTCACATCGACAAACCCCCGATTCTCGTGGCCCTTCCTGATGCACAACCTGAGCATCTTACCCACCTGGGTGAGGAGCTTCCTCCTGCGCCTCATCCGCTTGGCCATAGAGTCGACTACTCCGATCTTGTTTATCCAATACTGCGCGATCTTTGGGCCACTATCGTTTCTCCTGTGCGTGACTGCCTGACTGAGTTGGCAGTCCCCAGGAGGAGTCGTATCTGGTGGTGCTCAACATCCGAATTGTGTGCTCTTCCCCTCCATGCTGCAGGTCCATACTGGCCTCGGCAAAGTAATTTCCCCGACACCTACACGTCTTCTTATATACCAACATTATCTGCACTCATCACCGCGAGATCCAACCTGGTGATTAGTCAACCCACCGCCCCCAAGTTACTTATTGTTGGTCAACTTGTTAGGGGACAGGAGGGTATCCGGAAAGAAATTGAGGAAGTTCAACAACTCGGTGACTTTGTGGACGCCATAGTCGATACAGACGCAAGTCGTGACGCAGTCCTCCGTGGTCTTCAGCAACACTCCTGGGCTCACATCGCCTGCTCTGGCCATCCAGGAGACAATTCCCAGCCCCTTCATGCATCATTTGAACTTCATGGTGGCAGTCGGCTCACTTTGCTCGATTTGTTAGAGGCTAGACTTCCAAATGCAGATTCGGCATTTCTAACCACTTGTTACAGTGTGGCAGGAAATCTCACTACACTGGACGAGACCATTCCCATCGCAACCGCTTTGCAGTTCTGTGGATTACGAAGTGTGGTAGGGACGTTGTGGATAATAGACGACGAAGGTGGACCGACTATTTCAAAGGAATTTTACAAGTACATGTTCCGCAATGGAAACAAGGTGGACTTTAGAGATTCGGCGGAGGCGCTCAATGTGGCTACTCGGGAAATGAGGAAAAATAGTGTGTCCCCGGATCGCTGGATAACGTTCATTCATATTGGCGCTTGACGAACTATATCCCCCCCACTGCAAATTTCCGTTGATTGGTCTTACCATGTAAGTATTCTTTTTCTAGCCACAGCGAGGAAAACATTCTGAATTGGAATTTATATTATACACCGTTGTCATAACTAAATTACTTTGAATACATTACATTTTCATATTGAGCTGCATTTGATTCCCAACCTCCCTCAGGGGTGGAACAGGGCCATGGAGGATATCGTCGTGTTCAACCCAGTAATAACAACCCTCACCCCCACTCCAAAATGGTTTCATCCGCCGCACTGCTTTGAGTGTCTCGACATCTTTACGCGGATGCTCTCCGAGGAAATCACGAGAACTCAACAGAAGGGCATACGAAGCTTTGTGGGCAATATCGATGCCACGGTATACTGTCGGGGAGCAACCATACGCAAATACGTTGTACCTAGCGTGTCCTTCTTTGGGATGGTGTTGTTGGCCATAACGGTGGATGTACACCTTGAATGGCGTTGCATAATCTGGATCTCCCTCAGTCGGTGACGGAGTTCGAGGTTGGCGGTCAGATTTCTTTGACGCCGACGAAGAGTTGTCTGGCTTATATTTTGTGGCGGTCTTGGCCTCTGGAAGTTCGACTTGTACTCCTAGCTCCATGATCAGGGAAACGTACGGTCGTTAAGAAGTGGAGTTGGACCCGTGTGTGCATTTCTCTAATGTTTCTGGAAAAAAATTGAAGTCGGCTATTTAATAGCACCACGATGTTTCCGTCGCTTGAACTGAATAAGTACACCAGTCATGACATGCTCGCACAGCTCAGTGTCCCGCAAGAGGACAGGTAAAAATGCAGTCCACACCGCGTTCGCCGTTTCGACACATGATCGCCATGTGACGGATGGAAGCTACCCATGCGGCAGTGGAAGTTATGCCAGTGTCGTCTGCCATTTTCCCAAAAGTGCGTGAAGCAGCTAAGAGCTTCCTTGAATACCTCTCCAAACGAGATCCCTTCAACGTTATCTGGGCAAGAACCATATCCGCATACTCGTCGCTGAACGATATTTTGATGAATGTTATAAGATGACAGCCGGCACTGAAATCAGGAGGACCCCCATCGCAGCGATTAACTTGGTCCAGCTCAACAGCACGATGGTAGGCATCAAGGAGAAGTTTGCCGACCAGTAAGCTCCTCGAGCCCTCCACGATAGATTGGAACATATTTGTAAGCGTTTCGACCACCGCGAATGGCTTCTGCGTCCTCCATACCCGAAGTTGTTGGGCAGCAGCCTCAGCAAGAAGGGGTTCGGAAGGGTATCCAGACCGCAGGTACTCTCGATGATCAGGGATGGAATATGCAAACCGCATGTGGCTCTCGACTAGAACAGCCTCTGTAATTTGCACTTTTTCACGACGAGGCTCAAAGTCCAGTGACAGCTGGATGTCTAAAATTGCCTTTCGGGTCCCGAGCCAAATTTCGCGAGAAACTCTTCATGCATATGCTTCTTCTAAGAATTTCGGCACTTGGGGGACCTTATTCGCAACGTCAATCGCTGCTTTGTATAATCGTGTGCGTATGCCTTCCAGGTGACATGACCACCACGTGGTTAATTCCACAGCGTTTTCGATTTTCTTCTCACTCAGTTGTCCCAAACATCTCTCCAGCTCGTCATTGACTTACGTGAAAAGACTAGCGAGGAACTTTAGATAATTGGTTTTCAGGATCTGCCGACCATCCACTAGAGAGGTTAGGACGAGGTAGTTACGGACGGCATCGTCGGGCATAGGGAAGGACAGGTCTGCATGCAGAAATCAGAACTGCCCAAAGAATTCGAAAAACAAAGTAAGGACCTTAGTTGTCGCCTATTTCACGTAGATTGAACGGGATGGTGAAGACCAGCTTGCCTAGCTCTTTGACCATGCGAGGTTTTCCCGTAGCGGAGGCCTGAACGATGGCGATTTGGTTAGAATATGGCCTTTCCGTCTGTGGGATTGCGATAATATTGGCGAAGAGGAGTCGATGATGATTTCCCATGTAACTACCACTCCATGCGGGCTGCAGAGCTTTGAAAATAGGGTAAGCTAACCCAGAAAAATGAAAAGGGGCTTGAATAGATAAACACCTTTGTATAAAGAATTGCATACATGAGATAAGCCATCATGAACAAAAACATGCATCAGTTGCGCACTAGTCAGCCATGTCTTATAAACTCCGAATATCTTCATGACCTTGTGGGCAATGGCAGATAAAAATGGACCAATTATTTCAAAGGAAATTTACAGCACATGTTCCGCAATGGAAATGAGGTGGACTTCAGAGATTCAGCGGAGGCGCTCAACGTGGCTACTTGGGCAATGAAGAAAAAACGTGTGCCTTTGAAACGCTGGATAACGTTTGTTCACATTAGTGCTGGACTACTTATTTTCCCATAGTCGCGCAGATTCAACAGCGATCGACCTTTGTAAGTATTTTCTGGCCACAGCGACTAAAAAGTATTACCTCTTTCAATCTTGGGTCTTACTCCTGCCTGTGTACTTCGCTCAATATCATGAATACTGTCAAGTACTCATAGCTGCCAGTGGTGTAAAGTGTCCGCATTTCCCCGCGCAACCCTATTCATATTGCAGAAATATCATTGAATAACGCCCTCGAAATCATCCTTAGTGTATTCCGACAATACATGTAAGTGCATATCTAAGTCGATTTTTTATGAACGCATTCAAGCACGAGGAATAGACGACTGTCGACAAGTTTTGCGTTACTAAGAGAAATCTACCACTCCAAGTTTATAAACCACAATACGATCCACTTCGTTCAAGTCTTGGGTGGCACAGATGGTGAGATAGGTAACGATAACAAATTCAGCTTTCAAGTTGCGAGAGAGGGCAATGACGCGTTTGAGAGAACCAGACGTGTATTGAGGGGTGTCGTCGTTAGTGGTTTGAATGTTGTTGTTGATATTGTCTTTCGCCTGATCGACTTTCTTGGTACGTCTAAATCAAGTCATCCTCTTCTCAGGAGGGCCAACGGGTGAAGAAGCAACAGACGATAAAATTCCCCTTTGCGTCACCAGACGTTTTCAGGTGTAGTACCCACGGTAGAATATGTATTGGTCTTGGAGACTTGCTTCGTCGCCAGAAACAGCTGCCGAGGAACCCGGAAGGCTCACATGATTCAACTTCAACTTTTTGGCCTCTATCGTCCGCAACCGACAGCACAGGTATCGCGCTCAACGCTCGAATCCGGTAACGCATCATCAACATCTCACTATCCATCCTGCCCCCCAGCTTCAACACACTGAATGGCTTGATCTATGATGGTCTCGTCATGGTGTGCTTTCTTGTCACAACGAGTAAAGAAGGACAAGACAGTGGAGGGAGTAACGGTGGAACCAAGTCAGTCGAACATGAAGGTAAGCTGAAGCGTGGACATTGTATTGGTATCGTTGGCATCATAGTGTTTGATATACTGGTGATAGAAGCATTGTCGGGGGCGTTCGTATAGTTGATATTTGGCAGTGATGGACGAGAAAAAAATAGAAACTTTATGAACTGAAAAAAAAGGTGATAACAAATTTATGTTTCGCCACCTATGGTATCTCCATGGCTGTCGACAATTGCAGCTTGTACCTCGCCGTTGGATGATCTCCATGATCTTTCTTATTGTACAAGCCCGTCACCGGAGGGCCTGGATCCCGCTGCGGTGGACTTTCAACCCAATCCTTCACGCTAAAATTTGCATATCCAATATGAGTCGTTTGTCCCAGTCAGGGATAGGTGAGTTGAACTTGAAATGGTGCTTCGTATCGGAGAACATGGGGAGAGGTCTTTTGACCCGAATCAGGTTGCGTGAATGTCTGGTAACGCATGTACGGAAGGCTTTTCTTGCCGATTGAAACGACAACGAAAGAATCCATATCCCAACCCGTGATCACACTGTTCTTTAATCGTGGCAGATCGCTAGTTCTCTGAATTTCCAATATGACAAACCCTATGATATCGTTTTCGACCTTCAGATTTGAAATCTGGCTTAAGAGCTTTGTCGGAGTTGCATTCCCAGCTCTATCGTTTCCGTGAGGCCCAAGAATTTTTTCTACCAAACCTCGTCCTGGACATGAATACGAGGGTGTAGGTGCAGAGGTTTTCGGGGTTGCGATGGCTAAGTAGGCGTTGCGAGATTTCCTGGTGTGGAGGTTGTAGGTGAATGCGGGATTGGATGAATTGCGACGAGTTGAACAGGAATATGTAGATCAAGGATAGGTTTACTCGCGTGAAAGGCCTACCTTCTTTGAGCAAACTCTGCTTCGTCGCCTGAATTGCCAGAATCGGAGTCTGATAAACCGTCGAGCGAACAACATCTGTCTGACGAAGAGCAGCGTCTTTGGATATGAAGAAAGAGGCCTGATGATGATGATTATGATCAACAGGGTGGTGCTGTCTTTCTTCTTTTATCTCTGGCCCTAAGCCCATGGCGTGTCAAAAGGAAAAGAAGCTGTACAGGAGAAGCACGATGGACGCTTGGGAAAACATCAGTCGTGACTTGAAATGAAGCATGACGAAAGTGTAAATTTATCTTTCCAAAGAAAATATTAGTTCATGGATAACACGTACGGGACCGTTGAACAAGGAAAGTTGTGCTCACTTTTTTTTGTAGCTACTTGGCGTGACCCAATCCGGGGTGCAGCGGCCGCAGCTTGTTATCGCATATAATCGACTACTTTGTACTTCGTTCAACCAACAGTGCCCGACATTATCTCTACCATCTCCGACTCAAGCGTGATGGAGGATCTCGAAGAGCAGATCATATCCCATCGCAACGAACTCAGTCTCCGTCCTCCTGGTCACCCATATCGTTCGATGATCCTCAGCGACCTTGCCAGTGCTTTCCTTGATCGTTATATGCAGTCGGGCAGAATGGAGGATGTCGAAGACGCGATCACATACAACAGCGAAGCACTTGCTCTCCGTCCTCGTGGTCACCCAAGTCGTCCTACTTCGCTCATCAACCTCGCTAATGCTGTCCGTATTCGTTATCAGCAGTCGGGCGGAATGGAGGATCTCAATGATGCGATCACATACAACAGAGAAGCACTCACACTCAGTCCTCCTGGTCACCGACATCATTCCCTATCCCTCAACAACCTTGCCATTGCCGTTCTTAATCGCTATAATGAGTCAGGCCGGATGGAGGATCTGGAAGCAGCCATCACATACAACAGAGAAGCACTCGCTCTCTGTCCTCTTGGCCACCCAGATCGTTCCATGTCTCTCATTAACCTTGGCAGTGCAATTTTGGGTCGTTATAATCAGTTGGGCAGGATGGAGGATCTGGATGAGACAATCACACACAGCAGAGAAGCACTTGCTCTCTCTCCTCTTGGTCACAAATTTCATTCTTCCTCCCTTAATAACCTCGCTGGTGCCCTTTCTACTCGCTATCAGCAGTCAGGCCAAATAGAGGATCTCAACGACGCAATCACATACAGGAGCGAAGCACTCAATCTCTGTCCTCGTGGTCATCCAGATCGTTCCATGTTCCTCAACAACCTCGCTAATGTTGTCTTTACTCGCTATAGGCAGTCGGGCAGGATGGAGGATCTGGGAGAGGCGATCACGTACAACAGAGAAGCTCTCACTCTCTGTCCTCTGGGTCACCCAGATCGTTCCAGTTCCCTCATCAACCTCGCCCGTGCAGTGAGTGGTCGCTATAGCCAGTTGGGCAGTATGGATGATTTGGATGAGGCGATCGAGTACAACCGTGAGGCACTTGCTCTCTCTCCTGTTGGTCCCCTATATGCCACTTCCCTCCACAACCTTACCATTGTCGTTCTTGATCGCTATAAGCAGTTGGGCGAGATGGAAGATCTGGAAGATGCAATCACATACAGCAGAGAAGCACTCACTCTTTGTCCTGTGGGTCACCCGGGTCGTTCCGGTTCCCTCATCGCCTTTTGTGGTGCAGTTAGTTATCGCTACGACCGGTTGGGCAGCATGGATGATCTGGATGAGATGATCAAACACAACCATGAAGCACTGGCTCTCTCTCCTCCTGGTCACCAATATCACCTCACTTCCCTCGACAACCTCGCCACTGCCATTCTTGCTCGCTATAAGCAGTTGGGCAGGATGGAGGATCTGGAAGATGCGATTACGTACCGCGGGAAAGCACTCACTCTCTGTCCTCTGGGTCACCCAGATCGCTCCGCTTTCCTCGCCAACTTTGCCAGTACGGTTGGCGATCGCTATGACCGGTTGGGCAGGCTGGAGGATCTGGATGAGAGGATCAAGTACAGCCGTGAAGCACTGGTTCTCTGTCCACTTGGTCACGCTGATCATTCAGCTTCCCTCAACAACCTCGCCAATGCCGTTCTTGATCGCTATAATCAGTCGGGCAGGATGGAGGATCTGGAAGCCGCAATCACATACAACAAAGAAGCACTTGCTCTCCATCCCCTGGGTCACCTGGGTCGTTCCATGTCCCTCATCAACCTTGCCCGTGCACTTAGTGGTCGCTACGACCGGTTGGACAGCATGGATGATCTGGATGAGGCGATAAAATACAACCGTGAAGCATTGGCTCTCTCTCCTCTTGGTCACCAATGTCATCCCGCTTCCCTCAACAACCTCGCCGCTGACGTTCTTGCTCGCTATAAGCAGTCTAACCAAATGGAGGATCTGGAAGAGGCAATCACATGCAACAGGAAAGCACTCATTCTCCGTCCTCCTGGCCACCCAGATCGTCCCATGTCCCTCAACGGCCTTGCTAATGCTGTTCTTTTTCGCGTTCGGCGGTTGGGCAAGATGGAGGATCTACGAGAGGGGGTTGCGTGCTACCAGGAAGCAGTCACTCTGTGTCCACCTGGTCATCCAAATCGTTCCATACCCCTCGCTAACCTTGCCAATGCTGTTCTTGGTTGGTTTGGCGAGTCGGGCAAGTCTGAGGATCTTGATGACTCCATCATGCTCTATGAAGAGGTAGCAAATGACTTGGCTACAAGCTCCAAGAACCGGCTTGATGCTGCTATAAAGTGGGCAAATATAGCACGAGTTCATCACCATAGCTCCGTTATACGGGCCTACTCAACATCACTTCGTCTTCTTGATCGTTCCTTGATTTCATACCCTGATGTTGACTCGCAGCAAAAGTTCCTTGCCACTGCCAAAATACCAAAATCACTTGCCTCCGATGCCGCTGCCGCTGCGATTGATGCAAAAGAGCTCGAGGCAGCAGTTGAATTACTTGAGCAAGGCAGAGCCATACTGTGGTCAAAAATGGAGGATTATAGATGTCCACTTGACCAACTTCGCCAGGTTGATGTACAGCTTTCTGATCAATTTGAGAGCGTAAGTGTCCAACTTGAACATCTTGCATTGTCGTCGAAATCTGGGCCAACGAATAGTGAAAGCTCCACATCATTACTTCATTTGGAGGTTCAAATGCAGAGTTGTCGTACCCTTTCAGAAGAGTGGGAGAAGTTGCTTGGACAAATTCGGAAAATTGAGGGTTTCAGCAACTTTTTACAAGCTATCCCATTTGCTACCCTTCGAACAGCTGCTGCAGAGGGCCCCGTCATTCTCGTTAACATCAGCGAATACCGTTCCGATGCTATAATTCTTCACATTGACAAACCCCCGATTCTCGTGACCCTTCCTAACGTACAGCCTAAGCATCTTACCCACCTGGGAGGGCAGCTTGCTCTTGCGCGAGGTCTAGATGCTGATGACAACCCCCCGAAACTTATCTTCTCAACACTGCGCGATCTGTGGAATAACATCGTTTCTCCTGTGAATGATTCCCTGGCTGAGTTGGCAGTCCCCCAGAAGAGTCGTATCTGGTGGTGCCCAACATCCGAATTGTGTGCTCTTCCCCTCCATGCTGCAGGTCCATACCAGCCCAAGCAAAAGAATCTCCCCGACATCTACACGTCTTCTTATATACCGACATTATCTGCATTAATCACCGCGAGAACCAACATGGCGGTTGGCCAATCCACTCTCCCCAAGTTACTTCTCATCGGTCAACCTGGCGAAGGACTGGAAAATGTCCAGGAAGAAATTGACGATATTCAACAACTCGGTGACTTTGTAGATGCCATAGTCGGTGAAGATGCCAGTCGTGACACTGTCCTCCGTCGTCTTCCACAACACTCCTGGGTTCACTTTGCTTGCCATGGCCGTCTAGGAGACAATTCTCAACCATTTCACGCATCATTCCAACTTCATGGTGGCAGTCGCCTCACTTTGCTCGACTTGATACGGGCTAAACTTCCAAATGCAGAATTGGCATTTCTATCAGCATGTCACAGTGCGGCAGGAGATCTCACTACTCCGGATGAGACCATTCATTTAGCAGCCGCTTTACAGTTCTGTGGATTCCGAAGTGTGGTAGGGACGTTGTGGGCAATGGCAGACCAAGATGGACCCATTATTTCAAAAGAATTTTACAAGTACATGTTCCGCAATGGAAGTAAGGTGGACTTTAGAGATTCGGCGGAGGCGCTCAACGTGGCTACTCGGGCAATGAGGAAAAATCGTGTGCCTTTGAGACGCTGGATAACGTTTGTTCACATTGGTGCTTGACGACTTTATTTTCCCACTGCCGCATGGATTTTCAGCAATTCACCTTTTGTAAGTAATTTCTGGCCACACTAACGAATATGCTCTGATATTATTCCTTTCTTAGATCTTGTATCTTGCTTCTTCAATCCCCGCGCTTCCATTTGGCGAGCTTGAGGCTCCTCCGTGGATACAGTCTGTCACGATATGCATTGTTCGAAATACTACTAATGTCCATTCCAATATTTTGTTCAAGTTGTTTCGTATACTATGATATCCATTGATTCGTCCAACATGTGATTTCTCCCACATGCCAATGTACTCTGTCGTCATCATCATATGTGTGGTGGAAGCGAACAATCCCAGCATCTTTTGTCGCTGAGTCTATCAGCTCATCAGCGTCACTGAAGGTACATGGTTCACATCAAGAATCCAGATGCAGAGGTGTTGTCACTACCTGCAAATTGGGTCATCATGATACTTATTACTAACCACCCATCGTGTTGAACAGAACGATCACCATAGTCTCTCTAGACAGATCTAACCACCTGCTCGGGGCGAAGATGGAGCCTTGTAGCCGAAAACGGGAGTGCCCTGATGTCAGCGGCACCCCCTGAAATGGAATTGCGCGCGACGGCTAATAGACCAACAAAGGGTGGGAGGGAGTGGAAAAGATAAGAATTGCTGAGGG
>Ga0193742_1002163_pt1 | contig 11374 bp, 15 predicted proteins | sample L2c1metaG_FD_165511 | JGI IMG/M metagenome (GOLD analysis project Ga0193742, IMG submission 165511) | Soil microbial communities from a riparian zone of the East river system, Colorado, United States - L2c1 | ecosystem: Environmental > Terrestrial > Soil > Riparian zone | place: USA: East River... | reverse complement strand
TTGAATGCGAGGATTATATTCCACCCCCCCCAAAGAACAATGCGTTATTCGAAATCTCCACCTCACCTAAACATCACGGTGAGTCTCCATCAATACATAAAGAGCTTTCATTTATATAGCTTGCTTGTAGACAAGCAGGGATGCCAATTTATATTTTACACTGACCACTTTTCGTCCGGAAAAAAAAAGAAAAAGAAGTTAACAAGACAGAGTAGAAAAGAGGAATAAAAAAAAAGGGCGGACAAAAATAAATAAATTTCAATGCCACCGGTTCTCACATTTCCCAAAAGTAAAAAAAAAAAGGACATATTTATGCGGGGACACGACCCAAACTATTGATTGAAAGGTCATTACTTATTCAAATCAAAACCCGCAGTTTGCTCCATCCAATACTAAGAGAGAAGGATGATTAATATTACGGAGAGGGTTGGTAACAAGACAAGCCTTGACATTGGTAGTACGTACCGTTCTCGACTCTGGCTTCCTCCTGAGTAATCCGTTCCTTGAATTTCGGCTGCAGCAGTTAGGGCGCTGGATGAGGCGCAGTAGATTTTCATTTCATAATCATCATATGCAAAGGCGTGATTAGTGGAGTTGATTATGCAGTCCTTTGTTTAACTCACCAGGAGAGAAAGACGGGCTTGTTTCGCTTTCCATCACCTTCTTCATGTCATATTATAAATGGCCCATCAACATTCAGCTCCTGGTAAATCATTACGGACATTCTCGTGGTCCGGATCAAGTCCAGATTGCTTCTCCAGCGTCGTTTTTTTTTATACCACTGGGCATATGTAACAAACTGAATAAAGCTGGAACACGCCAGAATTGCACACGGCACAGCCGTTGGTCTGTCCCATTTTACCAGCCTTGTTATTTTAGTAATGAGCAACCCGTTATTCCGGTGTACCAAGCCGGGTCGACCATTTGCTTCTATACTAATCCGTGACGGGAACCGTAACCGTCACAGCATACCTTCACGCAGGAAATCAATGGTCTCTTTCGCGTGAAGGGAATGCACAAATCGATATCCTTCAATTATGAAGATGGAATCCTAGGGATGGCAGCGACGGCCCTTTGTAATACAAAGTTGTTGGAATTACTTTTAGCGGTTATTACTACCACTATACCAGCGCTGGTATAGTGGTGGTAATAACCGCTAAAAGTAATTCCAACAAAAGTCGTCCACACTATGATGGAATCATATGAAGAGAGAGAAGGGTTTATTCCAGAAGCGAGAGAAAAAGAGTATATCTCCAAGCTATATTGAGTTCGGTCTGAAGTTGCACTTGGAAAATAACAAAAACAAAAAAAACAACCTACTTTTTGCTTGTTTCCAGGAGGTCCATAAAGAACGATGCGGAATCCCTGCTTTGTTATATTAATCTGCAGTATCTATAAATTTCACAGTGCGTCACGAACAATGGAGTCGAGGACACCATCGGGCAGAATGATTGACCTGAGAGGTCGACGAACTTTATTCTTGGTGGAACTCCAGCTGAATGATAGGCCAAAGTGGACCCGGAACAATTCTCAGTTCTTGGCACTAGGTTTTTCATGTTGAACCAAAGAAAAAAAAAAAGAGACTGTACCTGCTCTGCAGTATAGATTAACCACGTTTGGACGGCTCGGGTGCTTTGAGTTCTTCAATACTTCTACTTATCAAAAATAAATAAAAAAGCTATTCAAAAAAAATTTAAAACAATAGTGATGACTAAAAGGCGCGCTCAACAATGAACCGTCCTTTTCTCTTCATCTAAAGAGATTACAGTTAGCAATGTCAAGAAACGGGTAGCAATAGTATACTGTTCGTCAAAAGACCGGCCATCCCACATCCTTTGGGGCACACAGCCTCCCTTCTAGTTCTCCTTGGGTACGCGACCAAGGTATTGGGTTGCTTCACATTGACTTGGAAGGCAATCCTCAGAGGCTCAGACAGTAGTCAAAGGAAGACGAGTTGTGTACAATTGATTTATTTATCTGATTTTCATTTGTGCGATCCTCCCCAGCACTGATCTGAATATATTTCCCAATTTCCTAGCGTCAACATCCATCCCAGACTTGGCGTTTATCCCACACTTCGATCGTTGTTCCATGACGTCATAAATGACATTCAAGCTTCTTACGGATCTTCGGCATCATGCATCATGTCTTCTCCTTTTGAGCTTCTTAAAAAGGCTATATGTCACTGGCAACACCTGAAGACCATAAATACTGGCTGTAAAGTGCCATAGTTCTTGCTTTCAAAAAAAAAAACGATAGCTGACACTAAATGTTTATGTGAAAACGTCATCTATAAACCGCTCATAATCATATTCTGCTTCTCCAGCATCGTTTTTACCACTAGGCATGGCTTCACGCAGGAAATCAATGACAGCCACAGGCAACGATGCGATACGCAGGTCTAATTCAGTCACGAACGGCTGCGAGGAAAAGGAGATTTTTAAAAAATATATAATCTGGCACGGTTTTTTTGTTAAAAACATATTTGCATACCTTATCCTTAGCGATCCCACGGAACGCCTCCCGCAATTGGTCGGGTGAAGCAGTTTGATCTTCCGTAATATCCACCTGCGAGTCCATTATTTAACGAAAAAAGGATGGCAACCCAGCACAAGGCAATACACTCACCAAGAGATTGATGAAAGCTTCAAAAGTGACTGCGCCGTATTCACCAGTGAGTTGATCGTAAATCGTATCTAAATCTTCTTCGGAATACACGATACCGAGACTCGCGAGTGCTGCGATCATCTCAGATAGATTGAGCGTATTCGTTTCGTCCTTGTCAAAGTATCGGAACGTGCTCTCGAATTCTTCAAGTTGTGCTGGTGTCAGATTTGTCATGTTCCGCGAAACGATCTACCAAGATGTCGTTTTTAGCTTATTGTTGAGGAGAGGAAGAGAACAATAGGGACGAACCTGGTTATCGATGAAGGTGATCTTCTTTGCGATGCTATGTACCACCAGCTCCAGTTCAAACTCTAAATCCTGACATGTGAAGACGGTATAATCATTTTCTTCTACATTGGCGGCATTACATTCTGTCTCTGCCTGAGCCACCGTTGACAGAGTGGCGGAGAGAGCCGGTATTCGTAATTGAATTTCCTGGACCTGCCGCTGCTGAGCCTGAGGCAAGAGAATCTAGATCAACAAGAGAATGAATGTCACGTTCTGTGTATGTACCTCGAGAGGACCATCAATAGCCGTTAGCTCGTTGGAGATGATCAATAATCGTTGTTCAAAGTCATTGGCCAAAGCCGCGAACTTCTTCCTCAAGGACTCTTTGATCCTAACTCCAGAATCCGGTTAAATCAGGCGCAGGACGAAAAGGTCTGAACTTACTGTCGTATCTGTGCATTGATCTTCCTACTCCGTTCAGCCTCCTTCTCTAATAACACCTTCCATGCTGCATCAAGATCGGACAGTGCCAGCCCCGCAGGTGGAGAATACTCGCGCAGACCGTAAGTCCGCAGTTTCGTCTGAACATTCCCGAAAAGGGTAGCTACGTCTTGTCGTTCTGCAACCCAGGCTCGTTTCCTGGTTTGTTTGTAGGTGGTAAATTCGGAGGATTGTTCTTTGGCGTCGGTGTAAGTACCGGTGAAAACTTGAGCTGACCATTGAGATTGGATTGAGGAGAGGGCAGTTAATAGCTGAAGAGGTGCGATGTTTAAGATGGGACAAGAAAGAGATGGAAGGAAATTTTATGTACCAGACTGACGCGTCGTTCATAATCGTTTCGTATAAGCCATACTGATTGCATGAGTTCTGCGAACTTGTCAACACGCCGAGAAACTGTTGTTGCCTGATCTAATGGCAGGTGGATCAAAGAGTCAGTGTTGAATGTACGTGGTAGTATTCATGCATCTCACCCATAGTTGAGAATGCATGGAAGAAACTGGCAATGTAGGTCATAACACTCCGTTCATCGGGGCGTGCTGAGTCGCATAAATCTTCTACTTCCAAGAGTTGCTGATGACGGGTGTGAAGTCAATTCCAACCCAACTAGAATTATCATGAATGTACCGGGATGCCAAGGTGTTCAGCTGCGACTCTGAACGCTAGTGATGTGTTGCCATGTCGATCTGCCTAAATCAATGATCCAGGAAAAGCAACAAAAAAAGAAATCAGTAAGATTCACTTTATCAAGTTTATTGTAATCCAGCAGATCGGGACGATGGCAATGTATCAAAGCACATCTTAAAAAAGTGTTGATATTTTCAGTAAGAGATATTGAAGGGAGAATACGAGAACGTGCACGAACAAGGCAAGCCCATCAGACCAGCTATATGAGAAATCCTGTACGTCGACTTCTTTGTATGGTTCTGTCTTGCGTTGACACCAGAGGAGTAACCCTTCTTTTGCGGAGAGGCCTTCTTCACTTTCGAAAAAGAAGGTATGAAAAGATCGAAGAGGTGTAAGCGAGGAGGTAAGATGAACCTGATGTCCGCGATGGTGAAGCGTAGAATGAGTGTCCATATCATGCCGAGGATGAGCTTGAGATTGCCATCAATGATATCTAGAAACAAAAGGGGAGTTGGTTGGATACACTCGATGGAATCATCATGAAGAGACGTACCCTCTGGACCGATGTTGGTAAGTTTAACACCTCGCGATGTGATAAATTCCAATGCCATGTTCACATTCTCTGCTTTCTGGACCCTCATACGAGGGTTCTTGTTATATCGCCCAAGGGAGATGCCGCCTATCCGTCGACGAAAATTAGCTCCTGTTATTTAGGTAATAATATCGTGGCGACGATACCCATGATCTCCTGAATATCCCTTCAACAAAAAAAAAGACATGATCAAGGTGAGGATCGATTGCTTACCATAAGTTGGATAAGGCGTACACCGTCTGAGAGATCTTTGACAAGGCTCGACATTGGCGGGATATCGTTGGCTTCCAGTTTGGTATTCAACCTTCAAAGAGGGTTCAGCTGCTACTAAGATCCACGTTCAAAAGTCACGTACCATTTGCAGAATGTACGCTCCTGAGTATCTCGAGACCTGGTTTCTGGAGTATCCATGTTTGTTTGGGAGCCGAAGTAATACAGTACTTAGCCTCTGAAGAACGCGTCGGGGCCGGTTTCAAACTCCGTCAGCGCGTCTCTCTCCCCTACATCACACTATGGGAACGATACAGTTTGAAAAGATATACTATGGTCTATCACCAGAAACTGGAAGTAAGTCATTTAATATCTTCAAAAAATAAAAAATTCAGTCATGGACCATCAATGGCAGGAGTCCGTGTGGCAGCCAGCGGAATGGCTTGGAAAGCCACTGAGAGCGAAAAGGTCATTACGGTGGCGGCTTCGACCATAAAATGGGCCCAATGGCTACGCGTCGCCAGGAATTACCAACTTCGTATCGGGACAATGGTTGAGAACAAGAACGGCTCCAAAGATCAACGTAAAGAAAAATTCGACGGTTTCCAGCGAGAGGTTGGCTGTGTAACTAAAAACTTGGATAAATAAAGAGCTCAATGTCATTTCTTAGGATCATGATAAGGTCGCGACACTGTTCAAAAATCACTTTGGAGTTACCCTAGAGACACGCGAGGTTTCATTCAGGGGTTGGAATTGGGGCCTCACGGACTTCCAAGGTAGGGGGGCAATATCATGGATCTATGTCCTCAAGTTCAATGCCTATTTTTATTTCATAAGGTTCCGATCTCAACTTCATGGTATCTGGTAAAACCGCCTTCGAACTCCCACTACGATATGTCGCCAACTCCAACATAGCAGGAAAAACCGAAGTTTCTATGGAATTTTCCAATCTCTCTCCCACATCTTCCGCTGGCCCCAAATCCAGTTTGACCAGAAACATGGGCGACGAACTGACCGAAATTCGATTCTTTGTCCCTGGCAACTTTTCCAAACTCAAGGGGTCAGATGCCGGTTCACAAAAGTCGGATGATGAAGATGAAGAAGAAATCAGTGCTGCGCAGGTGTTCCACGATACGATTAAGGAAAAGGCTGAAATTGGTCAGGTCACTGGAGATTTGATTCTGAGTTTCGAGGAGGTGTTGGTATTGACGCCTCGAGGGCGGTATGATATGGACATGTTCCCAGATTTCTTGAGATTGCGAGGGAAAACCTATGATTACAAGGTCCTTTATCAATCCATTGCCCGGCTCTTCCTGCTACCCAAGGATGACCAACATGTTCTCTTCATCGTACGCCCTCTCTCTCAAGTATCTGACAAACACCGACTAACCATTGAAATCCAGCTTGGTTTGAGCACGCCGATCCGACAGGGTCAAACGTTGTATCAATACCTAGTGATGCAGTTCACACGAGAAGAGGAGATCACAGCAGAGTTAAACATGAGCGAGTAAGTGCTTATGAAATGCAAGAGTGAAATTGCCGATCTTATTTGCTTCAGCGAGGACATTGCCAAATACGACAAACTGAAGAAGAATTACGAAGATCCCACATACGAAGTAGTATCCAGCGTTTTCCGAGCTTTGGCTGGGAAAAAGATTATTGGCTCAGGAAGCTTCCAAAGGTTTGTCCCGCCTTTCAATTAGATGTGGCCACAGCCTAATACCAGCTTCTTTCTAGCCGAGACGGACACCCGGGTTTCAAAGCCAACCTCAAAGCCATCCAAGGCGATCTCTTCCTCCTCGAACGTTATATCTTCTTCGTCTCCAAACAACCCACTCTGATCGAGATCAGCGACATCCACCAAGTGATTTTCTCTCGTGTCGGTGCTGGCGCAGGAGCCTCGACCGGACGAACTTTCGACCTCAAAATCGTCACCAAGGGTGGTCCAGAACATAATTTCACATCTATCAATAGAGATGAACATGAAATTACCGAGACGTATTTGAAGGATAAAAAAGTGAGGGTGAAGAATGAGATGGTGCCCGATGCTGATTTGTTGCTTGCTGCTGTTGCCGGAGACGATGACGACGACGACGATATGCAGAGCGTCATCAGTTCGGATTCTGATCGTGGAAAGTCTGCACAGAAGAAGGTCTCTAGGAAAGACGACGAAGATAGTAGTGAGGAAGATGGTGCGTGTTCCTTTCCACTTTTCTTTTTTCTTTCTTAGATGCTGATGTCGTCTCTTCAGAGGACTTCAAAGCCTCTGGCTCTGATTCCGGATCTCCGAGCGATAGTGATTCCGATTCTTCCGGTGCTAAGACCGCGTCAGACGCTAGCGGAGATATTGCTTTGACTAGAGATACCAAGCAAGGGAAAACTAAAGCAAAGGATAGCAAAGGAAAAAGTAAAGATACGTCTTCTGGTGATAAGGTCAAGAAACCGGTGAAAAAGAAAGCTGCAGCTTCCGCTGCTGATAGCGACGCGGACGAAAATGATGGCAAGGCGAAACCCAAACCCAAGCCGAAATCCAAGGCCGCCGCTGCTGATGCGGCGGACGGTCCGTCGAAACCCAAGCCTAAGCCCAAGCCTAAAGCGAAGAAGGGTTCAGACGACGACGCCATGGATGTGGATGAAGATGGCGCCAAAGCAGACAAGCCCAAGCCAAGACCGAAACCTAAACCCAAGGTTTCTGCTTCAGTTACTAGTTCTTCGACCAAACCGAAAGCAAAGTCGATGAAAGACGGCGATGATGTGATGGATGTTGACAATGAGGATAAACCTCGTCCAAAGCCTAAACCGAAGAAGAAGCCAGTTGATGCTGAAGCTGAAGTTGAGCCTCCCAAGAAGAAGTTGAAGAAGGCGGATTGAATCTTTTTTCTTTTTTTTTCTCATTTGGTATGCCTGTTACTCCTCATCTTTCGACCGTGATCTAGTGTCAAAGGAAGGAGCAGTGCTTGCTTTCTTTACTTCTCCTGTCACATACAACTTTTTCTTTGTTATAGATCTTACTTCTAATGAATCTTCTTGTATCTTATCTTTAACTACAGTAGGCCCAAGGCAAAACCTCACTTAAGTTGGAAACAAGGAAATATCATTGCTGTGACTCAGTGTGAGTGAACAGGACATTTGGTGCGCGCAATTAGAATGCTTGTCCGATTGGGTAAAAAAACCGCAGATTATTTATATTTGCCCACAAAAACACAACCAGTGCCGCGAAAAACATTATTATTTCTTCAATTCTTGCCTCAAAAACATTATTTGGTCTGTGAAAACATATTTGTTTGCCACAAATATTGATTTTACTATTTTTAGTGCAAAACAATTTTATATACATGTACAAGCTCGGATCCCAAAATTTTCACAAAAAGCTCAAATTACTCCAGTGCGCGTTGGTCATCTGAACCCATCTATGCTATGCTTCAGTGTTGAGGTTTCTTCAGCATACACCGTTTTCTAAAGCCGACGCTTCCCACCTTCTTCCACAATGCCTCGCTTCTCAATAGAGCCAATGCGTACTTATCCATAGTGCAAGGCAGCGCCTTCCAAAGAAAGAGCAAGCCAAAATTGCGTTAGGTCACGCATTTTGCATGTGAACCTTATCTTATTTCAATGCTACATCTCCAGCCCTTATTCCATAGAATCACAGGCTATTCGCCTCAAAGCTGCCTGTGCTCTATCTACAGTATGCATCAAGTCTTTGGTGTGGGGGGGAAGATGCCCTTGCGTTCTTCCACCTCATTCCCACCAACCTCACCGCTCTCCATCTGGTCGTCGCCAATCAGGACGAAATTTACGCCGTCACCTGATCAACGTTCGCCTTGACAGTGTATTGAGCCCGGGAGAAGGTAGAAATAGACAAGTCCCAATCGTAGCTCATATAGGTTCGTGTCAAACGGATGTCTTTTTACGATTGGTTTTACGAATGGCCCATTGCAGACTCTTCACGCGTTTCGCAGATGCCCAGTAGTACCAAATTCGGACTCATCAACAGGTATTTTATTTTTCTATAGCTTGGTCCCAACTCCAATACTTTACTTCTCCATTCTATCCGTCTCGTTTACCTCCCAACTAATTTACAAAAACTTTCATTTCAGTGCCACCAACGCCCTCCTCCTCTCCACTCATGCCACTATCGACTTCAAGCCAGTCAGTCGAGTCTGATGCGAATAGCGCACAGGGTAGTCCATCAAATTCTAAAGCGGAGACTACCACAATCACTAGCGCTATCACGACGACCTCAGCTCTAATGTTAATCAACAAAGTCCATCTTGACAAACCTAATGAATTAACAAGTTCATAACGGAATTATGTTTGGATGGAATTCAACAACATCAACTTCACCCTAAACTCTTAGTGCTACCGCTCTCGTGTCAATCGAAACTCTGGAAACTCAAAAGTTGAAATCCACCACTCCGTCTTAACTTACCGGGGTTGTTCCTATCGGAAACGCAGATGCGTAGTTGACGACTTCTGACGCGTCGGTTGCCACTGTTACAGCTTCGGCTCCAGCTGAGGGTGGGTTGGTCGAAGGAATAGAGGCAGGGACATCAGTTGAGCCAGCTATAGAGGGGGCGAAGGAAGGTAGTGATCAACAAGTGTCTTCTCCCACATGTGATATACTCGTTGGGGTTGGTATTCGTCCAATGGGCCTACATTCTATTTGAATCGGAGGGTCTCGGCACAAAGACTATATCAGAAAGATGTCAGACATACCCATACCTGTGGCTCAGGATCCGGAACCAACCCCAGTCGAGGCCCATGAAGGAGATACACCACCTGCTCCCATTAACCCTATAATCACCACGAGTGTGGAAGTCAATTGGGGTAGTTGTGCCTCGTTTTTCAGTTCGAGGAAGTTCATAGTTAAAACCCTTGGGTATGGAGTTAGTAGCGGCGGACGGCGGTGATGGCGAAGAGGTTAAGAGGGATGAGAACGGGATGGAGGTTATGGATGATGATGATGATGATGATGACGAGCATGGAGGGAAGGATGTGATGAAGGACAGGGTTGGTGGATGTGGACAGGTCTCACCGTCGGATACGACGATACCAAGTTTCAGGTTTTGTTCACCTAAATCTAAGAACAGGGGATCTCAGGTTGGTGTCGGTGCATGACGAAGGATCTCATTCTCATGGGATTAAAGAGGTGTTGAGGGTTGTAAGAAGGTTGTTTTTCATGGGTGGTTTCCTGGTATTTTTCCGTTCAATTTTTTTCTTATGCCTATTGAAAAGCATTTTTTTCTCTATCATGTCCTATGTTACGGACAGTCGTTGGGAGAGGTTTGACATTCTGGGAGGTGAAATATTCTCAAGACGATTCATGTAAAAGCTTTAAACGAATCAGTCATGCAACTTAGCACACCGCAAGAACTTGCTGTACTACTGGTAATATTTTTCTTTCTCGTTGTCGATTCAAGATGTCCTAGCTAGTCTCCCAATAGGGAAGGCAAACCTCTCTCCCATCGGCTTCAATGGAACTCTTTCATATGAGTTCAACACACAGATTATCATTTTATCGGCCAGCTCAAACGGTATACACCTCCTCCGGCTTATTCAAGTCAGGAAGGTTGACAAACCTCTGCAAACCCCTCCAGTACTCATCTGCCTCTTTAAACTTTCGCTGCCTAGAAGCGATCTTGTGCAACGCGATGAAGATTCCGGCGTACCTCAAGTCAATGTTCAACCCTTCCTTATCTAGCTCGTTCTTGAAGCGTAAGACAGGAGCCAGGGCGTCGTCGGGAAGATTCGGAGAATCAGCAGCCGCGATCATATTACTGAGGGTTTTGGCGTATTCCATCCGCAGCTTGTCAGTTTCTGGAGTTGCGTTGACGCATGCCGGGCAGTCGCAAGCGAACCCGTAGGGTGCGAGTTCCTTTTTCCGTTCGGCGGCTGATTTGTCGAGACTGCAGTAAGAGTATACAATCTCTTCTCCGGCTTTGATATCTTTGATGGCAGTGAATTCCATGGAAAAGGAAGCGATTGTGAATGTGGATTTTACGTTCGGCATGCAGCTTGTGATTGTATGTTTGAGATCTTTTTGCTTGGAATTGGAGGGACGAGCAAAAACGACTGATTTACCTATGATTAATACGAGACCCGATTTTGCAACTGGCACCGTATTGCCCCCCTCCTGGGTCGTTTCCCAGCCTTGAGACACCATACTGGTTCGTTCTCTGAATCCCGAAAAGCGGTCCGCTCCCATCATGCTTGTGATCGTTCATGAGATCTTTATACGCCGTCTGATCCTCATCGCTCATCATCCCCACGAGCTTCTCAAGTACCTTCTCGTATTCATATATCCACACTCGTTGAACTTGCTGTAGAGTGTACCCTTTGGGGAGCTGTCCACCCGAGTAGAGACCAACGGACGGAGTGACGAGGAGCGGTCGTTCCGAGAAAATGAGGTCCCCGAATTTGATGTCATGGGTGGCAAACAACCCCAAACCCTTCATCGGTATGGATTTGATGACGTACTTGATTTTGGAAATCTTGGGGATGGGTTTAGGATGCCCAGGTGTTCCGAAGATTTTTTGTTTCGCTTTGTCGTCA
>Ga0193742_1002162_pt1 | contig 11377 bp, 11 predicted proteins | sample L2c1metaG_FD_165511 | JGI IMG/M metagenome (GOLD analysis project Ga0193742, IMG submission 165511) | Soil microbial communities from a riparian zone of the East river system, Colorado, United States - L2c1 | ecosystem: Environmental > Terrestrial > Soil > Riparian zone | place: USA: East River... | reverse complement strand
GTCGCTCGGTGATCCGCTGCTAGCCAGGATCACATTGTCGACTGTATGCAGAAATGGGTCCGATCGTCGGTTGGCTCATTTCCGTGTCGACACACCGCGTGCGCTGGAACACTGTTGGTGCTGGCCGGTTACCGGCGGATTCCCACGGTGTGGTACTTCTGCATGCGCCACCGGCGGCATAGCCGGTGACGGGCGTCGGCGCCGACAACTGGGGCGCGGTGCCACCCGCGAGAGACCCCGGAAGGTGCGGCCATGTCGTATTCGGCCACGCGAAGACGGTCGGTCACTCACCCGCGTACCGGTGTGACTGCGGCAACGCAGCCGGCCACTGGAAACACCGATAGTCTCTGAAAACCGAATCTCTCGTTCTGGAGTCGAGGACCGCAATGAAGGCAGGCATCGCTGCCCCGCAACGGGCGCAGATCTCCGAACGCACGCTGCGCACCGATCGCTGGTGGACCTATCCACTCACCACCGGTGGCATTCTGTTGTTCTTCACCGGCTACGCGCTGGTCCGCTACTTCATGAACGACCACTACTGGGCGGCCGAGGAGCACTACCTCACGCCGATGTACTCGCCGTGCGTCAACGAGGCGTGCGTGCCGGGCTCCAGTCACTTCGGTGAGTTGATCCCGTCCTATGCGTCGTGGATCCCGATCGGCATCATCACGTTCATGGTGCTGCTCGGTTTCCGGGCCACCTGCTACTACTACCGCAAGGCCGCCTACCGGTCGCTGATGTTCTCGCCGGCGGCGTGCGCGGTGCCCGAGCCGGCCAAGAAGTACTCCGGTGAGCGGAAGTTCCCGTTCGTGGTGACCAACGGCCACCGGTACTTCTTCTACGCCGCCCTGCTCTTCGCCGTCATCAACGTCTACGACGCGGTGCTCGCCTTCCACGGCAAGGACGGCGGCTTCGGGGTTGGCCTCGGCACGATCATCATCGTGGTGAACGTGGTGTTCCTGTCGCTGTACACGCTGTCCTGCCACGCCTGCCGACACATCCTCGGCGGCAAGCTGAAGAGCTTCTCCAAGCACCCGATGCGGTACCGCTACTGGAAGTTCGTCTCCAAGCTCAACCCGAAGCACGGCACGTTCGCGATGACCTCGCTGTTCACCGTGATCATCACGGACGCCTACATCATGGCCGTGTCCGCCGGGTGGATCACCGATCTGCGCATCTTCAACTGAGAAGGACTCATGGTTGCAGTCAACGTCGAACGATTCCCCTATGACGTCGTCGTCATCGGTGCCGGCGGCGCTGGACTGCGCGCCGCCATCGAGGCGCGGCAGCAGGGCAAGCGCACCGCGATCGTGAGCAAGTCGCTCTTCGGCAAGGCACACACCGTGATGGCCGAGGGCGGCTGCGCCGCGTCGATGCGCAACGTCAACGAGAACGACAACTGGCAGGTGCACTTCCGCGACACCATGCGTGGCGGGAAGTTCCTCAACAACTGGCGGATGGCCGAGCTGCACGCCCAGGAGGCCCCGGACCGCGTCTGGGAGCTGGAGACCTACGGCGCGCTGTTCGACCGCACCAAGTATGGCAAGATCAGCCAGCGGAACTTCGGTGGGCACACCTACCCGCGGCTCGCGCACGTCGGTGACCGCACCGGCCTCGAGATGATCCGCACCATGCAGCAGAAGATCGTCTCGCTGCAGCAGGAGGACTTCAAGGAGCACGGCGACTACGACGCCATGCTCAAGGTGTTCGCCGAGACCACGATCACCGAGCTGTTCAAGAGCGGCGACAAGATCTCCGGCGCGCTCGCGTACATGCGCGACACGGGGAAGTTCGTCCTCTTCGAGGCGCCCGCCATCGTGCTGGCCACCGGCGGCATCGGCAAGTCGTTCAAGGTGACGTCGAACTCCTGGGAGTACACAGGGGACGGTCACGCGCTCGCGCTGCGCGCCGGCGCCTCGCTGATCAACATGGAGTTCGTCCAGTTCCACCCGACGGGCATGGTCTGGCCGCCGAGCGTGAAGGGCATCCTCGTCACCGAGGGCGTGCGCGGCGACGGCGGCGTGCTGAAGAACTCCACCGGCGAGCGCTTCATGTTCGGCTACATCCCCGAGGTCTTCAAGGGGCAGTACGCCGAGACGGAGAAGGAAGCCGACGGCTGGTACGCCGACCAGGACAACAACCGCCGCACGCCGGACCTGCTGCCCCGCGACGAGGTGGCCCGCGCGATCAACTCCGAGGTGAAGGAGGGTCGCGGCTCACCGCACGGCGGCGTGTTCCTCGACATCGCCAGCCGGCTGTCGGCCGAGGAGATCCGCCGGCGGCTGCCGTCGATGTACCACCAGTTCAAGGAACTGGCCGATGTGGACATCACCGCCCAGCCGATGGAGGTCGGGCCGACCTGCCACTACGTGATGGGCGGGGTCGAGGTCGACCCGGACACCACGTCGTCGCGGGTGCCCGGCCTGTTCGCGGCCGGTGAGGTGGCCGGCGGCATGCACGGCTCCAACCGGCTCGGCGGCAACTCGCTGTCCGACCTGATCGTGTTCGGCCGGCGCGCCGGCATCGGTGCGTCGTCCTATGTGGACGAGTTGGCCGAGCGGCCGACGATCTCCGACGAGGAGGTCAACGCGGCGGCGGAGCGGGCGGTGAGCCCGTTCGACTTCCCGACCGAGGGCACGCCGGAGAACCCGTACACCATCCACTCCGAGCTGCAGCAGTCGATGAACGACCTGGTCGGCATCATCCGCAAGCAGGAGGAGGTCCAGCAGGCGCTGGACAACCTCGAGGCGCTGAAGGTCCGGGCGCGCAACGTGTCCGTCGAGGGCGGCCGCGAGTTCAACCCCGGCTGGCACCTCGCGCTCGACCTGCGGAACATGCTGCTGGTCAGCGAGTGCGTCGCGCGCGCCGCGCTGCTGCGTACGGAGAGCCGCGGCGGGCACACGCGGGACGACTTCCCCGGCATGGACGCCGAGTGGCGCAACAAGCTGCTCGTGTGCGAGCTGGGTGAGGACGAGGTCAGCGCCAAGGTCACCCCGAAGCCGCAGGAGCCGATGCGCGAAGACCTGCTCGAGCTCTTCGACTACAGCGAGCTGGCGAAGTACTTCACCGAGGACGAGCTGGGCGCGCACCCTGGGAAGGATGGCAAGTGAGCGAGCTTGCGAGCGAACCATTGACACCGGGACGGCACCGAGCCTGCGAGGGGGCGTCGTGAGCAGCAGCTACAAGGCCAACTTCAAGGTGTGGCGTGGTGACGACGAGTCCGGCGAACTGCGGGACTACGTCGTCGAGGTGAACGAGGGCGAGGTCGTCCTCGACATCATCCACCGCCTGCAGGCCACCCAGACGCCGGACCTCGCGGTGCGGTGGAACTGCAAGGCCGGCAAGTGCGGCTCGTGCTCGGCGGAGATCAACGGCATGCCGCGGCTGATGTGCATGACCCGGATGTCCGTCTTCACCGAGGACGAGACGATCACGGTCACGCCGCTGCGCACCTTCCCGGTCATCCGCGACCTGGTCACCGACGTGTCGTTCAACTACCAGAAGGCGCGGGAGATCCCGTCGTTCGCGCCGCCGGAGAACCTCGGCCTCGGCGAGTACCGGATGAAGCAGGAGGACGTCGAGCGCTCGCAGGAGTTCCGCAAGTGCATCGAGTGCTTCCTGTGCCAGAACACCTGCCACGTCATCCGGGACCACGAGGAGAACAAGGAGAGCTTCGCCGGCCCGCGGTTCCTGATGCGCGTCGCCGAGCTGGAGATGCACCCGCTCGACACCGCTGACCGGGTCCGCGAGGCGCAGGACGAGCACGGCCTCGGCTTCTGCAACATCACCAAGTGCTGCACCGAGGTCTGCCCGGAGCACATCAAGATCACCGACAACGCGCTCATCCCGATGAAGGAACGCGTCGCCGACCGCAAGTACGACCCGGCGATCTGGCTGGGCAACAAGCTCTTCCGCCGCAGCGGCAAGAAGTAGCGCGCACGTACTCGAACGGGCGCCCGCGACCAACCGTCGTGGGCGCCCGTTCGCGCGTCCCCATCGACACCCAGCCGCGGCTGTTGGATTGCAACGGAACGGACGCGCCGCGTTGGCAACTTCCGTCATGAGCTGGTGCTGGCGCACCCCGACCTGCTATTGCTGACCCCCGTGGATGTCTACTGCGAGCGGGTCGAGTCGGGGTTCTGGGCCGAGCCGCTCAACGCGGTCAGCAATCTGGCGATCCTGGGGGCCGCGGTCGCGGTGTGGTTCCTTGCCAGACGCACGCCGGTGGCCATCCGGCTGCTGGCCGTGCTGGTGGCTTTCGTGGCGGTCGCCGGCGCGGTGTTCCACACGACGGCGGCCAGCTGGGCGGCGGAGGTGGACACCGGGTCGATCACGGTGTTCCTGACCTACTACGTCGTGCTGTTCACCCACCTGTTCCTGGTGGTGCCGTGGCGGGCGGCCTGGCTCGCCGGCCCGGTGTTCCTGCTGTTCACCGCGCTCGTGTCGGCCGTGGTGGGCTATGGCGGCGCGGGCATCTTCATCTCCACCCTGCTCACCTTCGCGTTCCTCAGCTACGCGCTCGCCCGGTCGCCCTACCGCGAGCTGCGGGACCACACGCGCCCGTTCGCGCTGGCCACCGGCGTGTTCACGGTCTCGCTCATGCTGCGCACGATGGACTCGCCGTTGTGCGACACCCTGTCGACCGGCACCCACTTCCTGTGGCACCTGCTCAACGCGCTCGCGCTGTTCCTCGTCTGCCGGGCCGCCATCGCCCGCTGGCACCAGCGCCAGCGCATCCTCACCGCCTAGCGGCCCTGCGGAACGGCCACGCGCGCGCGATCTGGTTCAGCACGCGGCGCCGGCTGTGCGAGGTGCTCGGCTGCCAGCCTGGCGACCTGGTCGTACCGATCGTCCCCGATGAAACTGGGCGCCCACCCGCGAGGTGGACGCCCAGTCGTTGACCGGTAACTCAGGCCGTGTCGCCGGCCAGGCGGCTTCCTTGGTCTTGTCGTCGGTGTCGATGTGTTTCTTGCTGCGGCCCTGCCGCTTGCTCAGGTAGTGCGCGAGCCAGGTGAGCAGCAGGCACATCGCGATGTACATGGCCGCGACGACGATCGTCACCGGGATCAGCGGCGAGCCGAACTCGCCGACGCTGCCGAGGTAGCGCGCGTAGCGCAGCAACTCGTCGTAGGTGATCAGGAAGCCGAGCGCGGTGTCCTTCAGCAGCACGACGAGCTGGCTGATGATCGCCGGCAGCATCGCCCGCAGCGCCTGCGGCAGCAGCACCAGGTTCATCACCTGCGTCTTGCGCATGCCGACCGCGTACGCGGCCTCGGCCTGCCCGCGGGGCAGCGAGTTGACGCCGGCGCGGAACACCTCGGCGAGCACGGAGCCGTTGTACAGCGTCAGACCGACCACCACCGCGTAGAACGGTGCGCCGAGCTTGATGCCGAAGTAGAACACGAAGATCAGGACGACCAGCGGGATCGCCCGGAAGAACTCGACGATCACCATCGACGGCACGCGCAGGATGGCGTGGTCGGACAGTCGGCCCGCGGCGAAGATCGCGCCGAAGAGGATCGCGAGCACCGCGCCGACCGCGAACGCCTTGAGGGTGTTCACCAGCTCCTGGATCTTCTGGTACTCGATCCACTCCCACAGCTGGCCGTCGAACTGGCCGGCATCGTAGAACCGGTAGGCCACGAAGCCGACGAAGCCGACGAGCGCCAGCACTCCGATGACCGCGTACAAGCGGTGCCTGGCGCGCGCCTTCGGACCGGGAACGTCGAACAGGGCTGTGCTCATCGCGCCACGCTCCACCGCTTCTCGAGGGATCGCTGCAACAGGGTCAGCGGGAAGACGAGTATCAGGAAGAAGAGCGCGATCCACAGCAGGCCGACCATCACGCTGTCCCCGCGCTCCGACAGGTAGGGGGTGATCGCGCCGGCCTCGACGACGGAGAAACCGGCGGCGATCGTGGTGTTCTTCAGCAGCGCGATCATCGTGCTGACCATCGGCGGCACGACCGACCGGGATGCCTGGGGCAGCACGATGTTGGTGAGCAGCTGGCCGAACGTCAGCCCGAGCGCGCGGGAGGCTTCGATCTGGCCGACCGCGATGGTGTTGATGCCCGACCGGACGACCTCGCACACGAAGGCCGACGTGTACAGCGTCAGCGCGATCACCGCGGCGACGAAGTAGCTGTACACATCCCGGCTGACGAGCTTCAACAGGGGGAACGCGAAGGCGAAGAAGAAGAAGATGAGGGTCAGCGGGGTGTTGCGGAGCATCGTCACGTACAGCGTGCCGATGGCCCGGAACACCGGTACCGGGCTCACCCGCAGCATCGCCAGGATGGTGCCAAGAATGAGCGAGCCGACCGCGGACAACACGAACAGCAGGATCGTGTTGCCGAAGCCGCGCAGGAAGATGTCGGAGTTGTCGAGAAGGACGTCCATCAGGTTCTCCCGGATGTACTACCGCGAGCAAAGGACTGGCCGGTGACCGCCGGAGCGGCCACCGGCCAGTCACCGAGTCAGTACCGCTCCAGCTTCGGCTTCTCGGCCTTGGTTCCGGACCGGCCGAGGGTCGTGTCGTAGATGTCGTCCCACGTGCCGTCGTCCAGCGCGGTCTGCAGGATGTCGTTCATCTTGTCGCGCAACGGCTTGTCGTCCTTGGCGAGGCCGATGCCGTACGGCTCGTCGGAGAACGTGTCGCCGACGACCTTGACCGTCTTCGGATCCTGGGCCGCGAAGCCCTTGAGGATCGCGTCGTCGGTGGTCACCGCGTCGACCTGACCCTGCTTGAGCTGGGTGACGCACTGCGAGTAGTTCTGCAGCTCGACGATGTTCTCCGGCTCGGTCATCCCCTGGTCACGGACGTTCTGGATCGGCGTGGAGCCGGTCACCGAGCAGACTTTCTTGCCCTTGAGGGTGTCCTTGTCCTTGATGTCCTTCTCGTCCTTGCGGACGAGCAGGCTCTGGCCGGCGGTGAAGTACGGGCCGGCGAAGGAGATCTGCTCCTTGCGCTTGTCGTTGATCGTGTACGTGCCGACGTAGTAGTCGACGTCGCCGTTGATGATCGCCTGCTCGCGGCCGGCGGACGGGATCGCCTTGTACTCGATCTTGTCCTTGCCGAAGCCCAGCTGGCCGGCGATCAGTCGCGCGATCTCGATGTCGAAACCGGAGTACTCACCGGTGGTCGGGTCCTTGTAGCCCAGACCGGGCTGGTCCTCCTTGACCCCGACGATGACCTTGCCGTTCTGGGTCATCCGGTCGAACGTCGCGGAGCCTTCGACCTTGACGTTCTTCGCGACCGCGGGGGCCTTGGTCGGGCCACCCCCGGTGACGTCGTTCTCCGGCCCGCCCTCCTTGCCGCACGCGGTCAGGGCGAGGCCACCGATCAGCAGGCTCGCCGCCAGGGTACGCACCCTCATTTGTTCCTTCTCTCCTGCTCGTGAACAGACGACGGGAATTCGTCGCCATAAAGCAACTCAGTGGGTGAGAATCTTGCCGAGGAAATCCTTGGCCCGGTTGGACTTCGGTGCCGAGAAGAACAACTTCGGCGTCGAGTCCTCGACGATCTCCCCGTCGGCCATGAATATCACTCGGTGCGCGGCATTGCGCGCGAAGCCCATCTCGTGGGTGACGACCAGCATGGTCATGCCCTCGTCGGCGAGGGTGGCCATCACGTCGAGGACCTCGTTGATCATCTCGGGGTCCAGGGCGGAGGTCGGCTCGTCGAAGAGCATCACCTTCGGCTTCATGGCAAGCGCCCGCGCGATCGCGGCGCGCTGCTGCTGCCCGCCGGACAGCTGCGCAGGATACTTGTCCGCCTGGTTGGCGATGCCGACCCGTTCGAGCAGCTCCATGCCGGTGCGGCGAGCCTCCGACATCGGCGTCTTCCGCACCTTGACCGGTGCGAGCGTCACGTTGTCGATGATCGACTTGTGCGCGAAGAGGTTGAACGACTGGAACACCATGCCGACGTCGGCGCGCAGCTGGGCGAGCCCCTTGCCCTCGGCCGGCAGCGCCTTGCCGTCGATCTTGATATCCCCGGAGTCGATCGGCTCCAGCCGGTTGATCGCCCGGCAGAGCGTCGACTTGCCGGAACCGGAGGGCCCGAGCACGACCACGACCTGACCGGTCGGCACCTCGAAATTGATGTCCTTCAGGACGTGCAACGGTCCGAAGTGCTTGTCCACGTTGACCATCGAAATCATCGACGGCGCGGGAATCGCTTCGGTCATCAACCCTCCACAGAGGCACTTGCTGGTGAGGTAAGGAGACTAGCCGGCCTGGTACTGGCGGCAACTTACCCCTCTCCCCAGCTCTCGGTCATGCCGGTCGGGTAACACCCAAGGTTTCAACTCGGTCACACCGGTAGGCTCGTTCCTCGATGAGTACACGCACGTACCAAGTACGCACGTTCGGTTGCCAAATGAACGTGCACGACTCCGAGCGCCTCGCTGGCCTGCTGGAAGACGCCGGCTACGCACCGGTCGCCGATGGCGGCGAGCCGGACGTCGTCGTCCTCAACACCTGCGCCGTCCGGGAGAACGCGGACAACAAGCTCTACGGAAACCTTGGCCACTTGCGGCCAGCGAAAACGGCCAATCCGGACCTGCAGATCGCCGTCGGCGGCTGCCTCGCGCAGAAGGACCGCGGCGAGATCGTCCGTCGTGCGCCGTGGGTGGACGTCGTGTTCGGCACGCACAACATCGGCTCCCTGCCGGCGCTGCTGGACCGTGCGCGGCACAACCAGCGCGCCGAGGTGGAGATCCTCGAGTCGCTGTCGACCTTCCCGTCGACGCTGCCGGCGCGACGCGACTCGGCGCACGCCAGCTGGGTGTCCATCTCCGTCGGCTGCAACAACACGTGCACCTTCTGCATCGTCCCGTCGCTGCGCGGCAAGGAGCGCGACCGCCGGCCGGGCGACGTGCTCGCCGAAGTCGAGGCGCTCGTCGCCGAGGGCGTGCTCGAGGTGACGCTGCTCGGGCAGAACGTGAACTCCTACGGCGTGGAGTTCGGCGACCGGTACGCGTTCGGCAAGCTGCTGCGCGCGTGCGGTGCCATCGACGGGCTGGAGCGGGTCCGGTTCACCTCCCCGCACCCCAAGGACTTCACCGACGACGTGATCAGTGCGATGGCGCAGACGCCGAACGTGTGCCACCAGCTGCACATGCCGCTGCAGTCTGGTTCGGACGCGGTGCTGAAGGCGATGCGCCGCTCCTACCGCCGCGAGAAGTACCTGGGGATCATCGAGAAGGTGCGCGCCGCCATGCCGGACGCGGCGATCACCACGGACATCATCGTCGGCTTCCCCGGCGAGACCGAGGCGGACTTCGCCGAGACCCTGGACGTGGTGCGCGCGGCGCGGTTCTCCAGCGCGTTCACCTTCCAGTACTCCAAGCGACCCGGCACACCGGCGGCCGAGCTGGCCGACCAGGTGCCCAAGGAAGTCGTGCAGGAGCGGTTCGAGCGGCTCGTCGCGCTGCAGGACGAGATCTCCTGGGAGCTGAACAAGGAGCTCGTCGGGCGGACCGTCGAGTTGCTGGTGTCGGCCGGCGAGGGCCGCAAGGACACCGACACCAGGCGGCTGACCGGCCGCGCCCGCGACGGTCGGCTGGTGCACTTCACGCCGGCCGGCGACGCGATCGACACCGCGGTGCGCCCCGGTGACGTGGTGCGCGCGGAGATCACCTACGCCGCCCCGCACCACCTGGTGTCCGACGCCCCGCTGGTGTCCCACCGCCGCACGCTGGCCGGCGACCACACCGAGCAGGGCGTGCGCCCGAAGACGGCGGGGGTGGGCCTCGGCCTCCCGTCGTTCGGCCCGCCAGCCGCGACGACAATGACGACAGCGACGACGGGGGCGGTGAGCGGGTGCACGATCAGGTGAGTGACGACGCTGAGTTGCGCGATGAGATCGACCAGGTCGAGCGGCAGGCCTTCCGCACGGTGGAACTCGGCAGCCGCGCGATCGCCATCGCCGTGGCCGTGTTCGTCCTGCTGATCGGCGCAGTGCTGCCGTGGATGAACGGCGCCAGCGGCATCGAGGTGCTCCTCGGCGCCGGCGACGCGACCGGCAGGGCGAGCTGGGTGCCCCGCCTGTTCGCGGCCACGTCGCTCGGCTTCGGCGTGCTGGCCTCCGCGCTGACCCTGATGACCCGCCGCTGGGCGCTCACCTGGGTGTGCGCCCTCGGCGGCTGGTTCGCCTGCGTGGACGGCCTGCTGGCGATCTGGTCCCGCCAGTCCTCTGGCGGCAACCTCGGCATCGGCCTGGTCATCGCGGTGATCGCCATGGTGGCCATCGCCAGCCAGTGGTTCCGCGTCGCCTCGTCCCGCCGCTGACGGCACCCGAACGGTCGGCCGGGCCTACTTCACGATGGTAGAGCTCGGCACAGACCATCGTCGCGCCGATGCATGGGCAATCGAGTGACCAATAGCCTCATGTTCCCACCCTGCTGGTCGTCGCTGACAAAGGATGTTGTCGCGGGCGCTAGCTGGTGTCGTAAACAAGTGTTGTCAAGGAGTCGCCCGTGTCAGGCCTGTCCGATGCGCAACGCACCGACGTGACCGCCGCCGTTGAGCAACTGGCGTGGACGGTGGTGCGGGAAAAGCTGGAGCTCAACCGGGATGCGGGGCCCCACTCGGATGTGCCGGAAGCGGACCTGCGGCGGATGTGGCTGGCCGCGCTGACCTCGTTGCTGGCGATCCGCGACAGCGCGGAACAGCTGGCGGCGTCCGCCGCGCTGTCCGCGGCACAGCGCGGCGCCGACTATCCAGCGATCGGTGCCGCGGCGGGGATGACCAGGCAGGGCGCCCGGCGCAAGTGGCCAGGTCTGGTCGGCCTGAGCGATGAGCGACAGCGCAAACTCACCTGGTGGAACCGCCGAGGGGACCAGTTCGCGCAGTGTGTCCGCGCCGTACTGGCGACGTCGGTGGAAGGGCCACGGTTGGCCGCCCTCCGCGAACGGCTCGACGACATCGAACAGGCAGGACCAGCACAGCGGATCGACGCACTCGACCTGGCGCTGGTGGACGCGCATGCGGTGGCAGTGGGCGTGCCCGCGCCTGTCGAGCCCATCGCCGAGCACGCGAGCGGGCTGCTCGCCGCGTTGACCGCCGACGCCGATGCCGCCATGAACAGCCATTCGTCCCTGGTGACCCGCGCCTGCGGGAGGGGCGACTGCCCAGCGGAGCCGGTCGTGGAACTGTGGCGCTCCGACTACCGCTTTGATGGTCACCGACCCGTGCCGGCCTGCCGCGCGCACGCCGTCGAGGCTCTCGCGCAGCCGGCCACCAGGATCGTGGCCGCCTACCAGCCGGACGTAGCGCTCTCGGTGCTCGCCGAGGCGCACGGCGAAGGCTAGTGTCGTGTGTCGAAAGTTCGTTACCGGTCTCGGCGGCCCAGCTTCCCGCTGGCAGCGTTGGCG
>Ga0193742_1002161_pt1 | contig 11380 bp, 6 predicted proteins | sample L2c1metaG_FD_165511 | JGI IMG/M metagenome (GOLD analysis project Ga0193742, IMG submission 165511) | Soil microbial communities from a riparian zone of the East river system, Colorado, United States - L2c1 | ecosystem: Environmental > Terrestrial > Soil > Riparian zone | place: USA: East River... | reverse complement strand
TTTGGAAGATTGGAAGACTAAATCCCGTTAATACGGAGCTTCCAAAAGATAGCTGGCACGGTTTTGTAGGAAAAAGTTGTATACCATTTGGCATGGAAGTTGCATATTAGTTATTGCCCTCTCGATCCACTTTAAATGAACGGGCTTCCTTCCCGGAGGTAGTTGAACACTATGCGTCTTTTCAGGGTACTCCTCGTCCTGATTCCTTTTCTCTGCCTTTCTGCTCAAGTTGAAGCGCAGTCGACGGCTACGATTACAGGCGTTGTCACGGATCCTTCCGGGTCCGTGTTGGTAGACGCGCATGTCGTGCTCACTAACCCCTCAACGGGTGCGGTATATACAGTGGCGACGAACTCTGCAGGATCCTATCGCATCGCGAACCTTCCTCCTGGCCCGGGTTATACCCTTGTGGTCTCCCATAGCGGGTTTTCCTCGTTTAAGGTGGAGGACATTTATGTAAACGTCGCGAATGTGGTCAGCCGCAATGTAGTTCTGACACCTGGTGCGCAGGTGGAAGTTTCAGTGAGCGCAGCGGGGCAGGGCGTGACGCTGAATACCGAGGATGCGACGCTCGGAAACAATCTTCAGGTTCAGAAGCTGGATGAGCTTCCAATCCAGAACCGTACTAGTCCTGCCGTTCTGTTCCGTCTGCAGCCGGGAACCACGCTGACCGGCGAGGTTACGGGAGCCCGGTACGATCAGAACTATGTCTCGGTCGACACTCTGGACGTGAACGATCTGGCCACGGGTCAGTTCGGAGCCATCACCGGCAACGCCCCGGTCGATTCCGTGCAAGAGTTTCGTGGCACGGTGGCGGGTTCGACAGCGAATACCGGTCTAGGCGGTGGTGGACAGTACGCTCTCGTTACCAGGAGTGGAACCAATAACTGGCATGGCCAGGCGAACATCTATCATCGCGACAATTCGACGACAGCAAACGACTGGTTCAACAATCTGGCTGGCATCCGGGCTCCCAAGCTGGTTCGTAATCAGTTTGGAGGATCTGTTGGCGGTCCGATTCTGCACGACAAAGCGTTCTTCTTCTTCGACTACACCGCTTCTCGTATCGCTGCAGGAGCAGCAACTCTTCGGACTGTTCCTCTCCCTTCGTACCGTTCGGGTATCGTCTCGTATATCAACAACAATTCCGGCTGCACGCGAACCAGCCGTCAGAATACGACTCCGGGCTGCATCAGCCAGTTGACGCCGGCACAGGTCCGTCAGATCGATCCCGCCGGCATTGGCGCCAGTCCGGCGATGTTGAACCTGTTCAACTCCCGCTACCCGGCGGTGAACGATGTTACGGCCGGTGATGGTATCAATACCGGGGGCTTCCGTTTCAACGCTCCGAACAACGATAACCAGAATATTTTTGTAGGCAAGGTGGACTACAACCTGACCGACAAGATGCGGGTATGGGGACGCGGCACGGTCTCCCGCGAGAACCAGGTGAACTCAGTTCAGCAGTTCCCCGGCGATCCGGATACGACCGACTTCATTGACCGCAGCTATGGCTACGTCGTTGGCATGGATTGGCAGATCAGCGCGAATAAGTTCAACCAGTTCACCTACGGTTCGACGGTTCAGGACTTTAACTTCACCCGGCCAAACAATGCATTGGGTGTCAACCAATACAGTTTTGCCACGGGTGTCATTACCTTCCTGACGGCGCCGTATTCGAGCCCGGCCAACGCTCAGGGACGGCACGTTCCAATCCCGCAGATCTACGACAACTTTACCTGGAGCGTGGGACGCCATTCGATCACCTTGGGTGGAATGTTCAAGTGGATTCAAAACAGCAGCTATTCCATCTTGGATTACAATTCCCTGGGGTTGGGTATTGGAGGCAATGTAAGCGGCTTGAACGCATCGCTCCGTCCCTCCAACATCCTTCCGGCGAGTGCGACCGCCCAGTCGACCTATGACAACGCCCTGGTGGCAGCGCTGGGCCGTGTAGGTAGCGATGCGTTGACTTTCAACTATGACCTCAATGGAAATGCCCTTCCACAGCCAAGCGGGTCGCAGCGCACCTACCAGTCGTACCAGACTCAGGTCTTTGCTTCGGACAGCTGGAAGGCCACGCCACATTTGACCCTGACCTACGGCCTCGGCTATCAGTATTATTCCGTTCCCTATGAGATCCACGGCTTCGAGACGGCGCAGAATACGCTGTTCTTCAATGATTTTGTTGCGCAGCGCGTGCAGCAGAGCCAGGCTGGCAATACTGCGGCGAACGGGCTCCCTTTCCTGACCTACCAGCTTGGCGGGCCAAAGAATAACGGCCCCGCGCTCTATCATCGCGATCCCCTGAACTTCTCTCCGAAGTTTGCCTTTGCGTGGAACCCGAAGTTCGACGAAAAGACGGTATTCAATGGCGGAGCCGGACTGGTCTATGACCGAACGGTGATCAATGCAGTTCAGTATCAGCAGGATCAGTATTCATACCTCTTCCAGCAGAACCCTCAAGTAAACTTCGGCGACTCCAGCGATCCACGTGGCTCCCTCGCGAGCGATCCGCGCCTGGACTCGATCCCATCCTTCTCGGCACCTCCTACTCCGCGGGCTCCGTTTACTCCATACGTAGAGGGTGGTATTCCGAATGGTCTAGCCAATGGCCAGTTCAACCAGATCATCGATCCGAACCTGAAGACGCCTTACTCGATCATGGCGAACTTTGGATTCCAGCACGAGTTCCCAGGATCGACGATCCTCAAGGTGAGCTGGGTAGGGCGCTTTGGCCGCAGACTGCTAGCACAGGCCGACGCGAATCAGATCATCGACTTCCCCGACAAAGCCTCGGGCCAGCTTCTTGGTGATGCAATGGGAGCGATCACAAAACAGCTTCGCGCGGGAGCCGATTCGGCCAATCTTCCTGCGCAAGGGTGGTTTGAAAACCAACTTCCTTCAGGGATCGGAGCCTCTCTCGGTTATCCGAATAACACATCGCTGGTCGCGGATGCTTTCCAGACCCTCGTGATCAAAGGTGATTTTGCGGATACGGTTCAGCAGCTGGCTTCAGCAGGCGTGCTCGGCAACAACGTGGGAATGGCATCGCAGTTTGCCGCGAACAATGCCTTCACCAGCAAAGGTTTCTCGACCTATAACGGTCTTCTGGTCACGGTGCAGAAAAACCTGACGCAGGGCTTGCAGTTCGATGCCAACTACACCTGGTCGCACTCGATCGACAATACCTCGCTGGTTGGCAACCAGCAGGCGATCGGTGGATATGGTTTCATCTGCGACGTGCTCCGGCCGAGGCTGTGCCGGGCCAACTCGGACTTTGACACCACGCATTATGTCAATGCCGATATGACCTACAACCTTCCCTTCGGTCGTGGCCGAGCCTATGCAGCGAACATTCCATGGCTGCTCGACGAGGTAATCGGAGGATGGAACCTGAGCAACATTGTCAGCTGGCATACCGGCGTCGCGTTCTCGACGGTCTCGGGTGCTTTCGTGGCCGGCTATGCGAACAATGCTCCTGCGATCTTTACCGGCGATTCCTCGGATATTCAGCGCAAGGTGCATAAGACTGAGGGTGGTACGCTTTCGCTGTTTGCCGACCAGGATCGCGCAGTCAATGCGTTCCAGGGGCCGGTCGGATTTCAGATTGGACCTCGTAACTCGCTGCGTGGACCACAGTACTTCAACCTTGATACCGGACTATCGAAGACCTTCACGCTTGTTCCGGAGTGGGGTTTGAAGTTGAAGTTCCGTGGCGATGCGTTCAATATTCTGAACCATCCGAACTTTGCTGCTCCCACGAACAACTCGGCTTATGACGACATCACGCAGCCGAGCAACTTCGGTCAGTTGACCTCGATGGTCAATTCGAACGGAGCCAATGGATCGAGCGCGCGGGTGCTGCAAATCTCGGGAAGAATCGAGTTTTAGGGCTTCGTCTGTTTGAAGAAAAGGCCACCACGGGATCTCCGTAGTGGCCTTCATCTTTAAGCAGAAGCTAAAGGCGGGTTGCCTTACGAGCGGGATCGAGTGGATCGCTTCTTCGCGGAAGTCTTTGCGGCCCTTTTGGTTGCGGCCTTCTTCGCCGGGGATTTCTTGGCCGGGGTTTTGGGGGTGATTTTCTTAGCCGCTTTGGCTGGGGCCTTGGTCGCGGTGCTCTTTTTCACAGACTTGCGGGTGGCAGCTATTTGGGCTTTGATCTCGGCGTCGATGTCTTTTACCGAGAGCGTGGTGGCCGACTTGCGCAGACGCTCCAGGCCATAGAAGGCTCGCTTCTCCGGCGAGAAGACGTGGACGATGAAGTCGACATAGTCCATCAGGATCCACTCAGCCTGGCGTCGGCCTTCGACGGAGTTGGGATAAACCCCGAACTCGCGCTTCAGGCGGAGCTCGATCTCGTCGGAGATGGCGAGGTTCTGGCGGTCGTTGGTGCCATTACAGATCAGGAAATAGTCGGTGAGCCCGCTTTCGGCGGGGTCAAGCGCGAGGATGCGGATCTCTTCGGCCTTCTTGTCTTCGGCGGCCGCAGCGGCGGCGACCAGTAGCTGATTGCTTTCAATTGAGGGCATGCGGCTCCTTGTTTCCATGGTAGACGGTCGGGGTTGGCGATGCCAGCTATGCGATGTGGATTGTCAGGAGGAATTGCTGGCGGAGGCCGCAGGAGAGTCGCGATAAAGGCCGTGACTCTGGATATACTGCGCGACGGGTGAGGAGAGCAGGTCGTCACAATCTTCTCCCACAGCTAGGCGGCGGCGCAGATCGGTGGCCGAGACGTTGTCGTGGATGGTCTCGATAAGGTGGACGCGTTTGCGTTCCTCGGTTGTGAGCCTGAGCCGGGTGAGATCGTCAAGGGGAGAGCCAGGGCGGCTGACGACGATCCATTCGGCCAGGGCGAGCAGCCGTTGTGGTTCGCGCCAGGAGTGCAGGGAGAGGAAGCTGTCGGCGCCTACAAGGTTGAAGAGCGAGGCGGCAGGCATTTGGCTGCGGAGGCTGGCGAGCGTATCTACGGTGTAGTTGGGAGCGCCGTCGCTGCGGGGAGCGTCGAGGGTGGAGGCCTGGAAGCGGGGATCGGCCTCGCAGGCCAGCCGGACCATCGCCAGCCGGTCGGCGAAGGAGGTGGCCGTGCGGCCTTCCTTGAGAGGCTGGGAGCCAACAGGAGCGAAGAGCACGGTGGTGAGCCGGAAGGCGTCCGCGGCGGCCTTTGCGATGGCGAGATGGCCACGGTGGGGGGGATCGAAGGTTCCGCCGAAGAGAGCTAGCCTCATGCCCGAAACGCTATCACAGCCCCCAGATCCTGAAGGCTACCAGATTCTAAAGACCAGGCCGGTGGTAAGGATTTTGGCGTTGATGGACTGGCTGGAGACGGCGCTGTAGCTGAACTCGACGACGCGCCAGTCGATGCGGGGAAGGATGGTCGCGTCGAGCCCGGCGATGCCCTGATAGTTAAAGTGCGTGTTCGAGCCGGTTCCGCCGTTGTGAATGTTGCCGACGCCGACGAGGCCCTCGACGTAGGGGCGGAAGGGCAGCAGGGGCGCTTTGAAGGCGAGGCGAGGACCAGCCGCGAATGTGTAGAAGTGGAAGTCGTTGCGAGTGAGAAACGATCCGCGGAGATCGCCCCCGATGCTGACGAGGCTGGCGGCGTGACCGGTCTGTTTGTACACACCGACGAGCGGACCGTAGGCCCGGTCGGTTTCGGAGGTTCCGCTGATTGGAGCGCCGCTGAAGCCGGCATAGACGGCAATCTGGGCGCGAAGCGCGGCAGGAGCCAACAGAAGGGCAAAGAGAAGAAAGAAGAAAGCGCGCTGACGGTTCATGGGAGGGCCTCTCTGTTCAGGTTAACGCAACGCAAAGGGAAGAGTTCCATACGCGTGAATGCGAACCCGATCGATCACTCTGTTGTTTGAGATGCTGCGAAGGTCGTCTTCGGGGGCCTGAGCATCTCAGCGAAGAGCCCGGCTTAGTGACGATGGCCCGGCAATGCAGCGCAATTCGTCACTCTCCTCTTGACAGTCTAGAGGTGCTGGCGCTACCACTAGATAGTCAAGAGGAGAGTGAACAGGAATGGCCGGTGATTCGACAGATCTGATTCAGGGAACGTTGGAGATGCTGGTTCTGAAGACTCTGGCTTTGATGCCGATGCATGGGTACGGGATCGCGCAGCGAATTGAACAGATCAGCGACGGCGCCTTCCGGGTGAATCCGGGATCGCTGCTTCCGGCATTGAGCCGGATGGAGCGCGCAGGGCACGTGAAGGGTGAGTGGAGAGCGACAGAGAACAATCGGCGCGCACGCTATTACACGATCACGGAGAAGGGTCGCAAGGCGCTCAGGAACGAGACTGCGACCTGGGACCGACAGATTGCGGCGATCAACAAGATCCTTGAGGCATCGTCATGAACACATTGCGGAATCTGGGAGAAGGCTTGAAGGCGCTGAGGAACAAGCGCGGGCGCAATGCCGAGATCGACGAGGAGCTGCAGGCTTACATCGGCGAATCGGTGAGCGACAAGATGCGCGGCGGAATGAGCCTGAAGGATGCGATGAAGGCCGCTCGTGCGGAGGCGGGAAGCGCCGACTCTGTGAAGCAGAAGGTTTGGAGCGCGGGATGGGAGTCGTGGGCCGACCGGCTGTGGGGCGATATGGTGTATTCGCTGCGAAGGCTTGGGCATGCGAAGGCGCTGGTGTTGACTGTAATGCTGTCGATCGGGTTAGGTATTGCGGCGAACTCGACGATCTTTTCACTGGTGAGCAGGTTCGTGCTTGAGCCGCCGCCGGTTGGCGAGCCGTCGTCGCTGGTGACGATCTACCGGAGCTACGAACACGGGCAGTGCTGCAACCATCTTCCGGCACCGGTGTATCGCGACCTGCAGTCGCAGTCGCAGTCATTTTCCGGCATTGCGGGCTACTACGAACTTGTTCCTGCCGCGATTGGTGCGGAAGGCGAGTCGAAGCGCGAGTGGGGGCAGGCGGCCACGGAGAATTACTTTGATGTCGCGCAGCTGAAGATGGCTGCGGGTCGCGGGTTCGCTGCGGGCGAAGAGGATGCTCCGGTCGTAGTGCTTGGTTACAGGTTATGGCAGCAAAAGTTCGGTGGCGATGCGGGGATTGTCGGCAAGGCGATCGATCTGTCGGGGCGTCCTTACACTGTGGTGGGTGTAGCTCCGCGTGGGTTTCACGGGCTCGATCAGGTGCTGGACTCGCAGTTCTGGGTTCCGTTGGGCGATCTGGGGGAGCTTGTCGCAAATGCGCCAAAAGAGGAGTCGCGGGTCATGCAGTGGCTGAGGACTGAGGCGCGACTGAAGCCTGGGGTGACGAAGGCCGAGGCACAGCGCGAGCTGGATGTGATTGCGCAGCGGCTGTCGCAGGCTCATCCGGCAACGGACAAGGATGACGGCTTTCGCATTGAGCCGGTGGGATCCTTCATGGCGCGCGACAAGAAGGCGCTTGAGATGTTTCTGCTGGCACTGTGGATCGTCGCTCTGTTGGTGCTGTGCATTGCGTGCGTGAATGTAGCGAATCTTCTGCTTGCTCAAGGCGCGCAGCGGCAGCGCGAGATGGCGGTGCGGCTTGCGTTGGGAGCAACGCGCGCACAACTGCTGCGGCAGATGCTGCTCGAAAGCGTTCTGCTTGCGCTCGGCGGCGGAGTGGTGGGCGTGTTGCTTTCGCTGTGGGCCACGTATGCGTTGTCCTCGTTTAAGCTGCCGGTGCCGGTGGCAATGGATCTGAGTGTGCATGTGGACTGGCGCGTGCTGCTGTACACGTTTGCACTGAGTGTAGCGGCCGGGTTCCTCTGCGGTTTTGTTCCGGCGTGGACGGCGTCGCGTCCCGTAATGCCGAATGCATTGAAGGGCGAGGATGCATTAGCGAGACCGGGGCACCGGTGGAGCCTGCGCGGGGTGCTGGTAGTCGCGCAGATCACGCTGTCGTTCGTGCTGCTGTGCGCCGCAGGACTATTTCTGCGTAGCCTTGAGCGTGCGGCGAAGATCGACGTGGGCTTCCGGTCGCGCGGCGTGGTGATGATGGCGGTCGATCCGCATCTGCATCGCTACACCCCGGAGCGCTCTATTGTGATGCTGCGCGAGGTGCGCGAACGCATAGCGAGGTTGCCGGGAGTGATCTCGGCCACGACGACAGACGGCGTGCCGTTGTCGATGGGACATCGCAGCGACAGCTTCGAGGTTCCGGGAAGGCCGAAGCTGCAGGGTGCGAACGTCGTCGAGTTGTATATGGCTGGGCCTGGATACTTCGAGACGCTTGGGATTCCTCGCATTGCCGGCCGTGACTTTGGTGAGGAGAATCCAACGGCACCGAAGATAGGGATCGTCAATGAGGAGTTTATGAAGAGGTTCTTCCAGGGTGAGAATCCTGTGGGGCACATGGTAAATGGAGCGGGTGTGCCTTACGAGATTGTGGGCGTAGTAAAAGACACGAAATCGCGCACGATCGGCGAGCAGCAGCGGCCGGTGCTGTATCGCTCGATCAACCAGAACGTGGCGAGCGACCCATCGCAGGATGGGTATACGGTGATGGCACGGTATGAGGGCGATGCGACAGTGCTGACCAAGGCGATGGAAATCCAGATCCACGCGGTCGATCCAGCACTTGCGATCTTCAACACCCAGACGATGGAGGAGCATCTGTACGAAGCGCTATTTCTACCGCGGCTGGTGGGGGTGTTGTTCTCGGTCTTTGGGTTTGTGGGCGTGACGCTTGCGTCTGTCGGTCTGTATGGCGTGATGAGCTATTCGGTGAGCCAGCGGACGAAGGAGATTGGAGTCCGCATGATGCTGGGAGCGAGGGAGGAGCAGGTGCAGCGGATGGTGGTACGCGGAGGGATGCGTCTGGTGCTGATCGCGGTGGCCCTGGGGTTGCCGATTGCTCTTGCGGCTGCGAAGCTGACGAGAAGCCTGCTGTATGGCGTGCAACCGTGGGATGTGGCGACGTTCACGGTGGTGCCGCTCCTGCTGATCGCGGTATCGCTGGCGGCGTGCTGGATTCCCTCGCGCCGGGCTTCCCGTATTGATCCCATGGACGCGCTCCGGATGGATTGAACAGAACATCTGGGTGTTCGTTTCCGGACAAATAATTGCGATTGCGGACAGTCGAGACGCTCGCTTCACGTCCTAACCCATTGAAAAGAGATTGTTCGCAGGTGGAAAATGACGTGCTCAGGATACGGATGGACACGTCTGTCCTCGTACGAGGTGAGGCCTTCATGCAGAACATCCTGAATGATCTTCGATACGCGCTGCGCCAGTTGCGGCGCTCGCCTGTGTTTACGCTGACGGCAGTGCTGACACTGGCGCTGGGCGTGGGAGCGAATACAGCGATCTTCTCGCTGCTGGATCAGGCGCTGCTGCGGTCGCTGCCGGTCAGGGAACCGCAGCGGCTGGTGTATCTGCAGGGGACAGGCCATGCGTGGCAGGGACATTCAAGCAGCCACGGCGGAGGGGAGGAGTCGTACTTCTCGTACCCGATGTACCGCGATCTGAGAGACAAGGATGCAGCATTCGACGCGCTGGTGGCGACCTCGAAGACCGATGTCAATCTAACGCGCGGCAACGTTTCAGAGTTTGCCGAGGTGGAGATCGTAAGCGGGAACTACTTCACGATGCTGGGCGTGGGACCGGCGCTGGGGCGGGTGTTCACGCCGGCCGAGGACCAGGAGAAGGACGCGGCTCCGGTAGTCGTGGTGAGCTTCGACTACTGGCGCGCACATATGAACTCGGATGCATCGGTGGTGAACCAGACGATCTCGCTGAATGGGAATCCGTTCAGGGTGATCGGCGTGTCGGCTCCAGGGTTCCGCAGTGCGGTGTGGGGAGAGACTCCGGCGATGTTTGTGCCGATGGCGATGATCGATCAGGTGATCCCGGGGCAGGGGCGGCGGCTCACGGACCACAAGGACCGCTGGATGAACATCATCGGCCGGTTGAAGGATGGAGTGAGTACGAAGCAGGCCGAGGCGATCAGCGCTCCGCTGTGGCACGCGCTCCGGGCCGATGAACTGAAAGCGCTGGGAACCCAGTCGAAGCGGTTTACCGATGAGTTCCTGACGAACAGCCGTCTGCTGGTGCAGCCGGCGGCGCGCGGGTTCTCATACAATCGCGAGTCGTTCGAGACGCCGTTACTGGTGGTGATGGCGATGGCGGGGTTGGTGCTGCTGATTGCAGCGGTGAATGTGGCGAGCCTGCTGCTGGTTCGCTCGACGGCGCGGGTGCGGGAGTTCTCTCTGCGCTATGCGCTGGGCGCGAAGGCGGTGCGCATCGTGCAGCAGCTTCTGTTGGAGGGGTTGCTGATCGGCATAGGCGGCGGTCTGGCAGGACTGTTGTTGGCTCCCACTGCGATTCGCATTCTGGCGCATCGTATGGGAGACGCGTTCCTTCCCTCAATGGACTCGCGTCTGCTGCTGTTCAACTTTGCGATTGCTCTGGCGGTGAGTGTCTTCTTCAGCCTTCCTCCAGTGTTGCAGGCGCTCAGGCCTGACCTGACGTTGGCGCTGCGTACGCAGGGGGCGACAGGCTCGGGCAGCAAGCCAGGCTTCCGTGGCGTTGTAGTGGGGGCGCAGATCGGACTTAGCCTGCTGCTGCTGGTCGGCGCGGGATTGTTTGTTCGGACGATTCAGCAGCTTCGCTCATTCGACGTGGGTTTCAAGACAGATCACCTCATAGGATTCGCACTGGCGCCGAGGCTTGCGGGGTACGACGCCATAAGGATTCCAGTGATGCGCCAGAGGATGTTTGAGAGCCTGGGCACGATTGCGGGGGTCGAGAACGTGGGCGCTGCAAACTCGCCGCAACTCGGCTACAGCAGTCACAGCGGCAACGTGACCTTTGCAGGTTACAAGGCCGCGCCGGATGAAGACATCAATGTTGACAAGACGAACATCAACCCCGGGTTCTTCGATACGCTGCATGTGTCGCTGGTGGCTGGCCGTGCGTTTACAGCGGACGACAACGCGAACCATCCGAAGGTAGCGATCGTGAATGAGACGCTGGCCAAGAAATATTTCGGTTCGCCGGCGAAGGCGGTGGGGCAGATGGTGGCGGATGGAGGGCCGGGGAAGCCTGTCTTCGACATCGAGATCGTCGGCGTAGTGCGCGACTTTCTTCACGCCGATCTTCGCGATACGATGAAGCCCGCCTTCTTCAGTCCGCTGGAGCAGGCGACGGGATCGGATGCGAATCGGGCCATCTACTTCTATGCGCGGACGTATGTCCCGGCTGAAACGATGTTCGCTTCGATACGGCGCGCGGTGGCGGGTGTCGATCCGTTGCTGGCGATCGACAACCTGCGCACGATGGAGGAGCAGATCGACGAAGACTTGCGCAATGATCGCCTGATCGAGTTGCTGGCAGTCGCGTTCGGCGTGCTCGCGACGGTGCTTGCGGGCGTGGGCCTGTATGGTGTGGTGGCG
>Ga0193742_1002160_pt1 | contig 11385 bp, 16 predicted proteins | sample L2c1metaG_FD_165511 | JGI IMG/M metagenome (GOLD analysis project Ga0193742, IMG submission 165511) | Soil microbial communities from a riparian zone of the East river system, Colorado, United States - L2c1 | ecosystem: Environmental > Terrestrial > Soil > Riparian zone | place: USA: East River... | reverse complement strand
AATCAGAAGATGTATCGTGTGCGAATGCAGGGCAAGTTCCAAGAAGTATACAAGGTACCTACTCGTAAGGATGTTAAATTTCTTATACGATAAGTTGTTTAAATAACATATTGAGGTATCGACGCAATATTTGCTCAGAAAAGGATGTTTGCTATGCGCTCCCCGAAGTGCTTCGGTGGCTTCACTGGTAGTTCGGTTTCTTCAGGAGTAGGGATGCCCTGTAAAAACAAGAAAGAGATCGTCAATCAGGAGGTTCGTGATATAGCCCTCCATCTAAGACTGACAGTGACAAAGTCCATTTCAGAGGGTCTCCAGATTTTGGTGCGCATGATGGCTTTGTAGCCCAAGTATAAGAACACAAATATCGGAATATTGAGATCTATCAAGGATAAGCATCAAAAATCAGCCATGGAGATAGGATACATCATCGACAAGAGTATACATACAAGCCGTGAGGAATTCAGAAGCGTTGAAATGCCAGAACACCGCGTAGCCGTTGACTAAGATGAAGAAAAGGGTCCAAAAAACGCCCCAGTAAGCAAGATAAGGTTGGAAACGGTTGTTATAGGCATTCTTTCTCAAGTCGAACCCTTGTGCTTTCATTCCTCGGTCTAAAAGTATTTAGTCGCAGAAGCATAAAAATGTACATAGTGGACTCACGGAAGAAGATGTACGTTAAATTCATTGCAAACCAACTGGAGAAACCTGCGGTAGTGGACAGATTGACGAACCAGCTATGGAAAGCAGTTAAACCTAGAACAACAGGGAAAAAAAAAAGGCACCATTACTTGAAAACAGTCGCACCACCGTTTGACACATTCATGAAAGCCAACCAGCAGAAGGCACTCTAGTTGATAAAAAGAAAGAGGGGGTGGGGGGAATTAACTCGTTATTCCTATGTGACATTGAACATCCACTTACGGAGACCAGAACGGCAAACAGAGGGAGACCATTCTTGGTACAATAGGTCAAGAATCTTGGTGCTTGTCCTCGAAGTGCAAGCCCATAAAGAACTCTGGACGAGCAGAACAAGAAACTATTCCCGGCTGAGAATGCACTGGTGAAAATAGCTCCATTGATAATATGAGGAAGAACTGCGTTTGCGGGCATCAATGACTGAGGCGGGAATTGAGTAAATTGTAAGTTACCTTTGACACCGGCACGACTGATTGCGATCACAAAGGGTGATTGTGCCGCAGTGCCAGTCCCTATTTATGAATTAAATAGGGGTATCAGTGCCATTTGTCTTCTAATTGAAAAATTTCTTACCATTGAGCAAGTCGGGATCATCATATCTGACCAACATTCCTATGATAATAATACCAAGGATCTGTAAGACTACATCGTCAGCTGTTGTTCAATAATGTGATCAAGTGAATAGTATACATAGAAGACTAGGATGCGGTAGAAAACCCGATTAACAGCCTTGGTGATGTTGCGACGAGGACTTTCGGTTTCAGATGCAGCACTGATTGTTCAATCATCAGAACTATAGAGGGACAGATGACACAATCTGTCCCAACTTACATGACGACCAACTCCATGCCTTGGAACGAGAAGGCAGCTTGAACAATGACGCCTAAAATTCCGAGGAAACGATCTACACCTATATGTGAATGCACCAAACCGGCGCGAGCAAGAGGCCCGGGATTATTCCAGTACTGTTAGGTTTGTTAGTCATTGTCGAATTCGCAAAGTGAAGATGTACTTACCCTGAAACCAATGCGATCATGGTTAGGACCTCCTCCTAAGTCGATAGCAAGGCCACCAATAATTAGACCAGTGATAAGGGTTACTAGAGGCCAACGACAAATTTGAATGGAAAGTTTGTGACGGATTTAAGTTATGGCACACATTTAATAAGAGAGAATGCAAATTCAGCTGAGAATCATTCCATTAGCAAATTGGATTTAGAATCAAAAAGACCTTACATTCTCCAAAGTATCTGATTAGAAGTAAGGTTAGAACATAGATAGCTAAAGGAATAAGTCTAATTTACCTAACACCAAAGATGTTGATCAAAGAAACGAGTATGCAGAGAACCTTGATGCCGAGGCATAAGTTCAATATTGTCCAACCTCCATACAAGCTTCAGACTTACAGCGGTGTATATTGGCACGTGAGTTGTCTATTTTTAAATCAGCAGATATAATTGGGAGAGGTGTTGGCTTACGCTGCTGTCCCAGAAAGACAGAAGAATAACAGCAGCAGTGATTTCGACAGGTGTCGATATGCTAAACAGTCATATGTTGGCTCAGAGCACGCGGGTAATCAACCCGTGACGTACGCATTTGAATAAAAATAGTTCTGAATCCTTTCATTTAGAGGGCTGAGGAGTAATAAAGCGAGATCCGGTAACGTACCCATCCAACAGCAAAACCCAAAGCAGGATCGACCCATCTAGCAGCTTCATGTGAAATGTTAAACATCAGGTCATCTTTGTAGAGTTGTGCCCTTAGGTCAAAATTGACGTACCAAAATGAGGAAACGTTCCTGATATCGGAGCCCATGTGGTCATTTCACCAATCGCACAAAGAGAGCTGTGGAATGTTGGTTAGCTTGCCGTGAAGCCTGATAGCACAGCGAATGTACAAACGAATATGCAACGGTCCCCACTAGGATATAAGCTATCAGGGCCCCTAGCGGTCCTGCACCTTGCAGAGCATGACCAGAACCCAAAAACAATCCTGTTCCGATGGTTCCGGCAATCTTCGAGCAATGATTAGCCGCAGACTGGTGAGAACTGTTAGCAATGATGTACTTACAGCAATCCTAATTATTCTTTGAGCCTCTTAAAAAGGAATATAATCTATGGAACACATACATCTGTACATGACGTTGCTTCAGGCGTCTTTGGACGCGGTCGAGGTCGTGGGCATCCAAGTGAAATCTAGGGCGTGTTCAGGGTAACTCATGGCGAAAATAAAACAAAAGAAGAGACCCACTTCGGATTAGCCTGCACGGCAAAATTCCGGGGCTTTGACTGCCTATCATTGTCCTTTCCTTCTGGCAGGCCTTTTTCGTGATCCATGGTGGTGGTCGAAGAAGAGAAGAGTGGGAAGGGAATGTGCTCTATATACGCTACCGTGTGACTCTCCTTGACAGGAATTTGCGCGGGTCCAAACATGTATCATAAAGCGGTTCAAAACTTGAAATAGCACAACTGGGATAGCCACCCAGGCCTGTCAAAGAAGAGCATACGACTATCTGACCCTTGTCCAAGCTGGGAAGCCTCGGTCCCTGCATCAGAAAATAAGTATGGGAGAAGCCATGGAATTCGAAACGGGCTGGGTGGAGCTCGAGAAGCCTCTCATAATCTAGAATCTACTGATAGAGTTCGTTGAAAGAATCATCCCCTGGGGACTACAACACTAGGGGAATAAGGTGCGAAAGACATGAAAACTCGTCGCATGATCGTAGTATGCACATATGTACCTTGCATAACTTCCTGAGTGTCAGCGCGTACCAACTTACAGTGTGTTGCATAATGTTTTGCACTCTGGACGGTGGTCCGAGATTAGAATGCCGGACCGCGTCCCGGTTAGTTAGTCCGGCCTCAGGCCTCAGGCCGTGAAGAAAAAAAGTGGACTTGCTACACTTAAGGCTAGAAAGAGTCACAGAATGTATTATAGGCTCAAAAGATGCATTCTCAGTTGAAACATGGAAAAATCAGTAACAGTTAGATAGATAACCAATCCAATAATCAGGGGGGCACCAGGATCAAAAAAATAGACCTGGTGTCAATTTTTTTGTTAAGACCCATGTCTAACTCAGCATTCAAGGAGATTATATGGACGATGCCAAAATTTTATCCCTCTCTTTGTTAGAATACATCCTGGGAGATATAATATTGTCAAGCTACGTCACAGATAATTATGAGATGAAATAAATGGTACAAAAAAAAGATCAGGAGATGATTAGGCAAGGACATTCCAAAGACATCATTGGAAGCCCGCTCTGGGGAACACTCGAAAGAATCAACTCACACGTCAACGAGCGGGATCAACATCTATTGAGAGGGGAACTACGAGAGAAGCGAGAAGGAGGAAAAAAGAGAAGAAAAAGAAGAAATCCGGAATCAATCTACATGCGCTTCCTTAAATAGGGAGCGCCCCAAACACAACCAAATACGCACTGTAAGGCGCCAGCCTTACAATCATTGGCGAATTTTCAATGCCATCATATGCATTAGGGTTGGTGGGAGCTCCATACCCAGTGCTTCATATTGTGGGGGAAGGCAGGAAATAATGGTGATTTATGGTTATTTATGTTGGTTTAGAGAAAAGTCTATTCTTGTAATGTTTTGCTCAACATGCTCTCCTGTATTGTGACTATGCTTTTGTGTGTAATGTTTCTATTTTATATTTGAATGAATTTCTAAAATTTTCTTCCGAGTCATGTCTGGCAGTCCCGCTTTGATGGACGTCCAATGGGTGTATTCTCCTGTTGGTGTTGCTGGGTAAGCGAGTAACTGGTACATCTATTTTTATATGTTAGTGTAGTCTCTTTGAATCCACCGCCATAATAACTTACGAATGGGTTGAAGCAAAGAGTGGGAATAGATTGAAGACGCAGTAGTGGAAGAATTAGAAGAGTTGCCTAGTTGAGTTGCCGCCCTAGAGTCGCTTAATACCGTTATAGAAGCTCCAGCTATCGCATGATTCTCTTGAGGTGTAGGCGATAAGGCGATATGACCCAAGTCGTTACCAATACCAGCCAAAGAGAAACAAGACATATTTCCTTTATACACATCCGCGGCGTTATTCTTTCGTGAGGGTCTTTTAGAGTGAATCGCGTGGATATCCAAGTTCTCAGAGCAAGGGTCGGTTATGATGTCTAGAACGCTAAAGCTAGATGTGATGTGGTTTTCATGATCGGGTTCCACTGGCCCTTGGAGACTGAAGACGCTTTCAAAACTCTCTTGTGGTGGTAGTCGAGGCGGAGACATCTGGTATACTGAATGGATGGGTAGCCTCCCCCCAAGACAAAGGCGGTTTATGGAACGTGTTTTGAGGGTTTCTGAGAATGCACAGGGACTTACACCCCGAGTATGCGTGGGTTCAAATTGTTTGACAGTTGCGATTCAAGTGGTGCAAGCGGCAGCCGGCGCGTTCACGTGATGCGTAGTCGCCTAAACGAATTTCGTTACACTTATATGCATATAGTCGCCCAGTACTTCTTTTTTCATGCTATAATCATATTATTTGGAGCGAGTGCATTCATTGACCAAAGCCGGACGTAATCTTTTCTTTGGTAACAGCTTGAACTTGATCTTTTCTTTCGGCGCCTTCATGTCAGACACTCTCGTCCTCAACTGCTTCGTCCTTGGTGTTGATCCCAGTCAAATCTTCGAGATCAAGATGGCACCTACGGAGACCGTTAATGCCTCAAGAACGACATCAAAGTTGCGATAAACCAACAAGTTGACATACGCGCGCTTTGACTCTGGAAAACATCAATCCCCGTCAATTCAAACTTCGGAGATGTCATGCGCAACCTCAACTTTGAGGAACTTGAGTCTTTGTCACCGGTTCGGTTGTTGTCGGGAGTCTTTCCCCATCTACCTCCTTATTGAATGCGTCCATATTGTTGTCAAACTTTCGTCTGTCGGTGAGTATTCCTTCTCACATCATTGTTCAAATAGCCAATGGTGAGCGAACCTTTCTCAGTGAAAGCTGGTTAGTTGTAAACTATTCAGCTCACCTAGAGCCGACCCCTCCTCAGACGACGCGGTGTCCAGGAATCATGGCAGTCCAAGCGCAATAAGGGCGAGCTGCCAGTGGTGCACGAACTGGCTCGAATCGCAGATTCTCCCCTTTCAGACTTCGAGAAGATCCCAATAACTGCCAGGCAAATGAGTCAGCTTGTCTCGCCTCCATCTGGGGAGATGAACAACGATTCCTCCGACGTCGAACTTCTGTTCCGTATCGGTTTTGGCGGCCACCCGCTTGATCAAAATTCCACCGCTGTTCAACGCAGCTCTCCGATTGCTGCCACTGAAGACTCATTTCATTCATTTTGGGATTGGAACGTGTGCGACATTTTAGAACTTCTCCTGCCCCGTGGCATGAGCACACGCAATAATAGTCGTCACACTACTACCGGGTCAACCGCTGTTCTTTCCCTACGGGGAATTGCTAGGCCTCCCCAGGATGAGAAAGAACTCCTTGGAGGCTCTAGTGTGTGTACTAGGGGCACTCGAGGCAAGTAGGTAGTTGGATGTCAGGAATAACCTGATGATTCTGTGTAGGTTCTTCATCACGCACTGCCACTTTTCCACTGACATTCGTTGGCCAAATGTCATGCACCGACTGGATCCACAGAAGTGGTTTATCATTGATTGGGATGGTGCCGATTCCCCTCCTACAACGGCCCAGTCTCACTTCGATCATGGGACGCACTCACCTTGTGTTTTTACAGATGGGCACGGCGGAGAGGCGGATATATGGGGTGTTGGCAACTTGATTCTTTCCTGTGAAGCACTGGACATTTCGGAGGAGCTGCGAGAGTTAGGGAGATAGATAAGCAGGGTGAGGGTGAGAAGATGAGTGCACAGCGTTAAATGAAATTAGGAAGTATCAGATAAGGGCATTGCTACCCCGAACCCAGAGAAGTGGCTATCCTTCATCATTAATTTCACAGTTATCTTCATCTGCGACCCTCGAGCGCCCTCATGAATCCACCTCAGACTCCGCTCCCTCATGTTTGAACTGTGAACCTCTATGGTTTTGAAAGTCTTATAGTATTAGGGTGTCTAAAAAACATGAATTCATAAATGGGTATTTTGGCATTTCAAAGAGAGTTGACGCCCGCGCCGCTAGCTCGATGGTATCGACAAAATATTTGCTCAGAAAATGATGGCTGCAATGCGCTCCCCGAAGTGCTTTGGTGGTTCCAATGGTAGTTCGGTTTCTTCTGGAGTAGGGATGCCCTGAAAGAGATCGTCAATTCGGAGCTCGTGATATGGCTATCATCTAGACTGACAGTGACAAAGTCCATTTCGGAGGGTTTCCAGATTTTGGTGCGCATGATAATTTTGTAGCCCAAGTATAAGAACACAAATATCGGGATATTGAGATCTAACAAGGATATGTTCGAAAAATCAGAGATGGAGAGAGAGACATCGTTAACAAGAATATACATACAGGCCGTGAGGAACTCTGAAGCATTGAAATGCCAGAACACCGAGTGGCCGTTGATTAAGATGAATAAAAGGGTCCAAAAAACACCCCAGTAAGCAAGGTAAGGTTGGAAACGGTTGTTATAAGCATTCTTCTTCAAATCGAACCCTTGTGCTTTCATTCCTCGGTCTAAAAGTATTTAGTCGCAAAAGCATAAAAATGTATATAGTGGACTCACGGAAGAAGATGTACGTCAAATTCATTGCAAACCAACTGGAGAAACCTGCGGTAGTGGACAGATTGACGAACCAGCTATGGAGAGCAATTAAACCTAGAACAACAGGAAAAAGGCACCATTACTTGAAAACCGTCGTACCACCGCTTGACACGTTCATGAAAGACAACCAGCTGAAGGCACTCTAGTCGACAGAAAGAAAGAAGGAATTAAATCGTTATTCCTTTGTAAGCTCAAGCATTCACTTACGCAGACCAGAACGGCAAACAGAGGGAGACCATTCTTGGTACAATAGGTCAAGAATTTTGGCGCTTGCCCTCGAAGTGCAAGCCCATAAAGAACTCTGGACGAGCAGAACAGGAAACTATTCCCGGCTGAGAATGCACTGGTGAAAATAGCTCCATTGATAATATGAGGAAGAACTGCGTTTGCGGGCGTCAAATGACTGAGGCGGGAATTGAGTAAATTATAAATTACCTTTGACACCGGCACGACTGATTGCGATGACAAAGGGTGATTGTGCAGCAGTGCCAGCCCCTGATTCATGAATTAGATAGGGATATCAGTGCCATTTGTCGAAGACTTTCTTACCATTGAGCAAGTTGGGATCATTAGATGCGACCAACATTCCTATGATTAAGATACCAAGAATCTATAATAGTACATCATTGACCTGAAAATGTGATCAAGTGAATGGCGTACATAGAAAACTATAATGCGGTAGAAAACGCGACCGACAGCCTTGGAGATGTTGCGACGAGGACTTTCGGTTTCTGATGCGGCACTAATTGTTCCGTCAGAAATATATATGAAGGGACAATCTGTCCCCACTCACATGACGACCAACTCCATGCCCTGGAACGAGAAGGCAGCTTGAACAACGACACCCAAAATTCCGAGGAAACGATCTAGGTGTATATTTGAATGCACCAAACCAGCGCGAGCAATAGGACCGGGATTTTTCCAGTACTGTTAGGTTTGTTGGTCATTGTCGAACCCGCAAAGTGTAGATGAATACCCTGAAACCAATGCGCTCATGGTCGGGACCTCCTCCTAAGTCAATAACAAGGCCAGCAATAATTAGGCCAGTGATAAGAGTTACTAGAAGCCAACGGTAAGGTGGAGTGAAGATGTTATGAATCAATTGTTTAATACACACATTTGATAATAGAGAATGCAAATTCAGCTGAGAATCATTCCATTAGCACTGTTGGCTTTAGGATCAAAAAGACCTTACATTCTCCAAAGTATCTGAATCGAAGTAAGGTTAGAAAATAGATAGCTAAAGGAATGGGTCTAATTTACCTAACGCCGAAAATGTTGATCAAAGAAACGAGTAAGCAAAGAACCTTGATGTCGAGGGGTAAGTCATATTTTCAATACAAGTCGATTGTTGTTCAGACTTACCGCAGTGTATATTGGCACGTGAGTTGTCTATATTGATTGGTTTTAATCAGCATACGAAGAATTAACTGAGAAAGAGGTGTCAGCTTACGTTGGTGTCCCAGAAAGACAGAAGAATAACGGCAGCAGTGATTTCGACAGGAATCGATATGCTATACAGTTGTATATTGGCTCAGAACAAGCACGCGATCATTAATCAACCCGTGACGCACGCATTGGAATAACAATAATTCTGAGCGCTTCCGTTTTAGAGGTATGGAGTTAATAGAGGGACATCGGTAACGTACCCATCCAACAGCAAAACCCAAAGCTGGATCAACCCATCTAGCGGCTTCACGTAGCGTTGATAAATATTAAGTCGTCTCTGCAGAGTTGTACCATTATGACCAAATCGACATACCAAAGTGAGGAAAAGATCCTGATATCGGAGCCCATGTGGTCATTTCACCAACTGCACAAAGAGAGCTGTAGAATGCTGGTTAGCTTGACACGAAGCCGAATAGTGCGGTGAAGGTACAAACGCATAAGCAACGGTCCCCACTATGGCATAAGCTATCAAAGCCCCTAGTGGTCCTGCACCTTGCAGAGCACGACCAGAACCCAAGAACAATCCTGTTCCGATGGTTCCGGCAATCTTCGAGCGATGATTAGACTCAGACTTGTGAGAACAGATAGCAATGATGTTCTTACAGCAATCCTAATGATTCTATAAGCCTCTCAAAAAAAAGGAATATAGTATATGGAACACATACATCTGCACATGACGTTGCTTCAGACGTCTCTGGACGCGGTCGAGGTCGTTGGCATCCAAATGAAAACTAGCGCGCGTTCATGGTCACTTATGGCGGTGACAAACGGGAGAATGAATTTACTTCGGATTAACCTGCGTGACAATCACCTCTGTTTCTGACTGGCTGTCATTTTCTTTTCCTGGTTTCAAGCCTTTTTCTTGATCCATGGTGGTGGTCGGAGAGGAGAAGGGTGGCTCGACAGATAAAGGAATACGCACTATATACTCAACCGCGTGACTCTCCTCGACTGGAATTTGCCCGGTTCCATAACTAACTCCCTATATCATTTTAGCCATCAAAAATATACAGGAGTAGGTGTCAAGCTGTGTCAAGGGATGTCTAACTTTCACATGGTTGTGTGGGTGGTGGACCGGGCTGGACCCTGACATATACTATCTGGACACCGTTTTCGGACCTCGAAATTGCCACTCACAAACATGACGTTTTGATCTGTAATAATGGTGAACGTTAAAGCAGAACGAACAAATTTGAGTTCGAAGGATCGATTTCCTGTGCCTGAGTATTGACCTGCATAAGCGGTGCAATGCTAGTCTGGACGACTGGACAGGTCAAAGTGTAGTCCTACCTGTTGTCAAGGGGCTTCTTGTGGCCGTGATTGTTTCCGGTGATACTTAGCACATGGAGCTCCCGTATCAGAGTACCAGAGTATCAAATAATTTTGATGTCATCGAATCTCGAGATGGAGATAGGACATGATAAGACCTGATAGGACTGGATAAGTTATCCCTTAAGGCAGCAGTACCTGATAAGTAGGTGCAAACCATATAAGACCATATATCGGGACCGCGATATCAGTTTACAGACAGGGGAGCACCGGAGTAAACCTCCTTTCCATCAAGTTCTTTGTGAGCTTTTGTGGATCAAGCAGGCAACGTCCCTGGAAGGTGAATTGCTGTTTGCACAAACGACATCATGTTTGCATTTGTATGTCTCGTTATGGATTGTCACGCATCAACTTTTTACATGCACTACAACGAAGTTGAGAAATTGTATTTGTATATGTTGTGCCGTGACCTCGACAAATCGGGATGTAACGGTTCAAACAATGATCCGATCGCGGATACCTGAAGCCATGACCAAAAGTGGTTCACCTGTGACAATCTGATAATGGGGCATACAAATGCAAACACATTTTACAATTGAACCCCTCATAACACATACCTATGATAACGCATAACCCCTTATAACACATAGCTCTAACCATCCACCAAGTTGGAATTGCATAGCATAACCCATAGGTTCACAATAACACATACAGTCATTTGCATAACCGTTTGCAGCGGCGTTTTGAAAAATGTTGTTTATATTTGGCTTCTGATGTGACTGCTGAAAATGCCAAAGTTACACTGGCTTTCATTTGTCAACAAGGTTCAAAAGGTGACCATTGTCGAAAAACATGTTTCTGTTAAGCTCGGAGTTTGGAGGTGTTACGATTTCATCTTTAACACGTACAATTTTATTTTTACTTTTTACAATCACTTCTTGAACAACATGCTATGAACACATGTTCACTTATGTTTACTTTCTTCCATGCATAACGCGCATGTTACATGCTAGCGACACATGTCTTTCATTCCTGATGCTGCGCATCATACCTTTACTTCTTTATCAAACACATGTAGTACATGCTTTGACCATGCGTTATATGCATGTTTTACTCTATATATACCATAGCTAGGTATCATGTAACCTTAGCTAGTCTTTGTTTGAATACGAAGACATTCTTGATACGCCAGAACATTGGCTCGACTTAAGACAATACTTTGGTTATACCAAAGCATTCTTATAGTCTGATAATGAACAAACTAGAAAC
>Ga0193742_1002159_pt1 | contig 11390 bp, 10 predicted proteins | sample L2c1metaG_FD_165511 | JGI IMG/M metagenome (GOLD analysis project Ga0193742, IMG submission 165511) | Soil microbial communities from a riparian zone of the East river system, Colorado, United States - L2c1 | ecosystem: Environmental > Terrestrial > Soil > Riparian zone | place: USA: East River... | reverse complement strand
CCCAGCGGTCGTCAACTTCGTGATCGAAAAGCCGTGACGTTAAATCCGCCGCAGCCCATGCCCTGTGAACCCGGAAGCTGGACACGCGAGCCACCCGGCGACCCCGGTCGTGGGGCCGCGCGGATCCCACGCAGACCTCCCAGCATTCCGGCAAACTGCGACGGTGGGCGCCGACACGGGCCGATCGCCGTCGGAGCGGGCGCTGCGCCACGTCGGATCCCGATCCTCTGGCGGCCCGATCAATCCGCGGTTGCGGGTCACGCTGAACTTCCACCCGGACCGCGCCGTGCGGGGCCGGCCGATCCTGCGCGCGCTCGCCGAGGACGGCGTCTACCACTCGCAGTACGTCACGGGCAGCAGCAACGGCGGCCTGACAGCACATCCGGGCGGGGACCGTTGGCGCTGGGAGAGCCGGATTTTTGGCGGCGCCTACGACCAGGCCGGAGCGCTTGAGCGGCCGGTCTACGGCGCGCTGAACTTCCGGCGCAACCCGGCCGGAGCGGCGCCCAGGTTCGGCTCAGCGCACTTCAGACTGACCGAGGACAACCTCCCGCGGGCCACGTTCTGCTACCCGGACAGCGTCTTCGAGCCGTCCGCGTTCGGCGTCGCGGCCCGCATGTCGCTCATCGCGCTGGCCGAGGCCGATCGCCGGGATGCCCTTGACGACTACATCGAGGCACAGGTGCATGGTCAGGTGGTCATCGGCCGCGACGTCGAGGCGCTGGTGCTCGATCCGAGCTATCAGGACACGGCCGTGGCAGGCGACGCCCGCCGCCTCGGATGTCCGGTCGAGTGGCACGGCGGATTTCAGCTGGACATCGAGAATCTGCGCCCGTACGCGGACTACCGGGGACAGGAGTACGTCGGCCTGGCGGCTGAGATCGCGGTGGCCGGCCAGCTGGACCCCCGGATTATCGGGGATGCCGCGCGCACCGGCCGCTACCACGAGCAGGCGCTGAAGATGGTCTGGCACTACCTGGCGCGGTTCGGCTCGCCTCAGAGCTGGACGGGGTAGCGGGGCTCGGGGATCTCCGGGCGGATCCGGCCCTCCACGGTGATCCCGTGCCAGAGCATGAAGACCAGCACGGTCCAGATCCGGCGGCTGTGGTCGTGCGGGCCGGCTCGGTGCTCGTCCAGCATCCGGCGCACGGCGGCCAGGTCGAGCAGGTGGTCGGTCTGGCTGTCCCGGATGATCCCGGCCGCCCAGTCGTACATCTCCTCGCGCAGCCAGTGCCGGATGGGTACCGGGAAGCCCAGCTTGCGCCGGTGCAGCACGTGCGCCGGGACGATCCCCTCCAACGCCTTGCGCAGCGCGTACTTGGTGGTGCCGGAGGCGTTGGTACCGGTGATCTTCTCGCTCAGCGGGATCGTGGACGCCACCCGGAACACCTCAGGGTCCAGGAACGGCACCCGCAGCTCCAGCGAGTTGGCCATGGTCATCTTGTCGGCCTTGACCAGGATGTCGCCGCGCAGCCAGGTGAACAGGTCCACGTGCTGCATCCGGGCCACCGGGTCCCACTCGGCGGACTGCCGGTACCAGCGCGCGGTGATCTCGGTGTGCGAGCGGCGCGGGTCGTAGGTGCGCAGGACCGAGGCGAGCTGCTCGTCGCGGAAGATCCGGGCGTTGCCGTAGTAGCGCTGCTCCAGGGTCAGCGCGCCCCGGCGCAGCAGGTCCTTGCCCCGCACGCCCTCGGGGATCCGGGTGGACAGCCGGCCCATCGCCTTGCGCATCCCGCCCGGCACCTTCTCGAACGGCGCCAGGGACAGTGGCTCGCGGTAGATGGTGTAGCCGCCGAACAGCTCGTCCGCACCCTCCCCGGAGAGCACCACCTTCACGTGCTGGCGGGCCTCCCTGGCCACGAACCACAGCGGCACCAACGCCGGGTCGGCCACCGGGTCGTCCAGGTACCAGACGATCAGCGGCAGCGCGTCCATCATTTCGTCGGGCTTCACGGTGCGGATGACGTGCCGCACCCCGATCGCGGCGGCCGACTCGGCGGCCACGTCCACCTCGGAGTACCCCTCGCGCTCGAACCCGGTGGTGAAGGTGATCAGGTTCGGGTTGTGTTCCTTGGCCAGCGCGGCGATCGCGGTGGAGTCGATGCCGCCGGACAGGAACGCCCCGACGGTGACGTCCGCGCGCATGTGCTTGGCCACCGAGTCGCGCAGCACATCGGCCACCCGCCGGTGCAGGGCATCCCGCTGGTCCGCGCCGACCAGCGGCACGGGGGTGAACTTCGGCTCGAAGTAGCGCTCGGAAACCGGCTCCTCGCCGGGCCGGACGGTGAACATGGTGCCCGACTCGATCCGCCGGATCTCCCGGTGCATGGTGGCCGGCTCCGGCACGTACTGCAGCAGCAGGTAGTGCTGCAGCGCCGGCTGGTCCAGGCTCAGCGTGCCCGGCTCGGCCAGCTCCTGCAGGCTCTTCTTCTCGCTGCCGAACGCGGTGCCGGCGGGGCCGGTGCTGACGTAGAGCGGCTTGATGCCGAACGGGTCACGCGCGCCGAACAGCACCCGCCGCTCGGCGTCCCAGATCAGGAAGGCGAACATGCCGCGAAGCCGGCGCACCGCGGCCGGGCCCCAGTGGTGGTAGGCCGCGACGATGACCTCGCCGTCACCCTCGGTGGCGAACTCTGCGCCGTGCTCGGTGATCAGCTCGGCGCGCAGCTCCAGATAGTTGTAGATCTCGCCGTTGAAGGCCAGCGCGTAGCGGCCCTGGGCGCCTGGAGGTCCCCAGTGCAGCGGCTGGTGCGAGCTGGCCAGGTCGATGATCGCCAGCCGGTTGAAGCCGAAAATCACGTCCTGGTTGTGCCAGACGTCGGTCTCGTCCGGCCCGCGGTGCCGGGAGCAGCGCAGTGCGCCGGTGATGGCGTCCGCCCGGTCCGGCGCGTCGCCGTGCGCGCTCAGCAGTCCCAGTAGTCCACACACGCCGCGTGCTCGCCCCTTTCACGCCGGTCCGAGAGTGCCCGTTCGGAGAGTGCAGAGTATGCCGGTGTGGTGCGCGCGACATGCACGCGCCGCCTCCGTACCCAGACGCGAGAGTTGCGTCCAGTTCTTATAGGCTGCGCGCTAGGTATCCGCTGTCTCCCAGCTGATCGGGAGCGAGCGCGCGACGACCAAGTGTGGGAGGCAGCGAGCTGTGGGCGAGGTGAGGCGCGCTCGGTTCGGGCGGGCGATCAAGATTGCCGGCCTGGCCGCCGTCGTAGCGGTGTCGGCAAGCGGTTGCTCGGTCGACGAGGTGCTGCGGTTCGGCTGGCCGGTAGGGGTCACCCCGCAGGCGGAGGAAATGCGCCACCTGTGGACCATCCTGGCCGTCGCGTCCCTGGTCGTGGGCGTGATCGTGTGGGGGATGACGCTCTGGGCGGTGGCCTTCCACCGCAAGAAGGGCGAGGGTGAGCTGCCCCGCCAGTTCCAGTACAGCCTGCCGGTGGAGATCGTCAGCGTGGTGCTGCCCACGATCATCGTGGCGGCCATCTTCAGCTACACCGTGGTGGTACAGAACGACGTCGACAAGCACATCCCCAACCCGGACGTGAAGATCGACGTCACCGCGTTCCAGTGGAACTGGAAGTTCGACTATCCGGACAACCCCACCGGCCGGCCGATCACCACGCTGGGCACCAGCGAGACGATCCCGATCCTGGTGCTGCCCACCGACCGCACCATCCAGTTCACCCTGGACTCCCAGGACGTCATCCACTCCTTCTTCGTGCCGGAGTTCCTGTTCAAGCGGGACGTCTTCCCGGACCCGGAGAAGAACGACACGGACAACGTGTTCGTCATCGACCGGATCGAGCGGCAGGGGGCCTTCGTCGGGCGGTGCGCCGAGCTGTGCGGCAGCTACCACTCCGCGATGAACTTCGAGGTGCGCGCGCTGGCTCCCGACCTGTACGGCCGCTACCTGCAGTTGCGTACCCAGAACAACTCGGTCACCGGCGTGCCGAACACCGCGGGCGAGGCGCTGGCCGCGCTCAACTGCGGTGAGCTGTGCGCGCCTGAGGCCATCACCACCTATCCGTTCCACACCAACCGCGACGAGCGCTCGGCGTCGCAACGAACGAGCAGCTGAGCGGAAGGGAGTGGTGGCGCGATGAAGGTCGAGTCCCGGATTTTTGAGATCTGCACGGTGTTCTTCTTCGTGTGCGCGATCGTGTACTCGATCCTGGCCCCCCGGGAGGCCGTCGGCATCGTCGGTCTCACCCTGACCGGCGGCCTGTCGCTGATCATCGGCACGTACTTCCGGTTCGTGTCCCGCCGGTTGGAGACTCGTCCCGAGGACAACCCGGACGCGGAGATCGCCGACGGCGCCGGCGATCTGGGCTTCTTCAGCCCGGGCAGTTACTGGCCGATCGGGCTGGGCCTCGGCACCGCCATGGTTGCCGTCAGCGTGGCGTACTGGATGCCCTGGGCGATCATCCTCTCCGGGATCGTGCTGCTGTTCATGGTCGGTGGCCTGCTGTTCGAGTACCACCTGCCGCGCTCGGATCACTAGAGCGTGTCGCCCGCATTAGCGCGCCTGGTCCGCCGGCCTACCGGCCCTGATGCAGGAGACACGTTCCGGTGGTGATCTCGAGTCCACGGCTCGTTCTACGGACGCTGACCGCGCACGACGCCGAGCGGATGTTGGCCGGTAACCACCCGGAGCTGCCGGTTTTCGCCGACGGATATCCCTCGGCGTTCGCCACTCAGGTGCTCCGGCTGGTCGCGCTGTACCCGGCGATCGACCAGGACGTCGGAGAGGGCGCGCCGGACCTGGGCCCGTGGCTGTTGCTGCGGCGGTCCGACGATGCGGTCATCGGGACCATCAGCTGCGCCCGCACCGGTAACCCGGCGGAGGTGTCCGTCGGGTACGACATCACCCCGCCCTGCTGGGGCGAGGGGTACGCGACCGAGGCGCTCGGCGCGGTGATCGAGCACCTGCTCGGCCTGCTGGACATATCCCGGGTGTGTGCCGAGACGGTCACCGACCACATCGCCAGTCGCCGGGTGATGGAGAAGTCCGGCATGCGCTGGCAGCGGGACGAAGTCGCTGAACACGACGGCCGCGAGGTCAAGCTCGCGCACTACGCCATCGACCGCCCGGAGCCGATCTAGCCGGCTGACCAGGCGTGGTCAGCGACAACCACCACCTTCAGGGAAATCAGTTCCCCACGCGGCCGGGTGGTACGCACAATTGCGTATTCACCCAGGGCGGGTCCGCCTGGTTTTGTGTCTGCGGGCGCCGAAGTGCGGGTGGGCGCGTGCTGAGGGGAAAACCATGGATTGCCAGACGTTCTTGCCATGCCCGGCGCCGGTGCCGGGCGGCGCCCGGTGGGTTCGCGGTGACCGCGGTTGAGCGTGTCGAAGATGGCCAAGCTCGAGACGGAAGTGTTGGTTGTCGGCGCCGGCCCGGTCGGGTTGACGCTCGCGATGGATCTGGCCTGGCGAGGCGTCGCGGTCACCGTGGCCGAGACGCGCTACGGCGGCGAGCCACCCAGCGCCAAGTGCAACCACGTGTCCGCCCGGTCCATGGAGATCTTCCGGCGGCTGGGCGTGGCGCCGTCGGTGCGGGATGCCGGGCTCCCGCCGGACTATCCGCACGACGTCGCCTACCGGACCACGACGACCGGCACCGAGCTGTCCCGGATTCCGATTCCGAGCCGCGCGGAACGGGACAACCCCACCCCCGGACCGGACACCTGGTGGCCCACCCCGGAGCCGCCGCACCGGATCAACCAGATCTATCTGGAACCGATCCTGTTCGCGCACGCCACCGCCATGCCCGGCCTCGACATCCGCAACCGCACCCGGGTGCTGGGTTTCACCCAGTCCGCGCACGGCGTGACCGCCAGCGCCGAGGACCTGGACTCCGGCCAGCGGCTGGAGATCAGCTGTCAGTACCTGATCGGTTGTGACGGTGGTCGGTCCGGGATCCGGCGGGCGATCGGCGCGGAGCTGCACGGTGACCCGGTGGTGTCGCGGGTGCAGTCCACGGTGATTTGTGCGCCCCGCCTGCTCTCCCTGATCGACCGGCCGGCCTGGGGGAACTTCTCGCTGAACCCGAGGCGAAGCGGCAATGTGTACGCCATCGACGGCCGGGAGATCTGGCTGGTGCACAACTACCTGCGCCCGGATGAGGCCGACTTCGACTCGGTGGACCGGGACGCGGGTATTCGGGCGATCCTCGGAGTGGCTCCCGACTTCGAGTATCAGGTGGTCGGCACCGAGGACTGGTTCGGCCGGCGGTTGGTGGCCGACCGGTTCCGGGATCGGTCCGTGTTCCTGTGCGGGGATGCCGCGCACATCTGGGTGCCGAACGCCGGCTACGGGATGAACGCCGGGATCGCCGACGCGACGAACCTGTCCTGGCTGCTGGCCGGCGTGCTCGCCGGGTGGGCCGCCCCGGAGATCCTGGACGCCTACCAGGCCGAGCGGCTGCCGATCACCGACCAGGTCTCCCGGTATGCGATGGACACCGCGCTGGCGGTGAACGCGCAGGCCCGGGCGGTGCCCGCGGAGATCGAGGAGCCGGGGCCGGCGGGCGACGCGGTGCGCGCCCAGGTGGGCAAGGCGGCCTACGAGCTGAACGTGAACCAGTTCTGCTGCGGCGGACTCAACTTCGGCTATTTCTACGACGCCTCGCCGATCATCGGCTACGACGATGAAACCGCGCCCGGCTACACCATGTACCACTTCACGCCGTCCACCGTGCCGGGCTGCCGTACGCCACATCTCTGGTTGGCCGACGGGCGATCGCTCTACGACGCGCTCGGCCCCGGCTACACCCTGTTGCGCCGGGACCGGGCGGTTGACGTGGGCGGGCTGGTGTCCACGGCGGCGTTCCGGGGTGTGCCTCTGACCGTGCTGGACCTGGCTGAGCAGCACACGGCGGTCCTCGCGCCGTGGCGGCTGCTGCTGGTCCGCCCCGATCAGCACGTGGCCTGGCGGGGAACCGGGGCGCCGGCCGACCCGCTGGCGCTGATCGACCTGGTCCGAGGCGCGGCCGAGCGGTCCGCCGAGGTGCCGGCTGGCGGGTCGAAACCGCCCGTTGGCGCCTTCCCCGGAGGGAGCGCGACGGCATGGACGTGATCATTGCCACCATGCCGGCGCTGGGCCACCTGAATCCGTTGCGGCCGATCGCCAGGGCACTGGTGCGCAGGGGCCACCGGGTGCGCTGGTGGACCGACCGGTCGTTCGCCGAGATCGTGGCTGGTACCGGCGCCGACTTCGTCCCGATGACCGATGCGGCGGGCATCCCGAGGATCGACGGGCTGGCCTGGCAGCCCGAGCGCGCCGCGCTGAGCGGCCTGGACCGGATCCGCTGGGACATCGAGAACGTCTTCGTGAACCCGATCCCCGGGCAGGTCGCCGAGCTGCGCGCGTTGCTCGCCGCGCACCCGGCCCAGCTGATCGTGTCGGACGCCGGGCTGATGGGCGCCGGCCCGCTGTACGAGCTGGGCGGCCCGGCCTGGGCGAGCGTGGGCACCACACCGTTGGCGCTGCCCGGTCGGGACACCGCGCCGTTCGGAGCGGCGCGTCCACCCAGCCGGAGCGTGGCCGGCCGGCTGCGCAACCAGGTGCTGTATCAGCTCCAGGACCGGGTGGTGCTACGCGGGGTCGGCGCCGCGGTGAACCGCATCCGCGCGGAGCTGGGCCTGCCCAGGACGCGGACACCGGTGATGAGCACCGGCTTCTCCCCGCTGCTGCACCTGCAGATGGGAGTGGCCGAGTTCGAGTACCCGCGCAGCGACCTGCCGGCGCAGGTGCACTTCGTCGGCGTGCTGGCCGACTCGACCAGCCCGGTGCCCACGCCCGAGTGGTGGCCGGAGGTGGCCGGGTCCACGCGGCCGGTCGTGCATGTCACCCAGGGCACCGTGGCCGACGCGGAGCTGGACGACCTGGTGCTGCCCACCCTGCGGGCGCTGGCCGACCTGGACGTCCTGGTGCTGGCCACCACCGGGCGCGCCGACCCGGCCAGCCTCGGCCCGTTGCCGGCCAATGCCCGGGCCGCCCGGATGCTGCCCTACCCGCTGCTGCTGCCGCGCTGCGCGGTGATGGTCACCAACGGCGGTTATGGCGGGGTGCAGCAGGCGCTCGCGCACGGCGTGCCGCTGGTGGTCGCCGGCGGCAGCGAGGACAAACCCGAGGTGGCCGCCCGAGTGGCCTGGACCGGCGCGGGCGTCGACCTGGGCGGCCACCGACCCTGCGAGGCGGACATCCGCGCCGCGGTCCGCGCGGTGCTGGCCGAGCCGTCCTATCGCCGGCACGCGCACCGGCTGCGCGAGGCGTACCGCCGCACCGACGCCGCCACCCGGTCGGCCGAGCTGCTGGAACAGCTCGCCACCAGCGGCCGTCCGGTGAGCAGGGGTGCTGAACCCACGCCGGCGTACGGGAAGCGGGCCTGGTGACGGCTACCTCGAACGGGTCCGAAGGGAGCCCGAGGGTGGTGGTGCTCGGCGCTGGCCTGGCCGGACTGTGCGCCGCGTACGGGCTGCTGCGCGACGGGTTCGACGTGCTGGTGTTGGAGGCGCGCGACCGCCCCGGTGGACGGGTGCGGACGGTGCGCGAGCCGTTCCTCGACGGCGGGTACGCCGAGGCCGGCGCGGTGCGCATCCCGGACTGCCACCGCCGCGTCCACGACTACCTCGGGGAGTTCGGCCTCACCGACAAGCTGTTCGAGTACAACGAGGTGGGGGAGCAGCTCTGGTACCTGGACGGTCGGCGGTTCGTCACACCAGGAACGCCGGAGGTGTGGCCGGTGGAACAGATGTCCGAGGAGGAGCGGCGCGACCCGTACGCCGCGCTGTCCAGGTACCTCGGGCCGGCGGTGGCCGCGGCTGGCGATGTGTCTGCGCCCGAGTGGCCCGGCCTCGGCGGGGCGACCCGCGCGCTGGACAGCCTGACCATCGAGCAGCTCGCCCGCCGCAACGGTGCCACCGACGGCTGGCTGCGCTTCCTGCGAGCCAGCTACGGCAACCTCGGCTGGGTGAACGCCCTGGCATTCGCAGGCCAGGAGTCCGCGCTGGCCGGGACGACCGCGATGTTCGGGCTGCGCGGCGGGAACGACCAGCTCCCGGGCGCCTTCGGTGCCGCGCTGGACGGCCGGGTGGCCTACCGGGCCGAGGTGCTGCGGGTGGACAGCCGCGCGGATCGGGTGGTGGTCGGCTACCGGGACGCAACCGGGCGGCGCCGGGAGATCCAGGCTGACTACGGGGTCTGCGCGATCCCGTTCCCGGTGCTGCGCCGGGTCGAGCTCACCGGCCTCGGCGAGCTGAAGCTGCGCGCCATCGATCGCTACCGGATGGCGGACGCGTCGAAGGTGTTCTTCCAGACCAGGACCCGGTTCTGGCGGAATGACCGGTGTGGTCCACTGGGTGGGCTGAACCTGGTCGGCACCGACACGGCCGCCGAGCGGATCTGGGACATCAGCCCGGGCCAACCCGGTCCGTTCGGCATGATCTGCGCGTATCAGATGGGCGGGAGCGCCGGCTTGCGGGCGATGCGGCCGCGGCGGCGGGTGACCTACATCCGCGAGGAGGTCTCGCGGTTCCTGCCGGGGTTGGCCGAGAACATCGTGGCCAGCTACACGAAGGTGTGGGCGGAGGACCGGTTCGCCGGCGGCTGCTTCGCGTACGCCGAGCCCGGCCAGCTGAGTTGGGCGCTGCCGGCGGCCCGGCGTCCGGACAACCGGCTGCACTTCGCCGGCGAGCACACCTCGCCGATCGTGGGCTGGATGGAAGGCGCGCTGGAGTCCGGTGAGCGCGCCGCCGCCGAGATCCGGGTGCGATCGTGTGAAGGAGCGCGGACGGCATGAACGAGATCAACGCCGAAACCGGCTACCTGCTGGACAACGCCGCCGAGGACGCCGGCGGGCGGTTCGGTGCGCTCTCCGCGCTGTTCGACCCGGTGACCGCCGAGCACGTCGACGCGTTAGGGATCCGCCCCGGGTGGCGCTGTTGGGAGGTCGGCGCGGGCGGTCCGTCGGTGCCTCGGTTGCTCCGCGACCGGGTCGGCTCGAGCGGATATGTGCTGGCCACCGACGTTGACGTGCAGTGGATGGACTCCAGCCCGGCCGGCGGGGTGGAGGTCCGCCGGCACGACGTGGCGCTCGACGACCCGCCCGGGAACGACTTCGACCTGGTGCACGCCCGTCTGGTGCTGGTGCACCTGGCGGATCGGGCCGCGGCGTTGCGCCGGATGGTGGCCGCGTTGCGCCCCGGCGGGTGGCTGCTGATCGAGGACTTCGACACGGCCCTGCAGCCGAAGGCCTGCCTGGATCCTCAGCGCCCCGAGGAGCACCTGGCCAACCACATCCGGGCCGGCTTCCTGATCCTGCTGGGGGAGCGTGGCGCGGACCTCCGGTACGGCCGGCGACTGCCCCGGCTGGTGCGCGAGGCGGGGCTGACCGAGGTCACCGCCGACGCAGCGTGTCTCCGCCGAGGCACTAGCCGCGGACAGACTCACGCTCTCGGACGGCCTGCGCGCCGCCCTGGTGCAGCATCGCGACCAGGCTCGTCCGGTTTCCCGCGCCCAGCTTGCGGTAGACGTTCTCCAGGTGCTTGTGCACTGTCCGCGGGCTGATGGTGAGGGTGCGGGCGATCTCCCGGTCGGTCAGCCCGTTGGCCAGGTGGTCGACCACGGCGCGCTCGCTGGGGGTCAGCGAGGGGAGGCCGGTCAATGCTTCGTCAAGCCGGTCGGTATGCCGGGCCAGCTTGCGCACGGACGTGGTCAGCGCGGCAACCCTGGCCCGCCGGTCCATGGCCTGCGCCCAGTGCGGTGTGATCAGTTCCACGATGCGCCGTTCGCGGTCACCGAAGCCGCGACGGGATCGGTTGAACGTCAGCGTGTTGGCGTGCCGACGGTCCAGGGTCGCCACGCAGAGCAACTGGTCCAGCGTGCCTCGAGGCCGGTAGAAGTCGACGTACAGCGCGAGCCGGCGCAGCGCCGCCGGTTCGGCGAGGTCGGAGACAGCGGTGGCCTTGCCCAGCTCGATCTGGCCGGCGCGGAACGCGGCGTGCGCGGGGTGTTGGTGGAAGACCGCGTGGAACTCCGGCGACTCGCTGAGGTTCGCCCTGCTGGGCGCGACCAGGCTGGTCACCAGGCGGGTGGTGTGGTTGTCCACCCGGGTGTAGGAGCCGACATCCGCGCCGATCAGCCGGCCCAGCTCCGCCAGCACGTGCAGCGGCGCGTTCGGATCCGCGCGCTCATCGGCGTTGAGCGCGTAGACCAGGTCGAGGACCGTGCGCAGGTCCTTCGAGGTCAGCGCGGACATGGCGGCCATTGTGCAGCCGTGTCGCCGAGATGAGTGAGCTATTTATCGTCCTCAGTCTGCCGCCGGGCACGGCTGGGCGACCACGGCGGCCGGGATCTTCTCCCGCTGCCGTGCGGTTGCCAGCACCGAGCCGGCGAGG
>Ga0193742_1002158_pt1 | contig 11398 bp, 6 predicted proteins | sample L2c1metaG_FD_165511 | JGI IMG/M metagenome (GOLD analysis project Ga0193742, IMG submission 165511) | Soil microbial communities from a riparian zone of the East river system, Colorado, United States - L2c1 | ecosystem: Environmental > Terrestrial > Soil > Riparian zone | place: USA: East River... | reverse complement strand
ATCTACAAATATGCCGGAATTTCTGGATGCATACGAGTATGCAAGTGCGCTGAGCCTGGCGAATCAGAATATCGGTAACGCCGCAACATATACCCCGGAACAATTGCAGAAGTACAAGGACCAATCGGATCCCGATCATTTTCCTAATTCGGATTTCATAGGCCGGATATTGCAAAAAGGTCCGATAACAAGACACAGTATATCATTTACAGGCGGCACCGAAAAATTACGGATCTATGGGAACCTCGGTTACTTGTATCAGGAGGGCATTGTTCCGGTAATTAATTTCAAGCGGTATAATTTTACTATTAATGCCGATGCGAACGTTACCAATACGACTGTCATTTCAGTTGATATTAATGCGGCATTGTCAAAGAATACACAACCAAGTGGAAAAAGCGGGGCTTCGATATTTACAGATGTAACCGAAGTGCCACCGATCCTTCCACTTACTTTTTCAAACGGATTGTACGCACATCCGTTGTTACCCCAGATATACGAAAGCGGTTACAACAATCAGAACAACAATGTATTCAATGGAAAGATAATGATAGAACAAAAGCTGCCATTCATTAAGGGGCTTGCACTTAAAGGTGCCCTGTCTTTTAATAAGAATTACAACTTTGGTAAAATCTGGAGCAGACCGCTTACTTTCTATAGCCTGAATGCGCAGGATGAATATATTACTCAGCCGTCCGGTCCGCCATCACCGACACTTGCAGAAGATATATTAGACAGTCAGCGGATTGTTGCGCAAGCTTATATCACCTATGACCGCATTTTTGGAAGACATTCGATTAATGCACTTGGTGTATTCGAGGGACAATACGGAACCACGAACGCATTTTCTGCGGGACGTATTAATTATGCTGTAAACCTCGACGAATTATCGGCCGGGAGCAGCAATAAAAATGATTTAACCAATGATGGATATTCCGGAAGGAATGCGCAGACAGGGCTAGTGTACCAATTGAATTATGCGTATGCTTCCAAATATCTTATTGGTTTGTCGGGTAGATATAACGGGCACTATTATTTTTCGCCGGGTGAGCGGTATGCATTCTTTCCTGCAGTTGCGGTTGCCTGGAATTTATCGGAAGAAAATTTCATAAAAAATAATTTTGACTGGCTCGACAATTTGAAGATTCGGGGCTCCTATGGAACCTCGGGAAACCTGGCAGGTAACCCGTTTCAATATCTCACATCCTATAGTTTAAGAAGCAGTTACATATTCGGTGGTAATGCTCCAAATCAGGTTCAGGGTATATATGAAAATGCACAGGCGAATCCTTTCATTACCTGGGAAACTGCTAAAAAATCAAATATTGGTCTTGATGCCAACTTTTTCAAGGGAAAACTGGGTGTGGTCATTGATGTATTCAAAGAAAGGAGATCGAATATGCTGATCACTCCCGATGCAGTGGTGCCATCAGAATACGGCATCGGAATTTCGCAGGTAAATGCGGGTATAATGGAAAATAAGGGCATTGAAGTTACGCTAACTACCGATCATCAATTTAAAAACGGACTAAAAGCAGGCGCTGCTTTTAATTTGTCCTATGCACGAAATAAGCTAATCCAGGTTTTCGAAAACGGATCAACATTTAATAATCCCAACAGAAGGATGACCGGCCGCCCCTGGAATACACAGTTTGGATTGCAGGATCTGGGACTTTTCCAGTTATCAGATTTCGAAGATGATGGCACTACCCTTAAATCGGGAATACCGGTTCCTACATTCGGTCCCGTGCGGCCTGGCGATATTAAATATTCTGATATAGCAGGTGCGCCTGATGCCAGCGGCAAACCTGGCGCACCAGACGGAAAAATAGATGTCAATGATTACACTACAATTGGCGACCCGCTGTTTCCGCAAATCACTTATGGTCTTAATCTTAATCTTTCGTGGAAGGGTTTTGATGCGAACGTATTATTGCAGGGTGCACTTAAGGCAAATGTGTACCTGAGCGGCGAAACTGCTTACCCGTTTTTTAACGGCGCAAAAATATACAAGGAACAGACAGATACCTGGACACCTGACAATACCAATGCATCTTTTCCAAGGTTAACCCCGACACCAATTACAAACAATACCCAGACATCGTCTTTCTGGATACGCAATGGTGATTTCCTGAGAATAAAAACATTGCAGGTTGGCTATTCGATCCCGGAATCATTAATTCAACGTACAGGACTACGATCGATCAGGATTTTTGCGGCGGGACAGAATCTTTTCACGTTCAGTGATATGAAATTCCTTGATCCTGAACTCGGCGATCCGCGTGCCCGCTACTACTTCCAGCAAAAAACGTATTCATTCGGATTAAGTCTCGGTTTCTGATTACAAAATGGCTAAAAATAGATTATGAAACGGTTTTCTTATTTATTGATCATTCTTTTCATTGTTTCGTGCAGTGAGAAAAGACTTGAAATATTGCCTACCGACAGGTTAAATGACCTTACCGTGTGGAACGATCCTGCAAGCGTAAATCTTTTTCTTAATGATGTGTATAATAGTGTAAATGCCGGCCCATACCCGGCAGTATCCAGAGAGAATCCGAGCGAGATCAGCAATGATCCGCTTGATGATTTTACCGATAATTCCACATACGGTCCCGAAGCAGGTCTTCCTTCGGCGCAATTATTTAATAATGGAAGCTATGGGCCCGGTGCACCGATCTTTCCTAACCAGTGGAAATATATGTACGCCAATATCCGTAAGTGCAACCTGCTGATTGAAAAAGTATCGGGCTCTACGTTCGATGAAGCAACTAAAAACAGTTTGATCGCCCAGGGCAGGTTCCTGAGGGCATATTTTTATAAACAGCTGGTCGACCTTCATGGCGGTGTTCCACTTATTACAAAAGTGCTTAACAATCTTGGCGAAGAAGATATTTTCTTTGCCCGCAATACTTATGAGGAAAGTGTCGCATTTATACAAACTGAATGCACAGCTGCAGCAGTTGACTTGCCTTTACAAGTAACAGGAAAGGATCTTGGCAGGGCAACAAAAGGTGCGGCCCTGGCATTAAAAGGAGAAGAGGAATTATATGCAGGCAAATGGGAGGAAGCAGCTCAAACGCATAAAGACATAATGGAACTGGGCGTTTATGATTTGTTCGATAACTATGAGGGCATGTTTTATCCCGCCAACGAAAATAATGCTGAGGTTATTTTTGATATTCAATTTGCGCCGAACATACGGAATAAAAATATTAACCAGTACTGGGGTGTTGTGGAAGTGGCGAAAGGAGCGGGTTGGGGATCAGTGGATCCTACTCAGAACCTTGTAGATGAATATGAATTTAAAGATGGAAAAACTGCTGCGGAGGGATCGGAATACTATGATCCGCAACATCCGTACGATAACCGGGAAAAACGTTTTTACCAGTCGATAATATATGATGGATCAGTGTGGAGGGGAAAGGTGGTCTACACACGGCTTGGTATAGCTAATAATGCCAATGAAATTAACCTGACAGGGAAATCGGGCAATGCGGGTCGAACCGGGTACTTTGTAAGAAAGCTGCAGGACTCAAGTATATCTTCAACACCCAGCACACTCGACGGTGCCAATGTAATTGTATGGAGATACGCAGAAGTGTTGCTGAATTATGCTGAAGCGCAGAACGAAGTGGTTGGACCCGATCAGTCCGTGTATGATGCAATGAATAAGATACGTGAAAGGTCCGCACAGCCCGAGCTACCCGCCGGATTAAGCAAGGAACAGATGAGAGACCGTATCCGTCATGAAAGAAGGATCGAGCTGGCATTTGAGGGCAAAAGGTTTTATGATATTATGAGGTGGAAAATAGCAGATGAATTATTTGATGCACCTATTTATGGAATGAAAATTACCGGCGATAATGAAACATTAAAATATGAAAGAGTGGAAGTGCGTAAAATATCATTTGATCCTACAAAAAATTATCTGCAGCCTTTACCGCAATATGCGCTTGATCAGAATCCAAAGCTTGTTCAGAACCCAAACTATTAGTTCATGTATTGTATACGGATATTGATATTATTATTAATCCCTTCCTTTTTATTGGCGCAACGGAAGCCTAATATTATTTTTATCCTTGCAGATGACCTGGGTTATGGAAGCATAGGCGCTTTTGGTCAGCAAATGATCAAAACACCCAATCTTGACAAACTGGCCAAGGGAGGGATGAAGCTGACTAATTTTTATGCTAATCCTATTTGCGCCCCTACACGTGCTTCTTTTTTTACAGGAATGAGTTCCGCACATTGTGTGATCAGGGATAATTATGAATTGGGTGGCTATGAAGATTCCACAGAATTCGGACAAATGCCTTTGCCGGCAAATACAATGACTCTTGGAAAATTACTCAAGGGTCAGGGTTATAAAACGGCGGTATTTGGGAAATGGGGCATGGGCGGTCCTAATTCGACTGGTGTTCCCTGGAAACAGGGCATTGATGAATTTTACGGATATCTCGATCAGAAACAGGCGCACAATTACTATCCTTCACATCTGTGGAGAAATAATATTTCCGAAAAGCTTCCAAATCATGTTGTAAGCGCTCACCAGAAATTACCTCCGGGCGCAAATCCGGAAGATGATGCATCGTATAGTGGATTTAAAGGCAATATCTATTCTTGTGATACCATTACTTCTGAAGCGCTGAAATTTATCAGGCAAAATAAACAATCGCCGTTTTTTATGTATTTGGCTTATACGATTCCCCATATGGCGTTGCAGGTTCCTGACAAATACCTTCTTCCTTACCTTGGAAAATTTAATGAAAAGCCTGTCAGCGGTGGAGGATACCTGCCGGTAAAATATCCTTATTCTACATACGCAGCCATGATCACATTACTAGATGAATATATAGGAAGAGTAGTTAAACAATTGCAGGACGCGGGACTGGATAAAAATACCCTGATTGTTTTTACCGGCGATAATGGGGCAGCTGGAGGTGGAGCAAATACTGTTAATCCCGATTATTTCAATTGCAGCGCGAATCTAAGGGGCAGGAAGGGTACCCTTTATGAAGGTGGTATCAGGGAACCTTTTATTGCTTTCTGGCCGGATAAAATAAAGGCTGGTGATAGTTCGGGTCATGCAGCTGTTATCTGGGACATGCTTCCCACGTTTATGGAAGCGGCGGGCATAAATAAAACAGAGGGTGTTGATGGCATTTCCATATTGCCCTTGTTGCGGGGCCGTAGTAATCAGAAGCAGCATGAATATCTATATTGGGAAATTCATAGACCCGGTAAAGGAATACAGGCGGCCAGGTTTGGAAAATGGAAAGCTGTCCGACGGCAGACGCATGTTAATCCCAATAACCCCATTGAATTGTACGACCTGGAAAATGATATTTCGGAAACAACCGATATCTCCGCCAAACATCCTGAATTGGTCAAAAAGGCGGATAAATACTTCAAGAATAGGGAAACCGCGACACTCAGCGAATGGAACTTTTATACTGAGCCTAAGAAAGAAGAGTAAAGCAATCAAATGAATTATTATGAAATATAATGTAGTAATGTTATTTTTTTTTATTACAGTTTATTTTATTGCCAGCGGATTTATTCAACCGGTTCCTGGAGTAAATAAGCAGCATTTTATTAATGTCCGCGATGCTGCAGGTATAAAGAAATTTTTTAAGTATACTGATGACAGGATACCCTTTATCAGTTCACACAGGGGAGGCCCGAGAGCGGGATTTCCTGAGAATTGTATTCCCACCTTTGAAAACACATTGGCGAGAACCTGGTCGATTCTTGAAATTGATCCTCATTATACAAAAGACAGTGCAATTGTCTTGATGCACGATAAAACCTTAAACAGAACCTCCAACGGTTCAGGAAAAGTTTCGGATCATACCCTGGAGGAAATAAGGAAGATCAAATTAAAAGACACTGAAGGTGCAGTTACGAACTTCGGTATTTCTACACTTGATGAGGTGCTTGAATGGTCAAAAGGGAAAACGATAATGGTCCTGGACGAGAAGGATGTACCTGCGGAAGTTCGTGCCCGTAAAATTATAGAGCATCATGCGGAAGCCAGCGCGATGCTGATCGTATATTCTTTTGCGGATGCTGTGAAAGTACATGCAATCAGTAAGGATATTATGATGGAGGTTATGATTCCTGATGCGGAAAAATTGAAGAGTTTCGACAGCACGGGTGTTTCGTGGTCAAATGTTGTGGCATTTGTAACACACACGCAACCGACAAGCGCGGATATTTATAAAATGATTCATAATAAAGGATCGATGTGTATTACGGGAAGTTCGAGAACGATAGACAAGGAATTTATCCGGTCGGTAAATAAAGATACTGCTGCTTTAAAAAGCGGTTATGATAAATTGATCCGGAGCGGCACCGACATTATTGAGGCAGATCTTGGAATAGAGGCGGGTGAATCGCTTGAGACGTTTGACAGAAAGGGAAGCAGCAAAACATCCTTTTTCCATATTAGAAATAAATGATTTGAGGCTGCTTGCTTGCTTTCGCTGCAAAGTATCCAGAATATGTCCTGCAGATTATCAGCAAAGAATGTTCTGCTGAGGGGTGTGGAAATACATTCCCCAGTTGCCGTTACAATTACTCGAGATTTCAGCTAATCTTCCTAAAAATGGGATTTTATGTGTAACTCGAGTGGTAACTGTGAGAACATATACTCCAGTAACTTCGCCATAAGGTTTAAGTAATTTTGCATCTGTTTTCCTATTTTGAATTTAAGTAACGCCTGGATGAGTGACAATTCGAACCATAGCTCCGTCCAACCTCTGCTGAATTATTTCCAGCAGCTCATTTCGTTATCGGAAAAGGAGCAGGAATTGGTTGTTCAAAGATTCAAGCCACGTCTATTTCGTAAAAAGCAGTATGTTCATCAAGAAGGCCAGATATGTACTGAAATGTCTTTTGTTGTTCGAGGTTGTTTAAGGATGTACAAAATTGATGAGAAGGGCAGCACACACGTGCTGCAATTTGCAGTCGAGAACTATTGGATCATGGATTTGGGAAGTTTTCACGGCGAGAAGCATTCTGTGTTGAACATCGATGCCTTGGAAGATAGTGTTGTACTGCAAATAAGCCGACCCGACCTGGTTTCTCTTTATCTTGCAGCACCGAAATTTGATCGGATTTTCCGGGTTCTGTCAGAAAATAGCTTTATCAGATTGCAGGACAGACTACTTCAAAATATCAGCTCTACAGCTGAAGACCGTTATAATTCCTTTTTAGAAGTATATCCACATATGTCGAATAGACTATCACAAGTGCAGATAGCTTCGTTTTTAGGCATTACACCAGAGTTTCTCAGCCGTCTGAGAAACAAGAAAACCAAGGGGAAATCTTCAAAAACTTAAACTACATCAATACTATTTCTTAAACAAGGTCATTGGAGGAACCCTCCTCATTGGCCGAGATTTGCACTTACAAAGCAATTTATTAAAAAGAAATAGTTATGACAAAGCAATCGAAAATCGCCATTATCGGTCTCGGACACATCGGAACGGCAGTAGCAACTAACCTTGTTAAAGGAGCCCGGGCCATCATCGTTGCGGACCGCAACATCGACAAGGCCAAAAATCTTTCTCAAAAACTCGGTAGTCTGGCGGAGCCAATGGAAATTGCCACTGCGATAAAAGCAGCGGACATCATTGTTCTGGCAATCTGGTTTGATGCCATAAAGGAAGTCCTGAGGCAGTATAAATCTGAACTTGCCGGGAAAATCATTGTCGACCCCTCTAATCCTATTGCTCCAGCTGAGAACGGAGGATTTAAGAAGACAATTAGCGAGTCGGAGTCAGCGGGAGAGATAATTTCTAATTTACTTCCTAAGGGTGCCAGACTGGCCAAGGCCTTGGGAACGCTTGGAGTTGCTACTTTATCAGGTTCAGCTTTCCAAGATCCAAAAAATGTTTTGTTTTACGCAACTGATGACATGACGATAAATTCTGAAGTCGACCAGTTGATCAGGGATAGTGGATTTGAACCAGTAAGGTTAGGTGATATCAGTCAATCCATCCGTCTCGAAGCTTTTGGCGAATTTCATGAATTTGGTGCTCTGGGGAAGACGGTTACCCTTTCTGAAACAAAAAAGTTACTTGAAGTTTGACTTGTCAATCAATTCTGAATTAAACTATCTTCCATAAAACCCAATCTAAGTCATTGGGTTTTTGTTTCTGCTGTAATCCTTCCCTGTCTGGCGATAAATAGTCTTAGTCTATCAGGAAATCACAAGGATTGGCTCACAAAAGTCAAAGAAAGGTCCCTCTGGCCTCTACTATTAAAGACATCAAAATTTATGCGTGGACGGCCGAAGCCTGGATCGTTACCTGACCAAATGCCGCCTGTCTCTCCGTCATTGATAGGAGTAAACAGGTGCAAGGCAGTGTTTTTTAGTGATGTACTGTCGGTCGGATTCAGGTGGTAGTGATGATGGGATAATGTTAAGATTGTTCTTCCTGTAACCAGGTGTAAAGTGTTTTTCTGCTAATGTTCAATTCTCGTGCAGCTTTGGTTTTATTAAAGCCATTTTTGATGAGTGCACTGCGGGCCTTTTGATATTTTCCCTCGTCTTCTTCATTTATTTTCGCAGGCAGCTCCTGATTCCTGAAAAGTATTCCTTCGAGTACCGCCTTTTCTTCAATCAAGGCGTGCCTGGTAATTACCTGCTCCAGTTCCCTCACATTACCTGTCCATTGATGGTCTTTTAACCTTTCCATGAAACTTTCGGTTATCCCGATAAGTTTTTTATTAAACTTCGAGGATAATTTTGCCAGGATATTGGTGACCAATAAAGGAATATCAGTTTGCCTCTCCCTCAAAGCGGGGACTTTAATGATAATGGCGCTTAGCCTGAAATAAAGATCAACACGGAATTTTCCCTCTTCAACCAGTTTTTCCAGATTTTGATTTGATGCACAGAGAATACGCACATCTACCTGAATTGGTTTCTGTCCACCCAAGGTCACGATTTCGCCTTGCTGAATCACTCTTAATAAAGCGGCCTGTCCATGAGGGCTCAGATCCGCAATCTCATCAAGAAACAATGTTCCTTTGTTGGCCAGTTCAAATTTTCCCAGCCTTCTGTACATGGCTCCGGTAAAAGCGCCTTTCTCATATCCAAAAAATTCGCTTTCAATTAAAGTATCCGGAATGGCCCCACAGTTAACGGTAATAAAGGGACGACTTTGACGCGGGCTGAGCAGGTGTATCTGCGTGGCTACTAATTCCTTTCCGGTTCCCGATTCACCGTCGATACAGATGTTCACGTCGTACGGCGCTACTTTTTGAATCAAATTATAAAGCGCTTTCATGGAAGGCGAAGAACCGATAAGGTTCCCGAATCTTGGCAATGGGTGAAGCCGGTTTCCAGGGAAACTAATATTTTTAAAACCTCTTACCCTCATATTGACCGATTCGATTACCGGAAACCTGTCAAATACGGAGCCCCCTGCATATCCATGAATAGGAACCTGCATAAGAAATTCATCGAAGTCTTCAGGATCTGTAAGGAAACCTCCATAAATCAGCGAAAAAGGTTTGCGTCCGGATTTATGAACGCTTGTGATCATCTCTTTCGCCTTGGTAATAGAAAGCTGAAGTTGATTGCGCTTTTCAATGGTATCCGCTATTTCGAATGTCAGTCCAACATTAAGGATAAGCGCATCAACATCGTTACTGGCGAATAAATTGGCGTCTTCTGCAGTAAGAGCGAAACCAAAGGTTATAAATCCCATAGTTTTCGCCTTGTGCAAAAGTTCCACCTCGGCCTGTATACCAAGACCTTCATTTTCTATATGCGCACGAAACTCTCCGTCAATAAACCCGATGGCAGGCCAGTTGGTAATTCCCTCAACTCCCATCTCTTTTAATTTTTCGAGCACTTGCTGAATTTCAAGAACCGGATCACTGGCGAATACACCAGCAACAACAGGAGTATTTCCCCTGTGGGGGAGTATATGCTGACGTAACAAATCCTCCATTTGCCTGTTTGCATTACCATATGGCATAAAAGCAGCCAGGGATCCATAACCCATACTCCTGTACAATCCGGCGTTCAACGCTATGATCAGATCTGCCCCGGCGTTGACTGCCGATCTGATCATCAGGCCGCTTCCCGCTACAACGCCGATAAGAGGAGATGGAGGTGGTATGGAAGAAACCAGGTCTCGAAGATTTGACATTTTGTTTGAATTAATTAAAGATGGGTTACGAAGTGTTACTTAGGTAACAAAAGGTAACAATACTGAGATCAGGAAAAATGCGATTATCCAAGAGCAAGTACCTGCAATAACTTGACAATCAACTTGTTTTAGGCAGTGGTAAAAAACTGGCATTAGGCTTGACTTATAGCGTTCGAATCTATTGAAATATCGCCATAAATTATACACATGGTGACGATTTACTAAACTTCAGTGGGTAAATGATGCTCTTGGGGTGCCTCATAACCGGGTTGGACAAGAGCAACAGGTCAAGGTCAACACAACGATCCGCCAATTCAGAAAGGGCGGTAGCCATAATGAAAATATGCCATGCAAACTGAAAAACTGATGAGAAACCCACGCTCTGTCAAACGGCGACGCGCCATGCTTTTTATTTTCCTCATTGTTGTATTGGTGGTCGCTGGTTGGTTTATTCTGAGCAGGCTGTTCGGGAAAAGGATGGGAGAGCAGCCACCACTTTCAGAATCAGATGCCAGTCGGGACACCATCCCGGCTGTGCAGGTATTGGTTCCCGGGTTCACCGTAAAAGAACTGCCGCTTAAACTCACTAACATCAATGTAATTCGTTACGGGCTCGATGGTCGTCTCTACGGTCTGGCTTATGACGGTCATATTTATGTATTGACCGACACTGATGGCGACGGCGTGGAAGACAAGGCAGAGTATTGGTGGGATAAAGAACCACTGGTAATGCCTGTAGGCATGGCTATAACAGAGGAAGGCATATATGTCAGTTCCAAGAATAAAGTTTCTGTAATAAAAGACAAGGATAAAGATGGCAAGGCAGAAACAGAAGAAATAATCACAAAGAACTGGGTCGAGCCTCGTGTATTCACGGGTACCACCGCTACCGGCGTTGATGCATTCGGGATTGCGAGTGACCAGACCGGCAACGTCTATTTTGCTTTGGGCGCAGCAGACTTTACAAGGGCCTATATGGTCGATTCTGTAAACAACGCGCATTATGATATCAAGAGTCAGCGTGGCACCATTTTAAAAGTGGCAAAGGGCAGCAGCAAACGAAAAATCTTCTGCACGGGAACCCGTTTTCCGGTAGCCATGGCTTTTAACGGGGAAGGAGATTTGTTTGCGACCGATCAGGAAGGCGCTACCTGGCTGCCTAACGGCAACCCGTTTGATGAGCTGCTTCATATACAGGAAGGACGGCACTATGGCTTTCCCCCGCG
>Ga0193742_1002157_pt1 | contig 11400 bp, 10 predicted proteins | sample L2c1metaG_FD_165511 | JGI IMG/M metagenome (GOLD analysis project Ga0193742, IMG submission 165511) | Soil microbial communities from a riparian zone of the East river system, Colorado, United States - L2c1 | ecosystem: Environmental > Terrestrial > Soil > Riparian zone | place: USA: East River... | reverse complement strand
ACTCCTCGTTGAGCATCCCGCGCTGCGCCAGCTCGATCATGCGGGTGCGTTCGGCCAGGTGGACGTCGAACGCCTCCCGGAACTCGGGGTCGAGCCAGTCGCGGTACTCGGCGTTGGGCAGCCCGGCGTGGCAGTCCGACGAGATGACGAGGTAGGGGTCGTTGCTGTCCATGTCGTGCTCCTGGGCTCAGTGCTCAGCCGGTGACGTCGCTGATGTAGGTCGGGTTGGTGCGGGCCAGCATCGACTCGGCCCGGGCGGAGATCTGCTCGTCGGACCGACCGCCCTTGGGCAGGATCCAGAACGCCTGGTCGCGCACGGCGGCGACCACCTGGTCGGCGACCTCCTCGACGGGCGTGTACGTGACGCCGACGCCCGCCTCGGCCATGCGCTCCTCGAACGCCTCGACGCTCCCCCGGCGGGCGGTGGGGCTGGCCAGGTCGGCCGGACGGTTGCGCCACGAGCTGAAGAGGCCGGTGCGCAGCATGTGCGGGCCGGGGAACAGCACCGAGGCGCCGACGCGACCCTCGGTGTCGGCCTGCAGCTGGGCGTAGAGGCACTCGCTGAGGGTCACCACCGCCGACTTGGTGACCGCGTAGATCGGGGTGCCGGCCAAGGGGGCGACGCCGCCGTTGCCCGACGACGTGTTGACGACGTGGCCCTCCTCGCCGCCCGCGACCATCGCCGGCACGAACGCCCTGATGCCGTGGACGACGCCCCACACGTTGACGCCCACGGCCCAGCGCCAGTCGTTGAGGTCGTGCTCCCACATCCGGCCGTCGGCGCCGGCGCCGACTCCGGCGTTGTTGCACAGGAGGTGGACCGCGCCATGGCGGTCGAGCACCTGGTCGCGCAGCCGCTCGACCGAGGCGTAGTCGGCGACGTCGGTGGCGACCCCGCTGACGTCGAGGCCTGCGGCCTGCAGCTCGGCGACGGTGGCGTCGAGCACGGGCTGCTCGACGTCGGCCAGCACGACCCGCATCCCCTCGGCGGCGCACCGCTCCCCCATCGCCCGGCCGATCCCGCCGGCGCCACCGGTGACCACCGCGACCCGTCCCGTCAGGTCGCGCATCAGTCGTCGCCGTTCCCCAGCGGGGACAGGTCGTCGTAGCGCTGGTGCACGAAGGGCAGCAGCCACTCGCCGGGGACCTGGGTGACGATCTCGCCGCGCTGCACCGCCCGCCGCTCGGACAGGGTCAGCGACACCAGGCGACGGACCGGGAGGTCGGGCACGGGATCGAAGCGCGACTCGGTGAGCGTGACCGCACCGTCGACCGGCGCCAGCGAGCGGTAGGTCTCCGTGCGGTGGCAGTAGACCAGCGACGGCTCGGCGTCGAAGCCCTTGCCGTCGGGCGCCGGCAGGAACTTGAAGTAGAAGTCGACGCGCTCCTGGTCGTCGGGCGGGTCGAGCGGCGCGCCGACCCGGCCGGTGACCTCGACGAACGTCACCCCCATCCGGGTGATGCGCCCGGTGACGGTGCCACCGTCGCCGTCGCCGTCACGCTCGAGGGTCACCTGGGCCAGCTTCTTGGGCTCGCCGAACGTCTCCCGGCCGCCGATCACCGACTGCTCGGTCGTCATCGGCATGACCAGCGGGTAGTTGCCGACCGTCCCGTCGTGGCGGGCCTGCACGGCGACAGTGCCGGCGCCGAACGGCAGGTAGCCCCCGCCGAGGTCGACGCGGGCGACCGAGATCCGCACCAGCGGCTGGTCGGTCGGTTCGAGGGGTCTCGGCAGCACGGCCGCGACCACCTCGGGGTCGGTCTCGTAGCTGGCGGTCAGCGAGGTCGACCAGGCGCCGACCGACGTGGCCTTCACCTCGCGGTTCAGCAGCTCGTCGGGGGTGCGGGCGCCGTAGCGGACACGTCCTCCCATGTCAGGTCTCCTTCGGTTGGGCCATGGCGGCGGCGAAGGTCGGGCAGCGCAGGCTCCCGGGCGGGATGTCGGCCGGCTCCAGGGGTTCGGCCACCTCGTCGACCCGGGGGCCGACCTCGGCGGCGATCGGCGCCAGCAGGTCCAGGTCGAAGCCGTAGAGCCGGGCGGCGTTGCCGCCGACCATGGCCTGCACCTCGCTCGGGTCGACGTCGGCGAACGCCAGGCGCAGGTGCTCGTGGCTGTAGGGCCAGCAGCCCTCGCGATGCGGGAAGTCGCTGCCCCACATGATCTTGTCGACGCCCACCGCGTGGCGCATCCCGACCTCGTGCGGCCGGATGAAGCTCGCCCCGACGTGGCACTGCCGGGCCCAGTACTCGCTGGGCTTCAGGCTCAGCTTCGCCATCACCTCGGCGCCGAAGATCGCCTCCTGCGAGCCGGTCGCGGCGCGCATCCGGGTGGAGTAGTAGTCGAGCGTGCCGAGCTGCTCGGGCAGCCAGGCGGTTCCCTGCTCGGTGAACACGAACTGCAGGTCGGGGTGCCGTTCCATCACCCCGGCGTAGATCAGGTGCCACAGCGTGCGGTGCGCCCACCAGGTCACCTCGACCAGGAACATCACCTTCGCCTCGGCGTAGGGCCCGTAGTCGGGTGCCGCGCTGCCGCTGTGGTGGTTGACGGGCATGCCCAGCTCTTCGCAGACCGCCCACAGCGGCTCGTAGTCGGGGGCGTAGAGCGGCGGGACGCCGCTGCCGGGCGGGGCGCCCGGCAGGAGGATGCCGCCCGTGAGGCCGTGCTCCCGGGCCCAGCGCACCTCCTCGACGGCCCGGTCGACGTCGTGCAGCAGGATCTGGGCGATGCCCGCCCGTCGCCCGGGCGCCGCCGCGCAGAACTCCGCCAGCCAGCGGTTGTGGGCGTGGAGCCCGGCCCAGCGCAGGTCGAGGTCGCCGGCCGTCGCGGCCGGTGGTTGGTGCAGCAGCGATGAGGTGGGGAAGAACGGCGGGACGGTGTTCGGGAAGATCACCTCGGCCACGACCCCGTCGGCTTCGAGCTCGTCGAGGCGGCGCCGGTGGTCCCAGTTGCGGCTGGCTCCGTGGTCCTGGAGGTCGTCGTAGGGGTTCTCGAACGCGGCCCGCCAGCGGTCGAAGTCGTCGAGGTGCCGGCTCTCGAGGTAGGGCCGGTAGTCGGCGACGTCGCCCCCGCCATGGCAGTCGGCCGAGATCACGGTGTAGCGCTCGTCGGTCAATGCTCCCCCTTCCCCCGTGAGACGGTTTTCACTTTCGTCTCATGGTCGAAGGTAACATGCCGCCATCGACACAGCAACGGTCACGGATCTCCGCCGACGGTTGATCGACGCCACCGAACAGGTCATGCGGACCAACGGCCCGCTCGGTGTGCGGATCGACGAGGTGGCGCGACTGGCCGGCTGCTCGCGCGCCACGCTCTACCGCCACGTCGCCGACAAGGACGAGCTGGTGCGCGAGGTGCTGATCCGGCTGGCCCGGGCCCGGGCGAAGCGGATGGAGCGCGCCCTCGCCCGCATCCGGGACCCCGCCGAGCGCATCGCCGAAGGCGTGCACCGCACGGTCGAGGCCGTGCGCGACGAGTGGTGGTACCAGGCGCTCGACGACCACAGCGCCGTGGCCCGCATCGGCGGCGGCCCGCAGGCGTTCGTCGCCCTGACGACACCGCTGGTGGGGCCGTTCCTGGAGGAAGCGGCGGCCGCCGGCATGCTGCGACCCGGCGTCACCACCGAGGACGCCACCGAGTGGCTGTGCGTGGTGACCACCGGCCTGCTCGCCGTCGACCTCCCGACCACCCGCAGCCGCGCCGAGCAGATCGCCTTCCTCCGGCGCTTCGTCGCCGATCCCCTGCTCCGCCGTCAGCCGTCGGCCGTCAGCCGCAGACCGGCGGCAGGGCCATGATCTCGGCCACCTTGGGGCCGAGGTCGTCGCCGGGCACCGACGTCGAGACCGCACCCGCGCTCTGCCCCCCGAGCAGGTACACCTCTCGCACGCCGCTCACGCCGAACGCATGCACGTCGTCGATCGTGTCGGTGTACGCGGCATCGATGACCACGCCCTCTGCCGCCAGCGCGATCAGGTCACTGCTCAACTCGGTGTACGGCTCGGGCGTCTGCGAGGTCTCGACACGGGTTCCCTCGACAGGGAAGCCGTTGCGCTCCAGCCAGCCCATCATCGCCTCCGGCACCGGCTGGTCGCCGATCATGTTCGTGCCCGGAAGGCCGGTCGAGTACAGGATCTCGTAGCCCCGCTCGTAATAGGCCGTCACCAGCGCGGGTGCGTCGGCACGCGGCGTCGGCTCGTCCGACGGGTCACGCAACCACTCGAGCACCTCTTCCTTGGTCGCTGTGATGGTGCCGCTGGTGTCGAACACCACCATGTGCCGAACGCCGTCACACGGCGGCGACGCGGTCGACGGCGGGGCTGTCGTGTCGGCTCGCCCCGCGGGTGCGAGCCCGTCACCACCTTCGTCGTCGCCTCCGCTGCATGCCGCCATCCGCAACGCAGCCACCACTACCAGTGCCAATCCGCCTAGAGCCCGATCCCTCACAGTCGTCAATCTGTACTACCGATGACCGGCCCACAGCGGTGCTACCGCACGTGACCTGGGAACATGCCGTCGGGGACGGTCGGTCACATGGCCTTGAGGATGAGCTCCCAGCCGATGAAGTACACGACGACGAGCAGCGCGAAGCCGGCGACGATCGTGTGCCGGTGGTCGTCGAACACCTGCTTGTTGAAGGCGTTGTCGTAACCGCCGATCAGGCCCAGGGCCGACGCTTCGATGAAGGCCCAGATCGCCAGCACGACGATCCAGTAGACGATGGTGCTGCCGATCTCTTCACGCCAGAAGCCCCCGCCGTGGGCGGCGAACACCATGAAGTAGAGCATCGTGATGCTGAACAGGGTGTTGCAGCGGGAGGCGCGGGCGGCGGGCTTCGCCAGCTCTGCGGCCCGGGGATCGGCCTCGCCGCCGTTGGCGACGGTCTCGGCCGACCCGATGATCACCTTCTGCGCCCGCCAGATCACGCCCCACACGTTGAGCAGCATCGTGATGCCGAACAACATGCCGGTCATGATCGCCACGCCTTCCTGACCCTTGAAGAAGCGGTCGGCGTTGTCACCGTTCAGGCCGATGATCATCAGGCCGAACAGGAACGTCAGCAGGGCTGCGTACCGGAACCACCACAGGGCTCGCAGCGTGAGCTTGCGCTGGGCCTCGGAACGGGCCTCGGCCGACATCTCGGCGAACGCCGGGGTCTGCACGAAGTTGAAGAAGTACAGAAGCCCGATCCAGGTGATCCCCGAGAGGACGTGCGCTGCTCGCGAGAGCATCTCCCCGGCACCGGCTGACTCGAAGAAGTCGTTGAAGATCTCCACCGCTCCCCCATCTCTGTTGCGACGGACGGCAGGAATCTAACGCCTCCGTCAGGTTCACGCCTGGTCGACGTCGGCGTGGGTGGCGCCGCCGGAGAGGTGGCGGTAGCCGGGGCCGCGGTCGAACATCGGTGGGGTGCCGCGCTCGGCGGCGAGGCGGGCGCGCAGCTCGGTGGTGGCGGCCTCGTCGACGGTGGGGTCGCTGACGTCGGGGTCGACGAACACCACGCCGTAGTCGGCGGTGGCGGCGGTGGGGCTCACCTTCTGCTGGCGGACGTCGAGGGCGACGCGCCAGGGCTCGCGCTCGAGCGGGTCGCCCCAGCCGCCGCCCCCGGTGGTCTCGATCCGGATCACCTCGCCGGCGACGACCGGCTCCCAGTCACACAGGCCGGGCATGACCCGCTCGGCGGGACCATCAGGATCGATCGTGACCCGGAACGGCGCCCCGGCCCGACCGCCCCGCACGCCCCAGCACGACAGGATCGACCGGTCGGCCACCGACATGTAGCTGGCGTCCTCCAGGGCCCGGATCTCCTTGCGGTAGCCCAACCCGCCCCGGAACCGGCCGGCGCCACCCGAGTCGGTCGCCAGGCCCAGCGACTCCACCCGCACGGGGAAGCGGGTCTCGACGAACTCGACCGGCAGGTTGCGCGACTCGGGCACCACGTGGATGGTGTCGCTGCCGTCGGCGTAGTAGCGCCCGCCCGACCCGCCACCGAGGATCTCGCGGTTGAGGTACCACCGGCCCGACGCGTCGTACCCGGAGATCCCGGTGTAGCGGATCGTCTCCTGGTCGGCGGGCATGTAGCCGTCGACCGCCTTGGCGATCACCCCGGCGAGCACGCCCAGCAGGCGCAGGATCACGAACGTCCGGGCGTTGGTGGGCGCCGGGAACACCGGGGTGACGAGCGTGCCGGGCGGCGGGAAGCGGATGTCGATCAGGTCGACCACGCCCTCGTTCACGTCGAGCTCGGCCATGCGCTCGGGGGTGTCGGCGAGGTTCCGCAGGATCGGCGCCAGCCACTTCTTCAGGAAGTTGCCGCCGGCGTAGTCGCCGGCGTGGTTGATCGGGCCCTTCGCCTGGGGGCCGGTGCCGGTGAGGTCGAGCAGCAACCGGTGAGGGTCGGAAGCCTTGGTCAGCGTGATGCGCTGGCGGTGCAGGCGGGGCGACTCGACGCCGTCGTGCTCGGCGTAGTCCTCCCAGGTCCAGGTGCCGTCGGGGATCTTGGCCAGCAGCTCACGGCGGAAGGTCTCGGTGCACGCCGCGACGATCGCGTCGAAGCACGCCTCGACCTCGGCCCGGCCGAAGCGGTCGAACAGGTCGGCCAGGCGGGCCGCCCCCATCAGGCAGGCGGAGCACTCGGCGTCGAGGTCGCCGGCGATCGAGTCGGGCATCCGCGAGTTGCGGGTGAGGATGCGGATCACGCCCTCGTTGGGCACGCCGGCGTCGTGCAGCTTGACCGGCGGCACCATCAGCCCCTCCTCGAAGACCGACGTCGCCCGCGACGGCATCGACCCGGGGACCGCGCCACCGATGTCGTCGTGGTGCCCGAAGGCCTGGACGAACGCCACCACCTCCCCGTCGTGGAACACCGGCACCGTCACGCACAGGTCGGGCAGGTGGCCGATGCCGCCCTCCGACAGGTACACGTCGTTGTGGAAGTAGATGTCGCCGGGGCGCATCGTCTCGATCGGGAAGTCGCGCACCACGGGGTGGACCAGCGCCGAGTAGGAGCGTCCGGTGAGCTTGCGCAGCCGGCGGTCGTGGATCCCGGCCCGGAAGTCGTGCTGGTCGCGGATCATCGGCGACCGCGAGGTGCGCCCGATCTGGTCCTCGACCTCGGCCTCGACGGACGCCAGCGTCCCCTCGACGATCTCCAGCAGCACCGGGTCGACGTCGGTCACGTGGGTCCCTTCCTCTGCATCACCAGGGTCCCCAGGCGGTCGACCTCGACCACGACCCCGGGCGGCACCGGCACCGTCGAGCCGTACTCCTCGATCACCGCCGGCCCGGCGACCAGGTCGCCCGCGCCGAGCCCGGCTCGGTCCACGATCGGGGTGTCGTGCCACGCCCCGGCGAACCACGCCGGCCGCAACGACGAGGGCGTCGCCTCTCCCGTGCCCGGAGCGACGGGCGCCAGCACCGGAGCGTCGAGTGGCCCGATGCCGGTCAGCCGCACGTTCACCCACTCGACGCCGTGCTCGGGGCGGTCCCGGTAGGAGTAGCCGTAGAGCCGCTGGTGCTCGTCGTGGAAGCGGGCCAGCGCCGCGGCGGCCAGCTCGGCGTCGACCGGGCCGGCGGGCACGTCGACCCGCACCTCGAAGGCCTGGCCGTCGTAACGCAGGTCGGCCGAGCGCACGAACCGCTGCTCGGACGGGTCGAACCCCTCGACCCCCAGCGCCGTCGCCGCCTCGCCCTCCAGCTCGGCGAAGACCGTCGCCAGGGCCGGGAGGTCGAGCGAGGCGTGGGCGCTGACGAACGTGCGCACGTCGTCGATCCGCACGTCGACCGTCAGCAGTCCGAAGGCGCACAGGTTGCCGGGGTCGGGCGGCACGACCGCGGCGGGGAGATCGAGGATGTCGAGCAGCCGGCCGGCCTGCAGCGGGCCCGAGCCACCGAAGGCGCACAGGGCCAGGTCGCGCACGTCGATCCCCCGCCGCACCGTGACCTGCCGGATGGCGTTGGCCTGGTTCCAGGCCCAGATCTCGAGGACGCCCTCGGCGCACGCCTCCGGCGACAGGCCCACGGCGGCGGCCAGGGTGTCGATGCCGGCGCGGGCCGCGGCGACGTCGAGCGGCATCTCCCCGCCCAGCAGGTGGGGCGGGATGCGCCCGAGCACCAGCGCGGCGTCGGTCAGCGTGGGCTCCGTGCCGCCCTGGCCGTAGCAGAGCGGCCCGGGGTCGGCGCCGGCCGACCGGGGGCCCACCTTGAGCGTCCCCTCGGGCGACACCCAGGCGATCGACCCGCCGCCGGCCCCGACGGTGACGATGTCGATCATCGGGACCTTGGCCGGGAACCGCCCGACGGTGGCGTCGGTGGTGAGCGACGGCGTGCCGCCGCGGATCACGGCGACGTCGGTCGAGGTACCCCCACCGTCGAGGGTCACCACCCGGTCGAACCCGGCAGCCCTGGTCACCGCGGCGGCGCCCAGGGCCCCGGCCGCCGGGCCGGACAGCACGGTCGTGATCGGCTTGCGGGCCGCCTGCCCGGCCGACGTCATCCCGCCGTTGGACTTCATGACGAAGAACGGCACGCCGGCCTGGGCCCGGGTGGCCAGCTCGGCAGCGAGGCGCTCGACGTAGGTGGCGACCGTCGGCTTCACGAACGCGTCGACCAGCGTGGTGACCGACCGCTCGTACTCGCGGTACTCGCGCAGCACGTCGGAGCTGATCGACACCGAGCACTCGGGGTAGACCTCGGTGAACACGTCGCGCACCCGCCGCTCGTGCGCCGGCTCCGCGTAGGAGTGCAGCAGGCAGACGCCGACGGCGGTGACGCCGTGGGTGCGGAACCACTCGGCCTGGGCCGCGGCGTCGGCATCGTCGAGCGGCCGCAGCACCGCGCCGGTGGCGTCGAGGCGCTCGGCCACCTCGCGCACCAGGTGCAGCGGCACGATGCGGTCGGGCTTCACCCAGAAGTACGAGTTGCCGTAGCCGTCGGGGACGCTCTGGCGGCCGATCTCGAGGAGGTGCCGGAAGCCCCGGGTGGTGAGGAAGCCGAGCCCGGTGACCTCGCCCTGCAGCAGTGCGTTGGTGGCGACCGTCGTGCCGTGGAACACGGAGGCGACGTCGTCCCAACCGTTGTCGTCGGCGGCGAGGGCCTTCTCGGCCCCGGTCAGGACCCCGACCGAGGGATCGCCGGGCGTCGACGGCGTCTTGGTGGTGGTGAGGGCGCCGGTCTGCTCGTCGAGCACGACGACGTCGGTGAACGTGCCACCGGTGTCGATCCCGACCCGCAGCCGGCCGCGGCTCACGATGGCCGCTCCAGGGGGAACGGCGCCTGAGCCTCGGCTTCGAGGACCTCGCGGTAGCGCCGGTACAGGGGGAGGTTCCGCTCGGCGAGGTGGTCGAAGCCCTGGCGGACCGACGACCCGGGGCTGATCGTGGCCATCGGGTCGACGCCGATCGTCGCCGAGACCCAGCCCGGCTGGCTGGTGCCCCGGGCCAGCACCTCGCCGGTCGGCCCGACGATCAGCGAGTTGCCGAAGTAGACCGAGTTGCCGGAGTCGACCCCGACCGCGTTGGGCGCCACCACGTAGACGTGGTTGTCGTAGGCGCGGGCCCGGGTGGTGAGCTCCCAGATGTCGGCGGCCCGGAGGAAGGCCGACGGACGCAGCACGACCTGCGCCCCCAGCCCGGCCTCGATGCGCACCAGCTCGGGGAAGTCGCCGTCGAAGCAGACGATGCACCCGAGGTGAGCCAGGTCGGTAGGCACGACGAGGACGTCGTCGCCCGCTGTGCCCCAGCGCCGCTCGCCGGGGAAGAGATGCGTCTTGCGGTAGACCCCGAGCACGTCGCCGGAGGGACCGACGATCGCCACGGAGTTGAAGACCACGCCCCGCTCCGGGCCGGCCTCGTAGGTGGGCCACGCCAGGTGGATCCCCAGATCGGCGGCGAGCTTCTGGGCGTCCTCGGTGAGCGGCCCGGGGATGGGCGCCACCAGGTCCCACAGGGCGCCGGCGTCGAGCCCCGGGCCCGGATCGAAGCCGGTGGTGACGGTCTCGGGCGCCACGACCAGGGCGGCGCCGGTGGCGTCCACGCAGCGCCGGGCCATCGCCAGCGCGGCCGAGACGTTGGCCGCGATGGTGTCGGGGCCGAGCGGCCCGGCGACCGGTGCGACCTGGAGCCCGGCGGCGACGAACGGCTTCATCGTCCGGCCCTCACCAGCGTGTCTGTCGCCAAGCGGCGGACCGCGGCGGCGAGGAGCGTCGAACCGACCGCGGCGAGGGGACCGTCGACCGTTCCCTCGACCGTGAGCGTGGTGCGGTCGGGGTCGGCCCGCACGACGACGTCGACCGTCCCGGGCTCGCCCGATCCGGCGATGCGCACGGCGTCGGCGTCGACCGGCACCACAGTCCCGGCCCACAGACCCCGGACGGCGGCGACCGCCACGTCGACCACGAGGCGCAGGCCGTCCGGACCGGGGGTCACGGAGCGGCACCCCGGGATTGACGCGGCCAGCACCGCAGGGTCGGTGAGCGCGTTCCAACCTTCCGGGGGAGCCGGGACGGAGAGGTTGAGCCTCATGTCGGCCTTCTTTGAAGGGAAATGACCCCATACGGGGCGTTTTCCTTCAAAGAGTGCTCCTGGAGCTGCGCCCACAGCTCGGGTGGGGAGATCGGCATGCGCTCGATGCGTACGCCGACAGCGTCCTCGATGGCGGCGGCCAGGCAGGCCGAACCCGGGATGACGCCGGCCTCGCCGGCCCCCTTGATGCCCAGCGGGTTGAGCGGCGAGGGCGTCTCGAGGTGCGCGATCGCCATCGGCGGCACCTCGCTGACGTACGGCATCAGGAAGTCCATGAAGGTGGCGTTGTTGAGGTTGCCCGCGTCGTCGTAGACGAGTCGCTCGAGCAGCGCCCCGGCGACGCCCTGCGCCACCCCGCCGTGGATCTGGCCCTCGACGATCATCGGGTTGATGAGCCGCCCGCAGTCGTGCACCACCGCGTAGCGGAGCACGTCGACCGTCCCCGTCGCCCGGTCGACCTCCACCACCGCGGCGTGGATCCCCGACGCGAACGTCGAGCGCACCGGCGAGTAGTAGTCGCGGGCCTCGAGGCCGGGCTCCTCGTCGTCGGGCACCGGCGCCACGTCGGGATCGGCGGGCGCCGCGAACTGCGTGGCGGCCTGGGCCTCCTTGGAGAACGAGTAGCGCAGCGGGTTCGACAGCACCGCCACCTGGGACAGCGGGATGCCCCGGCTGGGCGTGCCCCGCACGGAGGCGATGCCGCCCGCGATCTCGATGTCGTCCGGGGCCGCCTCCAGGGCGTCGGCGGCGACGCGGACAGCCTTGGCCCGCACCGCCCGGGCCGCCAGGGCCACCGCGTTCCCGCTCATGACCGCGGCCCGGCTGGCGTAGGTGCCGACCGCGTAGGGGAACCGGCGGGTGTCGCCGGTGGTCACGTAGACGTCG
>Ga0193742_1002156_pt1 | contig 11400 bp, 5 predicted proteins | sample L2c1metaG_FD_165511 | JGI IMG/M metagenome (GOLD analysis project Ga0193742, IMG submission 165511) | Soil microbial communities from a riparian zone of the East river system, Colorado, United States - L2c1 | ecosystem: Environmental > Terrestrial > Soil > Riparian zone | place: USA: East River... | reverse complement strand
CGGTTACGTCCCAAGCAAAGCCGATGCGTGGTTCGAGCCCCCATTTCCAGCCGCGATAGAGACCTGACAAAACACCCTTGTCTCCCGGCACCACTAGTCCCGGAGGTGCTGATGGATACACCGTGGACTGCGCGCCGGCTGTATAGGTCGAGACGTTGCCGCGCTTTTGGGTCCAAGGTGTCTGATAAGCATAACGAAGGCCGAGGTTGACTGTCAGCCGTGGGGTGAGCTTGTAGTTGTCTTGAAAGAACGGCTGGACGATTGTGGAGGTGCCGTTGTCGACGATGGTTGTCGTCACACTGAAGTTCTGGGGGCGACCGATCAGAAAATCTGCCGCAGAATTTCCGGTGTACAACCCCGAGAAGGTAAAGCCCATGGATGGATACGCCAAGTCTCCATTCTTCTGATAGTTGATCATGATGCCGGTCTGAATGTTGTGCTTCCCGTGAGTCCATGAGACAGTGTCATCAATCTGGCGGAAATAGGAAGGTTCATCAATGTACCAACCAGAACCCAAGGAGAACCCGCTCGTGCTCACAGTTGGGGTTTGGGGAAACGGAGTGAATCCGTTGGCATTGATGCCAAGCTCCTGGGCCGACTTACCGTTCTTCGTGGTATCTGACACTCCTTCTGGGCGTGAGTAGGATATCTGCGCTTGGTTGATCAGATTTGCACTGAATGTGTGTGTCTCACTCAGAGCGTAACTCTGGAAGGTACCCCGCGAAGGACTTACAAAGAACGGAATAGAGCCAGGTGAGGTGCTTGAAGTGTTGTTCCGGAACATGCGGAACCATACTCTGTCGTTGGCTCCGAGTGTTTGGTCAATCTTGAGAATGTATTGATTGGCTGTGGTGGGTACGCCTTGCGCCAGCCGCAGGCTGCCATCAGGTTGATTGGGCAAAGGCACATAGAGATTCATCACATTGGTTGCGAAGCCATCGATCCGGTTGCCAGGGATAATATTGCCGGGGTACGGTAAGCCTGTCGTTGGATCCGTAATGACCTGCGAGGGTAGAAGCGCCGAAAAGTCTCCCTTCCGTTGCGCAGCCGTGAGTGGGTATGCGACCGTCAGGTCTTGTTGATGAATTCGAAGTCCTTCGTAACCGAAAAAGAAGAACGTCTTATTCCGTCCATTGTATTTAGGCAGGATAACCGGGCCGCCTATATCACCACCGAACTGGTTCTGACGTAGGAGTGGCTTCCTTGTTCCGGGCGGGGTGAATGCATTGGCTGCGTCGAAAGCGTCGTTGCGCAGGTACTCCCAAAGGCTGCCGTGGAATTGATTGGTGCCCGATTTGGTCACCGCCAAGATAACGCTGCCGCCGGCCCTTCCGTATTCTGCGCCATAGCTGTCGGTAAGGACTCGGAACTCCTCTAACGCATCAACAGTAGGGAGGTTCTGGCTTGTATTTGAGATTGCATCAGTAAACGTCGTGCCATCCAACATCAAGTTGCCGAAGTCAGTTCTGCTTCCCGAAATGCTGAACGAGGGTCCGCTACGGGCCCAGGTGACATAAGTCGGCGTGTTTGAAACTGCTACGCCCGGAAGGGTTTGAAGGAGACCCAGGGCGTTTCTTCCATTCAACGGGAGGCTGTTCAGGCGAGCAGTATCAATCGTCTGTCCCAACGTTGCGTTGGTCGTCTCGATGTTCACGCCGTTGCCCACGACAGTGACCGTTTGGTCTACCCCACCGATCTGCAACTGCACGTCTACACGGATGTTCTGGGCGACCGGAACGAACACACCGGTACGGGTAAATGATTTGAATCCGTTCGCTTCAACAGACACCGAATAATTGCCGACAGGCAGTAATGGAACCAGATACGATCCCTCTGCCGTGGACACAGTGCTTTTGCTAAAGCCCGTATCGGTGTTCGTAACTTTCACCGCGGCTGATGAGACCACAGCTCCATTCTGATCAGAAATTAAGCCGAGCAACGACCCGGTGGTTTGCGCCCATCCACTGGCACATGCCAGAAGAAGTAAGACCACCATCAAAGTGAATCTTTCCGCCGGTACATTGCGAAACCGGTACATCCAATCCTTGCAGTCACTCATGAACCTTCCCCCGTGCACAGTCTTTAATCCACTTGGTCTACGCTCGCGACCTTAAACTGCGCAGCTATTCGCGTCAGATCTACGCAAAGACTTCAGATGGAAACGATGAATCGGGTAAACGGTACGCGGGGAAGATTACAACTCGCAATGCAGGCGATTTATGTAATCTAGGCAATGTTTTATATTTTTTTCCAAACCTGGATGCGAAGGTTGCTAAGGCAAAATAAAGATCTGAAATCCCGGGAGGGCGGATGCGATGAGGACGCTGTGAAAGATTTTTTAGCGAAAGTTGCAGTCATCACAGGTGAGAGAGGATCGGCAAATGCAAATAACAAACAACGAAATAGGATAGATCGGGTTTGTTCTTTAGTCGAAGAACTTCAGGACCACCGAACTGTAACGCTTCAATGTATTTTCATCGGCTCTCCTTGCTTGATTGTGGTTGTCGTTATGAGCTTCATCTATATGTATGTGTCACGAACATACATGTAGGAGAACTTTTTTAAGCACTCGCTCCATGGAATCGTGAATTTCCCGAGACGCGCTCCTCCTGAGCTCTGCGATCGTCACTCCGCCCAGTTTGCGTTCGAGTGCCTGTGTCGCCTAGCAGGCGAGTTTGGCACTCGTTTTGTCTCCCTCGCTGGCGCTGCCACCGAGTTCAGGTTTCGCAAGAAGCTCGTTCCGTATTCCGCACGGCACGCTTGTGGCACCTATACGATAGAAAAAGAGTGGCAATCGGGCGCCATCAACAGCACAAATGTGGCTTTTACCTGACAAAGACGTTAGCGCAAGCGCCACAGCCAGGAGATTCTTCAATGCGGCTATTTTTGGTCAGCTTACTCTTTTTCTCCCCCCTTAGCCTATGTGCGCAACAGATGAATCCACGGCAGATCAAGGGTACGGCGATCGTGCAGAATCCGTCGGGTAGCCAGAGCCTAAACAAAATAAATTCTGTCGACTATGTTTTATATGCCGATCAGTGTTCTGGGGCGGATATGGGAGCAAGAATCAATAGCTGCGTCGCATTACTTCCAACCGTAAGCTCTGGATATAAGGTCGGAACGATTATTTTGCCAAATACAACTTCCAACCCATCCATGACCGTATGGAGTACGACAGCCGTTCTCGGGCCCGGAGTTAATCTTCTGGGACAAGGGGTTTTAGCCAGCGCATTTACATGTACCGCGACGTCTTGCTTGCAGCACAATGCCTCTGGATCTTGCATATTGCCAGCGCAATGCCCGAATGAGACTTCCGGATCTGAGTATGCTCATACGGTTGGAGTTTCTGCCGTATGGCAGGGTTTTACCATAACCGGAACTGGAGGAGCATCCAGTCAAGACATCATTGAATTGATTGATGCGCAAAATCTTACACTCCGGGACATGGGAGTTGATGGTGGTTCGAGCCCCGGGTCATCCTGTATTCACTTGCATGATTACAAGTGGTGGACCGAGCGAAATACTTTCGAAAATGTTTCTACACTTTATGGATGTGCTATTGGGTGGAGATTCACGGCAGACGCATCGAATCCCAACCAGCCCCACCCCAGTTTTGGATATAACCGATTTCTTGACATCAAGGCTAATCCCAATAATGGACAGACGGGATTCTCGATGGAAGGAAATTCTTATATCTATAACTGTACTTTCCGAATGACGATCAATGTCGATCAAACAGGAAACCCAGCATCGGTCATGATTCACATGCAGGACGGCGCTGAATTTTATGAAAACGAGCTGCATATGTTTGGGGAGGGACCATCTCGTTATGTTCTCCAGTTAGGATCAACTAATGAATTCACGTATATGGGGCAGATCAATGTAGGGCCACAAACAAATAGCATTGCGGTTGGAGCTGTTCTTATCCACTGGGGCGATGATGGAGGTTTTGGACCCGATACAGCAACAGCATTCAGTCATGCCATCTACTCCGCAGTAGGGAATGCAATCGCTTCTGGAGAAGATATGAATACTATCACTGCCTGTGGATATTATCAGGGCAGTGGACTAAGAAATACTCCCTCTGCGATTGGTGTCAAATTTTTAAAGTTCGAAACTGTATGCTCCAACGCCAGTGGATATATAACCCAAAATGCCTATATGACCACATTCACTACCGGGCAGCAAACCAGGCAATGGCAAAGAGTAAGAGACAGCGGGACATGGGGGGCGTGGCGCGAGGTTGTCTGGCAGGACGAACTAAGTACGGCCACACCTGTAGCAAATCATGCTGTATGCGTAAAGAAAGTGGGACCGCCCATCACCTTTGGATATTGCTCAACCGTAGTCGGCACATCTGGCGCCTGCACCTGTAACTAATTTAGGAGAAAACACGAAACAACTACATATTGCAGATGGTGGACGCGGAAGGAATCGAACCTTCAACCTGTCGATTAAGAGTCGAATGCTCTGCCAGTTGAGCTACGCGTCCAGGCTTGCTGCAAGCTTCCTCGTGGAGAGGAGCATCGTGCGAGAGCGGTGAAACGGCTGCAATCGCTCGACTTATTAAAGATAACACAGCCTGCGGGGTTTGGGTGTCCCGCAGGCTGTAGTTTAGCCAACAAAATCGACGTTCGCGCGGTGAGGAATGATGCCGCGGTCGTAGCCCATCTCAAGCAGCTTGCGGATTGCCTCGCGGCCATCTTCACCGTAGTTCAACGTGCGCTCGTTGACGTACATGCCTACAAAACGGTTGGCGAGGTTGGGGTCGAGATCGCGCGCGAACTGCATGGCGTATTCCAGGGCCTCTTCGCGGTGGCTGAGGGCGTGCTGGATGCTGTCGCGCAGGGCGTTCGTAGCCGTCAGCATGGTCTCCTGCCCGAGCGAGCGGCGGATGGCGTTGCCGCCAAGGGGGAGGGGAAGGCTGGTCTGTTCGCGCCACCACTGGCCGAGGTCGAGGAGCTTGACGAGGCCGTCATTCGCGTAGGTGAGCTGGCCTTCGTGGATGATGAGACCGGCGTCGAACTCGCCCGCGGTGACTGCAGGGATGATCTTGTCGAAGGGGACGACGGAGTATTCGATCTCGGGCGCGAAGAGGCGGAGGGCAAGGAAGGCTGTGGTGAGGGTGCCGGGGACGGCGATGCGGGTCTTGCGGGCGTCGGCGAGGGTGAGCTTGGGATTGGCGACGACCATGGGGCCGTAACCTTCGCCGACCGAGCCGCCGCAGGCCATCAGAGTGTAGTTGTCCTGAAGGTAGGGATAGGCGTGGAAGGAGATGGCGGTGACGTCGTAGAAGGTTTCGTTGATGGCCTTATGGTTGAGGGTTTCGATGTCAGTCAGCACGTGGGTGAACTTGTAGCCGGGGACCCGGACCTTGTTGGTGGCAAGGCCGTAAAACATAAAAGCGTCGTCGGAGTCGGGGCTATGGGCGATGCTGATCTCTTGAACTGCGGTCTGCGGGGAAGTCATGATGCGGCGTTCCTCTGGAAATGGTTGAACAAAATAAGAGAGATGCGCCACGGGGGCGATCCAAAAAAACGAAGTAGGTGAATCAGGCTCGCCGCCAGTGCTGGATAGAGGCTGCAAGTCCGGCCGCGGCTGCAATCTTTACGACTTCGCCGGGAAGAAAAGGAGCGACCGACATGGTCCACACACTGGATGCGTTGAGGTGAAGAATCTGGGCGATCCATAACGAACCGCAGACGAAGAGGATAAGAGTCGCGAACACGCCGGCAAGAGCCGCCCGGGCGTAGGCCGACGGTAGACGAAGCGAACGAAATGTCCATCCGGCTGCGGCCGCGACGAAGGGGTAAGAGAGCAGATAACCCCCTGTTGCACCGAACAACTGGACGAGTCCACCGGAGGCAGCCGGATTGAAAACCGGCAAACCAAGAGCTCCTTCGGCGAGGTACAGAGCCATGGCCGAGAAGGCAGCCGCGGGGCCTAGCAGGAGGCCTACGAGGAGAACCCCGAAGTTCTGAAGGGTGAGCGGCACGGGAGTGAAGGGAAGTGGAATGGAGACATGAGCGCAGGCCGCAACGAACAGGGTTGCGGCGAAGGCGACTGCGATACGCCCGGGAATGGATTCCACCAGGGAGCGGGTGGGCTGATTCGCAAGGCCGGAGGAGTTTGGAAGGGCGGATTGCATAAAGAAGTTCCTTTCGCGCGCTAGAGGCGTTTGGATGAAGCCATCCGTGTGCCGGCCACGATGTGCAGGCGATGAGGTGTTGTGGATCTCATTTGATCAGAGCTGGTCCGATCGTGAGTTTCAGAGGGGGAGGAGGGTTCCTTTTTTGCCGTAATGGATTGAATGGACTGACGAGGAACCAGACGCGGCGAACGTGGAGTGCCATACTGCGAGGCCGCGTAGAGATGTTCCGAGAAGCTGGGTTCGGGAGGAGCCTGTAGGTCGCGGTCGTGACGGTTGGAGCGGATGTGATGAACGATCGCAGCAGCGGCTCCGATAAGCACAACAAAGGAAGCGATCGAGATGACAAAAAGAATATGCACCACGAGCAGGATATCAAGTGCCGCGATGTTCGTGCATCTAAAACGCACGGCGAGGAAGATGCACGGCTTTGCGAGTAAAAAGGCGGTACAAAGTAGGTACGCAGACGGGATATCGTTGTTTTTCGCTTGACGCTGCTCCCCATGGAAATTTGTACTTTCAATAGCAATGGCTGGAATGAGCACAAATGGCGCGGGGCAGGCTCGTCAGGGGATGACGATGCGGCTTGTTTTGGGGATCGTGGGCGGCTGGAGGCGGTGGGCCACGGTGGCCGCGGCTGTGCTTGCGCTGGGGCTTGCGTATCACGTGGTCTTCGGACAGAACGGGTTGACCGCCTATGAGCGGAAGAACCGTGATGCGAGGACGCTCGACGAGCAGTTGAAGAGCCTTCAGCACGAGAACGAGCTGCTCAAAGGCCATGTCGATCGGCTGAAAGATGATCCCGACGCGATCGAACACCAGGCGCGCGAGGAGCTTCACTACACCCGACCGGGAGAGGTGATCTATACCCTGCCTGCGACATCGGGCGCTGCTACGACTCCGTCAAAAACGGCTCCGCAGCGGTAAGCGTTTGCTCTCGTCGATTCGCTTATTCTAAATGTGTCCATGTTTGACACTCGGCGAGCATTCTCCATATGATCAGCGTAGTTACAGTTCTATGATCCCTAGCAAAACAAAGATTGAGACGACTCATCTCTGTCCCCTGTCAGATACGCTCTGTATCGGCAGCTTTTGTTGTTGCTGACTCCGTAACTCTTTTCCCCTTCTTATAAAAAAATTGATCCGAACATGAGTTCCCCCTTACGTTCTTCTGTGAGAGGAATGCATGTTTCGCTAGACACAAGTTGGAGACACTGTGTTCTTTCGCAAGATATTTCTTTTCTCACTGGTATGGATTGTTGCGGCGCTATCGTCATCTGCCCAGGTTGATACGGGCGCCATTGTTGGAACCGTAGTGGATAGCCAGCAGCAAAGGGTAACGGACGCCACGGTCCGGTTGAGGCAGCTTGCAACCGGAGTCGAGAGGACGACGAAGTCCGATCGCGATGGTAACTTCAGTTTTTCCCCTGTGGCCATTGGGAGCTATTCGGTTGCGGTGGAGCATGAGGGGTTTGAGCGGTACGTGCAGACCGGTCTCTCGATCAGTGCGCAGATGACAGCGCGGGTAGATGCGGTATTGCGTATCGGCGAGGTAAGCCAGTCGGTGGAGGTCGCAGCTGGCTCGCCCCTGCTCGAGACACAGACGTCGTCCCTGCAGCAGGTGGTAAACGGAAGAAGCATCACCGACCTTCCTCTAAATGGAAGGAATGTTACGTTCCTGGCACAGACAGCTCCAGGAGTAACGTTCGCGCAGGCGGATTCGCGCGGGCTTTCGGCGAGCGGATCGTTCAGCGCGAATGGAGCACGGCGCGGGCAGAACGACTATCTTCTGGACGGCATCGACAATAACGCCGCGATTGCGGACTACGTGAACCAGACCCAGTATGTGATTATGCCTCCGCCGGACGCGCTGCAGGAGTTTGTGGTGCAGACGGACAACTACTCAGCCGAGTTTGGTCACTCAGCGGGAGCGGTGCTGAATGTTTCGACGAAGTCGGGTGGCGATGCCTTCCATGGGACCGCATGGGAGTTCATCCGCAATGAGGTGCTGGACGCGCGCAACTACTTCGCGACGGGCGCCAGGAAGCCCGCGTATAGGCAGAACCAGTTCGGCTTCGCCATCAACGGCCCTGTAGTGATTCCCAAGGTCTACAACGGCCGCGGCAAAACCTTTTTCTTCTTCGACTATCAGGGAACGCGCATCGCGCAGGGAAACAGCAAAGTGGTGACGGTACCGACTGCGGCGGAGCGGTCGTCGGGATACACGAACTTCGGCGACCTGATCGCTCAGCAGAGCGGGACAAGGACGGACTCGCTGGGCAGAATCTTTCCCGTAGGAACGATCTTCGATCCTGCGACGAGCAGGGCAGTGACCTCTGGAGCCGTCGATCCGACGACAGGACTGACTTCGACGGCTACGGGTTATGTGCGAGATCCTTTCTATCAGGGCCCCATCGCGGGGCAGAGAAGTTTCACCGGCAATGCGCAGAGGGCGCTGTTGAACCAGTTGCCGGCGGGCCGGTTGAATCCTTCAGCCATTGCTCTGCTGAATCTCTATCCGTCTCCGACGGGAGCGGGAATCATCAACAACTACAGTTCGTTTCCTTCGTCGACGAATAACAGCGACGGGTTCGATCTGCGGATCGATCAGCACTTCAGCGAGCGCGATTCGGCCTTTGCGCGCTACAGCTATCTGAATACGGATCAGTTGAATCCCGGACCCTTTGAGGGAGTTGCAGATGGGCAGTCCAGCCGTCCGGGCAATGGAGCGACTCAGGCGCAGAACATAGCCGTGAGCGAGACCCATATCTTCACCCCGCAGGTAGTGAACGAAGCTCGGTTCGGATACAGCCGGGTGGCCGACATCCGGCGGCAGCCGTTCGCGGAGCAGCTTGGTCTTCCAGAACAGTACGGGATCGGAGGGATTCCCCAGTTTGCGGGGAATGGAGGCCTGCCTTCGCTGTCGTTTGGAAATCTCGCGAACCTCGGTCAGTCGGGTTCTCTGCCAAGCAACAAGGCGAGCAACATCGTTCAGCTCTCCGACAACGTGACGATCTCGCGGAACCGCCATGTGCTTCGCACCGGAGTACTGTACCAGAACATCTCCTATCCCACCTCGACGCCATCTTCAGCACGAGGCTCGTTCGGGTTCAGCGGAATCTATACTTCGGTGATTAATCAGACGGATGGATCGACAGACCGCGCACAGTTTCTGCTGAATCCAGTGGCGTCGACAGTTACGGGCGGCATCAACAACGTGGGGGGTGCCAACAGCATCAGCGCGTCGAACTTTCCTCTCATCAGCAATCTGCATCGCTGGTACATGGGCGTGTATGTGCAGGACGACTGGCGCGTGACGCCGAAGCTCAGTCTGAACCTCGGGTTGCGTTGGGAGTATTACGGCGTCCCCGGAGAGCGAGACGGCAGGCAGGCGAACTTCATTCCCGGCCCTGTCGACCCAAGGGTTGGAGCGAAGTTCCTGATCCCAACCTCGCAGGCAGCGAATGTGCCGGTGGCATTTCAGGCGCTTCTGGCAAAAGACAATATCGCCTTCGTGACGACGAACAACAGCAACCTGGGAACGGCACAGAAGGAAAACTTCGCTCCTCGTTTTGGCGTTGCTTACCAGGCGAATACACGGACGGTGATTCATGCGGGATTCGGTCTCTTCTACGGCGGATATGAGAACTACGGCCTGAGCGCGAGCCCTCCGGCAAACTTCCCCTACAACATCGCAACCAGCTATTCGGCGGCGAACTCGGTGACACCTTTGACTCCGGATAACTCGATCGGCACGCTCGGCAATGGGCTCACGAATGTTCCTCTGAGCGCTGCGAATGCGAACCTGACGAACATCAGCCTTCTTGGTCGGCAGTATGACTGGAAGAGCGCATACAGCGAAGCCTACAACCTGCAGGTGCAGTATCAGCTAAGTGCAAAGACTGTAGTGAAGGTAGCTTATGCCGGGTCGGTATCGCGGCATCTGCAGACACCGATCAATACGAATACGCTGAATACGATTCTTCCTGCGACGGCGAATGCCCAGACCAATAGCTTCTACCCTGATTTCGCTCGGGGTGGGGCGTTTCTTTCGCCTTCCGGCGCGACGAACTATAACGGTTTGCAGCTGGACATTACGCGGCGCTGGGGTCAGGACCTGACTCTGAATGCGAACTACACACGCTCGAAGTGCCTGGGCAATGCGCGCGATCAATTGGACAACAACATCGGCTCCTACCGGGCACCGTATGTGCCTGGCGCCGGAATCGGATTCGACTACGCGTTGTGCGATACGGATGTTCGGAATATCTTCCACACCAGCGGTGTCTACGAGCTTCCTCTCGGGCACAATCAGAGGTTCCTGACCGAGGGCGTTGCCGCTGCTGTCGCTGGTGGATGGTCCTTGCAGTGGATCGCAACGGTTCAGGACGGGCAGCCGTTCACCGTTGCCTGCAGTGCGACGACGGCAGCAGGGCTGGGTTGCAATGCCCTGAAAGTGTCGGGGCAGGATTTATATACCGGCTCGAACAAAGTGGCCCACTTTTTGAATGCCGCAGCCTTTGCAAATCCATCCTCTACAGCCAGCGGACTTGCGGTGCTGGGCGGGGCGCCGACTCAGGTAAGCGGCCCGGCCTATCGGCGTCTGGACCTTTCGCTGTTCCGCAGGATTACTCTTGTGGACCAGGTGAAGCTGGAGCTTCGCGCAGAGGCGTTCAACGTTACGAATACACCGAACTTCTCTGCACCGGGAAGCCTGAACTTTACATCGCCCGCGACCTTTGCTTCGATTACGAGTACTCGCGATAACTCAAGACAACTGCAGTTTGCTGGAAAAATCTTCTGGTAGGAGTTTGGAATGTCTGAAAATCTGCAAAGCCGCCGCTCGTTCTTCAAGGGAACGATGGCAGCTGCTATGACGGCTGCGGTTCCCGCCTCAGCGGAGGCGCAAAAGAAAGCGGCTGCTCCTGCGCAGGCGAAGAAGCCGAACATCATCCTTTATCTGGCGGATCAGTTCCGCTGGGACTTTGTAGGTGCGAACGGCCGCAACGGCTCAACACGCACACCCAATATCGATGCACTTGCCGCGAGAGGAAAGAACTTTACCCACGCGGTGACGAACCAGCCGGTCTGCGCTCCGGCTCGCTCTGTGCTTCTGACCAGTCGTTATGCGACGGAGACCGGTGTATGGCACAACGGTCTCGAGTTGAGTAAGTCACTTCCTACCATTGCCACTGAGCTGCGAAAGGCCGGGTATACGGCAAATATGATCGGGAAGTGGCACCTGGCTCTGG
>Ga0193742_1002152_pt1 | contig 11414 bp, 16 predicted proteins | sample L2c1metaG_FD_165511 | JGI IMG/M metagenome (GOLD analysis project Ga0193742, IMG submission 165511) | Soil microbial communities from a riparian zone of the East river system, Colorado, United States - L2c1 | ecosystem: Environmental > Terrestrial > Soil > Riparian zone | place: USA: East River... | reverse complement strand
CGCGGCGCGGGCCATGTCGCCCAGCTCGCCCATCCACAGCTCGGATGCGACGACCGTCTCTGGCATATCTTCTGGCATATTCCTCTCCTGTCAGGGCTGCCACCGGTCGACCCGGCGTTCGCGGGTGTCGCGGTTGACCCGGCGGGTCAGCTCCCTGCTGAGCAGTGCGGCGTTGCGTTCTGAGTTGTCGTACACGGCGGTAATGAGCTTGCGGAACGCGTAGGCCCGCTGCTGCTCATCCAGAGAATCCAGGTAGTCGTCGTCGGTGTAGGCGTGCGCCTTGGCGGCGTTGACTGTCTTCTCGCCCTTGTTCTCAAGGCTCTTCAGTGCCTTGATCTTCTCGACGACGGCGTCGGCGTACCGTTCGTCGATCTCGGCCGCTGCGACCTGTGCGCTCAGGTACTCGCTCCACCTGGTCATCCGGCTGAACAGGCGCATCAGCGCGGCGTCGGCCTGTTCGGTGAGGTCGTCCGGTAGTTCGGGGACGGCGTGCCGTGGTCTGGTCGGCAGCGTGATCTGATGCTGCTCCAGACGACGCTTCGCCTCCAGACTCCGCAGTCCCATTTCCAGCGTCACGTTGCGACTGATGATTTTGCCCATCGGGCTCCTCCTTCCAGCAGGCGCCAAGGAACGGGCACTTGTTACAGGGTGCGCTGCCGCTGGTGAATCCCTTGGGGCGCTCCAGGAGCATGCCCTCAGCAACAGCGAACTTGATGTCCCGGGCGGTTTCGAACAGCTCGGCGGTCGAGTCCGGGTCGTAGACGATCGTGAACTCTTTGGGTTGCTGGTTGGCCTTGTTCTCGTAGAGGAAGACGATCCGGTTGACCGGCAGACCGTTGAGGTGGGCCAGATGCAGGTAGATCTGGCCCTGGCGCCGGTGGCTGGGGAAGGGTCGTTTGATGCCGTTCCACAGCGAGTCCAGGTCCAAGACAGTCTTACCGTCGGTGGTTTTCTTGGTGTGCCGCTTGACCAGATCGGGTTCCTCGATCCGGATCGTGCCGGTGCCGATGGTCTTGACCTCGATCAGTGCCTCGATGTCGAGGACGGCACCGTCGGCGTGTCCGGCGACGAGGTAGCGCGCCTCAGCTTCCAAAGGAACCTCGCGGTACCGGAGGTGCTCCCGGACGGATCCACAGGTCTCGCAAGCAACCGGTGAGGTCGCAAGCCAACGGTGATCACAAATCGTGCACCACCAGCGGCCGTACAGCCGACCCATCTGCCGTAGCCAGTTCTGCCACTTGGTGTGGGCGGTGTTGCCGGTCTCGAAGATGCTGGCGGTGCCATAGGCGATCGCCTGCTCGTTGTTCGGGTGCTCGCCGAGGATCCGGTAACTGGTGGCACGCGGGCACCAGTCGGACTTGGCCATCTCGGACGGGTGGACGATGTCGGCCCGGCGGTTGACCTTGTCCCGGGCGACCTCCTTGACCACGTGGGCCTGGATGTCGCCAAGCAGGACACTGTTCTGCTTGCGGACCTCGGCGCGCACCTTGAGCGCTGGTGTGAGCTTGCGTTGGGCAGGCTTCGCCTTAACTGGCGGCCTTCTGACGATCGGCATACTCCTCGTCGTCCTCCTCACCCGGTTCCTCGACGAAGAACGCCAGCGACGGGACCTGTTCCATCAGCCCGAAAGCCATCGGGTTGGGGTAGGCCCACATGTGCATCGGGAACGTCTTGCGGATCCAGCGGCGTTGCATCAGGTTGAAGCCGCCGAAGATTCCGTACTGCTCGTTGTTCACCAGGGCCCGGCCGAGGCACCTGGAGCGCATGGGGCACTCGACGCCGTCGAAGGAGCCGACACAGACCTCGGCGGCCTCCTCCTCGTCGTCGAACCAGGGGTCGCAACTCCGGGTGACCTCGAATCTGCGGCACTTCGCCTCGGCAAGCGGATCTCCATCGGCTGACCAGTCCGGCGCGGTGCGGCGGGACTTCAGGACCATCCAGCGGCCTCCCGCATCCGATGCCAGTCGTGGACATTCATGACAACCCAGGTGTTTCCGGCCATTTCGATGCCGAAGGCAAACTCTCGGCCGTCGAGGAGGGCGTTTCGTTCTGCGGTGCGCAGGTCGGCGGCCTTGAGGCTGTACTGCATCTTGGCGGTGGTCTTCAGCTCCAGCGACCAGCGGTCGCTGCGGACGTCGTTCTTGCGGGCCCAGGTGTTGCCAGATCCGGGCGTGGTCCGGCCGTCCATGTCCTCGGCCCAGGAGCGTTCCTGTCGCTGGGAGCGTTTGAGGTCGTCATTCATACCCCTGCTCCTTTGGGCTGAGGTAGGGGCGCAGCCGTTCGGTGAGTGCGCGGATCTCACGGGCGTACTCCAGGTTCTGGTCCTTGATACGGTGCTCCGCTAGGTGGAGTTCGGCAGTCAGCCGGAGCCCGGCCAGCGCAAAGAGCACGGCCATGACGGTGGCGACGCAGAAGGCGCCGAAGAAGATCCAGGCGAGGCCGGTCACGCGACCTCCCGGCGGCGGTGGATGGTCCGTACACCGACCTGGTCGGCGCTGGACAGGTCGGTCTCGGTGACGCCCTTGATCCGCAGCGGATCGAGTGCGACCTCCCTGACCTGGTCCGAGATCTGGTTGCGCAAAGCAACGTCCTCCCGGATGGCCGCCCACATGGCGTCCTTGCCGGTCCATTTGTGCTCGACGAACCGGAACGTGGCGCCACCGCGTGTGATGACGTCGTACACGATGGCCATGGCGACCAGTTCCTTGACCAGGTCGTAGTCGCCCCGGTTGAACCCGAGCGCGGGTGCGTCGCGGAAGTAGAAGTCCAGGTAGGCGATCTGCTGGGGTGCGGCGGACTTGTTCTTGATGGTGCGGACCTTGATCTTCTGGCCGACCTTGATCTTGCCCTTGCCGGGCAGCGCCTGCTCGATCCACTCGTCCCGGGTGACCTCGACCCGGCTGTAGAAGGCGTAGTTCTTGGCGTTGCCGCCGGGGCTGGTCCTGGGGGTGCCGTGGGGTGCGAAGGCGCCGATCTTGTCGCGGTACTGGTTGATGAACAGCCCGAGCATGGGGCGTTCGGCAACGACCAGTGATCGACGGGTGGCGGATCCGGCCTTGCGGAAGAACTTGCCGGTGAGCCGGGCGCCAAGCGCCATCACCGCCTCGTCCATCGCCTTTTCTTCTTCTTCCTTGGCAATCAGGGCTGGGTAGGAGTCGAGGACGACGCAGTCGACGGCGCGGGCCGCTGTGTACTTGAGCATCGTCTCGTAGGCGACCTCCATCTCCTGGGTGGGCGCGACTACGACCCTGGTGTTGTCCACGCCTAGGGCGGTGGCCTGGTCAACGTCGTAGTGCTCGGCGGCGATCCACAGGGTGGAGAAATCAGGGTCGACGGCCTGGTTGGCGGCGATGGTCTTGAGTGCGATGGCGGTCTTACCGTGACTCTCCAGGCCGAGGATCTCCGACCATTGATTACCCGGCCAGCCGCCGCCGAGGGCGACGTCGAGACTGAGGCTGCCGGAGGTGAACCGGCGGGCGACACGCATGTCACTGGCGAGCACCACGGATCCTTCTCCGAGGCGCTTGTTGAGTTCTGCGGCCAACGAAACGGCCTCGGCACTGAGTCCCACCGTGATGTCCTTCCGAAGGAGGTCCGGATTCGCATTCACTCTAGGGATCCGACGGGCCGTTCCGTAGTTGATGAATTGGCCCCTCTGCACATAGCAGCGCGAACTATTAGCTGTAGTCGACTAAGTGGTTCAGCGTGGAGTACAACCGTGGCTTGATCCGGCGGTGCCAGACCTTGCCGACATGGTCCTTGCTGACGTTGCGCCGGGCCGCGATCTCGACGTCGGACAGGCCACACCAGAACCGCAGCACCACGTACTCACGTTCGTCGGCCGACAGACCGTCGATGGCCTGGGCGATCTCGCCGTGGTGGTAGGCCAGCTCGACGGCGTAGAGCGGGTCGAAGCCCGGGTCGATGCCGTCCAGGCTGTCCACGTGGGGTGGTTCGGTGCGTGGTCCTGGTCGGCGGTCGCCGCCATACATCGGTCGGCCGTTGGCGATGTCGTACATCCGGCGGCGCATACCCTGGGTGAGGTAAGTGGCCGAGACGTTGACCCGGCCGCCCTTGACCTGCAGGACCCGCCAGGCCTCGATGAGGCCTTCCTGGACGACGTCGTCGTAGTTGTGGCAGTACGGGTTGGTGATCCGTCCGGCGGTCCAGTGGGCCCAGCGGCGGAAGTCGTCGATGTCGTCATTCACAGCAACTGACCGCCGTCAGCCGTCGATGCGGCCGATGATGGTCGTCGGTTGATAGTTGCCGGTCGTACTGACCTGGCGCGACGGGCTGGCGTTGGCGGACTTCCCCGACGGCAGCCCTGCGGCCCCGGACTGTTGCCCGAAGCGCGGGTTGTAACCGCAGTCGTAGCAGCGGGTCATCTTGGTCGAGTCGCCGGACACGCCGGAGTAGTTGCCGGACCCGCACTCGGGGCACGACTTGGTGGACATGCTGCTGGGGGCCTTGGGGTTGCCCTGTGCAACAACTGGGGACGGGCCGGGGGTCCAGGTGGCGGCGCCCGGGAGCTGCGGATGGTAGGTGGAGGCACCCGTGCTGGTGTTCGCCGGGGCTGCGCCGAGTCGCTTGGACCAGAAATCACTCATGGGTGGCCACCTAACACCTGAGCCCGTCGTTCACCTGTACCACTTGTACGTTCACCAAGTGCGCGAGCATACCGACGCAACTGGCGCGAACGATCTCGCCGATTTCCGCCTCGTTGAGAGAGGTCGGCGACTCGTCCAGATCCACCAGCATAGCCGCGCACATGATGTCTTTGACTACGGTCAGAACCGGCAGTAGTTGGTCTTCGATCTCGATCAGCGGGTCGAGCCGGTGGTGCGACGCGATGTGCTCCAGCTCCTCACCCTCCTCGCAGGGTGGCACCATGCCGAGGCGTTGCAGGACGGCCGGGGTGAGGCTGTGCGGGAGCATGTCCCAGGCGAGCCGCCGGGTGAGCAGCGGGCGGGCGTCGATGCCCTCGATGTTGTTCATTTAGCGTCACTCCAACGGTCGACGATCTTGACGTCGGCGGACAGCGGCACCTTCAGCAGGGCCTGGATCTCCTTACCGAGCATGGCAGTCCGCATGATGCCTGCGCACTCCTCGGCCCGATCCTCCGGCGTCCGGACGACCAGTTCGTCGTGCACGGACAGCACCAGCTCCATGTCGTCGTCGAGCAGCTTGTCGAGCCGGACCATGGCGATCTTGATCAGGTCGGCGGCGCTGCCCTGGATCTTGGAGTTGACGGCCTGGCGTTCGGCCTTGAACCGCTCCCGGTTGCTGCGGGAGTAGATGGTTGGGAGCCTGCGGCGACGGCCGAGCAGGGTGGTGACGTAGCGGTCCTTCCGGCAGGCCCGGATGATGGCGGCCTTCAACTCATAGATCTCGGGGAAGGCGCGCTCATGGACGACCAGGAACCGCTCGGCCTCCCTGACCGGGATGCCTGCCATGGAGGCCACCTTTCCTGCTCCAGCTCCGAAGACGACGGCGAAGTTGATGCCCTTGGCAACTTGTCTGAGTGCGAGTGCCCCAGGGTCGCCCGCGAGAACCCGGGCCATGAACTTGCGTGGGTCCTCGCCGATGAGTGCTGCGGCGGTGGCCGAGTGCGGGTCGACTCCGTGGAAGAAGCCGTCGAAGAGTGCTCCGTAGCCACAGAAGTGAGCCAGCACGACAAGTTCGATCTGACCATAGTCGGCGACGCACTGTTTCCAACCTGGTTTTTCGTAGAACAGGCCCCGGATCTTCTTGCCGTTCGGGGTGCCGGGGCGGGGGACGTTCTGCAGGTTGGGTTCGCGGCAGGAGAAGCGGCCGGTGACGGTGCCGTACTGGACCAGGTCGGCGTGCACCTTGCCGTCATAGATCCGGCACGGTCGCTTGACCGGGTCGGCGGGGTCCCCGAGGTAGCCGGTGACATAGGTGCCGTGCAGCTTGGACAGTTCTGAGTAGGCAGCGATGCCATCGACCAGTGCGTTGCCCGCGAACAGTTCAAGGTGGTCGCCCTGGGTGGTGTAGTCGACGGGGAGGATCTCCAGCCCGGCGTTCTTCTTCTTCATTCCGCCAGGTGTGAGGGTGACGGCCTTCAGGCCCTGGCCGCCCTCGGACTTCGGGCCGAACAGCATGTTGGCCTTTTGCTGGGTGGAGTCGAGGTTGAACTTGGTCCCGGCGGCCCGGTAGACGTTGCCCTCGGCGATGACCATCTGCTCGGCCAGGTCCTTGTCGAGGTGGGCCAGCACGTCGGTATCGATGTGGGCCCCGGCCATTTTCATCCGGCAGAGCACCGGGATCAATGCCTCTTCAAGTCGCCGCACCCGCAGCAGATCGGGGTACTTGTCGAACATCGGGTCGAAGCGCTGGAACAACAGCCAGGTGTACTTCGCGTCCATGTAGGCGTAGTGCGCGACCTTGCTGAACGGGTGGTTCTCGATCCGCTTGCCGACGTTCTCGTGGTCGTACTTCACCTCGTAGTACCGCTCGGTCAGTTGCTTGAGGCCCTTGTTCAGGACGTTCTCGTTCAACAACCACTGCAGCACGATGGTGTCGCAGTGTGGACCGGTGGCGATCTGGTGGTCGTAGTACTTGGCGATGGCGACGAAGTCGAACACCGCGTTGTGCGCGATCTTGGTGATCTGGTCGTTGAAGAACAGAGGCTGGAGTGCTTCGAAGACCTGTCCGGGTCGGAGCTGTACGGGGGGTGCGTCGAACTCCGGCGCGAACATGTCGAACTTGCCGGTGACCTTGTTCTTCCGCTTCGTTGCCTTCTTCAACAGCCGGTCGCCGTTGGGGTGCCCGAAAGGAATCGACACGGTACGGCCGTAGCTGGCCAGGGAGATCCAAGTGAGTTCGTTGCGGGTCGGCTCGCCCCGGTACTCCCCCATCGCCTCGGTGTCGAACACCACCGCGTCCTGCTGGCTGAACCAGGAGGCGACCTCGGCCAGATGCTCGGCATCGAGGACGATGTTAGAGCTGAACCCCATCAGTCGGGCACGCGCTCAATGGTGATCCGGTAGGACGACCGCATGAAGGAGAACCCGACGTCGATCTGGTTCGTCGAGTTCCCATTCGTGTCGACGACGGCCACGACACTGATCAGGCTCTTGGGTTGCCCGAGCCAAAGCGCCATCAGAATCGCCCCGGCCGCCAGGATGTTGTTCTCGTTGTCGTCGTAATCACGCGGGACGGGGAGAACGGCCATGATCAGTACTCGTCGTCGAGGTCGTTGTCCTCGATCACCTTGTTCAGCTCGGCCTTGGTCTTGACGGTGAAGACCTGGTCCTCGGTGAACAGGTTGTCCTCCAGCTCGTCCAGCTCGTCCTCGGCGAGAGGCTCGGTGTCGAAGTCCTCGACCAGATCGCGGGCCTTCACCGGCCGGACGGTCGTGGTGTAGCGGTCGCTCTTCTTGGTCCGGGTGATGGTCCAGTAGAGGTCGTCGCGGTTGAGCGGACTGGTCTTGTCGTTCTCGGCGAACTTCTCCAAGATGTCGCCGACCTGGGAACCGAAGGTCCACATCTTGACCTCGGGTGGGTTGACGTCCATGTCAGCGACGTTCAGGCAGACCTTGACCGACGGCCGGTCGCCGAGCTTGTTGCAGATCGGGCAGTCGTCACCGAGGCAGACGAACGAGCGTCGACCGCCTTCGAGGGTGAGCCAGTGCTCGGCGTAGGAAGCGATCGGCTCCTCGTCGAGGATCTTGACCAGCATGTCGGTGTTGTCGACGATCTTCAGCGAGTCGGCGAAGTCGCTCTTCACCGAGTCGGCGGTCTGCCGGTAGCCGCCCCAGCCCTGCTTGGATGAGGACTTCCCACGCTCGGCCCGGCCGCCGCGCTCTGAGCGCCCACCACGGCCCTTGGGAGCGGTCTTCTCACCCCGGCTACGACCGGCTCGTCCGCCGCGCTCTGAGCGCTCCTCACGGGGCGCCTGGCTGCGACTGGTGCGTTCGCCACGACGGGGCGGGCGGGCGTCCGGCTCGGGCTCGTCCTCGGGGTCGTCCTCGGGCTCGTCAGAGAACTTGCTGCGGCCTCCTCGGCGGCCTCGGGGCGACTCCTCCTCGGGGTCGGCATCCCGTCGGCGTCCGCGCCGTTCCCGGCCGTCCTCGGCAGAGTCCAGGTAGTCGTCCGTCTCAGTGTCGGCGCTACGGCGTCGGCTAGCGGTGCGGGGCACGTGTACTCCTTTGGTCCAGGTCATCGAGGTAGGGGTGGACGTACGACTTCTCTTCGTCGGTGTGGATCCGGGCGTCATGGAGGTCCGGAAGGGTGACGATGTCGAGCGCTTCGTCGAGGATGATGGTGGCCATCTCGACGTCGCCAGGCTTGCCGCCGGTCGCGATCTTCACGGACGCGAACACCTCGACGGACTCGTAGTTGCCCATGTTGATGTGGTGCAGCCGGGACTTGGTGATCTCCAGCCGGGTGGGCTGCTCGGGTTCGCTCACGGGGTCTCCTCGGCGGACAGCCTGCGGAACAGCGCCAGCACGCGGGCCTTGAAGTCGGTGGACGCGATCTCGCGCCGGTCGTTGGTGAGCAGGCCTTCCTCACTGGCGATCTGGATCATGCCCTCGATCTGGGCGCGGGTGTAAAGGCGTCGGCGGCCGTGCTGGCTGCCGTTGCGTCCGGCCCGCTGGTAGGTCGACTTAGGGATGATGCCCTTGCGTTCCCACTGCCGGATCGTGAGCGGCTTGCGGTTCATGGCCAGCGCCAGGTGGCCGACGGTGAAGAACTCGGTGTCGACCCCGTTCTTCTTGTAGACCCGTGGCTTGGCATCCCAGCCGTCCGGGTCGGCCTTGGAGCCTCCGGTCTCAGTGCGGTCGATCTTGCGCTTGCTGCCGGGGTAGTAGTCCTCGGCCAGCGCCTCGACCTCTTCGTCATACGTCATCGGCTCACTCACTGATCGGGCGGAAGGCGAACGTCTCGCGTTCGGCGAACAGGGAGTCCAGCTCGTCGTCAGTGAGCAGACCCTCCTGGTTGAGCACGTAGACCTCGTTCTGGTCGATCTCGCGGACGACCACGGTGGCCCGTTCCCACAGGTCCCGGCGCTTCAGCAACTCCTCGGCGGCCTCGGTGTCGAAGGACTGGGAAACCCGGCGCTGTTGCTGGAAGCCGGTGTAGGTCTTGTCACCGTGGCCGATCGGCTCGGGCAGCAGGAAGTTGCGGTGCCCCTTGTCGTCCACCTCGCCGTGCTCGACGACGTGGCTGGTGAGGTCCTTCTTCAGCGTGTCAAGCCGTTCCGTCGTGGTCTTCAGTTCGTCCTTGAGGACCAGGAACTGCATCAGCTTGCCGACGATCGTCGACCCCGTCGATCGACGTCGGACGGTCCTGGTGGAAGCCATCGATTCTCCTTCGCGATTGCGATTCGGAATGACGATAGCGAAACGGATTCCCAGAACCTAGTTAGTACACCGGAACAACAAGAAACCCTCCCAACAGGAGAGGTCGTGGGAGGGTTCCTCGCGACGGCCGGGGTCGAGACCAACACGTCAGGATGTCAAGTCTACGGGGGCGTGTCGGCCAAATAGGACGTCAAAGATCCGACCGTGTTCTCGACGACGCCCTTGCTATCGGCCCCGATCCCGTCCAGGGTGGCGCTGGCGACCTGGCGCTTCATGGCCAGCATCTCGTAGGTCCGCTCCTCGATCGAGTTCTCGATCAGGTAGTTGAGAACGTAAACCTTCTCGTGCAGCGAACCGACCCGGACGTGCCTGCCATTGCGCTGGTCCATCTTCCCGGCTGACCAGGCGAGGTCGAAGTTGATCAGGTAGTTGGCCTGCGGCAGGTCGACACCGTAGCCCCCGGCATCGGAGGAGACGAACAGCCGGACGTGCGGCTCGGTCTGGAACCGGGCCTGGGCGGTGGCCTTCTGCTTGACGCTCATGTCCCCGGTGTAGGTGACGGCCTGGCTGTAGGGATCGGCCAGCCGGTCGGCCAGCTCGGCGACCATGTCCTTGTAGAACGAGAACAGGATCACCTTGGCGGTCGGCTCGGCCTCCAGGATGTTCTGGACGTCGGCGACGACGGTCTCCATCTTGACTGAAGGTGCCTCGACCAGCACTCCCTCGGCCAGCAGCTCGGCGGCGTAGGCCGACCCCTCACCGTCACCCTGGATGTACTTCTCGGCCGACCGCTGCAGCAGTGCCGGGTCGTCGCACAGCATCAGCAGTGCCGACGTACGGGCCATGATCTCCCCGGCGGCGGTGCCGATCTGACTGGACAGGTTGCCGGAGTAGTACTGGACGAGGTCGAAGCTCTGGGCCATGTTGGCGTCGGCCAGCGCGGTGGACAGGTCGTTGCTGATCCGCTTGTACAACGGTCGGAGCTTGGCGTCCAGGGTGACCTGCTTGACCGACTCCTGGACCAGTGGCAGGTACTTGGCGACCTCAGGGTCGGTCCGGGTCTTACGGACCATCGCGGTGCTGACCTTCTTGTGCAGCACCTGCAGGTTCTTGTACTTGACCACCCCGCCCCAGTTGTTGCGGACGATGAAGGACCGGTCGAACAAGTCGAACCGGCCGAGCACGAGGGGGTCGACCCACTCCATGATCGAGTACAGCTCCTCGGGCCGGTTCTCCACCGGCGTACCGGTCAGGGCGAACCGGAACGATGCGTCGAGTCGCTTGGCGAGCTTGGTCCGCTTGGCCTTGAAGCCCTTGATCGCCGACGCCTCGTCGAGCACGATGCAGTCCGGCTTGAGTTTGCGGATCCAGCGAAAGTCGTTGCGGACCTGCTCGTAGGACACGATCGCGAACTCGGGCTTGTGTTCGAGGATCTCCTGGTAGGACTTCTTCCGGCGGTCCGGTGTGCCGTCGACCACCACGCACGCGGATGCCTCGGGCACCCAGATGTGCACACCTTTGCGCAGTTGGAGACGGCGGCTGGCGATGTCGGTGAACTTCGCGATGGCCTGGGCCCACTGCCACTTCAGCCCGGCCGGTACGACTAGCAGGGACTGACCGACGTCGCCGGAGGCGGTCAGCTCTTCGATCGCGGCCAGTGCGACCAGGGTCTTGCCGAGCCCCATGGTGTAGGCGATCAGCAGCGAGCCCCGCTCAACCGCCCGATCGACGGCTTCCTCCTGGTACGGGTGCAGGTCAACGGTCAGCACGGAGCCTCCCGGGCAGGTGGGCGGCGTTGATGCACTTCCGGATCTCGGCGTAGTCCATCTCGCCGGGGTCCTTGACCTTGACCAGGTAGGGCATCTCCCAGATCGGCAATCGCCGGTGCCACTGGTTATAGATCCGTGCGGTGTGCCGCTGGCCGTCGGTGTCGTTGTCGAGGGCAAGGATCAGGATGTCGAAGCGCTCCAGGACGATCTGCATCTGCGCATCGCTGACGGCGGCTCCGAACGACGACAGCGCGCCGGGAACTCCTGCCGACCGGATCACACAGGCGTCCAGTGGTGACTCCACCATGATGGCCCGGCGG
>Ga0193742_1002151_pt1 | contig 11414 bp, 25 predicted proteins | sample L2c1metaG_FD_165511 | JGI IMG/M metagenome (GOLD analysis project Ga0193742, IMG submission 165511) | Soil microbial communities from a riparian zone of the East river system, Colorado, United States - L2c1 | ecosystem: Environmental > Terrestrial > Soil > Riparian zone | place: USA: East River... | reverse complement strand
GCCCTGGTCAGGGGGTGGGGATGAGGGTATACCCCCAGGGGGTACTGTCCACACTCACGTATTGTCATCAAGATCTTTTTAGCGATACACTCGAGAATGTGACACACAGTGATCGATGACTGTGTGTCACAATCAACGGTCAAGGCAGCGGATGCTGTTCGATCGGACGCTCACGCTTGTGTCGTCCTGCTGCTGCTTGCTTAGCTGTGACCATCACGTGATGGTGATGACACAACGATCTGAGCATGTGCATTCTGTGGTCATCACGCTGCAAGTGATCTACCTCAGTGGCCTGTGCCGTGCACCTACCCCTGGTGGGATCCTCCCAGGTGCACCTGTGCCCGTCCCTCCCCAGGACACCCCGTCGTATGGACGGCCAGTTGATAGGGAGCGGAGAGCGCCTGCTGCCGCCTGTGCGGTTGTCCCATGCCACGGCGCCCCCCGGTATTACTTGGAATTACATCGATGTCACTTAGAGTTCTTGCTGCCCTTCTTCGGCCCCGGCTTCGCTCCACCGTTGCCCTGCTTCCTCTTGTCCTTCGGCGTACCGCTGTTCGGTTTGGTTCCCGGCATAACTCATCCGTTCGGTTGACTTGACAGCCGGGCACGCCGGCAGCATGATTGTCCTATCAGCAAGACGCAGCACCAACGAAGGAGCCAGCCATGATCGTCCTCAGCACCCTCCGCGAGCAGCGCGCCAACGCAGTCGCAGTCACCGCAGCCACCCGTGAGCCGCTCCCGTGGGTCCGGATCGTCGCCCTCATCCTGGTTGCCGGAGCCATCTCGTTCTTCGTTGGCAGCCTTGCCACGACGCTCCTGGGGCTCTCCTGGAACACCCAAGGCTCGTCGGTTGGCGTCAGCGCCTGCAGCTCGATCGTGTCAGGCGGGGTTTACTACAGCACGACGGAGCACCGGGTCGGGGCTTTCCAGGGTTGCGATTTCTAGGGCTTGACAACAGCCGCTCACCACACGGTGGGCGGCTTACTTGTGCTCAGGACCGTGTCCGAAGACCGCCACGTAGATGTTCGTGGTCAGCCCGTCCAGCTCATGGGCGGGCACGCCTTCCTCGGCCAGCGCGGCGCGCAGCGTCGTCCAGGGGTGCGGAGACAGCCGCCAACGCAGCAGGCCGGGGCCCTTGGTCCAGTAGCGCCAGAGGGCGCTGCCGCGACCGTATTGCAGGTTGCTCGCCACCGTGCCGCCTTCCCGCTAGCTCGCAGCCAGCCTGCCCGTAGGGTTGATCCTGCTCCGGTTCACCACGGACCGGAGCACGATGGCGCCCTGTTCGTGATAGGAGCCGAGCTCGTCCGATGTGAGGATCACGTAATACCAAAACTCGTCGTGCCAGGAGAAATACGGCTCCGTGGTCGTGAGCAGCCGCGCGCTGTCGTCATCGAAGAAGCACAGCGCCTCCGTGGGCAGTGTCCCCGTGTATCCCGTCAGCTCCACCGCAGCGAGCAGAGAGCCCTTCTCACTGACCGTTGGGAGCAGCTGGAAGAGCATGGGGACCTTGTCGGCCGGGGCCTCCGGTCGGTCGGAGAGGAGCCACGGCGTACCTTCGCTACGCCGGAGCGATGATAGCAGCGCTTTGAACCCCATCGCTGAACACCTCGGTGGCCTTGATCGGGACGGTGGAGTAGACGGCTGGCTTGGTCGCTGGCGTGCTCGCCACGAAGCCCCCGAAGCTGTGCGCGGTGGCGAGATTCAGCACACGGTGGCCGGAGCCGCCTGTGATCTCGATCTGGCCGCGACCGGCGCCTGCGGCGTTGTTGAAGGTCCACACATCCCGCAGGGTGACGCCCACGCCGCCCGTGATGAGCAGCCCCGCCAGCTGGCAGGCCCGGGTCGCCGGGCGGTTCGTGCCGTCCAGGCGGGTGCCCTCGAAACGCAGCTGTCCGTAGCTGGCTTGCACGCGCACGCCCACTGTCTCCGTGGTGAGGTAGAGCGGCCCCACGATCGTCTGTGACATGTGCACGAAGTCAAGGTAGAAGGCCCCGGCAGGCATCGTGGTTGAGCTCATGTACGAGCCTGCTGTGGGCCAGTACTGGTTATCGGAGCCTGCCAGCGTGAACTGGGTGCCGGTCCCGCCGTTGACGTAGGTGCGGTCGATCGTGCAGCGCAGGTGCGTCGCCTTCATGATCGACCGGAAGCCCTTGAAGCCGCAGTCGAGGATGCGAACGTCCTGCATCTGCGGGCCGGTGCCTAGCGGCAGACTGTCCTGCACGAAGGCGTTGCTGCCGTTGCCAACGAAGCACACGCCATGAATGACGACGTCGCGGACGTTTCCCGCCGGGACGATGAAGAGGCCAGCTGCGTGCCTTACAGCCACCGTGCAGTGGTTACCAAATTCCGTCTCCGCGCCGGGGCCGAGGATCTGCAGGCCGTTGCGAAGATTGTACTGGCCCGTCAAGACGTGAGACCGTGCCGCGAGCACTAGGACAGGTTTAGCACCGCTCGGTGCCGCGTCGAAGGCGGCAAGGAAGGCTGCGAGTCGCTGATCGTCGCTTCCGAGGTAGCTATCCAACGCTGTCGGAAGTCCTGGTACGGATCCTCCGGCTGGTCCCATAGGGCCAGCTGGCCCGGGAGCTCCTTGCGGTCCAGGAACGGCATCCGTGCTCTCCAAGGTCTCGATGCGCTGCAAGGCAGCGGTGAGCTCGTCGGACGTTGGGACTGTGACGCTCACGCGAACCTGCCCTTGTTGTCTCTGCGCTGCTCGCGTTGCCAGCGTCGGCTGCCGATCTTCGCGGGGAGCTTCTTGATCCGAACACCCATGAGCTGAGTGATCAGCAGGGAGTTGAAGAAGCTCTCGAACCGGGCGGCCGGGGATCGGAAGGTGAGGCGACGGCGAAGACGCTGCTTCATGGTGGGGCGGCGGCGCATGCGTCCACGCAACGTGCCCTTGATTTTGCGCAGCATTGGCTTGCCCATGGGACTTGACACCGCCTCTCCGGCGTGCTTGAATGGTCTTAGACACATTGACAACTACAAAACGGAGTCAGAGATGATCACCAAGACCACCGCAGACGTTGCCGCGATGAGCTTTGACGAGACCCTCTTCGGGGCGGTTATCCGCTTCCTGGCCGCAGGTGTTGCCTTCGAGATCGTGGATGGCGTCGCGTACGAGTACGTTGACGACGTGGGACACAGCATCAACTGGACCGGGACGATGGTTATGCGGGAGCTGGGCACGCGAGCGGACAACGCTTTCAAGGACATCATCCACTACTAGACGATTAGCCCCCTGTGCCGGCAGGGGGCTTTTCTGTGTCACGAGCGTAGGCTCGGGGCCTACGCTCAACGTAGTGGCCGCAGGGCTCAACGCTGGGAGAGGCAGCGGAGCACCTGCGGCGGCCGTGCGCGTGGCTCACTCACCTCATCAGAGGTTATGGCGGCCGGTGCGCACAGCTTCCGGCGAGACGCCGGACATATCGTAGGCTTACCGCCGGACATCCGGAAACCACGGCCACAGGTCGGCGATGGCATATTTTCCGGGGGTCGCAGCCCCGTTATGCCAACTGACCAACGCCCACGGCAGCTTGACCTCCCGTACGAGGCCCTTGCCGTACTCGGCATGGTGCCGGAACTGGACTTCGTCACCGGGTTGCGGAACTCTTATCATTGACGTCTCCGGATCGTGAGGATGGTCGTCGGCTGATGTGACGGGAGGTGGATTTGAACCACCGACTTTCGGCTTATGAGGCCGCTCAGCTACCAGACTGCTGCATCCCGTCGTGTGCGGATTTGCGGCGCTGCCTGTCGACAGCTTTCAACCGTACTGAACGGTACCGCTCCGCTCCCATGCTGGATCACATCGTCTCCGATGCTCACCGCGTACCCAACGTGGGATTCGAACCCACACGGCCGCAGCCACCCCGGTTTGAATGGGGCTCGTCTTCCATTTCGACAGTTGGGCTTAGGAGAGGCTGTCTAGCTTGCGACTCGCGTTCGTTCAACGCCGCACAGTTCAGACAGAGGCCATTCAGCCTCTCATTGTACATAGGACCCTTTACTTAGAAACTGTGATGCATGTCATAGACCTACGGGGTGAGTCAATGCCGCCTGTACGCTTGTAACCGTATTGCGCCGTATCCCAAACGCAAGGGACTCCTCGTCTGTCAGCCTTCTCCCCAGTTGACGCTCACGCCGGAGAACGTAGAGCGCTCTCCTTCTCACCTCCCGGGGGACAAGGGCCGCTGCCCTCTGTTCCCCGTATAGCTCTCGGAGCGCCTGCCGAACACCCTCCCGAGGGTCGTCCGGATCCTGCATCAGCCCCAGCCAAATAGACTGACGGCAGTCGGACTCTTCCAGCTTCATCGACATCGAAGCCCGGCGACCCCGGTATCGCACCCACAACGCAATCAATTCAGCGGAGCCCAGTCCTGCATATGGGTCAACCCCCGCCTCTCGGCTTCTAGATACACGAGACTCAAGGTCCGCAAAGCGCTCAGAACCCTCGGGTCGTCCGGAGTCGAACTCCGCAGCCTCATGTAGTACTGACGAGGATGCTTCGAACCTTTCTCTAGGTTGTGTTTCAAACAGAGCGGCATAAGATTCCATATGCTGTCCGACCCTCCCAGGGCGCAGGGGTGAATGTGATCAATGTGCTCCCACGAGTGCTCACATAACCCGCACTCCCCCTCGTAGTGTTCTACCAGCCCCTGAAGCTGCCAAGGAGTGTACGGCTCCCGATGCTTGAACACCCGGGTCCCGGGCTTTCGTTTGCTCCGGCACGTGGAGCACAATCTGCGAGTCCCGCTTGGGCTCTCCGAGATGAGGAGTCGGCAGCGGCAGCGGGGGCAGCGGACTTTTGCATACAACTGCGTGTCCGGATCCCACTCCGGCCCCGCCGGCAGGGGATCCCACAACTCGGGATCTACATCCCGAGACGATGTGTGTCTCTTTCTCCATACGGGAAACCCCCCCGCCTTTTCTAGCCCGTAGTAGCCTGCTTCTGACTCCGCGAATATTCGGACCGCCTCGTCGTTGAAGGGCACGGAGTCTAGAAATTCCTCAGAACCACGACCCGGGTGCGTCACAACACCGCACCCATGCGACGCCGCAGGATGCCAACAGCCGACTTGTGCTGATCGAAGGCGGTCGTGCCAGAGATGCCCGCCTCCCGCGCGTACTCTGTGATGGTCAACTTGCCCTGTCCGTCCAGATCGTAAACCCGGGTGAGCAGCGCCCGCAGCTCGGGCCGAGTGATGCCCGCGACGTGGTCCAGGAGGTCCCGGGACACCGGGACGTCGTACGTGGATGCTGGGGGCGCCTCGCGCTCGGCCAGCACGTCGAGGAGCGTGAACGTGGCGCTGCTGTCCTCCGCCCCCGCGTTGATCACCCTGTCCAAGCTCTTCGGCGGAAGCATCGCGTTGGCGCGATCCTCCTTCACGGAGTCGCTCACACGCTTGTCCGCATGCGGAAGGACGACAGGCTTGCTCTGCGTCCGGGCCAGTTCCAAGACCTCGGCGCGCACCCAGTGCTTGGCGTAGGTCCAGAACGAGGTCTTCTTGCGCAGGTCCGTGCGCTCGATGCCCTTCATCAGGCCGAGGTAGCCGGCGGACATCCCGTCTTGATACAGCTGCACGGGGCAGTGCCGGAGGACCTCGTTGGCGATGAGGCCATCGAAGGACGCGCACAGAGCCTCGATGGCTGCCTGGTCGCCCTTCTTGGCAGCTTTGACTGCGGCGCGCTCCTCGTCCCGTGAGAGGGGCTCTCGGGGGCGTACAAGGGTGGTGATCATCGTTCTCTCTCCGTGTCCGCGTATCGGCTAAGAATCGTACGCGCCCAGGCTACCAGATCTTCGGGGCGTTGGCCAGCGGGCTGTCTGACCACCCACAGCTCCAGATTTTCCGGGCGGTTGTCCGACCGCACGCCGTTCCTGTGGTGCACGTTTTCCCCGTCCCACAGTTGGCGACCTAGCTGCTTCTCCATCACTATCCTGTGTTCCAGCTGCCGCCCGCCGGGAATTGTTAGGTACACGTACCCACTGCTCTGATCGACCGTTCGGCCCGGGCTGCCTTGTTTCGTGTGCGGGTGCCTGCGGCCCGACGGGGCTCTTTTCCCCTCCGCATCGCAGGCCTTGCACATCGTTATGTGTCGGTGAAGATTCCCACTCCTGGTCACTAACTGGCCGCATCGTTTCGCCCGTTGACATCGTCGGCAAACAACCACGCGTCCGCGTTCGGGACACGGTGGGGGACTGTTATCTGCAGGTCCAATGTCAAAACGGGCGTAAGCTCCCGTGCCATCGATCCGGAATAGCGTACCTTGTTCTGGCTCGGGTTGCTGGTTTGAATCCACCACTTCTCCGCTTCGTGACAGGCCGCATAGGATTCGAATTTCATGATCCGGATACGTCCGCCCCTTGTGTACATCGGGCGCCACCAAGATTTGCCCGAGTGGTCGGTAAGCCTGGACCCTGGCCAGCGCTTGGAGGAACCCACATACAGAGGACGGGAGTCGCCGGTCGACCATATCACGTATACCCACCCGATCGTCGGATCCGACTCATCCGTCCAAGGCGTCGGCTTCCCGGGCGCCCGCCGCCACCGGACCCGGAACCACTTCCGGACACGGCCGATGAGCCAGCGCACGGAGAGCCAGAGTACGGCGAGGCCAGCGCCGATGAGCGCGTAGGCGAGATATGGGTTCATCGCGTCACTCCGATCTCGTATAGGACAGACAACTGCTCGTCGCATAGAGACCGAACGTCTCGACCGTGCGGTTGACAGATTGGGCACACCAACTCACCAACGGTGCTTCCCCAACAGGACTCAACGGGCTGGTGGCGGTCCCAGCGCGTCCGCCACGACTCGACCATCTCTAGGCCGTACTCGGGCAGAAACCACATCAGCTGATGCTGTGGGTCTCGGAGATCGTGCTGGAAGGTGCCGGCTATGGACTTCAGCTCGGCCAGTCGCGCCTGTACGCGTTCGTTCAAGTCGATCATTGTGACCACACCCACCCGATCAGCGCACCGAGCGCGGCCGGCACGGCGACGATGGCTGCCATGAGGAGCCACGTCTTGCGATCGAAGAGCGCGGCGTCACGGGAGATCATGACCTGGCCTGCCGGACGAGAGCCCAGGCCAGCTCGTCCGCGAGTTCGTCCGCCAGAGTTACCAGCTCCCGCTCTGGGTTTGGTCCTCCGAGCATGTTCACGTAGGTATCGAGAATCTCCATCAAGGACCGCGCTGGTGTTTGGGTGAGGGAGATGTGGACTGTGTAATCCGGCTCTACCGTTACGTGGTCGCTCATGGGTACATGATCTCCAGTCTTCCGCAGCGCTTGACCAAGTCGGCCCAACGCCACTCGATCGGCGAGACCGGCTGGCTAGCCGTCCCGAGGTCGTGCCACACGGTTCCCATACGCTCGTACAGGAACCCGAATTCGTCGCGGACGAGGGTGCCGTGCGCCGGTTCTCTCATCGTGCCCACCACGTCATGTGCTCGTAGCAAACCAGCTCCACAACCTCATCCTCACCGTTCATCCCGAGCAGGCGCTCGCCCATCGCGAGGCTGCCGCAGTCGACGCAGCGGATGTTGTCGTCCACTTCAAAGATCTCGTTCACAACGTCTCCCCAACGATCTCCATGGACGTGATCACGCCCTCATGGTCTCCGGTGCTCTTCAGCCTGGCCAACACCAAGCCGTACGCCTCGATCATAGCATACATCTCCGCCGACCGGACGGAAGCCGGGTCGCTGGTGTCTGCGATGTGCAGCGGGACGATGACAGCGCTGACACTCAGGTCCGGGTGGATGGGGCGCCGAGAGTAGCCCACGGCTACGGTGACGGTGGTCGCGGTCATCGTGGTACTCCCGTCTTCCAATTGCTGTTCGGGATGAGTTTCAAGCCGTCCTCATGCAGGTGACGGATGTCGGCAGCGGCGAGGACGAGGAGCCACCAACGCGAAGGGTCCTCGGAGCTCGGCTCACGGAGATGAGCGACGAGGGCCGAGGGCACTTTGCGGAGCATGGCTAGCCCTTCCTCCGGATGCGGGCGACGATGAACTGAGCGACGGCGACCGTCGGGACTGCGACGATGCCGATGATGACGGAGTAGTACAGGATCTCCCACATCAGCGCACTTCGATCCGGCGGACGGTGCCGTCTTCCACGGCTACGCTGCCGCTGAGGAGCGAAGTCACGTAGGACTTGACGTCCTGGCGGAGGAGGGCGCCGGGCTGCGCCCCGTACGACCGCTCCCAGTCCTCGCGGTCGACTTCTACTGTGACTACCAAGCTGATTCTCATGCCTTGACCATAGTCGCTGTCCGGCCGCGTGTCAAGGTGGGCCACCTGCAGGTTTTGATCATCAATGCCCAGCCTCATACCAGTTGCGCCCAGGGACTCCCGACTCCATTGTAAACGGCACGGCGATTCCCCCGGGCGGGTGAAAGGTTAGGTTGAAAGCCTCCTTGATGATCTTCATGTCCTCCTCTACCGTACCCTCTTCGAGCTCGAAGAGCGCGGCGTCGTGCACGAGCCCTATCACTCGGCACAACAGCCTTACCGGCAGGCGGAGCAGGCCCTCCGTGAGGAGTTCCCGCGTCGCTGACTGACCCAGTTGCGCAGTAGATTGCGTGTAGCTGCGCCCCACATCTACAGGAAGGCTGCGTCCCCACGCTGACGTCACCTGACCGGACAACTTTCCGGATATCGTGCAGATCTCCTGCCACGCCGTACGCTTTGGGTACGCCCGCGCCAGATTGGCCAGGAACTTCTCAGCCTCAGACTTGGACAACCCCGTCATTGACGCCAGCTTACGGGCGCCGATTCGGTACGCAGACCCGTGAGTGACCGCCTTTGCGCGCTGCCGCTGAGGGTGCTTGCCGTTAGGCAACAGAGCGTCGTCCGGCCAGATAAGGGACGCAGTGGTCGTGTGCGCATCGCCAAGGACGTAGTCCCGATAGAACGCCTCATCCCCACTGTACGCGGCAACCGCTCGTGTGTCCGCGCCGGCGAAGTCGAACTCCACGATGAGGTGACCCGGGGCGGCAGCGATGATCTTGCGATCGTTGGCGCCATCGCCGCGAGCACCAACGACAGTCAGGCCCGGGTTCGTGAAGCTGAACCGACCGGAGCGCTGCAGGGCCGTGATTTCCGGGTGGGCTCGGCCGTCGGAGCTCTGGTTACGGAGCAACATCTCCGCAGTCATCCGCGTGCCGGAAATCGCAGCGATGGACTCCGCGAGAGCCTCGGCAGCGTCGCCCTTGCCGGCAGCGGCATCCTTGACCGCGTCGCCGCCCATGGAAGGTGCGCCACCCTTGGTACGAGGCAGGTCGTCCTCGTGGACGCCCACGGAGGCCAGGGCCGCCAGCACGGCGGCCTTGCCCGGGTTCGAACGGAGCGGTGCCTTGCCCGTGGTCGGGAAACCGTAGTCGCGCTCCAACCACGTTAGGTGGTGCGCCTTGCGGTCTTCCAAGACTTGGATACGCTCGCGGGCCGCTTCGGCGTCGATGGGTATGCCGGTGCGAGAGATCTGAGCGAGGATGCCGTGCTTGCGTTGCTCCATCTTTCGGTACTCGGACCATGGAAACTTGGTGAGCATGGCCGTTGCCAGATCTCGGGAGGCCTCGATGTCTCCGATCAGGTACGCGCGAAACTCCTCATCGTCCGTGGGGATCTTCTCGAAGCCGCCGAATTTCTTGGCTAGGTCCGTGACGCTGTTGACCTTACGACGGGTGCCAAGCTCGAAACTCATCTGGTTGAGGCTGTAGTACGTGCGCGCGGAGCCGGGTCCGGAGCAGCCCTTGATCACCCCGGTGTAGTGCTCGTAGGACTCGGGGTAGGGCATGACGACGGGGCCGTCGGCGAAAGTATCGTAAATCTTGTCTTCGAGCGCCATCTCCAGCGGCTCGATAGAGTCCTTGCCGAACAGCACCGACAGGTCGAAGGCATGCACGACGTGCCCGACGATGCGGTCGGCACGGCGGGCTGCGTCCCGGAGCTCTTCTATGTCCGTGGACAGCTGGACAGGGCCGTCCCCCCAGGCGAAGCCGCCCAAACGGACGAAGTCCTCGGGGGCGTAGTCCCATCGCTCGTCCGCGCTGCGCGTTTCTAAGTCCAGGGTGAGCGTGGTTGGCTTCACAGCGGGTCTCCCTCCGAGTCGGTGTGCACGCGGTCCTCTTCGATGTCAGAAAACCAAGCGCACCCGGGCTTGCGGCAGTTGCCTCCGGCGTCGATGTTGTGACCCTTAAGCTCTTGCTCGCGACGCTTCGAGGCCATCCACGCGGACTCGGGTTTGCTCCACAAGACTACAGTGCCCCGTGCTCCTCGCCCTGAACGCGAAACACGCACTAACTTGGCCTCGGTAGGGTCAAGACACCTGCCGACGTATTGCGACGCTGTAGCGCGTTCCGGGTCCGCACGGCGATGTGCGTCGAAAGCCTCGATTCCGGTGAAAGTCTCGTGGCAAGCGGAGCAGTGGCTGATACGGGTCCCGGGCCACGACGCCCCGCAGCTGCATCCGATCATTGGAACGCTCCCAGTCCGTGAAGTCCGATGTAGCCGAGAATCGCCGCCCCGATGAGCAGGGCGACCACCAGCATACTGCCCAGTCGGCGGAGTTGATAGCGGGCCTTGCGCTTCAGGGGGTGGAGATCGGTGACCTGAAACACTCGCACTGCCACGATGGACAGTGCGAGCGCCAGGATCACGAAGCCGATGCTAGCCATTGGGTGTGCTGATCACGGTGATGGGCTCTACAAGGTCTCGGGTGGGGTCTTGGGTGCCCACGTACGCGGTGGCGTTGGGGCTCTCCAGCACGACCCACGCGCCACCATACAGCTTGGCGTACAGGTCCAGGTCAGCGTCGCGAACGACTGTACCGACAGGGAAACCTCGGCTCGCGATTCCCCAGTACACTACCTGCCCGGAGGACATTTGCAGCTTCGCGAGCTCCGCGAGGGCGTCGTCGCGTTGCTGCTTTGCTTCGAGGAGAGCGGCCTCCTTGGCCAACCGGAGGGCCCTGTAAGCGTTGGCCTCTCCGGCCGGGTCATCACTCATCTCGCGGTCCCGGGTGACGCCGCACGACAACACAAACTCCTCATTGTAGCCGTCGGTGCCTACGCCGGGGTGCCTTGGGTCGTCCCAAGCCCACGAAGAGCCGTCGTACGACCAGACATCGCCAGCGTCGTCCATGTAGCGCTTGAACGGATCGAGCATCATGGCTTGAACACCACCGTGACGGGCTGCTCGATCGCCTTTGAGGGGAAGAGAGCAGCAAGGTTTCTGCCCGGCCGGACGTGGGGGGCACCGACGCCGACGAGGATAAGCCAGCCGTCGCCGGACTTGGCCATCGTGTCCCCAGCGGCATCCTTGATGACAGAGCCGACGGGGAGGGCATCGAGGTCGACCGGCGGGTCGTATGGCTCGCCGTTCACGGTCACGGGGCCGCCCGAGTTCAACTCCCACACG
>Ga0193742_1002148_pt1 | contig 11424 bp, 10 predicted proteins | sample L2c1metaG_FD_165511 | JGI IMG/M metagenome (GOLD analysis project Ga0193742, IMG submission 165511) | Soil microbial communities from a riparian zone of the East river system, Colorado, United States - L2c1 | ecosystem: Environmental > Terrestrial > Soil > Riparian zone | place: USA: East River... | reverse complement strand
AAGTGGCCTCAAGGTCATGCTTCCCAAAAAAAGTAGTTTGGCGTAAATGGTGCAAAACATATCACCATCATATCATCACACTTAGTAATTCATTGATCAGGTCCTGCGTTCTGTCTTTCATTCTAAACAAGCAGAAAAATACAAAATCCAATCACTTGAGTCAAAGGTTCTTCTAGAGCAGATCCTGGATTGAACCTAAAGATTATTTAATCCTGTTCGTATGTCAAAAATATACTATCTGTCATTTATGGGCAAAGAATCAATTACTAGCGTCGATGAATTTGCGATGAATGGGTCGTGAAAGAGAATATGGACGGCGATGGTGTGGAATCCTGGCCATGGCTTTTGAAGCTCTCTGTATGATTTTCGTACCCTTCTCCCTCCTCTTCTTACGTTTCCTGGAAAACCGATATTGATAAAGAGGGAGTTGTGTATGCTTGGGCAGGCCCGAATTCGTCCGAATGGAACAAATTGCTGAAAATGTGGCATAATATCTCACAAGTCCTCTGGGCGTTTGATATCCTCCCTGCCTTGGATAAGAATGGTAAAGAGACAATACCAGGTATTCTATTGAATTTTCGGTGGTTGCAAATTGCAAGCACAGTCACGCTAAAACAACCGTCTCTAGATTCCGCAAACGACCGGCTTTCAATTCCCGACCTGTCAAATGTGACTGTCGCTTAGTCCGCCAAGAATTCGAATTGTGTTGAAGGTGAAAGGCTAGCAGCAAAGCCACATCTAGACCTTTGGCAGTGAAATAATCTCATGCACGGTGAGTTGTGTGCTTCACCACGTTTTTATGAAGCGCTGGGGATAATATCTCAATTGTGTCCTATAAAACGTCCTGTACTTTCAAATTGTATATGGTCATCATATAGGGACCCAGAGCTTTAAAGGTGCAAATGATTTCTGATAAGTTGCAATCATGACTGCGAGAGACTGAACGATTAACTATGATCATACAACATATACATATACATCTAAATACACGGGGTTTTGTATCAAAGGTTAGAAAAAATGCGGCACGGAAGGCCATAGAAGTACACGGTAAAGGCACGAGTGAAATATAAAAGCGAGAAAAAGAAATCGACCATTCGCAGAAGTGCTACTACAGGTAAAACATGGTGTCCTTCAGCTTGGGCCCACTGACACCGTTATGCCAGGCCTCTCGAGCCTCACGCACGACAGCCTCTTCGTTACCACTGATTGACGAATCCGTACTGGAAGAGATGCCTTGTAGAAGTTTATGCATATAACACCGGCCACGTTCACAGGCAAGATCCGCGTAGTATGCTGGTGAAACCAAGCTCACAGCCTTCGTTGCTCGAGCAAACATGTAGCTGACGGCGTTCGTAAGATTCTGGAGCTCATCGGCCTTGAAGCCTATCTCATCATGGACGACGAAGTAATGTGTGGGCTTCGTCGTCCCCTGAAGTCCGCCATGTGCTATGAAGACGACTATATTGAGCAGAAACAATGAGAAGAGTCAAATTTGTATATCCACCTTGTAGGAAAAAGTCAAAGTGGTATACAGCTGTCACACCTCGATCAACAACTGTTCCCGGTCGAGGATTGCCATTATGGTCGGCGTTGGCTTCCTCGACGGGGTAGAAGCGAGTATGGTGACGTTTGCCCTAGCCAGAAGTGAATAGAGCAAGCATTGAAGGCAGTGGGATACTTACACAAATGACAATAGTAAGAGCAGGAGAATAGCGAGTCTGGGGAGTATCAAATTTCCTGAAGGCTTCTTTCATTGCAGGAAGCTCCTCCTGAATGACAGTGTAGAATTGGCCCTAAGTGAAACATGTCAGCGACTTTGTCTGGTGTGTATTCGTTGGTCATTACCTCGGAGACGCCATCGCGATACACAAGAATTCGCTGTGGCAAAATCTTGTTCCTCTGCTTGAACAGCGTCAAGCGCTCCCAAGTCATCTTCGCCATATTTGTGACCATCTACAAATTTTGAATAAGCGATGATTAAATGCGGAGAGCGAGATAGCAGTAACCTCCTTCTTGGTCTCCTGAATTTCCATGCTAGCAGGATACTGAGCAAACTCTGACTCACAGCTTGCGACAACGGCCGCGATTGAGGGCGTTCCCTTCACGCTTCCTGGCCCCGGATGGGTGACGTCGACACCCATGAGCATCGTAGGGACTTTCTTCAACCAACTCATACTTTTTGTATCTAGGGCATGACTTATAAAATAGTCTTTGGATGAGCCGGGCAGTTTGTTTCATAATTTACAGAAGCACCTACTTGACGCCTCCCAGCTTCATGTTGACTTTCAAGGCAACATTCGCAAAGTATTGAAGTTGGCCTACATGGTCGTCAGCGATCAGTTGAAAACTGTATAATAAATCATCATCTACCTTTTTCCTTACGAATTTTAGCAGAATGAACGCAGACAGTCGCTGGGGAAATGAAAATGGGGTTGAGTGATCGCGTGACTAACGTTTGATTAATGACTGACCTAAATCAAGGTAGGAATCGCAGAGATGTTTGATCCCAGAGTATACATGTTTGTCACCGTTCGAAAGCAGAACGAGAACCAATGATGGTTTCGCCTTGGCGCTCATGAGCTGCTGCCTGATCGTGCCGATAGCGGCGGCACGGGTCGGATCGGTGGGAGTCTTTGATGGCAGGCGTGCTGCAAGGACAACAGGATCTTTCTGATCAACAGCCATGCCACTGTTCCTGCACATGGTTGCGAATCCTCGATATGTCGTCTGTAGTTCGGGATCGTCTGGTCTAGAAAATTCATCTCTGGGATTGCCATCCAGAATCACCAGAATAGCCCAATTTTCCAATCGTGTTCCTCTGGCAAACTTCACGTTCCTCAAGTTCCAGCTTGCCCTTTCGTCTACGGACGGAGTACCCTGTCCATATTTGATGCCCGGTGGAGAAAGGATACGGCCAGGAACGACCGTCATTTCGGTTCCGACGCTGATGCCAAAGGCACTCAGTTGTGCGGTGCCTCTTCTGAAGCCAAGCTCGTCAAGTCCATGACCAACAATACTCGTCGCGTTGACATTCGGTGGCTTCGCAGCAGCAGTGATCATTGCGGCGGTGTGCTCGTCTGTCAGCTTTCCACGGAATGGTTGATCTGGAAGAATTTCACACATCTCTGCGGGAAGAAGATTTGATTTTTGACCACCAACGTCAACAAGCGGAAGATCTGGATGTTTCAAGGTGACCTTATACTCTAAAGGGGCAACATTTAGCAATAGTATTATCAAGACAATATAGGATAGGTTAACATACTTCGCTTGAAGTATTCCTCGACTGTAACTTCGGCACCCAGTTCTGTGGCAAGGAACTTGTGCTGACGGGCAGTTTTACTTGATAGGGATCTCACGGATTTCTTGTACCCAAGGTGTAAAGTTCTAACCCTTACACCTCTTACAAACGCAGCTGGTCTTGCACCAAAACTCGAGTTACGGAAAGTCATCATGGCGTCAGCAAGGTTTCCGGGAGTGTAAAAGGCCGTAGTGCACACTGCACATATAGAATAGCTTGTCAATAGGCGTTATTAAAATCGAAAGTAGACATACCATTTACGTTCACCATCAACTGCTTATGTGTTGGTCGGACTGAAGAATAGAAACCCTTCCAGGCTTCTAGGCCTCCTCCGAGACTGAACGGTTGCATTGCGGACTTGAAGAAAAAGCGGTTACGACCGACCAGGACACCACCACCACCTGATCGATTAGGATGTGCGGCGAGGATGACGTTGAATAGAGAGATAAGGGGCATGATATCATAGTCGCGATACTGTGGGTCGCCTCGGAGATATCCACTAGAATCAAGTATCAATCTTCCAACTTCAGGTGTGCGATATTTTAAAAATACCTGATCAAAGCTGAGAGGTCGTTGTTCTGAATGAAAGTAATAGTCAAGGTATATTCTTTCCCGCCGGTCTTGGGACCAGGTTCGTCTTCATCGTAGAAGGGTATGCGGATGGACAGGGGTTGGGCGAGTTCCTTCGGCGAAACAAGTTTCGCAGAGTGGTCATGGGCGACGGAATTCTTGAGGCCAAAGCGCTCCCAGTCAGCAGACTGTTCGGCAAGCTGGAAAATACGACGTTTTACTCTCCTAATGGCTGTTCCGGCCACTGGGGAAAGGGCCACGTCATATTCGTAGTATGTAGCACTCCGAACCTTGATTGGGAAAAAATTTGCTCGTAACTTAATAGGTTTGCCCTCACTTCCGAACCCAGGTCGGACGGGTAGCTCATCGGGTTTTATTTTGAGAGTTCGCAGTGCGTTAACGAGTACATCCTGGGAGTTGTCAGTCAAACGATTGTCGACGTTGGCAGGTACACCAGGTTGGAAGACACTGGATGGACACTGGATCAGCAACAGGCCTTCAGACAACAAGTTTCATGTAGATAATTTACCCTCCCTGTTCCCGAGGGCCACCGCCGAAGCCCCCACGAGGAGCGCCTCCTCTGCCTCGAAAGTCAGACCCACCACCACGGCCTCTATCAGGCCCACCACCACGCCCTCTATCAGGCCCACCACCTCGGCCTCGTGTATCAGGGGAGCCACGACCGCCTGGAGAACCACGGCCAGCGGGCGAACCACGTCCACCACGGCCTCTGTCAAAACCTCTCTGAGCCATTGTAAATATCGGTCGGTAATTGTATTTCGAGTTGTTCTGTGGGTCTAAAGGCACAATGTGGACTGTTGAATAGAAATAATATATAGGATAAAGTTGAGATTCAAAAAGTGACTGCCTCGAGGATAAAGATGTACCCAGCGGGAACAGTCCACGATTATATGAACAATGTGCCCGATGGGAACAAATCGAAGCTGGGGCGAGAACTGAAAAGACCTGTCCCACCCTAAGTCCATTATAAGTAAAGGTACGTTGACCAAATAACGGCAAATACTGGACTGGTCCACGGTCCGTTCTTATGACTCTAGATCTGATAGATTTATATTATGAAGGGCGGTTAAAAGGCCTAGCTGCTGAATGAATGTGCTTATCAGGCCTTACTAGTTAAATAACTATTGCGCAGCCATCTAAATCTCGTTTGCGCAGTTTCAAACTGAATCTGGACAACAATTAAAAGGATGTACTTAAAGAGTTTCGCTTTGTGATAAGTATGCCTCAGCTGTCAAGTGAAATTCAGACCATGGGCTGGGGACAGGGCCGCGGGTGTCAATGGTCAGCACGGGCCCGTTCTTAAGACTCTGAGCTACCGGATTATCTCTAGATTTATACCTTTGGCAGTTAAAATGACCTGCTAACTTTGACTCTCAAGCTTGCGCAGAATCTGATTCTGGACAACAATCAAAAGGGCTTAGAGAGTTTCAATTCGCTATGTAATGATCAAAAAGCGTCAGCTGCCAAATAGAATCCAATCATGTGGAAAAAATAAATTGCTTACCGGAATGTCCACATTAAACTCTCTCGCCATCCTGACGACTTCGCCAAGAATAACTTCCACTTCAATCGGTTGACCCCTTTCTGCATCGACGAGCATGCTGGGGACATGAGTACTAGAAGCCTTGGAATTCATGAGCTGAGTGGTGTCGGGGACGGTCTTCACGGTGGATGACGGAAGACCGTCCGACGTGTCTGGGGGTCCAAGCGCACGGTTTATAAGAACAAAAACGTGGATTACGTGAGGCCACATGATACGACAAGCCTCTTACCCAAAGTAAGAAGCTCGATAAGGATTGCCTTGATTGAGGGAGTCATAAAAGTCGAAATGAGATCCGCTGTGGTCGGCGACACATATGGATTGTATAACGTTGACGAATCGGAAGGAGGAGGACGAAAGATTTCTGGAAGGCTATAACTATATAAAGTAAAAGATTAGAGGAGCCCCTAAATCATGGTATATGGGTAAACACGCCGCTTGACTAACTGAGTAAGCGTTGCAAATGACGAGAAAGCAACATTCCAAAAGTTCTTTGCGAACTTCATTCGTTGAACTTTGGGAACAATCCTGCTCCCTCCTGTCTCCAGAGTATTTCCGAAGTCTTGCAATGATTGGGACTCCTCTGGCGAATTTATAGCCGTAGTGTAATCCTTATACCGATATACCCCAAGAATAACTCGGTCCTGAGAAGAATATTAGCGCTTTCAATTTATTGCTCTGAATCAATACTTGCATAATCGCCATGTTAACAGGACTCAAGATGTTAGTCAAAATCTAGATGGCAGCACTCAGAATGCGCGGATGGCCGATTCCAATTTCTTTAAGAGCAGGGTAGAGGTAGAGGTCGGTTTCCACATTGAGGCCATTCTGAAACAACACGTATGGTTGGACAAGACTTTGAGTATAGGGAGGGAGCAGCTCGAAGAATCTTGCTTGTTTTGGTGAGCTCTTGGTATAGCTTTGGTGGTGACTATGACATATGAATATTGTCTATCCGCAGCTTCTGCAACTGATCTGCATACTAGGAATAAAATAACGGTGGAGCTCCCAATGAGATAGAAGACTGACATCGATCAGGTTTCCATCCTTTGATCTCACCATACTTCCGACTTTGAAAAGAAATACCTTCGACTGGGGGATATGATCAAGGCCATCTGGGAGAGCATTAGGATAATCGACATACTGTTCAGGATATTGTAGTTACTTCTCGCAACTACTGTTATGTGGACCAGACCACTTTTCTTCAAAATAAGAAGAGTCTGGGTTGAACTTGTGTAATGTTGGAATTATTAGGTTACCGGATTAGGGTCGCGTTTGCGTCTCGTGTTTTCGGCCTGGCATTATTGTATTGCATCGTGTTTAGAGCACGTCCGTATTTACTTAGGTATAAGTACAGTTTGTATTTTACTAGTACGGTACTCGTTTTGCGCCAATCCACTCGGTTCTGTGGTAGGGTGCCAAACAGCTTAAGAAATTCCCCTTTTATTTTCTACAGTGTATGTTGCCAACAATCGGACTTTGGCTCACAGATCGCGCCAACAGCACCGACGATAAAGCCTGAGCTGTTTACTGTCCATATTCTCTTCTTTGAATGACCTTACGACCTATTAAGATAATAAGGGAAAAAAAAAAGAGTCTTGAGCATTCTCACATGCCCAAACTTTGGTCCACGCAGAGAGCTCGTGGTTATATTCAAGCACACGAGCAGTACTAGTCCACAAAGATAATAAAATAACAAATAATATCCCCGTACATATGGATAGAAATGTAAGCACAACCAAAGTACTACTACGCGATAAACTGATAAAAATTTAAAAAAACGAAAGGAATGGAAGATAGCAATAAAAACAGATACAGACGACGGGTATAAACCATTAAAAAAAAATTTACAAAGTTCTTACATAGCTGACATGCATTTTAACGAGCGGTAAAGTGGCTATCTGCGGAGAGAACATTGGGGTCAGTAAGGGAGGACGAGATGAAAAGAACAGGAGGGGGGCATACTATAGATACTGTAGTTTTCAGGGATATACGTTTGAGATGCCTGCGACTGTGGTTGGGAGACTTGGATGGGCTCCCGAATGTCATACGCAGATCCAAGAATAGGAAAGTTTGAATAATCATAATATCGTCGAGTGGAAGGATTTGTGTATGGTTGGTTAAAGTTTGAGTGGATGCGTGATGCATGTACGCTCTCGTCCATAAGACCAGTGCTATACAACTGAGGAAGAACAGCAGTCGACAAATGCATATTGATATTATCCGTGTTCATACCCCCGCCTTGCCATGCATAACTCGAAGGGATCATGTTCAGACCAGGTAATGACGGCAAAGAAGCCGAGGTGGATACGGCCGCCAGGTAGTTACCATCGCCAGCAAAGTCTTCAATCCCAAGAGAATAATTTGATTGTTGTTGGTCTTGCGTGTTGGTTCGGCGGATAGGACTCATGTCATCAAAACGATTGTTTGTAGAATGATGAGTTCTGAAGGAATCGTCCAGGGGTTGTTCCGCGGAGCGTTTATGGCGCACAGCAGATGAGGTGTTGATAAGAGGTACAAGATCGGAAGCGCCCCCGGAAGGGTCCACTTTGGCGCCACGGAAAAGCTCAAGAGCCCTGCCTGCGCTGGGCCAGACGATCTGCATTGCGTAAAGGGTTCGCATGCATTTTATAATGCCCAAACGAGACTGAGGGTCGGTAGGGTGTATCGTGACTGAGAAAAGTGAGACAAGAACCAAAATCCTAGCGACTCCAAATCATCACTTACGATTGGTGACATGCATGATGCTTGCTGTAAAGACATAGTAGCATAGAAATGCAGAACAGCGGATGAGCATGTAGTTTTCTTGATAAAGAGAAGCTAATCCATACAGCCATTAGCTACATATTCACACGAAACGAGTTCCAGCTCTTACCTATGGAAGTGATATGATTTGCAGCTGCATTGCAAAGCTCGTAGCACTTGGCCGCTACGGCGCTAGTTTCACCATCATCTAAAGCTTCGGACCTACACAAACAATATTCAGACGAAGCGGTCGTATCTGGAATGAAACCAGATCGCCTACTGCTTATGCTTTGCGTGTACAACATTCTTGATACTATACGAAGTAAATAAAAATAAGTTAGCAAAGGCCAAAAGGACCGAGCACTCACAAAGGCCGATGCAAAAGCAGAACCGCACACCAATATTGCATATGTAGCGTCAGGACATTTGGCAAGGGAGGTGGTTGCTTCGATAACCCAGGATCATATCGCAGGTGGTCTGGAAGCTCGATATACCACTTGTCAAGGAGCCCTTCGAGTACCATGGACTCAGCGTGCCAACGAGGATTGGGACGGACGGCATAGATATCTTGAACAATCTTGCTCAAGATATTTGCTACGTGACAATTATTGAGCATAAATCAAAAGCTGAAAGTTCAATGACAGACGTACAAAGAGTAGCAGAAGCGTTGAAACAAGATATGATTCGTCCTGGAACGCCGGGCAATAATTCCCCAAGAGAATTGCACAACGCCCATTCTTCATGTTCCTCAATATCGCTGTCGTTCGGTAATGTCGTATCGTAATCTTTCTCGAAAATCATGAGAGGTCTCCCTGGGTAGAGTGATCCAATAATTATAGATCGAAACGCAGAGCCGAAAAAGGACAAACCAATATAGGTCGACACATATTTATCCATGATAACGCACCCAAACCAGATCCTTTTCCTCTCATTCAGCTCTGATTCGTTAAACAGCCGACCGCCAAGCCCCACTCTTTCCCAGCAATCTGCACTTCGATGCATACCCAAATCCTGAGCCATCCGGATTGCCATTCCAATGTATGTCCACGCCTGCGCCATGGCCCCAATCCCAATCTCCCTATAACCCATTAAGAGCAAGGATTGACAAGTAGAAGGTCGGGATGAAGCGTAATTGTGGTGAAGGATTACTTTGGCGCTATCTAGATATTCGTCTCCAGCTTCCCACATCATTGAGGGATCTAAATGGGCCGGAGCCTCGGCGTCATCGTAACGTGATGCGACGGCATACATAGAAAGGAGGAGGAGAGTTGGCACGCGTCCGCGCCGATGATTGAAGGGAGATGAATTTGGTGTCTCGGGATCGGGAGATGGTGGCGATTCGGCACGAGTTCTATTAAAAGTGTGGGCATCAAAATTAGTGCCACGGTCAGCAAGGAAAGAACGATTCATACCCAGCCCTATATGAGTCGAAGAAAGCTTGTTTGTGGATGATGGGGAAGGATGGGTGGACATAGGCGAAGTACAGGTCCAATAGGTGTTCTTGAACTTCGGTCGAAGGCAATTGTGATACAAACTCATCTTCACCACCCAGGGTAGTCGAACCTGAGGGCAGCGCAGGCCATACACGAGCTTTCGGGAAGCGCCTAAAATAAGCAAGTCAGAAATATCTGTGGACACGCGGAAGGAAGGAGAGTAACCAAATCCCGCCCTCATTCCTCTGATCAATCCTTTCCTTATTTCCCAATAGATATAACCCACTCGCCTTCCCATGATACCTTACTTGCTCATCCTCGTTCAAACTCAATTGTCCAACCGCACCCATGAGCTCGTTCTCGCTATCAGAGGTCATATTATCATCAGCGCTTGAGCGCCAGTTGCTGCACAATGGACTGCTTGCGATATCAGTCAGATTCAGATGTGAACCTTGGCTGGTGGACATCCTTGTAGAATTTTTATGGCGGAGGACAGGTACTGCGGACCCAGGTGCGGAAGCTGATGAAGCGCCAGGTTGTTGGAATAAATGATTATCATCGCCGACCTTTCTTCGCTGACGTCGTCCATCAGGAGAAATGTTATGGTCTCTGGAATGAGTGGCCGTTGGCTTTGACAAGTCACCATGAAGATCGGAGCATCGACCCGATATGGTAGAAATCTCATTCTGAGACACGAGCAATTTGTTCAGCATTGAACACACATGATCTTGCCATTGATTTGAAGGACTAAAGAAAATCAATTCAAATGGTCCGGATAGGCAGTCGAATCACATACTGAGTAGACGTTAGATCCAAAGGCAAGGGTTCAGACTTCGGTTTACCGGGAGGGGAGTTCTCCGAGTGCTGGCCTGAATATACCTTTGCCCCAAAGCTTAGGGCAATGTCTTCCCGTTTCCGACCTTTAACTCCATAAGGTGAATTATCGACACGGGCGATAATTTCTTTAGCAAGTTGGTCCTAAGAAAGGGTATGTTATATGAGGGACATGTTCTCATCAGGGCAAAGGAAAGGGCATCAAAGGGCATATTTGGAGGAATTTTGGCCCAGCGAAAGAATGAAATGATGTGTGAGAGTTGATTCACCTTCTCCAGATCGCGCAGCAACGACTGCGCCCGAGGATCGGATGTCGCGAGCATGATTCCAAGCAAGGCTTCAGTCTGATGGAGACGGGCCTCGATGGCATCTATGTATCCCTTGGGCGGTCCTCGCTTCCGCGATGGACCAAGAAAGGTACAAGCTGTGACAGTCAATGAGTATCTCGTTTGGAGTTGCAAGGATTTAAAGAAAAATTATTGAACGATGCCGAGTATGGATGCCAAAACTTCCGTTGCATTGCAGCGGGAGGACCACATTATGTTCAGCCACCTCAAGGGGTTATATTGACAACTGAAAGGGCATCAGACTCACGGGTGCCAAGCATTACACAACTTTTACACGGTTCATCGGGTCCAGAGCGTTCACATTTGCACTTGGACTTGCGGCATTGATCGCAGGCTGAGGGTTGAGAGGTTTAAAATACACAGAAGTCAACAGAAAACAACATGTTAACTCACCTTTACTGCTACGCCTCCTCACTGTGCGTTCATGAGCGCTCAAAGCAGCAGGACCTTGATGGTCAGGCAATTCTGAAAACTCGTCGTATTCGTCGCTATACGACATCAGCAGTAGAAAAATGGGCACAAAGTGCTATTGATTCTGGTGTGCAGAAGAGAGAAGAAGCGCTATTCAGTCGGGAGGGAAGGTGAGAGAGAGAGAGAGAGAGAGAGAGAGAGAGAAATAGACTTGTGCGATGGAGT
>Ga0193742_1002146_pt1 | contig 11441 bp, 9 predicted proteins | sample L2c1metaG_FD_165511 | JGI IMG/M metagenome (GOLD analysis project Ga0193742, IMG submission 165511) | Soil microbial communities from a riparian zone of the East river system, Colorado, United States - L2c1 | ecosystem: Environmental > Terrestrial > Soil > Riparian zone | place: USA: East River... | reverse complement strand
AGCCTTGAACCTCTTTTGATGCACCTGCTGTCCCGCCGCACCGTTCTTTGGGTACTGCTGTGCCTGGCGGTGTGTCCCTATTTTGTGGACCTGAGCGGGTCGTCCATCTGGGACGCCAACGAGGCGTTCTATGTCGAAACGCCGCGCGAGATGATCGAGCGCGGGGACTACATCGGTCCGACTTTCAACTACCAGCCGCGCTTCAACAAGCCCGTCCTCAGCTACTGGATCGTGGCCGGCTTCTACAAGGCATTCGGCGTGTCGGTGGGCGTCCAGCGCATCCCGATTGCGCTCGGCGCCCTCGCGATGATTCTGACGGCGTTTGTCCTTGCGAGGAGCGCGGCGATCTCTCCGCGGGGTACGGGAGACGGCATGGAAGCGGCGCTGTGGGCCGCGATCGGCCTGGCGGTGGCGCCACGGCTGATCATGTTCAGCCGTCGCATCTTCATCGACATCTACATCTCGATGTTCATGGCAGGCACGCTGCTGTTCTTTGCGCTGGCCGAGCGCTACCCCGAACGGCGGAAGCTTTTCCTGCTGCTGATGTATGCGACGGTCGGCCTCGGCGTGCTCACGAAGGGCCCCGTGGCGGCGGCCCTTCCGGGGCTCGTCTTCGCGCTGTATCTCGTGGTGCACGGCGAGCTCAAGCGCGTGCGCGAGATGATGGTCCCGACCGGCATCGTGGTCGTCCTGGCCATCGTCGTCCCGTGGTACGCCGCGCTCTATCATCGTTACGGCTGGACCTACATCACGTCATTCTTCCTCGGTGAAAACGTGGCGCGGTACACCGAAGGGGTCGGGGTCGAAACCCGCCGGGGACCGCTCTTCTACCTGCCGGTCGTTCTGAGCGATTCGTTTCCATGGGCGCTCTGCCTGTTCGGCGCGGCAGCCATGTGGATTGGCGATCGACGCCGCATGCGCTCGACGATGGCGACTCCTGAGGCGGCAAGGGCACAGCGCGTGCGCACGCTCATGTGGCTGTGGGTGCTGGGGATCGTCGGGTTCTTCACGTTTTCAGCGGCGAAGCAGGATCTCTATGTCTTTCCCATCGTCCCCGTCGTGGCGGCGCTGGCGGGGCTCTTCATCGCGCGGTCGAAGGCTGGCGGCGCGCCGGAACATCCCCTGGGGCTTCGTCTGACCGCCGGCGCCATTGGCGCGCTGCTGGTGGCCGCCGGCCTTGGAACGCTGTACATTTTCCAGTCCGTCGGGACCGTGTATGTGCTGAACGGCGCGCGCCTCGTGGGCCTCGCGGCGGCGGCCGGAGGAGCGATCGCGCTGGCGCTGACGGTGGCCGGGAGGCCGCGGGCGGCGTTCATGGCGATACTGCTTGCCCTGGTCACGTTGAACTGGGTGTTCGTGCTTCGCGTGCTCCCGAGCTTCGAACGGTACAAGCCGGTGCCCAGGTTGAGCGCCGCGATACAGCAGCGGCTGGCTGAGGGTGACGCGGTCGTGCACTACAACGTCGCCCTCCCGAGCATGGTGTTTTATCTGCGGCGGCATATCGACGTGCTGTTCCAGCGGCAGCCGTTCCTGAACACGCTCCGCCAGGGAAACACGGTCTATGCCGTGCTCAGCGCGAACGACTATGCCGCGCTGCGCGACGAGATCGGCGTCACGACCTGCGTGCTCGAGCGGCAGTCCACGGTGAACGTGAAGCTGAAGGCCGTGATCGCGCGGGAGCCGCTGCCAGAAGTGTTACTGATCACGAACAGGTGTGAGTGAGACTCCCGCGGGAAGCGGGAAGCGGGAAACGGGAAGCGGGAAACGGGAAGCGGGCAGCGGAGACCTAGCTGCCTAGTTCCCCCACGGTCACCGTCGCGGGGCCGAATTTGCCCACGACGATTCCGGCGGCTCGGTTGGCCAGCCTGGCGGCGTCCACGAGCGGTGCGCCTGCCGCGAGCGCGAGGGTCATGGTGGCAATGACCGTGTCGCCGGCTCCGGTGACGTCGGACACTTCGCGCGCTTCCGCCTCGAGCTCGGCGTCGCCGTCGGCCGTGTGGAGGGCCATGCCGTGCTCGCCGCGCGTGACGAGGACGGCGTCACACCCCGCGCGCTCGCGGAAGCGGCGCGCAGCCGCGAACGCCTCGTCGCTCGTGCGGATGCGCATGTGCGTGACGGCTTCCGCTTCGTGATGGTTCGGCGTGATGAGGGTCGCCCCGCGGTAGTAGTCGATGTGCGGGACCTTGGGATCGATGAGCACCGGGATACGCCGGCTCGATGCCGCCGCGATGGCAGCGGCGGCGACCGCGCGCGACACGGCGCCTTTCAGATAGTCCGACACGAGGATGGCATCGGCTGAGCGCGAGAGCTGCGCGATGTGCGCGAACACGGCCGCCTCCACCGCTCCGTCGATCTCGCGGTCGTCCTCGTAGTCGATCCGCGCGACCTGCTGGTTCCGCGTCGTCACGACGCGCAGCTTGCGGGTGGTCCGGCGGCGCGGGTCGGTGACGATGCCGTTGGAACCGATGCCCAGCCGGCCCAGTTCTTCGCGGATGCGATCCGCGTCCGCGTCCTCTCCTGCGATCCCGATCATTTCTACGCGTCCGCCGAGAGCCGCGACGTTGTGCGCGACGTTGGCGGCCCCGCCGAGGCGATATTCCTCGTGGTCGAACTGCACCACCGGAACGGGAGCCTCTGGCGAGATGCGATCCACGCGGCCAATCACGAAGTGATCGAGCATCACGTCGCCGATGATGAGGACGAGCCGGCCGGCCAGGCGCGGCAGGAGACCCTTCGGATCGGTCATGTCAGCGGCTGGGCGATCGGAGCGCCAGCGCGATCGGCGTCGTCAGGTGACGCCGCCTGGTCTGCGGCGTAAGGGAGCGTGATGAGCAGGAGGAACAGCATGAGGAATTCAGAATCGCCGAAGTTGTATTCGAACATCCCTGCCATGACCATGGCGACCACACACGCGAGCGCAGCCATCGTGATCGACGGAATGGTCGAGGTCGTCCGCCTGCGCACGAGGTCCGCCACGAGCGTGTAGACGAACCAGAGCCAGAGCGCCAGCGCCGGCAGCCCGCGTTCGGCCGCGATCTGAAGTGGCACGTTGTGAAGATGCGGGTTCAGCTGCTTCACTGCATAGCGATCGCGGTACTGCGGGTAGACCTGGATCACCATGTCAGGCCCGACGCCGGTGAGCGGGTCGTCCTTGATGATGTGGAGCCCCGAACGGATCATCGCCAGTCGATCGCGGTTCGACTCGAGGCTGGCTTCGGTTGTCGCGCTGTCGTGCCGAAACGCGTTCAGGCGGAAGGTCGAATAGAGCCGATCCGCGATTGGAGCAGGGGCCACGGCCATGAAGACGACGGCGACGACGGGCAGCAGCGCGATCAGCCGGAAATCGCGGATGAGCAGCAGCATGCCGATTCCAGCGCACGCACCGACCCAGGCGTTGCGGCTGAGAGTGACGGCGAGTGCCGCGACGAGCGCCGGCATCACGAGCGCAGCCCATGTCCGATCGCTGTTTCGGAACAGGATGCGGCCTGCCGCGGTGCAGGCGATGAGCATCAGCTGCCCCGAGTACGTCATATACATCCCGAGAGCCCCTTGCGGGCGCTGCCCGAGATGGTCCCACTTGAGAATGCCGAACTGCACGAGGCCGTACGCGGCGCTGATCGCGCCGACCGTGATGATGATGTCGACGGCCGTGAGCGCGCGCCGGCCCGGCAGCAGGCGGTAGGCGATGGGAACGATCGAGAAGAGCAGCAGCTGCTTGCAGTCGATGAGGCTGACTCTCGGGTCCACGGAGAACGCCGCCGAGATCAGCGTGGCGCCTGCGTAGGCGGCGAGCGGCCAGAACATGCAGGGGACTTCGACCCGCTCGTGACGGCTGATCACCATGGCGAGCCACAGCACGCCGGTGATGGTCAGCAGCGTCTCGGCCGCAAAGATCGAGAACGGCAGCGCCGCCGCAAAGGCCAGCAGCGCGTAGTACGCGGCTCGCTCGATCCCATGCGGCCCGTCGGACGCGCGGACGAGCGGCACTACGCGCGCCGGTTCATGGCGCGCTCCGCCGCCGAAAGGACGTCTTCGGGCCTCAACGTAGTCAGACATCGAAAATCGCCAGGCTCGCAAATCCGCTGATCGCACGGCCTGCAGGGCAGGCCCGCGACTTCCACCGCCTCGGTCGGCACGCGCGGGTCACGCCACGGTGCCGAACGCACGGCCTCTGTTGGTCCATAGATTCCCACTATTGGCGTGGCGGTGGTAGCCGCAATATGGAGCGGCCCCGTGTCCCCGCCGACGAACAATCGACTCCGCTCGACGAGCGCACGAAGCTCGGCCAGATCGAACTCGCCGAAATCGACAACCCGATCGGCCGCCTCGCCGAGCGCCTTTCGTGCCTCGGCGGCTATCCGCGCGGCGGCTTCGCGATCGGACGGGCCCGAGCTCAACACGATTCGCCGCCGCGGCGAGGCCCTGGCCAGTCCGGAGACGAGGCTCGCAAAGGCGGGCTCGGGCCACCGGCGGAAGGGATTCCCGGCACTGACGTGTGCCACGATCAATTCCGCGTCCGGCGCGATTCCCGCCGCGCGCAGGCGCTGTTCGATCCGTGCGGCGGCCGACGGGTCCGCCGCCATCTCAACCGGATCGACCGCCGGCTCAGGGCCGCTGAGCGGCCATCCGTCTATGGCCTCCAGCAGGTCCCACTGATTCACGACTGAATGGCGCCGCCGGAGCACCCGCGGCCGCGAGACCGCGCGGGTGTACATCCACGTCCGTCCCTGGATGACGTAGCCAATCCGCTGCGGCGCTCCGGTCGCCCGGGCCAGCCACGCGCTGCGCGGACCACCATGCAGGTCGATCACCAGGTCGTACCGGGCCTTCCGCAGCTGCCTCGCCAATCGCAGGTCGGCCACGATGCGCGCCAACCCAGCGGGCCTGGGTGCGACGATGACCTCGTCCAGGTGCGGGTTGCCGTTCACGACCGGCGCCGCCGCCGGCTCCACCAGATACGTGATGCGCGACCCTGGAAACGCCCGCTTCAAGGCCCGCGGGATCGGCGTCGTGAAGACCACATCGCCAATCAGCCGTAGCCGGATGAGCAGGATGTTCACGGGCTGTCCGGTGCCGGGTTCACCCCTCGATCGTGGCTTCGTCGATCAACATCACCGGGATGTCGTCCTTGATCGGGTACACGCGCTTGCACTGCGGGCATTTCAACGCAGTGCCATTCTTGACGAGCTCGACCTTTGTCTTGCAGTTCGGACAGGCCAGAATGTCGAGCAGTTCGGGATCGACGGGCATCGGGTATTCCTTCGCTGGTTTGGCGGATGGCCTGGCGCGTCGCTGGCGATCATGCTGGCGCCTGCAAAGCTCGCCAGGCACGAAGCACGGCGCACCAGCGACCGGACTATATCACCCGGGTTTGCGTCCAGGGACCGCAGAGGTCATTATAGTCAGTCAGATGCGGTCATTTCCCGTCTACGCCGTTCTTCTGGTGTTCGGCCTGGGGGTCACACCTGTGGCGGCCGCGCAGACTCAGCCCTCGGGGCCTGCGCCCGCCACAGCCGGCTATTATTTCCTCCTCGCCCGCCATCTCGAAAACGACAAGAAGGTCGATGAAGCCATCGATGCCCTCAAAAAGGCGATCGAGCTCTCGCCGAATTCAGCGGAGCTTCGCGCCGAGCTCGCCGGCGTTTACGCCCGCCAGGATCGCGCGCGCGAAGCCCTCGAGACTGCCGAGGCCGCGCTCCAGCGGGATCCCGCCAATCGGGAGGGCAATCGCATTCTTGGTTCCATCTACGCTGCGCTGAGCGATCAGCGGCAGCCGTTCCGTCCAGGCGACGATCCGTCTCAGTACCGGTCGAAGGCGATCGAGGCGCTCGAGAAAAGCCGTCGCGACGCCGGCGCCGACTTGAATCTCGAGTTGATGCTCGGACGCCTCTACCTGCAGTCCAGCAACTACGACAAGGCCATCGTGAGCCTGCGGCGCGTGGTGGACGGCCAGCCCGGATACCCGGAAGCCGCGATGCTCCTTGCCGCGGCCCAGGAGGGGGTGGGGCAGGAGGACGAGGCGATCAAGACGCTGGAGTTCACGCTCGAGGAGAACCCGGAGTTCTTCCGCGGGCACGTCCGCCTCGCGGAGTTGTACGAACGGCAGCGCCGCTTTCAGGATGCGGCGGACGCCTATTCGCACGCGCAGGCGGCGAACTCCCGTGCGGATCTCGGCGGCCGGCAGGCGGCCTCGCTCATCAACGCCGGCAAACCCGCCGAGGCCCGCGATCTGCTCCTTGCCGCCATCGCCCGCAAGCCGGCCGCCGACGCCAGCCTGCTCTACATGCTCGCGCAGGCGCAGCGCCTGCTGAAGGATCTGGATGGCGCGTCTGCAACGGCGCAGAAGCTGAAGACGGCGTTCCCGAACGACTCCCGCGGACTGTATCTGGACGCGCAGCTCCTCAACGATCGGGGCAAGAAGACCGAGGCCATTACGGCATTCCAGGAGCTGGTGAAGCGGTCACCGGACGATGGGTCGCTGGTGCTCGAATACGCGAACATGCTCGAGAAGGTCGGACGCGCGGCGGACGCCGAACGCGCGTTGAGAGATCTGCTCTCGAAAGACCCTCTCGATTCGGACGCGCTCAACTCGCTCGGGTACATGCTCGCGGAGCGTCGGGAGCGTCTGGGTGAAGCCGTCGAACTGGTGCAGCGTGCGTTGAAAGTGGAACCTGGCAATCCGTCATACCTCGACAGTCTCGGGTGGGCGTACTACCAGCAGGGAAAGTTCGATCTCGCGGACCGGCCGTTGACCGACGCCGCCGCGAAGGTGCCGGCGAGCTCCGTCATTCAGGATCATCTCGGGGATCTGCGGTTCAAACAGGAGCGCTTTTCGGACGCCGCCGCCGCGTGGGAGCGCTCGCTCGCCGGAGACGGCGACGCCATCGATCGCGCCGTCATCGAGAAGAAAATGCGGGACGCACAATCACGTGTCCGTCGCTAGCCACCTCCCGGTGCGCTCCTTCGCACACTTCCTGGCTCTGATCCTGTTCACTTCGGCGATCGCCATCCTGGCGGCGTGCGGCGCGCGGCCGCGCGTGACGCTGCCGACGGGCGCGGGCACGCCATTCCCCGGGTTCAACAACGCCTTCACCGAAGCGACGGCGGAGTGCCGTGCCATCAAGAAGTTGAGCGCGACGATCAGGTTGTCGGGACGCGCGGGCAGGACAAAACTCGCGGCGCGCATCGATACGGGGTTCGCCGTCCCCGCGCAGATCCGGCTCGAAGGGTATCCGCGCGTCAGCTTCGGCGGGAAGCCATTCTTCGTCCTCGTGGCCCGCGGGGCCGAGGCGACGCTCGTGATGCCGCGCGACGCGCGCGTCCTCCGCGGCGCGGCGCCCGCCGCGATCGTCGAGGCGCTCGCGGGCGTGGCACTCGGGCCCGACGATCTCCGGGCGATTGTGGCCGGCTGTGGCCTTCAGTCGGCCGATCCGTCGTCTGGCCGTTCGTTCGCGAACGGCTGGGCGGCGATCGACGCGGGCGAGACGTCCGTGTTCCTGCGGCAGATGGAAGGGCGCTGGCGCGTGGCAGGGGCGACGCGAGGTCCGCTGTCTGTGGCCTACGGCGATTTCGCGGGCGGGAAAGCGGCCACCGTGCAGGTCACGACGCCGGCCGGTGACGGCCGCGCGGGAGCGGATCTCGTGCTGCGTCTGTCTGAGCTCGAGATCGATCCGCCGCTCGACGATCGTGTGTTCGAGGTCGAGGTCCCGGCAGATGCGACCCCATTGACGCTCGAGGAGCTGCGGCGCGCCGGTCCGCTAGGGGAGCAGAGCGCGGAGGCTGCGGAGAGCACGGAGAAATTCCAACACGGAGGCACCGAGGCACGGAGACGCACGGAGAGTGAGTGGTCGGGCCGCGCTGCGCGCGGGGACAGAGCAGGAGATCTCCGAGACACAAGCCCGGCTCAGACGTTGCGGGGCTTGCGTCTCGGAGATCTCCTGCTCTGTCTCTACGGCGGCCAACGGCCGCCGTCCCGACCACGCTCCCCTGGAACACCTCCACCGCCCAGAGCCGACCCGTTGTCTCCCGATGTCGACGCTTGCCACGAGCCGGCTGGTTATCTCCGTGCGTCTCCGTGTCCCCGCATCTCCGTGGTGGATTTTCTCCGTGTCCTCAACCTGATCGACCCCGCGCTCTCCGAATCCGCCTGATGAAAGCCCCACGACGGCTCACCGCTCGCGCTCACGCGAAGGTCAACCTGGACCTGCGGGTCCTGGGGACGCGTACGGACGGCTACCATGAGCTGCGGACGGTCTTTCAGACCATCGAGTTGCACGACACGTTGACGTTGATCGGCCGGCCGGGTCCATTTGCGCTGCGATGCCGCGCCGCGGGTGTGCCGCTGGACGGCTCGAACCTCGTCTGGCGCGCGGCATCGGCGTTGTGGAAGGCGCTCGGGCGCGAGGGTGAGCCGCTCGACACCGTCGTGACGATCGACAAGGTGATTCCCATGCAGGCGGGGCTCGGGGGCGGGAGTGCGGATGCTGCGGCGGCGCTCCTGGGACTCGGACGGTTGTGGGGTGGCGTGCCCCTGACGCTCCTGCGCGAGGTGGCCTCCGGCATCGGCGCGGACGTGGCGTTCTTTCTTTCGGGCGGAACCGCGCTCGGTCTCGGCCGCGGCGAAGAGATCTATCCGCTCGTGGACCTTCCTCCCCACTGGATCGTGGTCATCCGCCCCCCATTCGGCGTGTCGACAGCAGAGGCGTACGCCTGGTACGACGAGGACCGGACGGCCGGGCTGAAGGAGCCGCGCGAGCTTCAGATTCTTCCGGTGCCCTGGCCTACAAGGGCCGCCCAGATGATCAACGACCTGGAGCCTCCGGTGGTCCGCCGCCACCCGGAGATCACCACACTGAAGGCTTCGCTCAAGGAGGCCGGCGCCCTCGCGGCGGCTATGTCGGGCAGCGGCTCAGCGGTTTTTGGCCTCTTTCGCAGCCGGACGGCGGCGGCGCGAAGCGTCAAGCCCCTGTCGCGGGCGAGCTTTCGCGTCATCCTGACCCGCACATTGACACGCGCGGAATACGAGCGGCGCGCCCGTCCGATTGCCAAGCGCGCGTAAAAACGGGTAGACTTGACCTTTTGCGGACATGCGGGCGGGCCGCGCCTTCTGGCTCCCGCTGCATGGGCCCGTGGCCCCCGCGGGCGCATCGAACGTCGATGGGGCGTGGCCAAGCGGTAAGGCGCGGGACTTTGGCTCCCGTATTTCGGAGGTTCGAATCCTCCCGCCCCAACCACTATTGTTCGTGGGTTCTCGTGGCTAGGTCCGGCGAAACGATGCGCGTATGAATGGCGGCCAGCTGAAACTGTTCTCCGGCAGCGCGCACCCCGCGCTGGCGCAGGAGATCGCCGAGTTTCTCGGCGTCGCTATCGGCCATGCGCGGCTGCAGCGGTTTCCGGATACCGAGTGTTCGTTCCAGATCGATGAGAACATCCGCGGGACGGATGTCTTCATCATCCAGCCCACGTGTGCGGACGTCGACCGCAGCATCATGGAGCTGTGCATCATGATCGATGCGTTCCGCCGCTCGTCGGCGTCGCGCATCACGGCGGTGATTCCGTACTACGGATACGCCCGGCAGGATCGCAAGGACAAGCCGCGCGTGCCGATTTCGGCCAAGCTCGTCGCGAACCTGCTGAGCGCGGCCGGCGCCAACCGGGTCCTGACGATGGACCTGCACAAGGCGCAGATCCAGGCGTTCTTTGACATTCCGGTCGATCACCTGTTCGCGGCACCGGTCATCATCGACTACTGCTCGAGGCTCGCGTACCCCAACCTGACGATCGTGTCGCCGGACGCCGGGGGCGCCGAGCGCGCCCGCGCCTACGCGAAGCGGCTGGGGGGCGAGCTGGCGATCATCGACAAGCGGCGCAGCGACGATGGGACGGCCGAGGTGATGAACGTGGTCGGAGATGTGGCAGGGCAGACCTGCATCATCCAGGACGACATCATCGACACCGCGGGAACGATCGTCAAGGCGGCGACGGCGCTGAAGCAGAACGGCGCGGAACGGGTCCTCGCCTGCGCCGTGCACGGCGTGCTGTCGGGCCCGGCGATCGATCGGCTCGAGGCGGCGCCGATCGATCAGGTGATCATCACGAACACCATCCCGCTCAACGGCGATCGGGCACGGTGCAAGAAGATCAAGGTGCTGTCGGTTGCCAGGCTGCTCGGGCAGGCCATCCGCAGCATCCACGAAGAGACGTCGGTGTCTTCGTTGTTCGTTTGAAGTAGCCAGTTTCCAGTTGGCAGTTTCCAGTCGGAAACACCATCTCGAAACGCTCGCGAATCATTCGAACCTGAGCACGCAACGGTTGATGCACGGGAAGTCATCGTTAGCACTGGAAACTTGAAACTGGATACTGGGAACTGATTTATGGAAGCGACACTTCAGGCGGAAAAGCGCGAGGGGCGGGGCAAGAACGAGGCGCGCCGGCTGCGCGCCAGCGGCCGGATTCCCGCGGTGGTCTACGGCGCCGAAAAGGGCAAGGCGGTCGAGATCGCGGTCGACCCCAAGGTCCTGCTGCGCATCCTGCACTCGGAATCGGGCGTCAACACGCTCATCGGGCTGCAGCTCGATGGCGGCGACTCGCGGGTCCTGGTGAAGGAATACCAGCTCGACCCCGTCGCCCACCGGCTCCTCCACGTCGACTTCTATCAGGTCGCGATGGACAAGATGCTCACCGTCACCGTCCCCGTCCTGCTCAAGGGCGAGGCGAAGGGGGTCAAGCAGCAGGGAGGCGTCGTCGACTTCGTGCACCGCGAGATTGAAATCGAGGTGCTGCCGGGCGACATTCCCGAGAACATCGTGGTCGACATCAGCGAGCTGATGCTCGGTCAGGGTGTCCGGGTGCGCGAGGTGATGGGCGCCGACGTCAAGTGGAAGGCCACGAGCGATCCCGACATGATGATCGTCCACGTCGTCGCGCCGAGAGCCGAGGAAGTGGCGGCTGTGGCCGATGTGGCCGCGGTCCCGACGGCGACCTCCGAGCCGGAAGTCATCAAGAAGGGCAAGACCGACAAGGAAGACGACGAGAAGCCCGAGAAGAAGAAGTAGATGTGAAGCTCGTCGTCGGGCTGGGAAACCCGGGGCGGAAGTACGACGGGACGCGGCACAACGTCGGGTTCGACGTCGTGGACCTGCTGGCCGCCCGGCACCATCTGGAGTGGGAGTCGGCGCCGGCGGACGCGCTCATCGCCAGGTGGCGCGCCGCGTCCGTCCTCGTGGCCAAGCCGCTGACGTTCATGAACCTCAGCGGCCACGCGGTCGGCGAGCTGATGCGGTTCTACAAGATGGAGCGCGAGGACATCGTCGTGATCGTGGACGATGCGAATCTCGAACTGGGGCGGCTGCGGGCGCGGCCGTCGGGATCGGCGGGCGGGCACAACGGCCTGAAGTCGATCATCGGCGCGCTCGGCAGTGAAGACTTTGCACGGGTGCGAG
>Ga0193742_1002145_pt1 | contig 11443 bp, 17 predicted proteins | sample L2c1metaG_FD_165511 | JGI IMG/M metagenome (GOLD analysis project Ga0193742, IMG submission 165511) | Soil microbial communities from a riparian zone of the East river system, Colorado, United States - L2c1 | ecosystem: Environmental > Terrestrial > Soil > Riparian zone | place: USA: East River... | reverse complement strand
AACCCGTCGCGCCATAGACGATGAGGTCGAAGTCCCGCTTCACGACGTTGGTCCTCCTCGAGACCCGGGAGAGCTATCTTCAGATCCGTGTGCAATCGCAGGACACGAGGACGCTCAGCACGAGCAGCAAGTGCCATTTGAGGGTCCGCCGCTTCATTGAACCGTCCCATCGCGTTTGACGGAGGATACCACAGTTCCTGCCTTGGCGCGCGCAACGTCCGGTTGGGGTCAAACTGAGAAGAACTCAGTGAGAACAAATGTCTTCCGGGTTGCCCCTGAAAGCGGACCTTGCTCAATGCAGCCGGCGCGTCGCATTTGTGCCAACATCAGACTCTGACAAGATTACTTCTGGAGCCGAACCTCAGCGATTTGTTCGCCAAAATGTTTCACCCGTACCTATCCGCAATAGTTTCGGTGGTGGTCGAAGCATCGGACGCCTTCGCTTGCAGAATGCTTACTTTGACCCCAATCGCAGCAGGGCTCCAGCGGCTATCGCATCGCGGCATCAGTCTGCTGCACGTCGAAGAACACGCTCGGCACCGAAAAAGGGGCGCAAGTTGCAGGACAACCAGAACTCGTTCACGCCGCGGCCGTCCGAGCGAATATGAGGTCAATCTTGGTGGCCATGATGAAGTCGTTCTCATGCAGTCCCTTGATCTTCTTGGTCTGCAGAGAGACCGTCGCATTGCCCCAACCGAAGCTGATATTCGGATGATGGCCTTCGGCTTCCGCGAGTTCACCGATCTCCTGAACAAAGGTAAGCGACTCGCGGAAACTGCGAAACCGGAAGCTCCGCTCGATGCGGTGAGCTTCCTCCGCCAGTTGCCAGTCTGGGGCCTGTGCGTGAAAGAGCTCAGCTTGCTCGCACGTGAGTGGAGGTATTCCCCCGCGACAGGGAGTACAGGTTTTGCTAGCAAGAGCTTCGGTCATGTTGCTTGCCCCTCGTGTCAACTTTCGCCCGCATAAGGCTCGCAAACTGCGAAGGTGAATGTTGCGGCGCGGGCGCTGTCCGCCTCAATCACCCGCGCCGGGATTTGGCGAGAAGTATTGGAGTTTGTCCGGCTTCCCCTCCCACTCCTTAGAGTCGGGCGGGGGCGCTTTTTTGACCGTAATATTTGGCCAGATTTTCGCGTACTCCGCGTTCAGCGACAGCCATTTCTCAAGCCCCGGCTCGGTGTCAGGCTTGATCGCGTCGACCGGGCATTCCGGCACGCAGACCCCGCAATCGATGCATTCGTCCGGGTGGATGACGAGCATGTTCTCGCCCTCGTAGAAGCAGTCCACGGGGCACACGTCGACGCAGTCCATGATTTTGCAGCGAATACAGCTCTCGTTGACGACGAAGGTCAATTAAGCGTCCTTTCAGCAGATCGCAGTGGCGAACTCATTCATGGCGTCCGTCCGTCCTCGCGGTGCTCGTTCATTGGTTGAAAATGGACGCACAGAAGACCTACGTCCTCTGGCTGAATCGGAACACCGAGGAGCAGGCACTCAGCGGCCGAGGGGCCCGTGCTCGGCAGGTTGCCGCACATCTCTCTGCCGAAGTGCGTGCAGTCCTGGCAACCACCGATCTGCCGACGCGCACCACTTGTAGCTAGAGTGGACAGCACTTGGTGCAGGGCGCGACGCATCGCAGTTCGCTCTGTCGTGTCGAGCGAATCTACGGCGCGCACCAGAACTTCGAACGGATCGCGCACAAGCGCTTTTCTACCCTTGCTCGTCAGTCGCAGACTTACGCTTCGCCCGTCCGTCTTGAATCGCTGTCGGACCAAGTACCCACCCGCTTCAAGCGCCTTAATGGCTTGTGTTGCGGTGCCGCGGGTTGTCGCCTGAAATTCCGCGAATGCCGACGGGGTCCGCGAGAACGGGTTGGCACGCGCGAAGAAGCGGAGCGCCATCCATTGGGCCGGACTGAGTTCGCCGTCATAGCCCTCAGCTTGTACGAGCCGTCCCACCTGCAGCAGGAGCTCTGCCGTTTCGCGCGCTGACATGATTACCTCTTCTAGATAATAGCGTTTCGAAATTAACTTGACAACCGATCTGATGCAGATAATTTTGTTTCCAAACTAGTTGGAGGGCTTGATCATGGCCCGCAACGCGGTCCTGCCGATCCTTACGGCCGAACCCGGCCTCACCCATTATCTTGAGGAAATCCGGCGGTTCCCGATGTTGGAGCGCCAGGAAGAATACATGCTAGCCAAGCGCTGGCGCGAGCACGGCGATCGCGACGCGGCGCACAAGCTCGTCACCAGCCATCTGCGGCTCGTGACCAAGATCGCCAGGAACTATCGCGGCTACGGCCTGCCGATCTCCGAGGCGATCTCCGAGGGCAATGTCGGCCTGATGCAGGCGGTCGAGCGCTTCGAGCCGGAGAAGGGCTTCCGGTTCGCCACCTACGCCGTGTGGTGGATCAAGGCGGCGATCCAGGAATACATCCTGCGCTCGTGGTCGCTGGTGAAGATGGGCACCACGGCCAACCAGAAGAAGGTGTTCTTCAACCTCCGCAAGGCCCAGAGCACAATCTCCATCCTCGACGATGGCGATATGCGGCTGGACCAGGTGAAGATCATCGCCCGGCGGATCGGCGTCACCGCAACGGACGTGATTTACATGAACCGGCGGCTCGGCGGCGACGCCTCGCTCAACGCGGCGATCCGCGAGGACCGCGATTCCGGCGAGTGGCAAGATCGGCTGGTGGACGAATCCCCGGACCAGGAGACGACGCTCGCCGCGCGCGAGGAGTTCGATAACCGTCGCAAGACGCTGCCCGATGCGCTCACCGTGCTCAACAAGCGCGAGCGGCGCATCTTCGAGACACGCCGGCTCGCCGAGGAACAGATCACGCTCGTGGAGCTGGCCGAGGAATTCGGCGTCTCGCGCGAGCGCGTGCGCCAGATCGAGGTGAGCGCCTTCGCGAAGATGCAGAATGCAGTGAAGCACCGCGTCGCGGCGATGGCGACCCCGGCGCCTCTGCAGGTGCGTTAGCTTCCAACCCTCTCCCGTGGTGGGAGTAACTAACGATGGACGTGTCGCTCTGGGTACGTTTTACGGCAACGAACGACGCGAGAGGGGCACCGCTCACCGGGTGCTGATCGAGCCCTCGCTCGACGATCCATGCACGGCACTTTACATCATCGATCGGGCGCCTAAGCCGCACACTGCAGATGGAAAGTTATCCGACGTTTCATAATGAAGTCGGGGTGCCGATCGTGCGCATTGGCTGCCGCGAGTTCAAGTGCATTGGGGATAAACCGCCGCAAGATCACCCACACATCTACCTCAAGATGGGCGATGCCAGTGAGATCGTCTGCCCCTATTGCTCTACGCTATTCCGCTTCGATCCGAGCTTGGGCGCACACGAAGCTGATCCGACAGCTTGTGCTTACGGTGACACGGACTGAGTTGAAAGGCAGCAACACTGCTTCCTTCGTCATACGGCCGGGGCGGTTCACGATGGCCACGAACGATCCGAATTCGGCAGGATGCAAGCGTCACGACGGCCGAACCAGCGATAGCGGTTGCGCGCGACCAAATCATAGATCGCGTCGCGGATCACCCGTGGGATGAATTGGAAGACCCATGTCCACTGCCAACGCGGAAGCTCGCGCGCAATGCGCAGCACGGCTTCGGATTTTACATAGGCCTGGCCGTTCGCCAAGAAGGCAAAGGAATCCGGGTGATCAGGATCGATGCCGAGCTGCTCAGCGAGCGGACGCCCCTCGGCCAACTGGATTGGAACGAAGCGAAAATAGCCGCGGCGATCACGTTTGCTCACGAAGCGGCAGCCGCACGAGCATAGGACGCATACGCCGTCGAACACAATCAGGCCATGCGGCGAGTTGATGCCGCCAGGACTTTTTGGGTCAACGACGATTGACTGCTCCGCCTGCATGGAACAAGCAAACACCCGCGGGACGGCCGGCGCAACAGGGGTGGTCGTCCCTTAGAGCCTGTCTCGAAATGGCCGCCGACATCACCGATGGCCGAGCACTGGGCGGCAACCCCCGCCTCATTCGATCACCTCGCCGACGCTGCGCTCGCCCACGCCAACGCGGTGATCGAATGACCGGGTCCTGCTTGAGCTTGAGCGGTAACAGCACCACCTCCGAGAGGTCGATATCCCGAAGCCGGGTAACCTTGATGGAGGAGATGCCGCGTAAATCCGCAGCCGAACTTGAGGCCGAATGCCTTCGGCTTCTGGCAATGGATCCGCACACGCGAGGCATCAAGCGCGTCGAGATAATTCGCATGTACCCTAAAGGAACGGGGCCGAATTGGACCTACGGCGCGCTTGATCCGATGCCGACGCGCGCGGGCGTGGCCATTGCCCAAACGCTTATCGCGTCGGTCTATGGAAGATGGGCGCTGGCAGATTAATGCGCTCATGCAGCCCTCGCTTGTAGGGGCCGGATAAACCACCATATGTTATCTCACCCCCGTCTGAGGACCATTCTCATGGTTGTTGCTGGCGGCGATTACGTCCATTTCGTTGTGGAGTACGGCGGCAAAATCGAAAAGTGCCGGGTAACGGAGACTGCCCTTCTGAACAGAGAGCGTATGAGCAGAAAGGACGCAGGCTATACTCAGCTCATCGCTATCTTTGTAAGGCACCGAGCCGAGATCGAACATCTCGCTCTCGCGAAGTTGCAGCGGGAGGGGCACTCTGACCGCGGTGTTGTAGTGACCACTGAGGATCTGAACCCTTGATGCAGGCTGGCTGTTCGACGCCCTCGCTTGCGCAAGCGACAAGGTGGCCACTAGCTGTTGTGTTGAGCGGCGATGACGTGAAAACGGAGAACCCGCATGAACAAGACGCTGATATCGTAGAAGAACTGAAGCAAATCGCCCTCAGAGAAATCCACACTCACCCGGGATACGAGGACGTATCCGCCGTCGGTATTTATCCCGTCACAGATGAGGTGGCCGAAAGAAACTTGGTCTGTCCAAGTCGTAAGCAGCGAAGGGCGCTGATCCCCAAGTCACAGGCCGCGCTGCGATTCGCCTCCAGCACAAGCTTCGTCACGAATACAATCTGTTGACGGATTGAGCCTCTCATGCCGGTAGCGAACGCATTAGTTCTTTCTGGGCGGCGGTTCGTTCGCTACTTCCTCCGCCAGTAGCTCTAAGAGCTTCTCCTGCCGCACGTCAGCTTTCACCGCCGCCGCTTCCGATGCAGCCACGAGACTGCGATAGAGCCTAAGCTTTTTCTGGCGAATGAAAAATTGATGTTCCATAGCTACCTCCTCTGAGGGCATGGACCGAAGGGCATCGTGCGCCTAAGAATGGGAAGTGTCGGAGAAGGCGGATTGGGAGCCGGAAGAACTTTGCTAAACAAAACCGCTCGTCGAAGCGAACAGTTCGTTTCCATCAGCGTTGCGGACCTCTTTGTTGGCCGCCACTCTGCCGGCCGCCCTGGTTTGGATTTTGCGTCTGTTGGCCAGGCGTCTGATTCGGTTTCTGGCCGGACTTGGCGGACTTATCGCCCTGTCGATTCTGCTGACCATACTTGTTGGCAACGCTTTGTTTGTCATCACGTCTCCTTAATGGTCGGGAACATAAGACAACTGAGCATACGGTGGTTCGTTCCCGCGATTAAGAAGAAAGCCGTTCAATTCAAATCTGGCAGGCCACTTGGTAATTATCGCGACCCTTGCCTTCAGTTACCCTCGCGTATTGGGAAGCGAAAGTAGAAGAGCGGTCTTGCGGTCAGCCAGCGACCACCGAGCGGATGTAGAAGTCGAGCATTGCGTTCAGCGACGCGGGGTTTCGCCGTAGACGGCTGCGCAGGGCGGCGCCCTCCCAGCAGTCGACCAAAAGGTCTGCCATCTGCCGCACGTCACACCCGGTTGGGATCTCACCTTTTTGCCAAGCCTCGTCCAGGCAGGTCGCCACGCGTTCGGCGATTGAGGAGAAGCACCATTCGATCTTGAGCCGAAACACCTCGCTAACGCCCGACAGTTCCTGTCCGAGCCCACCCATGAGGCAGCCCATGTAGCCGTCCTCCTGGTACTTCTGCTGTGTCAGCTCGAAAAAATGCCGCACCCGCGCGAGCGGAGGTCGCTCGTGATCTCGGAGGCAGTCATCGAGACCTGCGTGGACTTCCGATATGTATGCGTCGATGACCTTAAGCGCGAAATTCTCCTTGTCCTTGAAGTGATGGTAAAAGGAGCCTTTCGGAGTCCCGGTCGCCGTGAGCAGGGCCTGGATGCCCAAACTATTGTAGCCCTGCTCCAGCAGCATGCGGAGCCCCGCGTCGATCAGGCCCTGCTTGGTCGAATGCATTATTGCAATGTTCTCGACATCGTGCCGCGACGATCCGCGACTCCGGAGGCTAGCCCTTGGTCTTTTCAATCATGTGGTTGATGACGTGGCTATACTTTGCAACGGTGGTTTGCCCGACATTGACGCCGAGCTTGAGAAGCTCGCCATGAATCCGTGGTGCGCCCCATAGTGGGTTTACGTCGTAGCACGTTGAGTTGATGACGAAGCGTCAAGATCTCTGCTTGCAACGACGTTCGCGACCGGAACAATCCGATCAGCGCCAACCAGATCAGGCTGCAAACATCTCCCATCGATCAAAAGCATCGCCCGATTCGACTTCACTTGCTAGCCGGATTGAGTTTCCGACAATGACAAGAATGAGTCGTGCGGCCTGATCCGGCAGTCACCCTGACCTAATGGGACCGTACTTTTGGTGTTTGAAGTAATTGTCTGGAAGAGTTGTTAGGCGTAGTTTTCGTACCAGCCAGCCGCAGGCGGCGAGGAGGCACTGACGACTCGCCTATGAAGTCCCGCCGCGGCAAGGGCCGACCCTGTTCAACATCGTTGGCCGCAGAGCCGGCAAGGCCGACGGTTACCACTATTCGCCGAATTTCGCGTCGGCTGCTTTCGTATGGGACGACCACACACTCGATGCATGGCTGGTGAACCCGCAAGCGGTCATCGCGGGCGCCACTATGGCGTATCGGCAGGCGAAGCCTGCCGCTCGTGCGGCTATCATCTCGTATCTCAAGGAACTGCATTGAATGGCCAAATCTGTCCACTCCATGATCCGCGTTTTCGATGAAGCAAAGTCGCTCGACTTCTATTCGCGCGCTTTCGGACTGAAGATCGCCGATCGCTTTGTCTTCCCCGATTTCGCGCTTGTGTATCTGCGGCACCCCTCTTCGCCGTTCGAGGTCGAACTGACGGTGAATTTCGACCGCAAGGAGACTTACGCGCTCGGCGATGGATACGGCCATCTCGCCGTGGTGGTGGACAATCTTGAGGACGAGCACGCCAGGTTCGAGCAGGAGAAGCTGTCACCCGGGCCGATGCGCGATTTCAAGCACGATGGCGTCACGCTTGCGCGCTTCTTCTTTGTCGCAGATCCCGATGGCTACAAGATCGAAGTGATCGAGAAAGGCGGTCGCTTTCAGTAACGCCGTATAAAAACAATCAAACGGAGGAACAACCATGAGAGAAGTTGATCGCAGGACCAAGTACAGTCGCCGCATTTTCCTGCGCGGGACCGCGACTGTCGTACCAACCGTCGCCATTGCCGCAAGCGTGGGCCTCAGCATCGAAGACGCGTGGGCGGAAGAATCGACCGCGCTTGCCCCGTCCACCATGAAGACGCTCGTGAAAGTCGCTCGCGATATCTATCCGCACGATTTTCTCGGCGACGTCTATTATATCAACGCCATCAAACCTTGGGACGGCAAGGCTGCAAAGGATCCCGCCGTCAAGACGCTGCTGGAGGAGGGCGTTCGCCGCCTCGACCAGGATGCGCAGGGCCGGCACAACGTCGCCTATATCACCGTGCCCTGGGAGGCCGACCGCATCGTGCTTCTGCAGGGAATCGAGCAGAGCGACTTCTTCAAGAAGATCCGGTCCGATCTCGTCGTCTCTCTTTATAACCAGCAAGAGCTCTGGCCGAAGTTCGGTTACGAAGGCTCGTCGGCCGAATACGGCGGCTACATCAAGCGCGGCTTCAGCGATATCGACTGGCTGCCGAAGGTCTTCTGACGGCCCATAAACGGTTGAGAGGAACGTCACATGGCAAAATTCAATCTGAACGACGACAGTGTGGTCGTCATTATCGGTTCCGGCGCGGGCGGCGGAACGCTTGGCAACGAACTCGCGCAAAAGGGCGTCAAGGCTGTGATCCTTGAAGCCGGTCCGCGCACCGAACTCCAGGATTTCATCAACAACGAATGGGAAAGTTTCACGCAGCTCGCGTGGACGGATATGCGGACGACGTCAGGCGACTGGCGCGTCGCCAGAGACTTTCCCAATCTGCCTGCATGGATCGTGAAGTCGGTCGGCGGTTCGACCGTCCACTGGGCGGGTGCATCGCTGCGCTTCGAGGAACACGAATTTCGTGCGCAAAGCGCTTACGGCAACGTGCAGAGAGCCAATCTTCTTGACTGGCCGATCACGCTGGCAGACATGGAGCCGTGGTACGCCAAGGCAGAAGACAAATTGGGCGTGACCCGGACCAACAACATTCCGGGACTCCCCGGCAACAACAACTTCAAGGTGATGGAGGCGGGCGCCAGGAAGGTGGGCTACAAGGAAGTCCACACCGGACGGATGGCGATCAACAGCGAACCGCGCGACGGCCGCGGCGCCTGCCAGCAGATCGGCTTCTGCTTCCAAGGCTGCAAGACCGGTGCGAAGTGGTCGACGCTCGATAGCGAAATCCCGAAGGGCGAGGCGACCGGCAACCTCGAAGTACGTCCGAACAGCATGGCTGTGAAGATCGAGCACGATGCATCGGGCAAGGTAACTGGCGTCATCTATGCCGACAAAGCCGGAAACATGCAGCGCCAGAAAGCGCGGGTCGTCTCGGTCGCCGGCAACTCGATCGAAAGCCCTCGTCTGCTGCTCAACAGCGCATCCAACTTGTATCCGGACGGCCTTGCCAACAGCTCCGGGCAGGTCGGCCGCAACTACATGCGTCACGTGACCGGCAGCGTCTATGCCGCGTTCGAAAAGTCGGTGCACATGTATCGCGGAACCACGATGGCCGGGATCATTCGCGACGAATCGCGTCATGAGCCGTCGCGCGGATTCATGGGCGGCTACGAGATGGAAACGCTGTCACTCGGTCTGCCCTTCATGGCGGCGTTCCTCAATCCTGGCGCATGGGGCCGTCCGTTCACGAGCGCCATGGAGCAATATCCGCGCATGGCCGGAATGTGGATCGTCGGCGAGGACATGCCGCAGGAGACCAACCGCATCACGCTCGATCCGAAGGCCAAGGACAAGTTCGGTCTGCCGGTCGCAAATGTTCACTACGATGATCACCCCAACGACATCGCCATGCGCACACACGCCTACAAGCAGGGCGCCGCGGTCTATAAGGCGGTCGGTGCGACGGTCACCTATCCGACGACGCCCTATCCAAGCACTCACAATCTCGGCACCAACCGGATGAGCGCAAAGGCGAAGGATGGCGTGGTCAATAAATTCGGGCAGACCCACGACATCAAGAACATATTCATCTCCGACGGAAGCCAGTTCACCACTGGTGCCGCCTGCAACCCGACACTCACGATTGTCGCGCTTGCCATTCGACAGGCCGACCACATCGCAAGTGCGATGCAGCGAAAGGAGATCTGAGTTCGGAAGCAGGGCTCGCATCAGTATGTGCGATGCGAGTTTCCACGCCGTTGCATAGCCGGATGAAGCGCCGTGCGCGCGGCCAATCAGCGGCGTGCCGGTTCGACAAGGTGCGACGGAGAAGGGCTTCCGGTTCGCCACCTACGCCGTGTGGTGGATCACCTCTCCGCTACGCACCAGGTTCTCAATTTCACGCTGCGATGTAACTCCGACATGCTTCAGAAATTTACGGATAGCCATATTAAAGCGGTCTTCATCCGGCTGTCATGGCTCTTCTCCCTGATCAGGCAGCGAAAGACTAACATGAGCAAGCAAAAATTGCGTGTTTCTTCCCGTCGCGATGGTGCCAGGCGACATGGTGGCGCTCGCTCGGCTCGGCGGAGATGGCCCGGCTAGCCGTGATGTTTTGCGCAATGAAGGGGGCCCAATTGTCTTCCGCGCCTCAATGACGCACGCAAGAAATACGAAACGCAATGACTTCGTCGTCAAGACGAGCCTAAGCTGTCGCGGAGAACGCATCTCCTAGGAGGTGACAATGAAAAATCTTGTGCAGTGCCGCAAGTTAGAAGCGAAGTTTCGCCAGCTCGCAGTGAGCGATCCGGCCAGACGTTTCCTTTGGCTCGCCGAGGTGGAAAAATGGGAACGCGAGGCCGAAGCGGAAATCGCCTCTCACTTCGAAGCACGCAATGCCGTACGAACCACCGTTGCAATCGAGCCAATCACCACAAAACCTAGTGCACGCTCCTGAGGGCGCCGCTCTCATTGCGAGTGGATTCACCGCGAGGGTGGGAAGAGCAGGCGGTGCTCGCACTAGGGCCTCGTCAGCAGTGGTCGAACCCTAGTCGAGTGCCGGAGAGTCGCGTTAGGAAATCAATAACCAAATTCTTGTCCTCTGAATGGGGCTGAGGGCAAGTGCTTGTGCAAATGGAGTACGCCCATGCGGCTGTCCCCGCGGTCACAAACCTCTGGCGCGTCGCGACGTCGTCTCGCACGGTGGCTCGTTGGCTCGCCCATCAAAGACATCGAGCGCGATCTGGTCCTGGAAACGCTCGCGAAGACAGACGGCAACCGCACCGCTTCAGCGCGCCTGCTTGGGTTCTCCATCAGAACGCTGCGTAATAAGATTACGGAATATTCAGCGGACGGCGTTGATGTGCCACCACCCGGCGGCCTGACGTAGGCTGAGTTCGCGCGCGGCCAAGCAGGATTTTCTTCTTATTCAAAGGGAAGGCCTAGGCTCCGCCTAAGACCAACGAAATGCGCGAATTGAACCCCTTGCCAAACTGCTAGCAGATTGCCGATCAGCGTCATCACGGCAGACAACACGCCGGCTGACGCCGCAGCGCGGTCGTTTGCAAGTTTCTTAATCGACAGCAGGCATTCTCTCCACCGTCGCCGGTCCCAACTCACGCCGCGACAAGATGTTATGTAGAGCCCGCCGAAGTGATGCGGCGCGCTACTCCAGGGCAAGATCAAGCTGCTGATGCCGGTGTGCTTCGTGCTCCTCAGCTTTTGTGGTGCGCTCCGACATCTGATGGACAACTGGCAATTGCAGCACGGTCGCTCGCTGGCCTTCGGTGAGCAGCGTCACCAGGACATTGCTTCGATCGGGAAATTCGATCGCGTCGTGATGGCGATGCGGCACATTTGGTTCGACCACACCAACCTTGGCAACGCGGAAGCTGGTTGTTCTCGTCGAGATCCATCCTTGGTCGTACTTAACGTCTTGCTCGAAGGCTAACTCGGTTCCGGGAAGCAGGCAGACCGCCATCCCGGGTTCGCCTTCTGCAGCAAAGCCACGGGTCGAGGTCCTGGGGAACGTTGTGGTGATGAGCGT
>Ga0193742_1002144_pt1 | contig 11446 bp, 9 predicted proteins | sample L2c1metaG_FD_165511 | JGI IMG/M metagenome (GOLD analysis project Ga0193742, IMG submission 165511) | Soil microbial communities from a riparian zone of the East river system, Colorado, United States - L2c1 | ecosystem: Environmental > Terrestrial > Soil > Riparian zone | place: USA: East River... | reverse complement strand
CGCCATGCGGCAGGTGTCGCTGACCAAATTCGGACGCTCCGCCGCCCTTATCATCGCCACGGTGGGGGATGATGGCGCGGATTTCCTGCTGACTGTCTCGGCGGCCACGCCGCGGCCGGTGCAGTTGCGCTTCGCCACCTGCCCATCGGCTGAAGAACTGCGCCATGCGCTGGACGCCCGATTGCCGCCGGAAGCGTATTTCGCCGACGTGCACGGATCGGCTCCGTACAAGCGCCACGTCACGCAATATCTTGCCGAACAGATACGCACGGAGCTCCCGTGACCCATTTCCAGGTGAATGGCCATCGCTACGCCGCCAAGCCGGCGGCCGGCCAGTGCTTGCGCACCTTTTTGCGCGATCTCGATGTGTTCGGCGTCAAGAAGGGCTGTGACGCCGGCGATTGCGGCGCCTGCACGGTGCATATCGATGGCAAGCCTTTCCATTCCTGCCTAGTGCCGGCGTTCCGGGGCGAGGGTCGCGAGATCACCACGATCGAGGGGCTGGCGATAAACGGCGAACTGCATCCGATGCAGCAGGCGTTTCACGATGCGCAGGCCTTCCAATGCGGGTATTGCACCGCCGGCATGATCATGACGGCGGTGACACTGACCGACGCGCAGAAGACCGACCTGCCACACGCGCTGAAGGGCAACCTCTGCCGCTGCACCGGCTATCGGTCGATCAACGATGCGCTGCTCGGCACATGCAACATCGAGCCGGACGAGGCCGGCAAGGCACTCGGCGCCAGCCTGCCCAATCCGTTCACCGATGCGATCGTGACCGGCAAGGCGCGCTACACGATGGATCTGGCGATCGAGGGGCTGCTGCACCTGAAGGTTCTGCGCTCGCCGCACGCCCATGCGCGCATTATCTCTATCGACCGAAGCGCGGCGCTCGCCGTGCCTGGGGTTGTCGCGGTCTATACCTGGGAAGACGTACCGAAGCGTCTTTTTAGTTCGGCGTTGCATGAGGACCATCTCGTCGACCCCGATGACATCCTGCTGCTCGACAATGTCGCGCGATTCGCAGGCCAGCGGGTCGCAGCCGTGGTGGCGGAGACGGAGGCGGCGGCCGAGGCCGGCTGCCGGGCGCTGCACGTGGAATACGAGATCCTGCCGGCGGTATTCGATCCGGTATTGGCGGTGCAACCCGGCGCACCGCTGCTGCATGACAAGGACCTGGTGACCGCCAGCAACAACATCTTCTGCACGCTGCAGGGTGAAATCGGCGATGTCGCCAAGGGCTTCAAGGAAGCCGATGTGCTGCACGAGCAGACCTACTCGACCACCCGCGTGCAGCATGTGCATCTCGAGACGCATGGATCGATCGCCTGGAAGGGCGAGGATGACCGCTGGCATATCCGCACCAGCTCGCAGGCGCCGTTCGCCGCGCAGAAAAAGCTCGCCTACATCATGGGGATTCCGCCGCGCGACCTGCACGTGTTCACCGAGCGGGTCGGCGGAGGTTTCGGCGGCAAACAGGAATTGGTTTCGGAAGATCTCGTGCTGTTCGCCACGATGAAACTGGGCCGCCCGGTGAAGTGGGAATGGAGCCGCGAGGAAGAATTCATCGGCGCTACGACGCGGCACCAGATGGCCACCAGAGTGAGGATCGGCGCGCGCAAGGACGGCACGCTGACGGCGCTCGACGTGGAGGTGTTCTCCAACACCGGCGCCTATGGCGGCCATGGCGGCGAAACGCTGGCAGCGGCGATGGCGAGCCCGATCGCGGCCTATCGCTGCGCGAACAAGAAGGGCATCGGCCACGCCGTCTACACCAACATGACACCGGGCGGCGGGTTTCGCGGCTATGGCGCCTCGCAGACCACCTTCGCGGTGGAATGCGCGATCGACGAGGTGGCAAGACTGCTCGACATCGACCCGTTCGAGATGCGGCGCAGGAATGTGGTGCGGCCGGGCGACAACATCGAATCGATCTGGAAGGAGCCAAGCGACGCCAGCTTCGGCAGCTACGGTATCGGTGAATGCCTCGATATCGTCGAGCGGGAGCTGCGGAAGGGCAATGGCGTCACCAAGCCCGAAGGCGCGGAATGGGCGGAGGGCCAGGGTGTTGCAATGGCCATGCTGGAATGCGGGCCCCCGACCGAGCATCGCTCGGGCGCCGAGATGCGCCTGCTGCCGGACGGCACCTACCATCTCGCCTGCGGCTCGACGGAAATGGGCAACGGCATCACCACGGCGCACAAGCAGATCGCGGCATCGATGATGGGCACGCGCGTCGATGATATCGACATCATCAACGCCGATACCGATCGCACACCCTATGACACCGGCACCTTTGCGAGCACGGGCGTCGTGGTCGGAGGCAAGGCGGTTCACCTGGCTGCCCAGGCCATGTCGGATGATATCATCGGCTTTGCCAGTCGCACCACCGGCGTGGCAATCGAACAATGCCGCCTCGACAACGACGCTGTGATCTGCGGCAACCAGCGGATTTCGCTGCGTGAGCTGCATGCCGAGGGTGCGAAGGTCGACCATCGCTTCGCGGTCAGCCGTCGAGCCTATCTCTCGCCGCGCACGATCGCCTTCAACGTCCAGGGGGTGCGACTTGCAGTGCATCGCGTGACCGGCGAAATCCGTGTGCTGCACAGCGTGCATGCGGCCGATATCGGCCGGCCGATCAACCCGATGCAGTGCCGCGGCCAGCTCGATGGCGCCGTTGCGATGGGCTATGGCTGGGCGCTGGTCGAGAACATGGTGCATGACGACCAAGGGCACATGGTCAATCCGCAGCTGCGCAACTGCCGCATCCCCACCTTTGCCGACACGCCGCATACCGACATCTTCTTTGCCGATACGGTCGACCTGATCGGGCCCCTTGGTGCGAAGTCCCAGGGGGAGTGCGGCATCAATCCGGTGGCGCCGGCTGTCTCTAATGCGTTGGCCAATGCCACGGGTGTGCGCTTTGCCCATCTGCCATTCACGCCCGATCGTCTTTTCGCCAAACTCGCTGCCGCTCAATGAGCGATGCTGCGACCAGCGTCAGCATCGTCACGCAAACATGCGTTCGGCCGGAGAGCGCCGACGCGTTCGCGCGATGGCAGGGCGAAACCAGCACGGTGATCTCAGGCTTCCCGGGGTTCATCGAGCAGCGACTGATGCCGCCGCACCCGCCGCTGCAGGTCGATTGGGTGATCCTGCAGCGCTTCGCCAGCCTGGAAGATGCCAAGCGATGGCTGGGCTCCTCCGAACGGCAGTCCCGCATCGAAGGGGCCACCCCAATGCTTGTGGGGCGCGACGACGTTCATATCGTGCGCGACGATGCCAGTGCCGCGCGCACAGCGCCAGTCTCCGCGGTGATCAGCACACGGGTAAAGCCCGGCATGGAGGCTGAATACCGGAAATGGGAGCAGAAGGTCGCCGCGGCGCAGTCGAAGGCGGCGGGGTTGCAGGGTTATCGCTTCGAACCGGCTGTGCCGGGCGTGCAGGAGGACTTTATCGCTATCTTGCGTTTCGATAGCGAGACCAATCTGCAGGCGTGGCTTGAGTCACCGCAACGGCGTCAGCTGCTCGACGAAGCCGCACCGCTGACGGCTGAGTTCCACACGCGAATGGCGCAAAGCGGCTTCGAGCAATGGTTTCGCGACGCCACGCCTGAGGGTGCGCCGGTGCCCGCCGCGTGGAAGATGAACATGATCGTCCTTCTGACGCTCTATCCGGTCGTATTCCTGTGGGGCCTGTTGGTGGGCACTCCAATTCTGACAGGGGCACTCAAGCTGGATTTCCCGGTCGCACTGTTCATTGGCAACGCGTTCAGCGTCATCCTGACCTCGTATCTGGTGCCGTGGACCGCCAACCGGCTCAGCTGGTGGCTGACGCCACCGAAGTCCGGACGTACGCTCGTGGACCTACAGGGCGCCAGCTTGCTGGTTGCGGCCTATTTGATCATGATCTTGCTGTTCTGGAAGGCTTTATAGCTGGTCGTGCGGCCCGTGTTTGCGATACCGAGAGCGGCATCGATCTTCCGCACCAGATGATCTTCGGTACCGAGTCGGCAAGATGAAACTCGCGGGGCAGTCGCTTCAGACGGCTCATCATGGATTAACCTCACCGAGAATCGCGCCAACACAACGGGATCACGCTTAGCGGTCTGTCTCAACTGACTTTGCTCTCAGACAACAGTACGCGTGTAGGCGCCTACGCATGATGGTTCGAAGAAGAACTGTGGCTATGGAGCGGCCGCTTTTGGCGTAAAGCGGCCGTTCATAGGCAAACGAAATCTCGTGGTCGATAACCAATGAGTAGAAAATCTTGGCATTTTTTCAGAAGCTGCCGCCACGGCGGTTTGGGTGTCTCAACCCGTGAGGCCGTTGCTTTTGGGCGTTAGAGGTCTGCGCTCTTGATCTGGATCAACGGAACCTATCGTTTACCTGCTGTTAAAATACCACCGTTTGGGGAAATGGCCGCCGCAAGTCCGAAGGACTTTCTGGTCATTCGCTCCTCCGGCCACCCCTCGGTGATCAATGAGTTAGACGAATCAGAAGTTTCCAAGCGTGAGCAGCCAGAGGGGACTGCTCGTTAATTCGGATGGATCATGACGCTTATGAGCAAGCCGGAAACTGACTTTCAAGATTTGCAAATGATGAAGCGATGCCTTGAACTCGCTCAACATGGAGCGAAGAAAGGAGAGCTGCCGTTCGGCGCCGTAATCGTTTCTCGGGGACACGTCATTGCCGAGGCAACAAATTGCGTTTCATCGGAGAGCGACGTGACGCGACACGCGGAGCTCGTGGCGCTTTCCGAAGCACAAAAGGTCCTGAAACGAAAGCGTCTGCAGGATTGTACCTTGTATTCGATCGTTGAGCCCTGCCCGATGTGTTCGTTTCCTGCAAGAGAGGCGCGGATTGGTCGGGTGGTGTTCGCGCTTTCCTCTCCTGTGATGGGAGGATATTCGAAATGGGGTGTGCTCAAGGACGACGATTTATCGAACAAACTGCCTGAGGTTTTTGGACCGCCACCGGAAATCGTCTCCGGCCTGTTGTCAGCGCAGGCTGAGCAGGTCTGGAGGCAGTGGAACCCGCTCGTCTGGCACTTCATGAAACGAAGAGGTTGCTTTGGATCGGCGGCGGATCTGCCTGAGCGCCATGCGGCGGCGCCACGGCCCATGATTTCGTGGGCCGCCTTTTTGGCTGCGCCGGCCCTTTTGGTGAGCAAGGCGTTCCTGCACTCGCGCGCGGGTTCGCGGCCAATCCCGAAGCTCGACCCGGAGGCCGACTCGTGAGCGCGCTCGCGACGTCGCCCTTCGCATTCGTCTATCCCTGTTACGGCGAGAGCGGAATTCCAACGCCGCCGAAACGGCTTTGCTTCGATTCCTAGCCTACATCGGATACGCAGCGGGCGCTGAAGGAATCAGGCAGTTCAATGGCCGGCGTGAACGCAGGTGCGGGAAACCGAGGTGAGTTCCAAGCCGTTGTTTGGCACTGCGCAAGGCCAGCACCGCAATAACAGCGTCAACAGCTAGCCGGCTAAGACTGGGAAGTTGCCGTGGATCTTTAAGAACTGAACCTCCAATTTTACGCAGTCCAGGCTTACCTGCGGGTCCGATGTCTATGAGCGCTGCTCTCGGAAGAATTCGATGGGCAGGGTTTAGAACAACGCGACAAGCAGCAAAGGGAATTCTGAATTCGGCAGCAATTCGGGCCACGATTTGCGACTCCATATCGGCCGCGACAGCCCCAGTGGTGGCATGGAAGTGCCGTCTCTGCTCAAAACCTGTGATGGGGGAAGCCACTCCAGCAATCGGAGAGTAGCCAGAGCCCGGGATCATCCGAAGGAGCTCCTCGGCCCAGAGGAGGTCACTTGGATAAGCTTCACCTTTCCCGGCAAACACCGACGACGCGATAACAACCTTACCCGGTCGGAGCTTCGGATCTAGCCCGCCGCATACGCCGAAGCTTATAATGCCTCGCACACCGTGTCGGATGGCGTCACGTAGAAGAAAGGCGGTCCGGTCACCATCAGCGATCATCGCTGCCGTCCCGGCTATTCTGGCCTCAATTGCAAGTCCAACAACGGCGATCACAGCCTTCATGTCGGGGCCGCCAGTCTGATCCTCCTCTGCCTCATTTACGGTCACAAGCCAGCCGAGAGCGATGGCGCGCTCGATACCGGCGCGGAATCGCTCGCCACTGCCGAAAGCCGCCAGAAATGGCTCATTGACGCGTTCGAGGAAGATACGGCCATCCTGCACCGCTTCGACGCCGTTCGCGGTCTCGACGATCCTGCGCGCGGCGGCATCAGGATCGGCGAAGGGTTGCCGCTCGACGAATTTCATGCTGCCATCGTGATCTCGCGTGTGCCTTGCATGCAGTGCATGAATCCGTTTGTGGCACTTTTCGGACATGCCGCGACGTCCGAGTTGAGTCTGCTTTCGGAAGTAAATCGGAAGTTGAATTTCGACCTCGCCAAGGGCAGCATTTGGCGCAAACCGGATGTTTGCGGCCAGGGTCGAAGGTGGCGTTTTCTGTCCTGCCGTAGCTTGATGCGTGGTATCCTCTAAGCGCGCATCGACAGTCTCATCACAGAACCAGCGGTGGGGCCTGCTCCGCCGGCACTTCCTCGGCATTAGGATCGCCGGGTGCCGTCGCCCAGGCTAGTTCGACCAGCGTCACGATTCGTCGGCCAGCACCGTCAAGCTGGCAGACGATGAGACCCTGTTCCTCGATGTAGGTCAGCAGGCGCCGCGCACGGCGCAACGAGTGCGAGCCATAGGCGCGAGCAATCGCGGCATCGCTCGGGCACGGCCAACCCTCCTTCGCGGCGCGGGCGACCATCATGAAGACACCTTGCATGTCTTCGGGCAGAATCGAGGCGCGAATCGAGACATCCTGCCACGCGCCATCCTTCGCCATCTCGGAGTCGAGGCCGGCGCGGGCATGCGTCAGCATACGGCGGAAGTCACTCAGGTCTGGCACGGTCGCACCGAGCCCCTCGATTCGGCAGCGGACCGCGAACTCCTGATAGAGCACACCGATGACACGGAATCCCGCGTCGGGTTCAGCCATGACGGCGCGCAGAATACGGTCCACGCGCTCACGCCGCTCGGCCAGTTCCTCAGGGCTGAGAGGCTGTTCTACCACGTCGGGCCGAACCTCCGGCGCGGCAGACTTCGCCATCATCAGCTGGCCGAGGAGATCAGGCGACGATGGCGGGCGGCGCTGCGTCCGAATATTTTCTGGCGGCGGGGCGGCGAGAATTGTGGCGCGTACGTCCTCCAATGTCGCACTTGGCAGCGGCATCAGTCGCGGGGTCGCATTGCGCGGCTGGGTGTCCGTCGGACCGATGTGCAATTCCAGCGGACGGCGTGACAACGCCGGGCCCAGCGCCATGAATTGCCCCCGTTCCAGATCGCGGAAGGCTTCTGCCTGTCGCCGCTCCATACCGAGAAGGTCGGCGGCGCGCGCCATATCGATATCCAGGAAGGTGCGGCCCATGAGGAAATTGGAAGCCTCGGCCGCGACGTTCTTCGCGAGCTTGGCCAATCGCTGGGTTGCGATGACCCCTGCAAGCCCGCGTTTGCGGCCTCGGCACATCAGATTCGTCATGGCGCCGAGAGAGAGCTTGCGTGCCTCGTCCGAAACGTCGCCGGCGACGGCCGGCGCGAAGAGCTGTGCTTCATCGACCACCACCAGCATCGGATACCAGTGGTCGCGGCCGGTCTCGAAAAGGCCGCCCAGAAAGGCAGCGGCGCGCCGCATCTGGTTCTCGGCGTCGAGTTCCTCGAGATTGAGCACGGTGGAGACGCGATGGATGCGCGCTCGTTCGCCGGCGGCCTGCAGTCCACGCTCGGTATGGTCCTCGGCGTTGATCACGAGGTGGCCGAAACGGTCAGCGAGCGCCACGAAGTCGCCTTCGGGATCGATGATGGCTTGCTGCACCCAGGGGGCGCTCTGTTCCAGCAGCCGTCGCAGTAGATGCGACTTGCCGGAGCCAGAGTTACCCTGCACCAGCAGGCGTGTAGCTAGTAGCTCCTCAAGGTCCAAAGCCGCTGCGGCACCCGCAGTTGTGTGTCCCATCTCAATTGCAACGGTCATGCCTCGACTCAAAGTCTCCCTGAGCGGAGGGCTTATCAATCCCAACGCAGCGCGTCGAGCGCCGATGGCCAGCGGCCCCCAAGTTCCGCATCTGGCTTGATCGTGAATGGCAATTTCAATCGAGCGGCCGCTTTCAACGCGATCTATGCGCGATATTTTCCGGTACACCCGCCCGCATCTTCGTTTGCATTCCGGAATGGACCGGACCGTTCGACATCGAGATCGATTGCGTGGCGATGACGTAGTTAGAGCATGATCCGGAAAAGTGGATGCCAGCTTCCCGAAGAGATCATGCTTAGATCAAAGAGATAGAGCGGGATAATTTAGAGAAAAGTCATCCCACTTTGGGCGAGCCGCCATCGACGTCACGCCCGTGAGCGCCGGCCAACAACGCGGGTGTTCCAACTGCTCCAGCTCACGCTGGCCAGGCTTTGAAGGTCCGTTGCGAGAGGCCGCTTGTTTCGCCTCTCATAGGCAGCGATGCATCGCTCGGATTCAGCGATCTTTCGCTTCAGGCTGGCTATGGTTCTTTGCGTTTGGCCACCCCAACCCTCAATATCGCCAATCCTGAACCGGGCCATTTCCAGCGCTTTCAAGGCGTTGCGATTCTTCTTGAGCTGGACCCTGTGCCAGGCGATGTCGCTATTGCTTTCAGCCATCATGCACCAACAGCCGCGATCGATCTTTGTACACCGTTTGGCACTTCAATATCGACTTCCAGCGTCGATACATGTTTGCCCCGATCCATCCTGACGACGACCTTTTCCGGATCAATCGCGACATGTCGCGAGACCACGGCAAGGATCTCTGCCCGCAGCAGTTCGAGCAAGTCGGGCTGACCGCGCAAGCCGCGTTCATGCGCAAGGAGTATCTGCAACCGCTCCCGTGCAACAGGCGCGGAAGCATTGCGACCATTGATGAGCCGTAGCAGATTCATCATGCGGCCCTCCGTCCCAGCAGCCGGTTCATGAAGCCTTTGCGTTCGAGCGGCACCGTCATGGTGACGGACTCACCCATCAGGCGACGCACCGCGTCAGTGTATGCGCGGGCCGGCGCGCTGGCGGCATTGTTCAGGGTAACCGGTGATCCTACGTTCGATGCGCGCAGGACGTCCTGGCTCTCGGGGATGATGCCGAGCAGCGGCGTCGCTAGGATTTCAAGGATATCGTCGATGCTGAGCATTTCGCCGCGTGATGCGCGCGCTGAGTCATATCGTGTGATCAACACGTGCTTCTCTACGCGCTCGCCTCGCTCCGCCTTCACGGTCTTCGAATCGAGCATTCCAATGATGCGGTCCGAGTCGCGCACGGACGAGACCTCCGGGTTGGTGACGATGACCGCCTCGTCGGCGTAGCGCATCGCGAGCATCGCGCCCCGCTCGATGCCCGCCGGACTGTCGCAGAGAATCCAGTCAAATTTGGTTCGCAGCTCGGCGATAATTTTCCTGACCCCGTCGTCGGTCAGGGCGTCCTTGTCCCTGGTCTGGGATGCCGGAAGCAGCCACAAATTCTCGAGCCGCTTGTCGCGAATGAGAGCCTGCGAGAGCTTGGCAATGCCCTGCACCACATTGATGAGGTCGAACACAACCCTTCGCTCCGCCCCCAATATAAGATCGAGGTTGCGAAGACCGACGTCGAAGTCGACGACGACCACACTTTCTCCCATTTGCGCGAGAGCCGCACCGAGCGCGGCTGTGGAAGTTGTCTTCCCGACGCCGCCTTTGCCAGACGTCACGACCACGACTTTAGCCATTGTTACCTCCTCTGCCGTCTAAATTCAGCGGCGTAATTCTCATGATGTCGCCTGCGAGCCATGCCTGAGCGGGCCGACTGCGCAAGGTGGCGCTTATGTCTTCGGCAGTCTGGTAGTAGCCGTCGATTGCGAGAAGTTCTGCTTCGATTTTCTGACAATAAATCCGCGCGGAAGCATTGCCTTCGATCCCCGCCATCGCGCGACCGCGAAGCGTTCCGTAGATGTGGATAGACCCCCCGGCGACAATTTCCGCGCCGGAACCGACCGAACCCAGCACTGTGACGTCGCCTTCGGCAAAAACAATCGACTGACCGGAGCGCACCGGGCTTTCGAGCAGCAGGGACGTTGGTTTCGGTTTGGCCTGGGGCTCGTTGGGCTCTTTCGGTTCGTTCTGCGCAAGCAGGCAGTGGCGCCCGCCCGTGAGCAAAGGTGGCATGCTCATTGTCAGGTGACCGGCATCCACACCCTCGATACCAAGGACACGAATATTCCGTTGCTCAAGGCTTGTGATGAGGTGCGCGATGGCGGTCTGGCTAAGCTCCACCGCGGACAGGTCAAGCACCACCGGCTTGCCGACAAAAAACCCCGGCGAGCGGGCGAGCGTTGCGTCTATTTCTTCAAGCCAGCCGACGATCGGAACCACCGGGGAAAAGACAAATGCAACGTAGGATCGGCCTCGCATGCGAACCAGTTGACGTGTTGGCTGCGCCATTGCGTTCATGATGATCGACTCGGAATTGGTTTTCGAATGGTTAAGAATGGTTGGTCTTGGTTAACGATTGATTAACGGCGCCCGTTTGCCGTTAACAGCCAACATCATCGATTTTGCCTTCATCGGACCCATAGCCATTCGGATTTGGTTGCGCCCTTTTGAGTGCACGCCGACCTCCGTCCGGACGGGGTCAGTCCGGCAGTGGGTGGACCCGAGCCGTTACGTCGACCGCTCCGGAACCGAACAGGCGAAAGCACGGGCGTCGTGTGAATCAGCAATGGCAGCTATTGGCCGATACTGTTGACAGAGTCTCGTTTGGGGATGGAAAAATCATACCCCCGCTTCTTCGGCCCGAGCCCCTCGAACTGCGTCTCCTGCTCGTCACTCAGGTTCCAATGGAAATCGTCGACTGCGTCGTTCACGCTTCCGATCGCCTCTCGCATCGCTTCCAACCGCGCCTTTGCGGCCTTAAGGCGGGCCGGCGGGGTGAGCGCGTCCTTTGGCGGGCATGCGCTTAATGCTTCCATGGTACCCATCGTGGTGTCCTGCACCACTTCGAGCGCGGCGGTTTGGCTATCGTTCAGTTCCAGGCTGGCGGCGATGTCGTCGAGGGGCCATTGCTGGGCGACGAGCTCGCGGTATTGCTTTTCGGCCTGTTGCTCGTCCTGCGGTTCGCGGCTCGCCTGGCAGGCGGCGTCCTGCATCTTCTTCAGCTTCGCGGCCGCGGCGCTGGCGCGGCGGTCGCGTTGGGGCGCGTTGAGTCGCGCCTTCTGCTCATCGCTCAGGAGATCGTAGAATTTTTGGAACGGTGGCTGAACGGCCGCAACCGCGCCCAGCATCGCGTTGACGCGGCTCTCCATGGCTGCGAACCGCTCCAGCGCGGTGGTTGCGGCCTGTGCTGGACAGGAGGCGCGGATGGTGTCGCCGG
>Ga0193742_1002143_pt1 | contig 11447 bp, 11 predicted proteins | sample L2c1metaG_FD_165511 | JGI IMG/M metagenome (GOLD analysis project Ga0193742, IMG submission 165511) | Soil microbial communities from a riparian zone of the East river system, Colorado, United States - L2c1 | ecosystem: Environmental > Terrestrial > Soil > Riparian zone | place: USA: East River... | reverse complement strand
GTACACGCAGATGTCGGTCTCGTCGCCGCCGATCTCGCTGGTCGCGCACATCCGCACGCCCGCGGTCGTGTCGTCGTCCGCCTCCTCGGCGGCGGCCTGCAGCTCGGAGAGCTCCTTCTCCTCGTCGCTCTGGTCCTCGGGGTCCTTCTTGATGTCCACCGGAGTGGCCGGGTCGACGGTGAGGTTGGTGATCGAGGAGATCGCCGGGTTCTCGTTGGCCAGCACCGCGCGGTTGATGTCGGAGGCCTTGACCCGGACCTGGCCCTCGACCTCGCGGATCCGCACCCCGTCCTTGAGCTCGCCGGAGATCAGGTCGCCGAGCGGCGCCTCGACGCCCATCAGATCGACGTGCACCTCGAGGTCGCGCAGCGTGTCCTGCACGGGAACGCCCTTGGCGTCGATGGTCACGTGGTCGTAGTCGCCCGAGATCACCTGGGCCAGGAAGGAGAACCCATGCGCCTTCACCGACGGGTCGTCGGCGAGGCCGAACTGGTCGCGGGCCCGCTTGGACACCTGGTACTCGAAGATCGCCGCCGCGCTGAAGTCGGCGACGACCAGCAGGCCGAGCACGATCGCGAGGCTGATGACGAGCCTGCGGATGGTCCTCGTCCGTCGCCCTTTCGGCGAGAGGCGGGTCTTGGCCTTGCGGCCTCGACCCCCGGCCTTCTCCGTCGTCGTCGTCATGCCGCCGTCTGCTCCGATCCGTCCGTTCCCGGTCGAGTATTCCCGACGAGCCAGGCGGCCAACCGGTCCACCAGCGCGGGGGTCATCGCCGTCTCCGCGTGCCGCATGCCGGGCTCCAACCACAACTGCCCGTGGCCGCCGCTTGCCCGGTGCAGCGCCATGGCGTGCGCCACCGGTAGGTAATGATCCTCGTTGCCGTGTACCAGCAGCAACGGGGTCGGTGCGATCCGGTGCGCGACCTCGACCGGACTCGGTGGTACCGCCGTCAGCGTCGGCGCGAGCCGCACGCCGAGCGCACCCATCACCGCCCGGCCAGGTGGCAGCTCGCTGAACGCGAACAGCCGGCGCATCGCGGTGGTCTCGCGCGCCCACCAGTAGGACGCGGAGCTCACCGCGGCCACCGCGTCCGGTCGGTGCGCTCCGTCGGCGGCCTGCAGGAGCGCCACCGCGCCGCCCATGGAGAAGCCGAGCGTGGCCACCCGCGCGTGGTCGCGGCGGGCGAACGCGACGGCGGCGTCGAGGTCGGCCACCTCGGCCGGCCCGCCGGTGGACCACCCGCCGGAGCGGCCATGCCCTCGGAAGTCGAACGCGATCACCGGGTGGGACCGGCCGAGCCGGCGCAACACCCGCGTGACGAACGGCTTGCGCACGTGGTTGGTGAAGCCATGTCCCACCACGATTGCCAGCTCGTTACCGCCGTGTTGCGGTCGCACCAGCAGTCCCACCAGCCGCACCCCGTCGGCCGTCCGCTGGTGCACTCGTGTGACTCCGCTGTCACGACCAGGACATGTGTGGTGCACACCGGTTATTCTCCTCACTGAGCCACGGAGCGTATCCAGAGAGGCGGGCCCAGATGAGCCTCGACCTGCTACTGCTCACCGCCGACCCGACGCCGGGCGCGGTCGTGCCTTCCCTGACGCTGCTGCCGCACCGCGTGCGCACCCAGGCGCCCGAGGTGACCGCGCTGCTCGACGCCGGCTCGCGGGACGCGGTGCTCGTCGACGCGCGCATCGACCTGGCCGCCGCCAAGAGCCTCTGCCGCCTGCTCACCAACGGCGGCGACGCCGAGCCGGTCATCGCCGTGGTCAACGAGGGCGGCCTGGTCGCGGTCAACGCCGAGTGGCGGGTGCACGACATCCTGCTGCCCACCGCCGGTCCCGCCGAGGTCGACGCCCGGCTGCGGCTGCTCACCTCCCGCGGCGCCACCAGCGGCAGCGGCACGGAGTCCGTGCTGCGCCTCGGCGAGTTGGTCATCGACGAGGCCACCTACATGGCTCGGCTGCGCGGCCGTCCGCTCGACCTGACGTACAAGGAGTTCGAGCTGCTGAAGTACCTGGCCCAGCACGCCGGCCGGGTGTTCACTCGCGCGCAGCTGCTCCAGGAGGTCTGGGGTTACGACTTCTTCGGCGGCACCCGCACGGTGGACGTGCACGTCCGGCGGCTGCGCGCGAAGCTCGGCGTCGAGCACGAGCAGCTGATCGGCACGGTGCGCAACGTCGGCTACAAGTTCGTCCAGCCCCCGAAGGCCGACCGCACGGCGGAGCTCCGCGCCTGACCTACTCGGGCTCGGCCAGGCCCTGCCGCTCAAGGAGCAGGCGCATCCCGTTCGACAGGTAGTCGGCCTTTTCGTCGAGCGCGGTGACCTTGCTGTCGAGCGCGGTGACCTTGCTGTCGAGCGTGGTGACCTTGCTGTCGAGCGTGGTGACCTGGACCTTGAGTTCGGTGACGTCGGACTTGAGCGCCTGTACGTCCTCGCTGGTCTCCACCACCGTCGTGATGATCGAGGTGATGTCCTCCTCGGCGCGTTCGGAGCGGGACTCGACACCGCGGAGACGGGCTTCAAGATCAGCGAAACTCCTTGCCATGACTGGGATCCTCTCATCTCGATTGGCGCGGGGACAGGTCGCCGGCGCCGCGTCACCAGTCTGTGGGAAGGCGCTGACCGTGCGTGTCGCTGTGGAGTTATCTGTGGATAACCGGGGTTGTTGTGGATAACTCGGGAAACGCCGCGTCCTGGCGGTGCCGGGCATGATCGGGGTGTGGACAATGCGCGGATCGACCTCGCCTGGCGGGACTCGTTGACCGACACCGAGCACGCCGACGTGCTCGACCTGCTGCACGCGGCGGCGGCCGTCGACGGACAGCCGGAGTTCGACGAGCCGGACCGGCTGCCCGGCGACTTCCTGGCCGGCCGGCACCTGCTCGCCAGGGCGGCTGGCGCGCTCGTCGGGTACGGACACCTGGACACCGGCGGCGACGCGTTCGGGCGGCTGGTGGCCACCGTGATCGTGCGACCCGACCGGCGGCGAGCCGGGTTCGGCTCCGCCGCCGTCGACGCCGTACTCGCCGCGGCCGGGTCGCGCACCGTGCGGTTCTGGTCGCGCGACGACCACCCCGGCGCCGCGCGGATCGCGCACCGGCGCGGTCTCGCCAGGGTGCGGGAGATGCTGCGGATGGGGCTCGACCTCACCACCGCGGCGGACTTCCCCGAGCCCGGCTGGCCGGCCGGGATCACCGTGCGGACCTTCGTGCCCGGCGAGGACGAGGCGGCGATGCTCGCGGTGAACAAGCGCGCCTTCGACTGGCATCCCGAGCAGGGTGCGCTCAGCCAGGACGAGCTGCTCGACACGGAGCGTGAGAACTGGTTCGACCCGGCCGGCTTCTTTCTCGCGGAGCGTGACGGGCAGGTCGTCGGCTTCCACTGGACGAAGGTGCATCCGACCACTCCGCCGGTCGGTGAGGTGTACGTGGTCGGCGTCGACCCTGGCGCGCAGGGCGGCGGCCTCGGCCGCGCACTCACCCTGCTCGGACTGCGTTATCTGCGGGCCGCCGGGCTCGCCGAGGTGATCCTCTACGTCGAGGGCGACAACGCGCCGGCACTCGCCGTCTACACCCGCCTCGGCTTCACCCGGACGAGGACCGACGTCCAGTACGAAACGTCACCGTCGGCGAATGGTCGGTGACTGGCACCGCACGCGCTGGTCACGAGCGGGTCACCGGACGGCGTCGACGCCGTGGGGCCGATCACTCTCAGTATCTTGTTCATTTCGCGTTTACCTCGACAAGGTCCGCTGTCCACCGGCGCTGCCTAGCGTCCCGCACGAGTGACGCGCCGCCTGGCGCCGTCGCGAACCACATCTTCTGTGCGGAGGAACCACGTGAAGATCAAGAGGCACGGGCTCGCGCTTGGCCTGATCACGGCCGGCACCCTCGTGCTCGCGGCGTGCGGCACCGACAACAACGCCGACCCTGGCCAGAACGGCGGCGGCGGCGACAAGGCCGCGTCGGCGGACTGCGGCGGCAAGAAGTCCATCAACGGTGATGGCTCGACGGCGCAGGGCAACGCGATGGCCGAGTTCCAGGCCGAGTACCAGACGGTCTGCCAGGGCTACACCGTCGCCTACAACGCCTCCTCCTCCGGAGACGGCATCAAGAACTTCACCGCGAAGCAGGTCGACTTCGGCGGCTCCGACTCGCCGCTGAAGGAGGAAGAGGTCGCTCCGGCCACCGAGCGCTGCGGCGGCAACGCCCCGATCCACCTGCCGCTCGTGTTCGGTCCGGTCGCGGTCGCCTACAACGTGCCGGGTGCCGAGGGTGTCACCCTCACCCCGGACACCATCGCCAAGATCTTCTCCGGCCAGGTCACCACCTGGGACGACCCGGCCATCGCCGAGAGCAACGACGGCGTCGACCTGCCGGCCACGCCGATCGCCGTGATCTACCGCTCCGGCCAGTCCGGCACCACGGACAACTTCCAGAAGTACCTGTCCGCCGCCGCGCCGTCGGTGTGGACCAAGGGCGCCGGCAAGGAGTTCGTCGGCGGGGTCGGTGAGGGCAAGCCGAAGTCGGCAGACGTGGCCTCCGCGGTCAAGGGCGCCGAGGGCGGCATCACCTACGTCGAGGCGTCCTTCGCCAAGAGCAACGACCTGGGCATCGCCAAGATCGACAGTGGCGCCGGCCCGGTCGAGCTGACCGACGCGACGGCCGGCAAGGCCATCTCCGCGGCGAAGGTCAAGGGCGAGGGCAACGACCTGGTGCTCGACCTCGAGGGCCTGTACGCGCTCAAGGAGGCCGGCGCCTACCCGCTGGTGCTGGTGACCTACGAGATCGTCTGCTCGAAGGGCTACGACGCGGACACCGCGAAGGCCGTGAAGGCGTTCCTCGGTGTCGCGGCGGGCTCCGGCCAGGACAACCTGACCAAGGTCGGCTACGTGCCGCTGCCAGACGACCTGCGCACCAAGCTGACGACGGCCATCGACTCGATCGCCTGAGCTGCGGCGAACCCGCGATGACGTCTGAGATGCTGAGGATCGTCACGTGAGCGATCCGATGTTGACGCGCCGCTCCGCGACCCCCGACCAGGGGTCGCGGAGCGGCGCGTCGCAACCACCGGAGGGTCCCATCCACACCGAGACGACCACCGTGGGCGACGGCGGGCCAGGGCTTGGCGGCAAGCGGGTCCGACGGCCTGGCGACCGGATCTTCAAGGGTTTCGCCGTCGGCTCCGGGGTCTTCGTCGTGGCCCTCGTGGCCGCCATCGGCGTGTTCCTCGTCGTGCAGGCGGTGCCGGCGCTGGCCGCCAACAACGGGGGCTTCCTCACCTCGTTCACCTGGAACACGTCCGACCCGACGAACCTGCGGTTCGGCATCCTCGCGCTGCTGTGGGTCACCGTGATGTCCTCGGTAGTGGCGCTGGTGCTCGCCATGCCGGTGGCGCTGGGCATCGCGCTGTTCCTCACCCAGTACGCGCCGCGCCGCCTCGCGCGGCCGTTCGCCTACGTGGTGGACCTGCTCGCCGCGGTGCCGTCGATCATCTTCGGCCTGTGGGGCATCCAGGTCCTCGCGCCGTTCCTCAAGCCCTTCGCGGACTGGCTCAACACCAACCTGTCCTGGATCCCGCTGTTCAAAACCGGCAGCGTGAGCCTCGCCGGCGGCGGCAACATCTTCACCGCGGGGGTGGTGCTCGCCGTGATGATCCTGCCGATCATCACGGCGGTTGCCCGCGAGGTCTTCGCCAGGACGCCGACCGAGCACGTCGAGGGCGCGCTCGCGCTGGGCGCCACCAAGTGGGAGGTCGTGCGCACCACCGTGCTGCCGTTCGGCAAGGCCGGCTACGTCAGCGGTGCGATGCTCGGCCTCGGCCGGGCGCTCGGCGAGACCATGGCGCTGCTGCTGATCCTGTCGGCCACCACGTCGATGCCGGTGTTCAGCCTCTTCGACGGCGGCGCCACGTTCGCCTCGCAGATCGCGGCGAACATCGGTGACGCCAACGACAAGATGGTCGCCGGCGCGTACATCGCCGCCGGTCTGGTGCTGTTCCTGCTGACGTTCGTGGTGAACGCGATCGCGCGGGCCATCGTGTCCGGGCACAAGGAGTACCAATGAGCACGGCGGCCCCGGACCTCGACCAGCCGGCCCGCCTGCCGGCGTTCCAGCCGGTCGGCGGCGCGCGCAAGACGAAGAACGCGATCGCCACGACGCTGGTGTGGCTCGCGTTCGCGGTCGCCGTGATCCCGCTCGTGTGGGTGCTCTGGACGGTGATCGAGCGTGGGCTGGGGCCGCTCCTCGACGCCGGGTGGTGGACGCACTCGCTGTCCGGGCTGCGGCCGTACGAGACCGGCGGCGGCGCGTACCACGCGATCTTCGGCACCATCGTGCAGGGCCTGGTCACCGCGGTGCTGTCGGTGCCGATCGGCATCCTCGTCGGCATCTACCTCGTGGAGTACGGCGCCCGGTCACGGCTGGCCAAGGTCACCACGTTCATGGTCGACATCCTCACCGGTGTCCCGTCGATCGTGGCCGCGCTGTTCGTCTACGCGCTGTGGATCACCACGTTCGGGCTGTCCCGCAGCGCGTTCGCGGTGACGCTGGCGCTGCTGCTGCTCATGGTCCCTGTCGTGGTCCGCACGACGGAGGAGATGCTCAAGATCGTCCCGGACGAGCTGCGCGAGGCGTCCTACGCGCTCGGCATCCCGAAGTGGAAGACGATCGTGAAGATCGTCGTGCCGACCGCGCTGTCGGGCATCGTCACCGGCGTGATGCTCGGGCTCGCCAGGGTCATGGGCGAGACCGCGCCGGCCCTGGTGCTCGTGGCCTACGCGCCGTTCATCAACTTCGACGTCTTCGACGGCAACATGGGCAACCTGCCGCTGATGATGGCCGACCAGTTCAACAACCCGGAGGCGGCTGGCTTCGACCGCACCTGGGGCGCCGCCATGACGCTCGTGCTGATCATCATGGTGTTCAACCTCATCGCCGCGGTCGTCTCGCGGTTCTCGTCAGTGAAAACCAAGTGAGGGTGGCTCGACGACCATGGCCAAGCGTATGGACATCAAGGACCTCAACCTCTTCTACGGCAAGTTCCATGCCGTCGCCGGGGTGAGCGTCTCCGTGCCGCCGCGCAACGTCACCGCCTTCATCGGGCCGTCCGGCTGCGGCAAGTCCACCGTGCTGCGTTCGCTGAACCGCATGCACGAGGTCATCCCCGGCGCCCGGGTCGAGGGCAAGGTGCTGCTGGACGGCGAGGACATCTACGCGTCGTCGGTCGACCCGGTGTCCGTGCGGCGCACCATCGGCATGGTCTTCCAGCGGCCCAACCCGTTCCCCACGATGTCCATCAGGGACAACGTGGTCGCCGGGCTGAGGCTCGCCGGCACCCGTGACCGCAAGCGCCTCGACGAGGTCGCCGAGCAGGCGCTGCGCGGCGCGAACCTGTGGACCGAGGTCAAGGACCGGCTGACCAAGCCGGGCGGCGGGCTGTCCGGTGGCCAGCAGCAGCGGCTGTGCATCGCGCGGGCGATCGCCGTGCAGCCGGACGTCGTGCTGATGGACGAGCCGTGCTCGGCGCTCGACCCGATCTCCACCCTCGCCATCGAGGACCTGATCGGGAAGCTGAAGCAGGACTACACGATCGTCATCGTCACGCACAACATGCAGCAGGCCGCCAGGGTGAGCGACCAGACCGCGTTCTTCAACCTTGCCGGCGTCGGCCAGCCGGGCCAGCTGATCGAGGTGGACGACACCGAGAAGATCTTCTCGAACCCGTCGGAGAAGGCCACCGAGGACTACATCTCCGGCCGCTTCGGCTGAACGGCGCAGCCCGCTACCCCTCTTGGTGCGACCGCGCGCCTTTCCGTTCGCACGAGGGAACCGTGCTGGTTCAAGTTCCGTCACAATGACACAGCGCACAGGTCGGGGTTGCTAACGTGCGGGGCTGATGGCTGACACTTGAGGGTGAGGCTGGACTCCATGTTGATGGCGGACGGTGGGGGCGGCGGCGTTGCCGATATCGGCAAGGTCGCGGACATGATGTCGCCGATCAAGCAGGCCGGCGCGTCGGGTTCGTTCGCCATCAACGAGACGGGTGGACAGGCGCTCCTGCAGGCGTTCCGCGAGATGGCGACCTGGGTGGACGACAACCTTGGCCGGATGAACTCGCTGGCGCAGCAGCCCAGCCTCGGCGGGACGCAAACGGCGGAGCAGATGAAGCCGTACGTGCAGCAGGTCGCCACCGACGACCAGGGCTTCATCACCATGCTGCAGCAGTTCCGCGTCGCGCTGGTCGACGCCGAGCAGGGCGTCATCGACGCGATGAACCACTACAAGAACTTCGACGACGGCGCGGCGAAGACCTACGCCTGACCGGCGGATGCGTCCTGGAGAGGATTGACGGTGAGGCGTTCGATTCTGACGGCGCTCGCGGCGCTCGCGGTGGCAACCGGGGCTGGCGTGGCCGGCTGCTCGGATGAGACCTCCGGCAACGCCGCGCCCGGCGACAAGACGACGTCCGCGGATCGACCGAGCCTGCCGGACGACGACACCGGTACCGGCACGGAGTCGAGCGACGAGCCGTCGTCCGGTTCGGACGACAACCCGCTCGCGGACGTGAACCCGTGCGCCCTGATCAGCGCGCAGCAGGCCACCACGCTCAAGCTGGCCAACGGCCGCGAGGAGAAGTACGGCCAGGCCAGGGTCTGCGTCTACCGCTACGAGGGCGCCACCATCGCCGACAGCTACACCGTGCAGGTCGAGTTGTACGAGAAGCAGTCGATCGACGAGGTCGTCGGCACCAACGTGGCGCCCGTGCCGAAGGTCGGCGGCCACGACGCGGTCACCTTCACCCCGCCAGCCGGCGGGTGCACCATCGCCATGGCGACGAGCGAGTCGTCCAGGGTGGACACTTCGGCCGTCGGTGGCGACGCGGCGCGGGCGTGCCAGCTGGTCGCGCAGGTCGCGGCCGTCGTCGAGCCAGAACTGCCGTAGCGGAGAGGGAGAAACGAGATGCCTCCAGAGGGTGAGTCCTCGGTCCCGACCGTCGACCTCGGCAACGGTCCGGCGCCCAGCCACGCGCGGTCGGGCCACCAGAGCAGCGGGCACGGTGGCTACGGCGACTACGACCCGACCCAGGACCCGAACAGCGACACCTACTTCGACCGGGGCCGAACCGTCGACACCGGCGAGGAGACGGAGGCCGACGCGGAGGCCGAGGTCGACGCCGACCACGCCGACGACAACGCGTTCGAGCAGCTCGTCGCCCTGTTCACCCGCGGCGGCCAGGTGGACGCGAACGTCAACGACAGCCTCGATGCGCAGACCAGGCAGCTGATCGCCGGGCAGGACATCCGCCAGCCACCGCCGCTCGAGGCGGCGAACTACGGCAGCTACCCGCATCCCGAGATGCAGCGCATGGTCACCGAGGACGTCGATCCGGACGGCGTCGGCGAGATGGGCGACACCTGGATCGAGGCCGGCAACGCGATGGTCCGCTTCCAGGACGGCGTCGCGACGGCCATCAACAGCAGCGAGACCGACTGGAAGGGCTCGGCCGGCGACTCCGCGCGGGGCTTCATGGCCTCCGTCGGCGACTGGGTCGGCACCGCTGGCCAGGGCGCCCAGCTGGCCGGGACCCAGACCAACGTGCAGGCGCAGGCGCTTGGCACGGCGAAGTCCTCCATGCCGGAGCCGGTGGACTTCGACGTCGACGCAGCGAACCGGGATCTGGCGAGCACCACGAACCCGTTCGAGGCGATGTCCAAGTACCAGAACTACATGCAGACCTACCAAGAGCAGCAGGCGGCCCGCGAGCAGGCGGCGCAGGTGCTCAACACCTACGACAACAGCCTGGCCGGCTCCAGCCTGATGCCGGCGTTCGGTCCGCCGCCGGCCATGAGCAACACCGGCGAGATCGACCACCCTGGCGGCGACGACAAGGTCGACCTCACCGGTGGCAAGGACCTGCGCAACATCGGCAAGCAGGACGACGGCAAGGGCGGGATCGGCAACCCGGACGGCAGCGGCGGCGACGACGGCAAGGGCAACTTCCAGCTGCCGACCGACCCCGGCGGCCCGGACGGCCCCGGTGGCCCGAATGGCCCTGGCGGTCCGGATGGGCCTGGCGGCCCGCAGCTCCCCGGCCCTGGCGACACCTGGCCAGGGGGTCCTGGTGGCCCGGAGATCCCCGGGCCCGGTGGGCCGCAGCTGCCCCCCGGCCCCGGCGGCCAGGACGACGGCACGGACACCCAGGGCAACGACACGTTCCCGAGCCCAGGGCCGTTCTACCCGCCAGGTTCCGGTCCGATCCACAACGGTCCTGGCGGCCCAGGCGGCCCTGGCGGGAACTATCCCGGTGGCATGCCCCCGTTCGGCGGCATGCCCGGTTCCGGCGGCGGTGACTACGGCCGTGGTGGCGTCGGCGGTCGCGGCGGCTTCGGTCCCGGCGGTGGGTTCGGACCCGGTGGTGCCGGTGGTGGGTCCGGCGGGTCCGGTGGCATGCGCGGCCCAGGCGGCGGGTTCGGCCCCGGTGCGGCGGGCGCACTCGCCGGTGAGGGTGGCGTCGGCGGTCGCGGCGGCTTCGGTCCCGGCGGCGCTAGTGGCCGGGGTGGGGCCGGTGCCGGTGGCATGGGCGGCATGGGTGCCGGCCGTGGGGAGGGCGACGAGGACGATGAGCACCAGCGGCCGTCCTACCTCGTCGAGGGTGACCCGGACGCGGTGTTCGGCACCGACCAGATGACCGCGCCACCCGTGATCGGCGAGTAATGGGCGAGTCGTTCTCGCTGTCGCTGCGCGCCGCGGACATCCTCGCGCAGACAATGCGGGTCAACATCCGCCAGTTCCCGTTCGAGATCCCCAGCGTCGGGCGCACTCAGGCGGAGCGCACGCGCATCGCCAGGTCGGTCTTCGGCGAGCTGGCCGATCAGGGCCTCGTCCGGCATGGCGAGATCGACGCCGACCTGCAGCGCGCGCTGCGCACCCTGTCGAACTGGGTGATCGGGGTCGCCGTCATGGGCACCGTCGCGGAGTCCAGGAAGATCTACGCCAGAGCGTCCGCGGCCGGCGACACCGGGGTGCTGGCCGTCAAGGAGGGTCGGGCCCTGCGGCTGCGGCTGATCCGGCCGACGGCGCTCGCCATGACCATGGTGGACCTGCTGCCCGAGGCCGAGGCGGGGCCAGGGCAGTCGGTGACCCTCACCCAGCCGGCACCGGCCGCCGTCGGCGCCCGCACCGCGGACGAGAACCCCGACTACTTCGCCGACGTGCGGCCACCGAGCGGCGGCAACTCCCAACAGCTGCGGCTCGTGGAGAGCTACTTCAACCGACCGAGGACCGGCACCGGCTTCTTCGCCGTCAGCGGCCGCGATCGACACGGCAGACAGATCCGCGGCGGCGGGCTGACGTGGCTGGACACCGACGCCGGCCGGTATCTCACCCTGAGCCACCCGCCCGACGAGGACGGTCAGGTGCGCGCCACGTTCTCCCCGGCGGAC
>Ga0193742_1002142_pt1 | contig 11447 bp, 10 predicted proteins | sample L2c1metaG_FD_165511 | JGI IMG/M metagenome (GOLD analysis project Ga0193742, IMG submission 165511) | Soil microbial communities from a riparian zone of the East river system, Colorado, United States - L2c1 | ecosystem: Environmental > Terrestrial > Soil > Riparian zone | place: USA: East River... | reverse complement strand
CTTCTTTAATGTCTTGCTAAGTAATAGTTGAAGCATTTGCTGATGGGCCCCGCACTAGCGGCGAGTATGCTGTGTCCACTAGACTTCAGTCAGGTTGTACCCCTCCTGGAAGCTCTTGGCTATACTATTGTTGGAGGAAAACTGCCGATATGAAATTGACGGTTCGATGTCGTTCCAAATGGCGGGATTATAAGGGCGTATGTGAGGTGAACGAGTGCAAGATGTGAGGCTCGAAAATGAAAGAAACAAAGCGTTGAGGGAGAAGAGGAAGCGGATCAAGATCAAACCCTATCGCAACCGTATACAGGTAGGCGTTCAGCCCCGATCATGTGATCGCCTTGGCTAATAGCGAGGCTATGTTAAGCTATGTTAAGTAATTATAAATACTTGAATTGAAGCTTAAAAGATTCAAAGACTTGTCACCATTCCGTAGCCAAATGTCTGCAGAGAATTACACCTATATGGAACAAGACCCAATTGTTCCACCTGCTGGAAATGAGCTGCCAACGTATGATGATCTTGCTCAACAGAATGGCCCAAATTCGAGGTACATACCTTACTCAAAAACGCATTGTTTGCGGATCAGCTGAATATTTCCAAGGTTCGGACGTTGGAAAGGATGGATTGAGAAAAGGTATACATGGATTCACACATAGAGACCACCCTAGTAATTGATGTTGTTCCATAGAGCAGCTGAACGCTATGCAGATGTAACCCCTGAAGAACGATCACGCAGGCGAGAAAGGGGTTGGGGAGAGCCCAATGTAAATTGAGTTTTGAAATCTTCTTATCCAATGTGGGCTCACCCTTTTACTTCAAGTTGCCTCCGCAGTCTGTAGAAGACTCGCCACAGCCTGCTCTTGTCAATCACCGTCCTGATCTAGTCCCCATACCTTTGCATGTTCGAACTAGCAGCTTGACGGTCAAGGACTCGCCACCACATTCGCCGGATAATACATCAATTTTTGCACCACTAGCTTTTGCCACTCAAACAGTCTCGCCGACACATTTAAAGATCAACCACTTTGGTTCCCGCTTTCTGCCTCACGCGACATCACAAATCCGCTGTATCTTACCTTTGCTCGCAGATCGGTTTATTTTAGTAGGACATGACGATGGTCTTTCCGTCCTAGATATGTTTCCACAGGAATGGACAGATAAGGGGGAAATAGTCATCAAAGGTCCTAACGAAGCACAATGCCGGCCCATATGGCGAGGAGAAAGGTGCGCCATGCTTAAAAAAAGTAAAATCTATTTGTCCATGATTCTATTTCTATTGCTAGTGTTCATCAAATGTCTGTGCTGGAAGTTGAAGACGCAGGCAATGGCACCTTACAAGGGGTTGTCCTTGCTGTCGTTGGTGGTCCCTCCTCACATGACACTCTGGTAATTGGTAGAGACGCTGAAAATATGCGGACAGTACGAATGTATAACCTTGCAAGTCTCATCAGTCTCGCCAGGCGGGCGATTGCACACGAGGTAAGTAAACCTTATATCATGTTTCGATATTGAAATATAAATGCATCTTCAGGGTGCGAAGCCTATAGAATTGCCCAAGATAGCTGCTTGGCAGTCACCTCCCTCACCATCTAAGCATCGACACCGTCCTCAAAATAGTATTACTCGCAGTATCAAATCTCTCATTGAATCACCCCCGCACCCCCCGCAGCCTGAACAAATCTCTTCCTATCAACCATATCTGTCCAGCTCATCGACTATTACCGGTAGTAGCGGAAGTCTTACGCGAAACCTGCTCACACCTGAAAAACTTCTAGTCCCTTTAAGACGCGAGTCCGATGACTCCGGGTGGGACATCGTGGACGATCAAGTCATGCGATGGGCTACTGATTATATACCGCTAGCGTCACCTGGTTCTCGATTAGCCAGTACTTCAGCGCTCTTGTTCGCAACATGGAGTGACGAAGCACGTAAAGGCAAAGGTACTGGAGGTCAGCTGCTTGCCATTGCAACAAAGAACAGTATTCTTTTGTACGAGACACCAAAGGGAGAACGAGCTTTCAAGTTTGTCAAGGTCTGTTTAACCCAATCGCATATTGAACCATGTATACTCATTTCTGTCATCAGGAATTCTATACCCCTTTACAGACTCGCGGTCTCACTTTTGTTCAACAGGCCCTACCAGATTCTGCCCCACGAAATCTTTCCGAAAGTGTTTCAGGACGATTTCACTCGCGTGGACAATCTGATAGCGGGGGTACTAATAACTCGACATCTTACAGCACATTGAGCTGCGGCGCTCATCTCAGTCTTTTCCTTGCCTTTGATAAAAAGGCTGTGTGGATTCGTTTAGCTGACTCCGCTGTGGGTGAAGTAGAACTCGCTGATGACGATGGAACACCGCTACACATGTCTCACTTACTTTCTCGGCTTTCAACTGCCAGCACTGCGACTCTTCGAACAAGAGCAAGATTGTCATTTGACATACGGGAGAGCATAGCAAAGTGGCTCGTTCCCGTGCGTTGCGAGTTACCCGTGCCAGGTCGGATTGATACCACGCAACCTGTTTATATCCTTACTCGGGGAAAACGGAGTCAGATAATACAATGTCCATTCGCTACTCGGTCACCTCCAACGCCTCCTCTGCATGCTCTCTTCTGGAAAAGTCATCCCAAGTACGTTTCAGCTCGCGTCATTCACGCCAAGAACGACCCGATCAACGAACCTCCTCTCCTTCAACTCGTTGCATTCAATGATAACGGAATTGAGGTTCAAGAAACAACGTTGACATTTCTACGGAATAAAGGCAAGGGGCGTGCGATGCCTGATGATCTCATCAGAGCAGAAGAGGATCTTGGAGGAGAAGCTGGGTTCTTAGCTGTAGGGGGCAATTGGGATCAGCTGGATAATTTGTATCGATCACAGACGCCTGTAAGCACGCAGAGCGTAGAGAGCATGGATACCATAGATCTATTTGAAAGAATGAAAAGAGACAAGGGTGTCTATGGTTGGTGTCGGAAGGGTTTTGAAGATTGGAGAGTGTTCTGGGTTGGAGGTGATCAATCAGCTCAGGACATTGTTCAAGATGATGATGACTCTGGATTGTGAACGTTGTGTAAATATGTATTTTATATTCATCTCAAATTATATCCAATTCCCTTCTATTAAGCATCTTAGAGTAAAACCGATAATTAATCGTATAGGGAAAGTGTATAGAACATCACGGTCCACAAGAAAGAAAACTCTCGTGTTCCAATCACAAACATTGAGGAGTGGCATAGAAAACAGAGTATCCAAGGTTAAGTATATGCAATTGGAGGAAATGCTGCAACAATTCAAGTTTTTTGTCCAAGCAAAATGCAAGATAAAATAAAATAAAACGGTGATGGGTAAATCATATTGTCACCGTGGTCATTCATGGGTGCGTTAGTTATCATCGTGTTGGAGGGCGTGAAGTACCCATGGGGTAAGTTGCGCTAGCGCTCGAAGATGCCTGGTTCAAGCGTCCCATTGAACTGGCAGGCTTTCGAATAACAACAAATGATCTCTTTTGTTTTGGATCACTAGGACCCAGTCCGCCCATCTCCCCATCTGTAATCCCTCCACTTCCTAGATCTGTTGTAGAAGCACTGGTCGACATACGCCCTTCGGTACTGTGGAATCGAGGTCCCCGCAGATGATACCATGGTTTCTTCTTTTTCTGTTGATCTTGTTCATCCCCTGAATCATCATCTGGATCAGGCCCTCCACCAAACATGAACCTCTTCGTGGGTAATACTTCTTCCGGAGGTCGGAGGAAATTATCTTGTGAACGATGCTTATGCCTGGCCGGGGACTGAAGTGATTGATATTGCTTTGCAGGAGAAGGTCCAGATCCAGATCCAGATCCAGACGCTACCGGTAAGTAATTTTCAATTATAGCGGACTGCGACTTAGTGCGTATATGCGCTGCCTGCATAGCGCCAGGAGGCAAACCATTGTTGCCAAGAGCCATTCCCGACTCAACATTTGACAAAGATAAAGGCAGATCATCCTCATTGTCCTCCATACTCTGTTCATAGAAAAGAGGCTGACCAGCTAGCGCTGAGCTGCTCTGATTCAGACTCGGCTGTTTCTGACTTTGGTGACCAATGGAAGGGAAAGTGTGAGTCGAACCAGTAGCAATAGCGTAGGGAGTATCGATATGCGCTCTGCCGCCTCCTATTCGCGAGAACCCTGGAGAACCAGCTGAAGACGACGTTGGCTTTTGTGGCGGTTGTAAAACAAAATTTCCTGGCACTGCTATCTGTGGTCCATCACTTACAGGTGAATATCCCGTGGAGGGTCTTGGGAAAGGCCGCCAGGCACCCATGATATATCCATCGTCATCATTGTCCACCACCAGCTCCTCCTTGTATGGCCGATTGGCATGCTCAGGTCTCAAAACTGACGGTGGTTGAGAATTTCCGGAACCCTTCCTCGATTGTGAGTTTAGGAATCTTGGTGGAGTGACAGTGCCTCCATTGTTAATAATGCCGCCTGCTGAAGGTAGATACGAGGAAAGATCGGAATCTCTGGGATATATTGGGACCTGTTCAGCTTTTTGTGGGGGCCTGCGTGAACGCCGTTTCTTCCTCGGCCCGCAGCATCCTAGAAGGCCACAAGCACCCAGGAGTCCGCTGTCCACGACGTGATTGCTACGATCAAAGCCTATGCCCCCAAACATTCGTACCAAGCCTTCAATTATTTTGACAAGAAGCATGAGAAGGAGGGCGAGATACACGAGGGCAAGGAGGACCAGAATGCCGTAAGCGACCCAACCTCCTGGTTCTGGGCCAATTGAAATCTATGTAATCAAGGTGCTGGTTTGAGCGTCGGGTAAATGAAACAGAAAGATTACATACAGTCGGAGTCAAAATAAGTAACAGAACGGCGATTACAATTCTCGCCACGCAAAACAAGAAGCTGATCAAGCCCATGCTGGCACCACTACCCCAAGGTAGCCAAATACTCGTGACCAGGGCTGAAACTATCTCGACAACTAGAATGATGATAGCTTGTGCCGTTCCACTTTTCTGTCCTACTCCTATTGTCACCCCAAATGCGATATTAGTTGCGAAAAACAAGCTTGCGAAAAGCTGTGAACCATGTCGATAGTGATTATATAAAGGGCCTAGGGAGAGGAGAGTCCTTGTTTCGTCATAGAGCTTGTTTGTAGTGGTAAACGTTACACGGATTACGAGGTGCGCAGGAATCAGGATGGAGAAAATGACAAAAGATAGTGCGGCCAATACAACGGCACTTGTTCCTATTAAAGACCTAGGCAAAGTCATCTGATAACATGAAAAGACAGTGACTGGTAGGTGGAACAACACGAGGATGCGGACAAGGTTTCCATGCAGAACACTCCAATGGAATGAGTCTGAGTGGATTCGCCACCACGGCCTATGTGAGTTGATCCCACGTTCAGATGACACGCCACCGCTTGCCAGTGGGAGAGCAAATCTCGCTGCAGAGGATTTTACCGATCTATCTTCTTCCACGGGCCCTGCAGGAGGATTGTCACTCAATTCTTTGGTACTCTCGTATATTGGGCTCCTTGTTCCGGCCAATCGATTCATATTTGAACGTTGGCCCTGACCGCCACTTATCATATTTCCAACGAGACAAACTAGGTAGTCAAGGAGCGACACAAGGAAGGAAATAACGATTGTGCCAGCGATGATGCCGAGGAAGAGGATGATGCAGGTCGGGAAGAGATCTTGAGGTCGAATGCCAAGTGTGTACGCAAAAGAAGAGATTCCGCTGGTAGCGTCCGAGGGTAGCGTGTAGATGACATTGGGTGCAGCTGGCTTTATGAAGAGGGGTGAAGTGGGGTCGTTTAATTGATCGGAGAAATTTGTCGGAGGAGAGAACGTTGCAGTAGCTAGGGGATTCCAATGGTACTTGGAAGTGGTCAAGGAGATATCTATGGGTAAATGTGCATTCAGACGTTGCCACCCAAAGGTGTGCACAGGATACATACTATATGATAGTGTAGACCATGCCGTTTGTGTTAAGAGCGGGTCTGGGAATAGGCGTTACGAAAATAGACCGCGGAGTTGAGGCAAACGGGGACGTACACACAAATTGAGGCCACTCTACTGCCACCATGGCAAGTAATGCACACCATTGAGAATGGAAGATCACATCACGCATGGACGGTGTGCCTACACAGAATATGTGAATGAGAATGGTAATCAGGATCGAAAGACGTACAGAAATGCATAAGGGCGGGATTTGTAGCAAGATGTTCCCCGCTAGTAGCACTTGCGAGAATAAAACCTGCGCTTTGAGCACGAGACCAGATACCACGTCCAGGGCGTGTTATTCCACGGCCCCAAGCTGAAGCAATCCTAGCGATACCGATAACGACCCAGTAGGCCGCCGTGAGAGCAACGGTGGACCAAAATATGATTATTGCCTTTCCATAAGGTGAATTTGGCTGTGGATCAAGTGGAGTGGTAGATACATCTAGACAGACAAGCTCCTTGCCGAAGGGATCCACTGCACGGAGTCGCGTGATCAGGGTTGTAAGTTCGCGGTTCTTACCCCATGGGATGGTGGATGAGAAAGCAAATGGGCCTGCAGCGACGGGGCAAAATGTGTGATCTAATGGGTTGACGGGAGGCAGCGGACTCGGTGGCCGTAAGATTTGGCATAGATATGAGTTATTTGACCATGCGCTGAGAGTAAGCACAGAAGTGGATGTGAAAAGAGTGGCTTGGAAACTTGATTAAAAGAAAGACGACAGATCAAAGTGCAACGAACGGGGGCATACCTAGACTTGTACTGTTATTCACCCGACCCAGTATATCTTGAGGGCTGGTCCCAAGGACAGTAAGGTTGAGATAGTCGCCCAAGTCTGCATTTTGGAGTACTTGTGCATAGACTGTATTGACGTTGAACTTTTGACCCAGGCTACCCGGTTCATTGAAACAGTCCTGGAAAGGGAGTGAGGCAGGGTCTGCAAGAACGACACCCAGGAGAGAGAGCAGCGGCAGTGGCAGGAGCGTCCTCATCGACACAGTAGATGAGAAACAAAAGCAGATTGATTACGTCATACGTGTTCGTCGCATGTTCTCTCGCCAGCTCTGGGTGCGCACTGCCAATTCTCGTCGTTTTCACGACTTTCGCCCATATAATGAGGATTCGAGATGGCCAGGATGGCAAGTCGTTGTCGGCATAGAGACCCATGCCCAAATAAAATCACGTCGAAAACTTTTCTCAGGTACATCGCCCACCCAAGTACCCGTTTTTTCTCATTAATATCATCTTCAGATTCCCAAACATCAGCCCCTGACGCTTTCCCGAATACCCACGTATCACCCTTTGACGCTGCTTTCCCTGGAACATTGCCCGTACGTACTACAAGAATGGTCTTAAGAGTCTGAAAAACTCACTGGACAAATTAGAAAATCAACCCAAAATCTGTAGACCTAGCAATACGCACTGCACTGGCATTGAAATGTCAGATATCTTCCCACTCATCTTTTGACAGAAAGCATTACTTTTACTCGGATTTACCTCCTGGATTTCAAATTACCCAACACTATTGTACGTTTATTGGAGTCAATTCTTGGATTTGTTCTCATTCTGCCCCTCTAGCCCCATTAGCGAGCAATGGGGAACTCAATCTACATATGCCCGACTCTCCGCCAGTGAAAGTTCGTATAAAACAGATCCAACTCGAACAAGTACCTTTGCATTCGTCAACTTTCGTACACCATCTTGACAATGGGTGCAGGACACCGCTAAATCCACCTACAATCCACGTACTCTAACTTCTAGTATAGATCTAAATAGAGCGGGGACGGGTCTTATGGAAATCGTATCAGAACCAGATCTTCGGTCCGTCTGTGCCATTCAACTTGTCTTCTCGATTCTGAAACAGCTATGATTGCAGTTCTCCTGAAGAAGCTGCAGTATACGTGCGGTCCCTCCAGTCGTTTTTACGTGCACTGGGATCAAGTGATGGAAATATGGAAGAGGTACGCTACACCATTCTTTCCCCAAAACATTTTCATATTTTTTCCCACATAGGGCTCCCTCCGATGCGATGTCAATATATCTGTGAACCGCAAGGGTGATGTTCCGGGAACCCGTTGTGAGATTAAGAACCTTAACAGTGTGAAGTTCATGATGGCTGCCATTAGTTGCGATGTTTCCCCCTTGATAACTGCATCAATCTGACCCATAATTTATTAGTCCACGAAGTCCATCGCCAACGCGCCTTCCTTCTGGCCAATCCTGGTGTCCCAGTACCACAAGAAACGCGTGGATTCGATGAAGATACATTCGAAACATACCCTCTACGTTCCAAAGAAGACGCACCTGATTATAGGTACATGCCGGATCCCAACTTGGGTGTTCTGGTGATAAGTCAGGTTAGAAGTTCCAACTATTCTTCTACACCGGAGTATGACCTTTTGCTTTTCTCATAGGCGAGGATTGAAGAGATTCATCAGAACTTGCCGCTACTGCCTTGGGAAACACGGTCACGCCTACTTGATATATTCCCAGAACTACAAACTAAGAAACAGAGTTTGGATGTCCTTCTTACCGTCGATAATGGACAGCAAGTCGCACTTGATGGCGAACGTTCTGTAGGGGCTGTGAATTACTTTGAACAGCTTTGTCTAGGAGAAAACGATAAAGGACAGATAGAGGTACGAAGAAATCCTGGTGTTGTTCTGAACTGGTATACATTTTTGTCATGAGTTTTTGATGAGACGCGTTTTAACCTTTTTCAAGGTTAACCCATGAGCTCATCGGCCAATTGTCTGCTCGAAAACAAACATTCGACGAAAACCCACTGACTGCTGATCAATTTGGGGAACTAATAGATCTAGTACAAAACGGAACTGTGACTGGTCAGTTTATCTCACTTTCGCTTGCATCTCTCTGTGTTGACGAATTTGCAGGGACATCCGGGAAGTTCCTTCTCAAACACATGCTGATGAATACATCCTCACATCCTCCAACTCAACTCGCTAATGAGCTGCAGCTTACCGCTCTTCCCATTACTCCTGACTCGTCATCACAGTTAGCATCATCACTTTCGCCGCACTCTGAGTTACAATCACTTTGTGAAGCAGCTATCCACGCCCTCCCCAGTGAAGTCGCTGCTTTCCGTGCTGGGAATAAAAATGTACTCAACAAGATTGTTGGGCATGTCATGAAGCAGAGTAGAGGACGAGCCGATGCAAAGCTTGTTAGAAACCTGGTAGCAGAAATCGTACACCAAGGATGATGGTCTGATAGCAGCGGTTCGTTATAGCGTGGGTTAAATCGGTTGTAGTCGTGCATTTCAGAGTCCAAACTTCAACTCGACTTCATTTTTGCAATGTCGAACTATACCACAGCTTTACATGATTGCTGCCTCTCCTACCCCCCGGACAATCATAGATAATCTTACTTTAAAAAAAAACAATAGATGGATTACGAAAAGAAAACACGGCAAAATGTAAAGCAGGCTGGTAACGAACGCAGTGTAGAGTGATGGAGAATGCAACCAAGTCCTACCCTCGATTCAGACTTGATCCATTTTGCGAAAAGTTAATCAATAATCTAAAGATCTATGATTGCCCACCACCACGAAGGGCTAGCACTAGATGCAGGACGGAACCAGGGACGATGTTGAAATCCTTTGCATTCTTATCGTCGGCCCTACAAGTACAAGGATAAATAAGGTTGTTTGAGTCGGAAGATTGTGAATCGATGAGCTTCCATACGCACATTTGACGACCACTGAAAATCAATCGCTGCTGTGGTGGCGGCACACCCGATTGTTCCTCTACTTTCTCCTTTATGCGTGTGATCTGAAAAGAGGGGGGAATAAGATAGGGGGTTCTCAGTTAGATAGTGTAGGTTGGATTATGTGCAGATTGTAGTGCTGATGATGGTGGAGGTTTACCTTGTCATCTGGATCGATGTCAAGTTCGATCTAAACAAAGAGGTTTGGGGTTAAAAAGGGCGAAAAACAGAAAGACCCTCCTGCATTCAAACATCGAATAGAAAACCCAACGCACCTCCTTGCCAGTCAGTGTCTGTGAAAATGATGTTTTTTCAGTTTGCGACGCGCATTTGCTAAATAAGCTGATGTTGTCAACGAACCTTGACTTTGATTAACATGATTATATAGGATTTGGTGTTGGTGGGTTCAAGCGATATCAATCAAGGTTAATTGGCGAGATGGGCACCCACTGATGTGTAAATTGGGGACGCGCAGATGGCTGATGACTAATGGCACAGCCACCCAAAAGGTGCGACTGAGATGGCGATTGAATATTGAACGTTGGTTTAAACGTTTAATGGGAGAAGAGGGCTTACGTGTCGAGGGGAGTGATGGTGTAGGATTCGGAACCGACGACTTGAAGTAGCATGGTCAGTTGGAGGTGGTGACAATCACCAACCCATTTGGCTATATCCCATCTCAACGACCGAGTCATATCTAGTCTGAACTCTCAGCGTCGTAAAGTATCAAAGTTTAACAAAGAACTGTCTCCTTGAAGGAGATCGTTCGCTTGTGTGATTCTAATATGTGGTGGCACTTTCACAGTGAAGCAAATTTCCATGTCATCTCACATCAGGATACGCTTCTTTGGCACTTAGTATAGATATAGACATACGCACTGATTTTTATCGTTGTCTAGCAGCACTAATAGTATGAGGTCGTCAGATATTGTAGATAAGATAAGATCTGATTGATCTGATCCATACTGGCATTTAACCATCTCGACTGAGACGCTGGTCTCTGTTGACACAGAATTTCAACATCAGGAATCAACTTTGACTCGCACAGTCACAGAAGAGTTGTCAAAGCATTCGGACTAGAACAAGAGGATTTTGGCACCTACAATGTCATCCTCCCAGCTGAGCCCTTCGTTTTTGGCGTAAACCACATACAGCCTCGAGTCGTACCTACCAGACAATATCGTGTGAAGCCTTCATATGCTCGTAGCAGCCCAGCGTCACCCATAGACTCCATTTCTCTAGAAAATAGCGGGAAAATTGAACTTGATGGGGAAGCAGAATTGAACATTCCTGAAGCTGCGTTATTAGCAAAGAAAGTGAGAAATTTTGCCAGCACCAAGGTGAAGGTACGTGTGTACATTCGAGGTGCTCCACAGAGTAGAAAAATCGTTGTGGCCGAAACTAACTTCAGATGCGTTTGACCAGGTTGGAGTAACGACGAACGCCATAGACGCTGCTATTGATGATTTTATCATCGGTCATTCAGCCTACCCATCTCCTCTTCTTTTTTCTGGTTTTCCTCGATCGTGCCGTACAAGGTATGTATCTGCCAGTGTCTGCGAAACTTGATTTGAGATGCTGAGCATCAGAACACTTATTAGCATCCATAACATCATAGCACACGGTATACCAGACGAGTTCGTTCCTGCTACTTTCTCGTAGAGAGATACACAAACCTCTCGTATACATTTCAGTCGACAGCTTGAAGACGGTGA
>Ga0193742_1002140_pt1 | contig 11460 bp, 8 predicted proteins | sample L2c1metaG_FD_165511 | JGI IMG/M metagenome (GOLD analysis project Ga0193742, IMG submission 165511) | Soil microbial communities from a riparian zone of the East river system, Colorado, United States - L2c1 | ecosystem: Environmental > Terrestrial > Soil > Riparian zone | place: USA: East River... | reverse complement strand
GGATTCACCACACGCACGAAAGAGATCAAGAAATAAGATATGTTTTTTGTCGTCTGAGTGTATGGAGACGATGTGAAGCTACTCAGCCGCCTTCCTCTGCTGCCGCCAGCTTCTGCTTTGAAAGCTCCTTCATTCGCCGCACGTAACTAGAGAGAGAGCAAAAGGGTCAGCAATTGTATGACGCAGCTCGAAAGAGGGGGTCTTCTAGACATACTCATCGTATTGGCACCTGCAATATAAGAACGCGACAAGGGGTTGAAGGGGAGGAACAACACATCATTGTGAGGGGCTATGAGAAAAACAAGTTGTCTTGTAAAACTCACTTTTCATATGTATGGCGCTCGTGGTCACATTCCCATACTTTGTACATATTCTTCTTGCGACAAACATTCAGAGGGATAAGCAGGCTGAGCGAGGAGGAGACAGGCCGCGGAACATTATACAGTCAGGAAAAGATAATTGGGGACAAACGGTTGATAGTTATGAGTAAGAAATTAGAGGTTAGTGAAACGGTGAAGCATCTAAAAGCACATACGCAGAACACGAGTCTCTCCAGGCCAAAGGAACCTTATGTGCCTTGAGCTCTTCCTGAGATGCCGTCGTCGACGATGCCATTGCTCTATGCTTGTTGTTGGTCGTGGAACAAATAGAATTTCCCACGCCTACCGCTTTGGTGGTTCGGGGTCGCCGCAACTTGCAAGAACTCTTCCGAAAAATTCGGCTCTTCCTCATATCTTGCCTCTGCACCACACGACCACGACCAGCAAAGGAATAGCACACATCATAGCATAAAATTTTATAGAATACCAAATATACCTTCACCTCGACAAAACTTATATAGAAATATTTAAAGAAAACGAAGCTTGATTAACAAACTAAAACGTATATATAGCGTAAGAATATACAGAAAAAAATATAGTAGATATGAAATGCCTCTTCAACCGACTGCCCAAAACTATCTTCTATGGTAATGCTAGGCAACCAATCACGAGAATGAAAGTTGTGGAAGACCTTCCAACTAGGCTGGCCTGCCTGTATGTACTACGGGACGCGTAGGTGGACTTTCTTCCCAGGGGATTGGCGGTAGCAAAGGTGAACCTATGTGATGCGATGCGAGTGGATGACGTATCATGGGTGATAACTTGGGCGTTAACCATGAAGACCCAGAAGAACGAGGAAAGAACCGCAGAGGGTTGAAGATATATGGTGTCCTCATGTTGTCACCATGTCCACGTCCACCCCCGATGTCGATTGGTTTTGAACCACCACGAAGAGCTGGAACGTCTGAGGATGCCAAAATGTCTGGAGAATTGACATCGGGTGCGTCAAACGTCATCTGACAACTTTGAATCGATGAAATGCTATCGGAATCGGAAGAAAACCTTGAGACCAAAGGCCCCGGAGGTACCGCATAGATTGAAGGGTTTGGCATAGACAATCTCTTCCGCTTCCTATGACCATCGATGGGTCTCGTATCTGAATCAACCTTGGAAGGTGGCGTCGCGATGAAAGAAGAAGTGAAACGATGATGCTCCTCGGCGCTCTCCTCCTCCCAGAAGGACTCCTGAAGAGACGTGAAGCTGCTGGTCTTCGCGTGGCAATGGCTTTGTCGAGCGTCGACTTTGAGCTTGACACATGCAAACTCATGATCGTCCTGGTTGAGACTACATGGTGTCGCGGGTGTGGAGACGTCGGAAGAACAAGAAGATCTCGTTGAGGACTCATACGGAGTACCAGGTTCGTAAACCTCCCTGACACTACTTGATACAGGATCAGAATAACCCTGCCAACAAGGCCGAACCGAAATGTCCATGATCGAAGCCTGACTCTTGAAGCTGGTAGTAGCAGATGTGGAGACAACCCAATAAGGTTCGACACCCTTTGGGATGGGGGGCACAGATCTCTTCTTGACAGGTTCATCGGCGGTAAGGTCGACACCGGCCTCCCAAGGACATCGGGCAAGATTGCCTTCGAAGATAACATTGTCAGCGTAGAAAGTGCTAATGCTCTCAACAGCATCACGGAAAGCATTGAGTGACATTCGGGCGGTCCAATCGGTTTCCAGTATCTGTACGAGGATATCGTTGAGTTCGTCTGAGATAGGAAGAACGCTGGTGAGGAAGTTATCGGGATCGTTCAGATATGCTTCGTAGGTAGGGTCATCTGGTGTGGCGGATTTCCAAGGGTTGCGTCCAGTAGTGAGATTAAGCAGAATGATGCCTAATGACCAGATATCGTTATACATCGGGGAATAAGAAGATCCAGGGGTGGAATCTCCTGCTTGACATTCTATATCGCACAAGGATAAGAATGAGGTTTGAATAAATCTTGAAAAAGCCTTACCCGGACTCATGTGATACACACTACCAGTTCGAAACTCTGCGCTCGACTTTTCGGTGGTCGCCAGGCCAAAATCTGTGATCGCAACGCGATAGCCATGATCGAAGCAAAGGACATTCTCGGGTTTTAAATCACGGTGATATATACCCAATGAGTGACAGTATTGCACTGCGTCCACTATCTGTAGGAAAACGTGCTTGATGAGCGCATCGTCTCCAAGATAGCGACACTGGTGTAGGATCTGAGTGAAGAGATCGCTGTCTGGAGCATAATCCATGATAATGAAGGTATGGCCAAGGTCCTCGACGACACGGTGAAGCGTAACAATAGCAGGATGGGCAGAGGCGATCTGATGCAGCATTATTTCGCGAATGTGGAGGTGTCGACGGGTCGAAGATTGTCCATGGACGCTAGTGAGACATTTTACTGCATATGAACGCCGACTGCTGGGGATGGTATCTATGGCTCGATAGACGACACCGTAACCGCCAACTCCCAGGACTTGGACGAGCTCTAGTGTGCCGTTGTCTATCAAAGTTCGCAGTTCTGGGTGGTTCGAGATAGGCGAATGCGTCGATGCTTTATGCGACATTGAAGCTGTTATTTTACCCAGAGGTAAGGATATGATATAGACTGCAGGAAAAGGAGAGTTCGCACCAGATATATGAACGACCTTTCACCGTGCAGCTGTGCAAACCGTTAAAAGCATGTTTATTATGAGATACTGAAACACTTACCTGGCGGAGAGATATGCTGATACGAGAGTCCAGAGAACGAAGGAGAGGGTGAGACGTATGGTTTTAAAACCATATTTCTGGTGGGCGTAAGTATCGATTCGCAAGTCTCGGATAGCCACGTTTTTTTGGTAATGGTAATGTGCAATGCCCATGAGTGCTGATTAATCCAAAGTTTCAGACGATCGAGAATGTCGGAGCCAAAAAACGTGCTGCTTGCCGAGCAAGTCCGATTCAGGCGGTCATCAAAGAAAAGTCTGGCAGTGATAAACTACATTGGTCAATGGTATCGCAACGATGCATCTTGTGGTCTTGCTGCTGTGAGCTGGCTGGATTTTGGCCAATGTATTTTACCAGTCTTAGGGACTTTTCTTTGATGACCGCCTGAATCGGACTTGCTCGCGCAAGCGGCACGTTTTTTGGCTCCGACATTCTCGATCGTCGAACTCTCCTCAAAATTAAGCCTGTCAAAGATAATTCATGGACCCTCGAAATCGTACCGGTTAATGTTGTTTGGGTGAGAATATAAAGCTATTGCGCTTATTTTGCTGAAGCATCTAAATTTTCTAGGACTCGATCGCTAATTTAGAGCATTTACAGCTAAATGCAAAAACCCTTGACAAAAAATTCCATCCCCCGCATGTACAAACATCTGCTTTTGGTAAGATACTGCGTCATCACAGCGCTTTTTTTGAACACACAGGCACTCTAAGAGTCTATTGCTCCACCTATCAGTTCACCATCCGACTTTGGGGTTGCGAAGGCACATATTGCGAGATCAGGGTAATGACGCATGGTGCTGAAGAATGCACGATGGTGGAGGAAACATAGCGAGGCGGGAGAGTTGTCTAGGGTTTTGAATTTAGCTATAAAGACTTTTTTAAAATCTAACTATATACACAGATTAAACTTCTCCATACTATTCCGATAGGATCAATCATCAAATATTTATTATCCAGTTTGATTCACCACTTTTAAGGCTTGACATTTTTGGGGTCTCACACACCATAGTCAGAGAAAACAGTAATATCCCATGTAAATATATACATCGGAAAATGAGACTCAAATGGACGTCAAAAGAGGCCAAATCATAGCCCTTGAAATTACCTGAACATTTTCATTCTCTCATGGAACATCAGTGAAGGACCCACTGAGTTTACACAGCTCTGCAAAGTTTGACAAGTTACATGAAGCGAACTGAAAAAAAGCGGTGCATAACTGTATTCAAAAAGACCACAGGTGATAACTATAAGCTATTGAGAAAATGTATGTCACGGAAATTCTGTTGCAAGCTCGTGTGGTAATGGACGACAAGGGTGAGATGTAGTCGCTGAATACGAATTCACCGAATCGAAGTATTGGAGGAACGGAGGAATATCATTTAAAAAGCTAGGGTTTTGAGGCAAGGTCCGTCGACAAGTAACGCCAATTGTCTAGATATACGAAAATTGAGGAGTGAAAATGAGAATCCACTACTATACGTAGCTGCAAGAATAAGAGAGAGACGAGGTGATGGCAGAGGTAGGTAGGTAAAGTTAGGTACACCTAGTGATGCCAGGTGGAGTGGAGGTTACATATGATCGCATCATACAAGAAAGGGTCTACGGTTGGGATTTACTCCAAGGGATATGGATGATAATTTTGTGTACATATGCGTCATCAGAGAGGGAAAGAAAGTGGTGGGTGAAAACGAGTGGACTGGCAACGACAGCAAACGCAAAACATAGAACGTGCAAGAGCAAGGGGGAAAAAAAGAGAAAAAGGAGTGGACGGCAATGCATACAACTCGCACCACCAAAAAAAGCGACAACCAAGGCCCATCTAAGAAAACCGAGGCATCAAGCAAGAAGAGAAAAACTAATGATAAATAGTAGTGAATATGATACTCTATTTTCGGCGGTGACAATGGATATACAGGTAGCCAAGGGAGCGTGCGTATAGCTAATTCAATGAATAGTTGATAACAGGTATGTGCTGAGGGGGGGAGGGGCAAAAGAATCCTGTGGTCCTTGAAGGGAGATCAAGTGATGGGAGAGTGAATAAGCAGAAGGAAATAAGTCCGTTTATTTTCCTCCTGCAGTCTTGAAGAGAATGAGACCGCCCAGAGCAATGGAGTAACCTATGCAAGGAAGCGAATTAGGTTCCGTTAAGGACAGAAATAGCGAAAAACGAGGAGAATATAGACGATTTGAAATAGTAAAGAAAAACAAAAGGAAAGGCACGGAGCAGCGTTGATGAAAGGTACACAATACAGATGAGCAAATGAAGAAAGGAAGAGAAGTTTTGCCAATACGCAAGTCGTGTGTTGCGATTGAACGCATGACCCAAGTGTAATACGGGAGGACAAGTTTATACAGCAGCCCAGATAACGATGGCCATCGCAGATGGTAAGGGTAGCAGAGCATGTGAGACCAAAGGATTTCAGACAACCAAAAAAAAAAGAAGAGGAAGAAAGCGATGTCGTCAATTGAACTTACCAAACACCTGCATAGGGGTGACCTGTTCGCCGAAGATAAGGACTGAACCAGTGATTAGAAGAATATCCTGTAAACAGCGAGAAAAAGAAGATCAGATAGAAGAGATTAGTTGAGGAGCGAAAATCCGTTGACACGATCATTGCCATTGCCATTATATCGTTGTTGTTGGGAAGTACATAGATAATTTGACGTTTCATGGTTGTTCAGTTATTATTTGGATGACGTCAACGAAACGCCATGGAACAACGGCAAAGAACAGACATAAATAGAAGGGAGAGAAAGGGCCAATCAGTAACCATCCAGGGGGAAAGGGGGAAAGAGAGGGGAAAGACGAAAAAAGAAACCACCATGCGAACAAGCGGGAGTTCGCGGAAAGAGAAGAATGGAGAACGAATACATAAGTATGTGGCAAGATTGCGAAACCATGTCCGGAAGGTAGGATGGAAGGCGCGTGCCCGACGGGAAAGCAAAGATAGGAAATGGCGGTCTATCAGAAAAGGAGATGTACATATTGTCTGGGCAGGAAGAAGACCCTACGATCTCAATCGAAGATAATAAAAATCAAAGGTGTGGTGGTACTGGACATGGAAAAACCAAATAACCCATAAAGAGGACATAGAGAAACAAGATGGCCGCAAAAATGGATTATCCATTTCATCAAGTAGAAACGAGGGTGGCCGACATGCACGTCGTTGATGACAGCTATTACCATACAACAATAGAAACAGACCATGCATGACGTACATGATAATCAGTAACATAAGTCAAAAGCCCACGCCGAGCCTGCAAGAAAGGCCATGCGGACAAGACCGAAACAAGGAAGTAAAAAATAAAAGAGACAACCAAACCCTCACCTTGAACACTCCTGAGAGTGTCAGGACCAAACTACTCGCAACGCCAACCAAAAATACGGCAGCCACATTCAACAAAAACGCCACAGCAGCGTTGCTCACTAGGACTAACACGCCTAGATCCTTAAGTTGATAAAATGGTTGCAATCCTTCTGTGAAGGGAAGGAAGAAAAGGTTGATGATAGCACAAACAGGGGCGTAGTAGTGCAGAGAAACTAGAGGGTCCATTTTGAGGTTATGGAGGAGGATTTGGATCATGACGAGACGAGAGGCTTCAAACTAGAAAAGCTAGTGAGTATCATTATACAAAGAGTCAGATAGGACTTACGCCAACAGCTGCTGCTTGAATGACGAACCCGATGAGGTTGAAGCTTAGCTCTCCGTGTGAGGCGAGAGCAACACCTGTCGAGATCATGAGTACAATGACAGCCAATTTCTTGTTTGGGTCTTGAAGGCGGAAAGTCCACGAGATAAGGAGAATAGCCACAGGTGTAAACGCCTAACGGGATCCAAAATTAATTCCAAAGATTGTCTGAAAAGGTGAATTACCTTCAGCATTTGAATGTAAGGTACACTCAAATAAAGATACGCGGTATTGCTCAAGATCAAGCTGCCAGAAAATAGCAAGCCAATAGGCAATATTGAGCGGACGAACATCTCCTTCGTCATATGGACGTCTTTAGCACCATCGAGCAGATTAGTTGTCCTCTGCAGTATCCGAGTGCCGACAGCAGCGAATCCCAGATGCCACGTAACTAGAAAGACCGGGAACTCGAACTTGCGAGTATTGTAAACATAATTGTTGTACATTATAACAGAGGATGAGAGGACTATCCAGATAGGGATTATAACCACTGCTGAGAGCTTATATTTTGCTGCTGTCTGTGATTTGGGCGCCTGAGCTGTGATTGGCGAAGGAAGCTCGAGGGGATTTGAGGAGGGAGTCTTGACTTGAAGCTTATCTTGAACATCCTGTTTCTCTTGGTCCATTGTTGAAGGAAGGTGAAAGTCTGAGTCTGAGTCTGCTGGGCGGCATCAAATTCAATGGGCGCCTGGTACACGTGCATGCACGGACCTCCCTTTCCTTCTTCACCATGTCTAGCCTCCAGGGCTACGTCGACCGTCGTGTCCTCCTCGTCCTCCAAGATGGACGTGCAATCGTGGTACGCCTCTTCATCCTCAAAATTTTACATCTAATAATCCTCATTCCTATCCAAGGGCGTATTGGCAGGCTTTGATCAAAAATCAAATATAGTCCTCGCAGACTCCAAAGAACGCGTCTACAGCTTAGATGAAGGTGTCGAAGAGATCCCACTAGGTCTCTATCTCGTCAAAGGAGAGATGATGTTCGTTGTTCCTCCTTGAAAAAAGTTCTTTTTATCTGTTCAGCTTACACGATCTTTCAGCTGCCTCGTTGGCGAAATTGACGAAGAGGTAGATCAGTCGGTCGATCTATCTACGATACGCGCGGAACCCATCCCTCCAATTCGCTATGGTTGATGAATCCCCATCTATCGTCATCTGACAAAGACCCGCACCAATGTTCGGGTGGGATCGATTTATGAGCGCGTCCATTTTCATCATCAACTTCACCAGTAACCCTTCAAATAATAAATCATCCTCAAGTTGATTGAATCATAAAACAATTCATGGCCCTAATGCTGCGCCGATGTCGGCTGGTTTTTTGAAGATGTGGTGGGAGGTGGGTTGGATGTTGAGGCGCGAAGAGACATTCGTCGATGTTAAGTGTACGTACACGAATGCACAAAAATGACCAGCTTTCACTTCTGTTTCAAGTTCCCCTTGTTCATCACTTGAAGCGTTAAGTCATTGCATTCCTCGTCTATCAAGATCGTCAAACGTTACACCTCACTTTGGTTTCTCTTCACAAACAAAGTCAACAGCAAACATTAGGATCTTGGTTAATCATAAAAATACATGAGATTCAAAATGATGGCCCTTCATACTTCATCGCTCAAGTCTTCTTCTCGATCTGATCAGCCAAACTCTGCCCCACCTTCTTTGACTGGGTTACTTTCTTCTTTTCCTTCCCAGATTCTTCTTCATGCTGAACAAAAAGGCGCTATCAGCTTCCTAAAGCCGCACAGTGTGAACCCTCGCCTCCGGCCAAGCACTCACCAATCCAGGGAAATATTCTAATAAAGAGAGGTAGGTATAAACAAACAGACTCGTTCACGCTTTCAAACCAAGAAAAACAAACACTCAAGCGAAAGCAAAAAAAATCCATCTCACCTCGTCTCTGCTCCGCATCTGAAACATGACCCGCTTGCTGCGTACCAGCAATACAAGATGCCCCCATGGGTTTATCCTCGCCTGTAGCCTCGAGTGGGGGCGAGTTTGTCCCGTGTGGAACGTATTTAAATTGCTCGGACATTGTGATTAACGTTGTTCAAGTGTAAGACACAGTTATATGACGTCAATGGCATATCAGTCATTCGTTAATACCTTGAATTCACTCCACTAATAGCAATGCTAATACATTCTCTGAACTGCCTTGACATGTCCTGACTAATTGGACTTTCATTCTATTATCTAGGCTTATTTCCACCTCCGAGTTCATCCAGTTGTGTTGTCTATAGGATTTGAGTAGGCTAGTTTATGTATCCTGCGCTTACATCACTAGGTTGATATTAAACAAAAAGTCTGCAATTTCTACTAATTTGAGAGTAATCTGGGTCTGCTTATAGTCATTCAGTCAGCCGTAATTGTTGTATGGCAGAGTTTCCGAGATTCGGAGTGCATCGCCTCCAGTTTCGATTCAACAAGTGTTTAATAGAATACATCATCTTTTCATGTAGTTTGTTAGCTGCAATGTATGTCAATCAGAAAGAGGGCGCTTAAGTAGCGAGATAATAGTTCCAATAGAATGCACAGAGGCAATTGGATGTATTCCTTAAAGCTCCTAATTGATACGATAGACCAGGATCCTGAATGACCGAAAGGTCTGCATAAAAAAAACATACATGAAGAGCAATAACTATAGTTACAAGTTTACGACAGTAAATTCTAGGAGTTCACTGCTTCAGGTGCGCCGTCCACCATTCCTCGAACAAAGACAATCCAAGGCCTCCTTCCACACCCAAATCTTCTGTTTCTCTGGTATACAATTGGCAATCCCTCGGTCGCATTGGAGTACCGTTGCCAGTCGGAGGCTCGGCATCAGGGACAATATGTTTATGGGGAAGACCGAGTATCTTTGCAAATGTGAGGCATATTTCGTACTTGGTGAATGGTTCATCTGCAGAATAATGCAGTATGGGCGGAATGGGCTTCTTTAACGCTGAAATTCAAACTTGAATATGGTTGCTAGCAGAGAGTAATGGGAATGTGGAATATTACCTGTGAGTCGTACGAGAAAATCTGCGATATCAATGACATTGGTAGGATGGCGTGTCGCGTAATGGTCCATTTTATATGTCTTCCCTGATTGATCCTGTACAACATCGAGCAAGATATTTATAGCTGAATCTGAATTTTTTGGAGCCGGACCAAATCTCAATTGCAACTGAGTGCGTCATGCGGAGAAGGAGAAATATCGCTCGAAACTCACAAAACAGGGACACGAAAGACAATAGTTTGAGCACCATCTACGGCCAGAACAGAAATTTCTCCGTCTCGCTTGGTACTTCCATAAAGCTGAAGTGGATTTGTTCTGGATGAGGGCGTATATGGAGGAGACGTTCCGTCAAAAACATAATCTATATTGCCATGTCAATCATGGCAAGTCTTCAAGGTGCGAAATTCGAGAAAGAAGACTTGCCAGTCGAGATGTACACCAATTTGAACTTGAATTTTTTCGCCAGTGATGCCAGGTGACCTGGAACATCCACATTCAACTGGAATGCCAATGTTTTAGGATGTGATTAGGAGAATTGACGCCGCAGCGTTTACCTTCCGGACTCCTGCGGGGTCCTGTCAAGCGCGGAGTCGGTCAACGTACACAGAGGGGCTCATCAGAGGACCAGACTATTATTATTTTACCTTTTCAGCCACATCTACACTCTTTTCTGCAGCAGAATGGATGACCCCTGTGATTCGAGAATTAATCTAACCCGGCATGAACGGAGAATTCAATCACAGTCAGGTCTATATTCATCAAAGAACGCAACCACTCCATCACTGTCTGTTAGGTCAAGCTTTACAAGCTCATCATTGGATCGTGAGTACGCCAGGCCTCGGACATCGTGTGTACCCTGCTTGAAGGCGTTGAATATTGCAGAACCTAAGAATCCGGAAGCTCCTGTAACGATATGGTATAAGAGGGCTAAGCCACGAGCCTGACAAAAAACAAACCTGTAACGACGACCTTCATAATGCAAATCGAATTGGTAATATGCTGACTTCAAGATACTTTCAGTCTTATCAGTTGTCCGCCGGCAATCTCCGACGGTCCTTGTTGAGATAGTTTAAGGAAGCTCAAAGGTTCTAATCACAGCAACTTAGTGCGGTCCATGGGAGAGAAGCCCCCCGAGGTGTTGCGAGCAGCATTTTTTTTGTTGTTTTATTGTTTGTTAAATCGCCTGAAGAGTGTGGATGCGTTGCTCAATGCTAGTGAGTAATAGTAGAGGAGTACTCCGAGTCTGTCGCGGGGCGGGCAGGATAACAATTATCTCGGAAGGTAAAAAAAAATACAATCCATTTATGTTCATTAGCAACGTCCATAGCAATGTATATAATCCATCGAAGCCCTAATAGACGGCGATAGGGTAATCCGTGTACCCGATACTCCTATCGTCAGCTTCGATTTGGAGACGTGGGATATTAGGGATGTTGTTCAGAGGCTTGCCGTGAAGCACTCGTTTCACAAGGTCCGGATGCGTGATCCAGTTGAATCCAATGAATATACCGTCAACTTTACCAGCTGCGATGAGTTGTTCACCTTCTTCGGCTGTGACCCCTGCGTTAAGGAACAGCTTGGCCTTCTTGACGAAGGGACGGAATGTTTCTAGGACATCGTGCTGGATTCCTCGTAATTTACCTTTTGTAAGAGGCAGAAAATCAGTGCCTATTTTTCTAGAAATGGACGAAGGAATGAGA
>Ga0193742_1002139_pt1 | contig 11462 bp, 8 predicted proteins | sample L2c1metaG_FD_165511 | JGI IMG/M metagenome (GOLD analysis project Ga0193742, IMG submission 165511) | Soil microbial communities from a riparian zone of the East river system, Colorado, United States - L2c1 | ecosystem: Environmental > Terrestrial > Soil > Riparian zone | place: USA: East River... | reverse complement strand
CTTGCCTGCTTCTCGAGGGTCAGCTGCTCGACGACCAGGTCGCGCGGCGAAAAGGCGTTGGCCTCGACGCCGGTCCAGAAGCGTTCGAACGCCTCGAGCAGGTCCCCGTCGCCCCGGAAGCGCACGCCACAGGCGTCGGTCCAGTAGGGCACCGAGGTGACCGGCCCGAAGCGGACGCGCTCCGGAAAGTACTTCGGATCCTGCCACAGGCCGCCCTTATCCCAGGCGAACAGCGGCACGCCGGCCGCCATCAGCTGCTGGGCGGCGATGCCCTGGGTCTCGTGCCGGCTGAGATAGACCATGGCCCGCGCCCGCCGGCTGAAATCGAGCAGATCCTTCTCCTCGTAGCAGCCGTAGCGCAGGGTTTCGACGCGCAGGCCGCGGCGCGCCAACTCGCGCCTCAACGGCCCGATGAGCTCCTGCTCGTAGCGCGCGCGTTCCCAGATGATCTTGTCGTAGATCAGAACGTCGACATCCCGGGCGACGCCGGGATCGGGCGCCCATCGCACGGTGTCGATGCCGGCCGGCCAGACACTCACGATTCCCGGCCAGACCTGCTCGAACATCCGCTGGACCCACGCGCTCGGCACCAGCACGCGGCGGATGGGCCGCTCGCGCGGCAGAGCGGGATGGTCGCTCGGATGGCTGTAGATCGACGTCCCGAACAGGATCGGCGTGCGGGACGGGATGCGCGCGAGCACATGGGGCTTGCCGAACACGCAGGCGAGCTCATCGGCGTTCGCGGCGATGTGACGGAAATCGTTGATCCTGTAGCGCGCGCCGATGCGATCGAGGCCCTCCACCAGATTGAGGAACGCGCGCAGCGTGCCCCTCGGTTGCTCGGGCCCACGCACCAGGCGCCTGATCCATCGCCGCGGATGACGGTCGAACGGCAGCCACCGGTCGGGATCGGGCTCTTCGTAAAAGAGATTGAGGGTGGATTGCCAAGCCATCGCGCGGCGGTCACGAGAGTTGCGGATCGTCGTCCGATGGTCGCCTGACTGCCGCGTGGGGGTTGCCGATGCTCGCCTGAATCATGTCCGGGCTCGGGACCTGGTTTCCTTGGGAGCCGCCGTGGGGCGGTCGAGCCAGGCGATGACACGCGGATAGCCGAACTTCACGAGAAGGGCGAAGACGAGGAAGAACATCGTGATCGCGCCGACCATCTTGGGCAGCGACATCTCCACCCCGTCCCGGGCGATCGAATAGACGAACACCAGGACCGTGCCCTCACGGACCATCCAGGGCAGCTTCAGCCTCATGAAGTAGCGGGCGACATGGGCCGCGACGGCGCCGATCACGAAGATTCCCGCCAGCATGCCCGGGAAGCCGAGATCGACGAAATTCTCCGCCATGTAGCCGACGCTGATCGAGGTTCCCTCGCGCATCTGCTCGGTCGGATCGCCCTTCGCCAGGCGCACGTACACCTCGGTGTCCGAGAGCACGGCCTTGCCGGGGAAGAGGAAGCGTGGCTGCGTCACGTGGCTAATCGCGTCGCTCCATTGACGCATCGCCCCCTGCTCGGGCGAGTTCTCCTGCACGCCGATGACCGAGGCAAAGATGTCGACATAGGCAAAGCGGATGAGCAGCGCGTAGGCGGATTCACCCCAATCGATGCGGTCGGCGGCAAGCGCCCGCCCGCCGAGGTATCCGAGCCGGTCACCCAGGGAAGCCCGGATGGCTTGCGATTCGTCCGAGCCCGTCGCCAGCTGGCGGTACTCTCCCTTGACGCCGGTCCAGAACAGCGCGAGCACCACCAGCACCGCCAGCCATACGACGGACATGATGCCCATCATGGCGGTCCAGCGAATGCGCACCGCCAGAGCGGCAATGGCGAACTGGATGAAGACCGCTTTGAAGTCGGAGAGCAGCCCGGTGAAGCCCGACAGCACTTCGAACAGGAAGACGATCGCCACGAACTTGCCGCCCTTGCCGGTCATCAGCACGGACGTGAACATCAGGAACAGCGCCAGAACCTTGAGATATTGCAGCGCCTGCATCGGCTGCCCGAGGGCGCTCGACATGCCGGCGGCATAGCGCGCCATGAGCGAGAGCACCGACGTGCCCAAGTAGAGAAGCACCAGATCCTGCGGCTGCCACCGCGTGTGCGCGATGCGCGATTCCGGCGTCGGCGGAGGAAGGCGTCCGAGCACCACCCGGAACGCCAGCGCGAGCGTCACGACGCTGGCCAGCATGTACCAGTACGCGCGCTCGACATTGGGACCATACAGGCCGCCCCCGAGGGACTCGCCATCGGCCAGGGTTTGCAGGATTCGGGCGAAGGTCTGCGCCCACTGCCACAGCACCAGATAGATCACCGCGGCCGGCATGGTCGGCCGGCCGATCAGCCACATCGCCAATGCGGGCACCATGCCGCCGGCGGCGAAGGCGATCGGGTCCCGCGACAGGGGACTGACCACGGCCAGCAGAATGCCGACGCCGAGGAACACCTTCACGAGGAAGGGGTAATCCAGGCGGGTCACCGGCACCGACTTCGGCACGAAGGCGGCATCCATCGCGGAGGTGCGCTCTCTCATTGAAATCAACGCCCTGGGATCGATTGTCGGAGGCCGCCCACAACCACGGCAGCGTCCATGATACCTTGCGCGGTGCGATTCGGCGAATAGAGCGCCATCCGGGCGGCAATTGCCTCGCGTGCGTGGATCGGATCGAACGCCAGCACGGCTTCGATCGCATGCGCCAGGGCGGGAATGTCGTCGAGCGGGAAGATCATGCCAGTCCGACCTTCCTCGATCAGGTCGGGACCGCAGCCGACCGCGTCGGAGACGACAGCCGGCACGCCGCAAGCCATCGCCTCGTTGACCACCAGGCCCCAGGTCTCGACCGATGGCGAGACGATCACGTCGGCAGCGGCGTAGACCGCCGGCAGCTCGCTTTGATTGACGAAGCCGTGCAACGTCGCGCTGATACCAGCGTCTGCCGCGGCCTGCTTGAGGCCGGCCTCCGCTTCCCCTGCCCCCGCGAATGCCACTTCGACCTGTCCCCCGTGATCCTGGATGAGGGCCGCCGCGCGCAGGAGGTCGAGCGGCCGCTTGGACTCGACCAGCTTGCCGACGAACAGGATGCGGCGCGCCGTATGCCCGTCGAGAGCGGGCTTCGTGCGGCGGGCCGCGTCGCTGGCGTACCGGAAGGCCTCGTTGTCGATGCAGTGCGGGGAGAAGAACAGCCGATCGGCCGTAACACCGTAGTGCTCGAGATATTCGCGGTTCCTTTGGCCGACATACAGGAACGCGTCGAAGCGCTTCAGGAAGCGCGGGAAGATCAGCGTCTTGGCAAGACGAATCGCGCCGCCGCGCTGGCTGGCAAGCTGGGAATCGCCGCGCACCAGCACCGGTACCTTCGCCCGCCGGCAGGCACGCACCGCCTGCAGGTAGGATCGCAGGCCCCAACCGGGCACCACGAAGGCGTCGAAACGTCCCTGCGCGATCTCCTCGGCGATGCCCGGCGTGTCGCAGCCGGAAAAGGCGTCGGTCGAGGGCTGTCGCGCGACATTGGTGAGAAAGCGGCTCTGGTAGCCCGACAACAGGTCGACATCCCATTCGAAGGCGACGCCGTATCCCGCCTTGGCCTGGCCCGCCGCCGTCTGCCGATGGGCGAAGAAGACGGTGAGATCGCAGCGCCTGGCCAATTCACGGAAGATCGGCGTGTAATACTGGATCGGATGGCTGACCAGGAAACCGATGCGCATGGTCATCGTCCGGCTCGCGCGCAGGCCTGGTCGAGCGCCTCGGCCAGGGCACGGGTCGAGGCGCGGGCCGAGAGGAACTCGAAGGCGGCACCGTCGACGGCGCTTGAATCGTACGGCGGATCACCGACCAGCGCCTCGAGGCCGGCCGCGACCGCCTCGGGCCGGGGCATGGCCTCCGCGGTGAGCGGCAGCACCCGCCCTGTCCGCGCCGTTTCGATCATGCCGATGGCGGTGCTCTCGGCATGCAGCATTGCGAAGACCGGCCGCTTGGAGAGGATCGCCTGGAAGACCTTGGACGGCGTGTAGTGCCGCTCGGTCGAGCCGAGCACGAGGACGGCGCTGCAGTGCTCGAGATGGTTCAGCGTGTCGACGTAGCCGATGCGGTGCGGGTGCTCGTCGACCATGTCGGTGACCCCGGCGTCGCGCGCGCGGGGCAGCACGCGATGGCCGTTCGGATCGTCGGGCGAGGAGCCGGTGCCCACGAAATGCACGCGCAGCCGTGCCGCCACCGCTGGCGCCGCCTCGCGCAAGGCGCGCAACCCGGCGAGGAAGGCATCGAGCACGACGATGCCGGCCGGCAGGAGCGCGCCGGCATAGATCATGTGGAAATTGCCATCGGCCGGATCGAACAGGAACGGCGCGCGGTGCAAGGTCGTCACTGCCTCGAAATCCTCCGACGCACTGCCCATCGGCATCGAGGCAACGACGGCCTTCCTCGCCACGTGCGGATTGCGCTCCAGCATGCCGGCGACGTAGCCCGGCGCCATGCCGGTGATCAACGCGGCGTCCCGCACCGACCACGGCTCGAGCCACGTCGCGAGCGTGTATGACCACCATGCGCGCGATCCTTTGCGCTCTACGCCGGGCCAAGCGTTGACCCACGGATCCTGGTAGTCGATGCCGAACGGCACGCCGTAGCGCCAATGGATCAGACGGCCGAGCGGCGCGAGGAAGTTCGAGGGAATCGTTACCAGCACGAAATCGATCCTCTGCTGGCGCACGAGCCTGGCAACGGCGCGATAGCAGCCCCAGAAGGCGCGTACACCGACGTCGCCCACGAGCCGGACCGGACGCGTCGGCAAGGTCGCGGCATGCACGACCTCGAGGCCGGGCGCGACCAGCCGTTCGAGGTCGGGATCGGGCCGCTCCTCGTAGTGCGCGGGATCGCCGGTGACCACGATCGGCTCCCAGCCGAACTCGGGCAGATAGCGCGACCACAGCCGCGCACGATGCCCGCCGACGAGATTGCTGGGCGCGAAATGACTGCTGACGAGGGCGATCCTCCCGCTCACGCGCCAGCCCTGCCCGCGACCAGGCGCGTATAGAGCGCGAGGTAGCGCGCCACCACCGCATCGGCGGAGAAATGCTCGACCGCGCGCCGGCGGCAGGCGGTGCGGTCGATGGTGCCGATCTTCCCCACGGCGTCGCAGCCTTCCTCGATCGATTCGATCAGGAAGCCCTCGATGCCCGGCCGCACGATCTCGGGCAGCGCCCCGGTCGGGCAGGAGATCACCGGCGTGCCGCAGGCCAGCGATTCGGCAAAGACGATGCCGAACGGCTCGTTCCACCGGATCGGCACGACCATCGCCTTGGCGCCGCCCAGCAGCCTGTCCTTCTGCGCGTCGTCGACCGGGCCGACATATTCCACGCCATCGCGGCCGATCTCCGGCACGATCTTCTCGCGCCAGTAATCGCCTTCCGGCCCGGTGTCGGAGTGGTTGCCGGCGATGACCAGGCGCTGGCCGGTACGGCGCGCGATCTCGATCGCCCAGTGCGCGCCCTTGATGTGCTCGACCCGGCTCAGGAACATGAGCGGCGCGTCGGCCGGCACGGCCGGACTGAAATGCAGGTTCTCCGTGTCGGCGAAGTTGTGGATGCCGAGCCACTCGCCGCCGCTCGCCCGGCCGATGCGCGCGATGTATTCGCTGCAGCCGGTGAAGGTCAGCATGCCGGGCGCCGCGAGCTTCGACGCGAGCCCGACCGTGCGCGGCGTCGGATCGCGCTGGAACGACATCACCAGCGGCACCGGTCCGCGCAGGTGCGGCAGCAGATAGGCGATGCGCGAGAAGCTGTGCACGAGGTCGGGCCGGAAATCGCGCCTGGCCTTCCACAGCGTCCAGCTGTTCGACAGCGTGTCCGCTTTCGATTGCGAGCGCTCGCCCGGCCAGGGAAAGAACGCATCGGCCGGACAGCCAGAGCCGGCCTTGGCGACGAGCCCGACCTGGTGGCCCGCCATCTGCAGGCGCCGTACCAGCACATCGACGATACGCTCGATCCCGCCATAGAGCCGCGGCGGCACCTCGATCTCGGGATCGGCGGTGAGCAGGAGGCGCATCAGACTAGTGCCTGCTTCGGACTCATACTCCTCTCCCCCGCTAGGGCAGGGCAATCGCATATAGGCTTTCCCTCCCCCGTCCTCGGGGGAGGTGGCGCGGTAATCCGCGACGGAGGGGGTCGAGAGTCGCTGCGTTTCGCGATTCTGACCCCCTCCGTCCGCGTAAGACGCGGCCACCTCCCCCGAAGACGGGGGAGGGAAGCTCGATATGCGATAGCCCTGCCCGCTAGGGGGAGAGGCGGGGAGAGGGGGTTACAGGCGCCTTCCGCCACCCGCTCCATCTGCAATGCCGTGCCGCACAAAAAGCGGATCGGGAGGGTGAGTCCGACCGCGTGTCGCCCCCTCTCCCCGCCTCTCCCCCTAGCGGGGGAGAGGAGCATGAAGGGGCAAGCGGGGTTGAGGCTTGGAAGTTTCAGTGTCGGCATGGTGCCTCCTGCCCGCCACGCGCGAACGCAGCCTCGACCGACGCAAGCAGCGCGCCCTTTTCGACGTCCCAGTTGTAGCGCTCGCGGCCGAGTCGCAGCGCCTCCGCCCGCGCGCCGTCGAGTCCTGCCGCAAGGCGGTCGAGCGCCGCGGCGATGGCCATCGGATCGGACAAAGGCACCAGCGCGGCCGCTCCCCCCAGGTCGGGCGCCAGGGCGCGTTGCGCCGGCGTATCGCTCAACAGGACCGGCACGCCGGCCAGCAGGTAGGTGAAGATCTTGTTGCTGAGGCAGAGCCTGCGGTTCTCGCTGACGTCGGTCTCCAGCGACAGGCCGAGATCGTAGGCGGCCGCCAGCCGCACCATCTCCTGGGGTGGCGCCACGGGCAGCACGCGCAAACGGTCGGCGATGCCGAGCTCGCGCGCCATGGTCTTCAGCATCTCGCCGTGGCCCCAGGGATCGTCCCCCCGGATCTCGAACTCGATGCGGGCAGTCGTCCGGGCCATCGCCTGCAGGAACGGCTGGAGGCCTCGGTCGAGGCCGATGGTCTGCGAGAACCAGTAAGCCCGCAGCGGTGCTCCCGGCTGGCGCGGCGATGGCGGCTGCGTCGGCGCCATGTCGATCGGGAAGACGTTGAGGACGGTCACCGGGCTCTGCACCTTGTAGAGCGACGCATAGGCATCGCCGATCAGCGGTGCAGCGGCGGTCAGGTGCTTGCAGCGCGGCAACCACGCGCCCTCGACGATGCGCACCATCGCCATGCGCCGCGCCTCGGCCGGGCTGTCCATCCCCTCGCCCGAGTGGAAGTCCTCCCCGTCGAAGCCCAGCAGCGCACGGTGCCGTTGCGCGGCGGCACCGGCCGCCGGCAGGGCGGCGACATAGTGCGCGATATAGAGATCCGCCGGCACCGCGCAGGCGGCGGCATGCAGCCCCACCACCGGCCCGCCGTAGGCCAGCGCCGCCAGCGGCATGGGCACGCGCGCGCCCACGCCGTCCATCAGCCTGGCGGCGATGCTCGCGGCGACACGGACATAGCGTTCGCGCGGCGAGCGGCGCGCATGGACCACGCGCCAGGGCGAGCGCGCCTCGATGCCGCCGTCGAAGCCGCGCAGGCTGGTCGAGTAGTCCGACACCACCGCGGTGACATCGTAGCCCGCGCCGTGCAGAGCGTCGGCCTCCTTGAGGAGTCGCGGGTTGGCCGAGAGGTTGCCCGGACTCACGATGCAGACACTGCGGCGCATGGAGTCTACAGGTCCTGGCTGTCCGGCAGGGGCTTGAACTCGATCGGCGCGGCCAGCCGCATGGCCTGGCTGCCGAATCCCTGGCCCTGCTTGAAGTTGTAGGGAATGCCGTCGGGGCTGCAGCTGTCGACGACGAAGTGCACCGCGCTGTCGACCCGGTGATCGACGCTGACGTTGGTCATGGTCGTCTGCAGGTCGAAGAAGTACTCGCCCGACGCCAGGTAATAGGAGTCGAGTGTCAGCACGCACTCGTAGCGGCCCGCCTCGCCCGGCAAGGGCACCTGGTTGAAGATGTTGGACGAGTAGAAGGCGACCGGCAGGTTGTATTCGTTGCGCAGCACGACCTCGAGCGACATGCCGCGCAGGCCGCCGGTCTCGAGCACGACATGCAGGCGCAGCGGCGTTCCGGGCATGAAGTGCTCGGTCGGCAGCCCGCGCTCGTCGAGCAGCTCCGCGCTGATCAGGGTCGCCTGCCGGCCGCGGCCCCAGTCGCGGCGCTCGCCGACCCTGCTGAACGACGACGAATAATGCGCCAGCGCAGCTTCGACCGGGCCGTCAAAAGTGAGCTGGCCGGACCGGAAAACGATGGCGCGCTTGGTGAGCGCGGTGACGGCGGCGAGGTTGTGGCTGACGAACAGAACGGTGCGGCCGCTGGTCGCCACCTCCGACATGCGGTCGAGGCAGCGCGCCTGGAACTCGGCATCGCCGACCGCCAGCACCTCGTCGATCACCAGGATCTCGGCCTCGAGATGCGCCGCCACGGCAAAGGCGAGACGGGCATACATGCCGACCGAGTAGCGCTTGACCGGCGTGTCGATGAACTTGCGCACGCCCGAGAAGTCGACGATTTCCTCGAAACGGTCCCGTACCTCGACCCGCGTCATGCCGAGGATCGCGCCGTTGAGGAAGATGTTCTCGCGCCCGGTCAGCTCGGGATGGAAGCCGGTGCCGACCTCCAGCAGGCTGGTGACCCGGCCGCGGATCTCGACCCTGCCCCGGGTCGGCTCGGTGATGCGCGACAGGATCTTGAGCAGGGTCGTCTTGCCCGCGCCGTTGTGGCCGATGATGCTGACCAGCTCGCCGCGCTTGATCTCGAAATTGACGTCGCGCAGCGCCCACACCTCCTCGGAGGTGTCGCCCTCGACGACGAGCCGGCCGCTCACCAGGTCGCGGCCCTTGCGCCAGAAGTTGCGGGCGCGCCGCATCATGGCTTCGCGGAACATCGTGTCGCGCGTGTCCTGATGGCCGATGATGAACTTCTTGCCGAGGTTCTCGGCGCGGATGACGGTGTCGGTCATCAGACGAGGTCCGCGAAGTCGCGCTCGATGCGCCGGAAGCCGGAGATGCCGACCCACAGCATCAGGCCGATGGCACCGAGGCTGATCAGGAAGCCCGGCCAATAGATCGGGCTCGCCCCGCCGATGATCGACCATCGGAAGCCGTCGATGATGCCGACCAAGGGATTGAGGCTGTAGAGCAGCCGCCACTGCTCGGGCACGATCGAGCTCGAGAAGCCGACCGGCGAGGCATAGAGGCCGATCTGGATCACGAAGGGAATCACGAAGCGGAAATCGCGGTATTTCACGACCAGCGCCGAGGCCCACAGAGCCGGCCCGATGGCGGCCGCCAGGGTGAGCGCCACGAAGACGGGCAGCAGTAGGATCTGCCAGCCCGGCACGATGGCGTACCAGATCATCAGCCCGACCAGGATCGTGAGGCTGATGGCAAAGTCGATCAGCGCCACCATCACGGTCGCCATCGGCACCAGCAGGCGCGGGAAGAAGACCTTGCTGATCAGGTTGGAGTTGTTCATCACGCTCGACGAGGCGTCGCCCAGGATCGAGGAGAACAGCGTCCAGGGCAAAAGACCTGCGAAGACCATCACCGCATAGGGGACGTCCCCGCCGGGCGGCAGCTTGGCGAGCTGGCCGAACACCACGGTGAACACCACCATGGTCAGGAACGGCCGCATGAAGGCCCAGGCTACGCCCAGCATGGTCTGCTTGTAGCGAACCGAGACGTCGCGCCAGGCGAGGATGAAGAAGAGCTCGCGGTAGCGCCAGACGTCGACCCAGTACTGGCGGTCGGTGCGGCCGGCCTCGAGGATCGTCGGAGCGGGAGATTGCCGTTCGACTGTCGTCATTCAGCGCCTCTCATACGACGCCCTTGGTCCACTAGGCGAGCCAGCAGTCTGCATGCTGCCGCGGCGAAATGGGTCCGCCGGTAGGGCTCGACGGCCGCCGGATCGGCCTCGCCGCGCCCGAGCTGCCCGGCAATAGCCGCCACCAACGCCGCCTGGTTCGACGGATCGACCAGCACGCCGACCCGCTCGTCGGGCACGGCATCGGCGCTGCCGCCGCCGACGCCGCCGACGACCCGCAGGCCGCAGGCAGCGGCCTCGAGATAGACGATGCCGAAGCCCTCCTGGGTGCTCGGCATCACATAGAGGTCGGCGAGGTGATAGAGGCCGAGCAGGTCCTCCTCCGGCACGAAGCCGAGGAAGCGGACGGCGGAATCGCCCGCCAGGTCGCGCGCCCGTTGCTCGAGGTATGCCCGGTCGTCGCCGCCTCCGGCCACCGCGTAGACAAGCGTCGGATACTGCGCCCTGAGCGCCGGCAGGGCACCGAAGACCTGCTGGTGGCCCTTGTAGCGCTCGCCCGCCGAGAGCCGGCCGACCGTCAGCAGGATCGGGCCGGGCCCCAGCGCCAGCCTGTCGCGCAACGCTTCAGACGGCGGCCCCGGCACGAACCTGTCCTGCACCGTGTCGGGGATCACGCGGACGCGGTCGGGCGGCAGGTCGACCCAGCCCAACAGGATGTGACGGGTGCCGCGACTGACCGCCGTCACCAGGTCGGCGGCCTCGATCGCGCGACGCCGCAGCTCGGGCCGTGACTCCCAGACGTCCGTGCCGTGGGTCTGCAGCCAGTAGCGCGCACCGATCAGGCGGGCGACGGCCCAGGCGATCGGCGCCATGTAGACGTGGCCGCAGAACACGACGTCGAACGGCCCCTGCCGCCATCCGATCCACAGAGATTTCAGCGAGTACCAAAGCCGGTTGAACACCGGCGGCTCCTGGCGGATGCCGGCCGGCAGGGCGATGCCGTCGGTGCGGCCATGGCGCGGCAGCACGAGGATCTGCGCGCCGCCCTTCGCCAGGCCCTCGACGAGGTCCTGGTTGTAGCGCGCGATGCCGCCGCCCACGCCGTAGCAATCGCTGACGAGAGCAAGCATGCGTGCGGTCATGCCGAGGTCAGGCCGCGGCCGAGCCGGTCCAGCCGGCCTGCCAGACGCGCAGTGCCCAGGCGCGTGACGCGTTGGAGAAGGTGACGTCGCCGGCCGCCTCCCCTTCCGCACCGCTGGCGTCGCGCATCCATCGTCCAACCGGCGTGACGAAGCCGGTCTTGGAGCGATTGCGGCTCGCTTCCGGCAGCGGGGGCTGCGGCACGTCGGCCACCGCCTCCTTGGCCTTGATCGTGGCCAGCACGTCGCCCGAGGGCAAGGCGGCGAGGAAGAACGGATCGACATAGGGCACGCGAATCTCGATCGAGTGCGCCATGCCGGCCCAGTCCGCATCGCGCAAAAGCTGGTTGCGCATGTAGAGAGAAGTCTCCATTGCCGCCACACGATCAAAGTCGCCGAGCGGCTGGCCGGACTGAAGCGCCGCGGCGATATGGCTGAGCGGGGCCAGCCGGCGCAAGCCCTCCGCCACCAACGCCGGATCGAGCAGGCCGTCGAGCTCCCACGGCATGAAGACG